>Ga0207691_10007379_pt1 | contig 10594 bp, 4 predicted proteins | sample KBSM13metaG_FD_184327 | JGI IMG/M metagenome (GOLD analysis project Ga0207691, IMG submission 184327) | Miscanthus rhizosphere microbial communities from Kellogg Biological Station, Michigan, USA - KBS M1-3 metaG (SPAdes) (version 2) | ecosystem: Host-associated > Plants > Roots > Rhizosphere >... | reverse complement strand
CGCGTGATGCGCCAGCCAGTCGGCGGCTCGCGCGTGGGCGCGGCGCTTTACGCGTTTGAGCACAGTGTCGTAGGTCACCTGGTGCAGGATCTGATGATCGAAGGTGTACTCGCAGACGTCGTCGGTCGCCCGGCTCGTCGGGCCCTTCCGGTGGACAAGCTCGCGCGCCTGCAGCGCTGGCAACCGGGTAGCGGCCGCAGCGTCGACGTGCGTCAAGGCGGCGTCCCAGAATGTCAGTCCGATCACACTCGCCAACTGCAGCGCTTGCCGATCCGGTGGTGGCAGCGTGTCCAGCCTCGCTTGCAAGACACCAATGAGCGTCGGTGGCACGTCCACGGCCAGCATCCGGTCGGCATTGAGCGTCCATTGCTCGGTCGTCGTCACAATGGCGCCCCGCTCGACAAGCATCTTGACCAACTCTTCCATGTAGAACGGGTTGCCCCCGGCGCGACGCGTGACGAGGTCGCTCAGGGGATCCGGGATCACGGGTAGTTTCTTCAACAGCTCGTCGGCGAGCATCCGGCTGCCAGTCTTGTCCAGGGGTCGAAGGTCGATGCGTGACGAATCGGCACCGGCCGCGCTTAGCGCCCCCGCTCTGCGCTCGAACAGCGCCGGCCGAGTGAATGCCAACAGCAGCATTGGGACGTCGCGATTGACGTGCACCAGGTGGTCGATGAAATCGAGCGATCCGTCGTCCGCCCAGTGCACGTCGTCCAGCTGGACGACGATCGGAACTCCACGTTCCGCGCCGATGCGACGAAGCGTCTGCGCGGCGGCGTAGAAGCCGCGGCTGCGGATCTCGCGTGCGTCGTCGCGGATGCCGCGGACATGGCGGCTGTCGCTGTAGTCCAGGCCGATCAGCTGGCCCAGCAGGTGCACATTAGCCTCCGCGTCGGCGTCGGCAAAAACCGGTATGACCCCCTCTTCGAGCTTTCGCTTGGCGTCATCCATGCTGTCGCTATCGCGAATTCCCCAGCGCGACGCAACCAAGTCGTGCAGTAGGCCGTATGGTTGGCCTTGGGTCTGGGGTGTCGCGCGCGCCTGGACGAGGCAGTAGCGCTCGGCGTGTGCCTCGGCCCAGTTGCCGAACTCGTACAGCAGTCGGCTCTTGCCAAGACCGGCTTCGCCGACGATTAAGACGCGTTCCAGCCCCGCACCCGTTTCCCATAGGCGAGAGAAAGCATTTTGCAGTGCAGTCAGTTCGCTCTCGCGGCCGATCATCCGGGCGTCGACGCCTTCAATGCCGCGTGCGACGCCCTTGAAGGCGCGCGCTTTGGCGCACAGCACCAGATAGGTTCGCACCGGCGTGTCCACGCCCTTGACGGACAGGGGCTCCTGCGCATCGACTTCGAACGCGCCACGCACCGCGCTGTACGTGTCGTGGCTGATGCGCAAGGCGCCCGCCGGGGCGGTCTGCTCCATCCGCGCAGCAATGTTCACCGCTTGGCCGCGGATGCTTGCGTCTTGGTCGACGCCGCCACCGAGTAACACGCCGCCGGTGTGGATGCCGACCCGCACGTCGAAGCCGGCATAGTTATGTCTGGCGCGCACCTCCGCGCCGAGCGACTTACCCAGCGCGAGTAGCGCTAGGCCAGAGCGCACGGCGCGCTCTGCATCGTCTTCGGCCGCGCCATCAGCGCCAAACGCGGCAAGCAGGTTGTCGCCTGCGTATTTCAACACCTTGCCGCCGTGGGCTTCGACAATGGTCGTGCCGCGCGACAATGCCCCATCCATCACGGCGCCGATCTCTTCGGGGTCCAGACGTTGGCTCAGTGCAGTCGAGCCGACCACGTCGAGGAAGAGGACGGTCACTTGCTTGAGGCTTTGCGCGGGTTCGGTCGCAAGCGCGAGGGTCCGCAACTCGGCCAGCCGTGCCCGAAGCCCGGCGACGGCGGCATCGACGACCGCATCACCCAGCACGCCCCGTTGCCCCTCCAGCGCCGCGATGCCAGTCTCGAGTCGCTGCTGCTCATCGTCCATGGGCAGGCAGCATATCAACTGCGCAACCAGTACGCGTGGAAGCAGCGACTGCGACGTGGGAGCACGCGACCGGCGCCCTCACTTTGCGAAGCATTACGCAAGAGGGACGGAGGCACACCGTTAACGTCCGCCATGAGTCGAACTGGGACGGTCGCAGGAGTGCACCCGATACGACACCGGGCACTGAGTAAGTACCTGGTACTACAGCTGACTCACGCCGCCTCAGCACGAGGTACTTCGTTCCTGGTACTAAGGACTTCGGGCAAGTACTCGAACCTTGACCTGAGAACGTCTCCGAGCCGCGAGCTCGTACGACTAACTCGCCCCCATCTCGGTATCGCGAGTCCCAGAACACTGGGGATAACGCTTGCAACCCCAGAATTCGTGGCCTACGCTGCTTCCGCGTCTGGCAACCCTGCGCGCCATTCCGCCGCCGCACTTTGGGCATGTAGGTGCAGTGGCTTCGGTCGGGCTTGTTGCGCCGCGCTGTAATCCTTTAATCAGGTCAGCGAGGCGAGCTCCGTCAACCAGATCGAGCGGTTTGCCGCGCGCGAATTCGACGGCATCCGGGCTAAACCTACTAGTGGACACGAAAATGCCGCGCGCTGCGTTTTCCGCCACCATGACGCCGAAGAACTCGCGAATCAAAGTAACGTCGACCTGCGCAGATCTCCAGCGCTTGCATTGCACTACGAACTTTCCACCTTGCCGATGCAGCACTAAGTCAAAACCGCCATCCGGCGCCGATCCACCGACTTCCTCAACGGCATAACCCTGGCGTCGGTACGCCTCGCCAACTAGGCGCTCGAAGTCCTGCCAGCTCATGGCACGAAGACTCTCGAAGCCGCTCTGGGTATTGAGCAGGCGTCGGCGGTACCAGGCATTGATTGCAGCCACGCCCGCAACGACGACGAACGGCAGAGCGAACATCCACGCCTTGTCGCGCAGCGCTTCGCCCAACCTCGAAGAACGGCATTGGGACTGCCAACGGCCGGGAACAGCCAGCGAATCGCCACATAGACGACGACGGCGACAATCAAGCTCATCCACCACGGGAGGCCGGCGAGTTCATGCAGCAGGTGCTTCTTCCGGCGAGTTCCCATATGACGATGCTGGCAGATGATCGAGGTAGACGTCAAAATCCCTAACGGGAGCTATCAGCAAGATGAATGCCAATCTGAGGAGCATCAGGACCGCGCTGGAGGAGCTAACCGATGTCGAGCTGCATGCGCTCATCGTCGCCACCAACGATGTATCCCAGATCGCGCCTGGCCCGCTGGCATGGATCGAAAGCGCCTGCGACTGGGAAATCAATCGCCGTGTCGGGCGGCACTACGACCTCCTGCCACCCGAGGCCGCGATTGACCCGACCGAGGACGCCGTCAGCATCGAAGCCACGTACGCTATGCGTGCATCGTTCGCCACGGGGGACCTGGCTCCCGCCGCACTCAGTTCTTTTATGCGCTCGTGAAATGCTGACGGGCGGCCCAGGGCAAAAGCAGTAGGCGCGCGGGTCGCGTATCGAGTTTGACCGAGCCCCGCCAGGAGCCGCTTGAACGGCAGGAACAAGACGGTAAGGAGCCGGCCACCGCCGATAGTCGAAATGGCGCTCTCGACCCGATCCAGTCGTCCGGCTCACTCCAGACCGGACACTCGTGGCGCAAACAGACGCGACGCTAGCCTTTCTGTCGCCGCCGGAGCAGCAGGTACGCCGCCGGAAGCACCAGCATTGACAGGAGCGGCGCGGTTATCATCCCGCCGACCATCGGCGCCGCAATCCGCTGCATCACCTCCGCACCGGTGCCCTCGCTCACCATGATGGGCAGGAGCCCCGCCATGATCACGGCCACCGTCATCGCCTTCGGCCGAACGCGCAGCACCGCGCCCTCCTCGATCGCAGCGAGCAGCGTGGCGCCTGTTGCCGGCTCTCCGCGCGCGAGGCGTGCCTCCCAGGCGTGCCGCAGGTAGAGAAGCATCACGACCCCGAACTCGGCCGCGACGCCCGCCAGCGCGATGAACCCGACCGCCGTGGCCACGGACGTCGCGTACCCGAGCGCCCACAAGAGCCAGTAGCCGCCGACGAGCGCGAACGGAACGGCGACCATGATCAGCAGCGCCTCGTCGATGCGCCGGAAGGCGAGATAGAGCAGCACGAAGATCACCGTGAGCGTCAGCGGCACCACGTAGGCGAGCCGCGCCTTGGCGCGCTCGAGAAACTCGAATTGGCCGGACCATGACACCGAGTAGCCGGGCGGCAGCTTCACCTCGCGGCCGACCGTCGCCTGTGCATCGCGCACCACCGACACGAGGTCGCGGCCGCGCACGTCCACGTAGACCCATCCGGTGAGCCTCGCGTTTTCGCTCTTCAGCATCGGCGGCCCATCGACGATCCGCACCGTCGCCACGGCCGACAGCGGCAATTGCGCGCCGCGCTCGGTGACGATCGGCAGCATGCGCAGCGCTTCCACCGAGTCGCGTATCTCGCGCGGATAACGGACACTGATCGGGAACCGTGCGAGCCCTTCGACGGTCTCGCCGATGTTCTCGCCGCCGACCGAGGCACCGATGGTTTCCTGCAGCTCCACGATGTTGAGGCCGAAGCGCGCCGCCGCCGCGCGGTCGACGACGATGTCGAGGTAGCGCCCTCCCTCGAGGCGCTCGGCGAGCGCCGACGTGACGCCGGGCACTCCCTTGACGGCGCGCTCGATCGCCTGCGTCACCCGGTCGATGGCGGCTGGGTCGGGGCCGGAGACCTTGATGCCGACGGGACTCTTGATGCCGGTCGCGAGCATGTCGATCCGGTTCCGGATCGGCGGCACCCAGATGTTGGAGAGGCCCGGCACCTGCACCGTGCGGTCGAGCTCCTCGACGAGCTTGGCGGTCGTCATGCCCGGCCGCCACTCCTCTTTCGGCTTGAACCGGATCGTCGTCTCGATCATTTCCATCGGCGCGGGGTCGGTCGCCGTTTCCGCGCGCCCCACCTTGCCGAACACGACCGCGACCTCGGGAACGGTCTTGATGAGGCGATCGGTCTGTTGCAGCAGTTCGCCGGCCTTGCCAGCCGACAGTCCAGGGAGCGCGGTCGGCATGTAGAGAAGATCGCCCTCGTCCAGCGGCGGCATGAACTCACCGCCTAGCTGAGACACGGGCCACGCCGTCGCCGCCAGCGCGAGGGCGGCGGCGACGAGCGTCGCCTTCGGCCATGCGAGTGCGGCGCGCAGCAACGGCCGGTAGCCGGCGATCAGGATCCAGTTCAGCGGATTCGCGCCCTCCGAGGGAATGCGTCCACGCACGAAATAACCCATCAGCACCGGCACCAGCGTTACGGCGAGTCCCGCGGCGGCCGCCATCGCATACGTCTTGGTGAAAGCGAGCGGCGCAAACATCCGGCCCTCCTGCGCTTCGAGCGTGAACACCGGCACGAACGACAGCGTGATGATGACGAGACTGAAGAATAGCGCCGGACCGACCTCGACCGCCGCGTCGGTGATCACCTGCCACCGCTGGTCCCCGACCGACGCGCGGCCGTGCTCGTGCTCCCACGCCTCGAGCTTCTTGTGCGCGTTTTCGATCATCACGATGGCGGCGTCGACCATCGCGCCGATCGCAATCGCGATGCCGCCCAGGGACATGATGTTCGCGTTCACCCCTTGCAGGCGCATGACGACGAACGCCGCCAGCACGCCGAGCGGCAACGACACCACCGCCACCAATGCGGAGCGAAGATGCAGCAGGAATAGAAGGCACACGAGCGCGACGACCGCGAACTCTTCGGCGAGCTTGCCCTTGAGATGGTCTACCGCGCGCTCGATCAGCGCCGAGCGGTCGTAGACAGGGACGATCTCGACACCCGCCGGCAGCCCCGGCTTCAACTGCTCCAGGCGCGCCTTGACTGCCTGAATCGTCTCCCAGGCGTTCTTGCCCGAGCGCAGCACGACGATGCCCCCGACAACCTCGCCTTCGCCGTCGAGCTCGGCGATGCCGCGGCGCATTTCCGGCCCAAGCTGGACGCGTGCGATGTCCTTCAGCAGCACAGGCGTGCCGTCTTCGGACACCCGCACGGGGATCGCGCGGAAATCGTCGAGCGATTTGAGGTAACCGCGCGTGCGAACCATGTACTCGGCCTCGGCAAGCTCGACCACCGACCCGCCCGCTTCCTGATTGGCGGCGCGAATCGCGGCGATCACCTTGGCGAGCGGCAGGTTATACGCCTTGAGGCGCGCCGGATCGACGACCACCTGGTACTGGCGCACCATGCCGCCCACGGTTGCGACTTCGGCGACGTTCGGCAGCGCCTTGAGCTCGTACTTCAGGAACCAGTCCTGCAGCGCGCGCAGCTGCGCGAGGTCGTGCCCTCCGGCGCGGTCGACTAGCGCGTATTCGTAGACCCAGCCGACGCCGGTCGCATCGGGACCGAGCGACGGCTTCGCCGCCGCCGGCAGGCGGCCCTGCACCTGGTTGAGGTACTCCAGCACGCGCGAGCGCGCCCAGTAGTGGTCGGTGCCGTCCTCGAAGATCACGTAGACGAACGAATCGCCGAAGAACGAGTAGCCCCGCACCGCCTTGGCACCCGGGACCGACAGCATCGTCGTCGTCAGCGGAAACGTGACCTGGTCCTCGACGATCTGCGGCGCCTGGCCGGCGAACGTCGTGCGGATGATCACCTGCGTATCCGACAGGTCCGGGATCGCGTCGAGCGGAGTCGTCCGCACCGCCCACATCCCTGCCACGGCGACGAACGCCGAGGCGAGCAGCACGAGGAACCGATTCGCGACGGACCAGCGAATCAACGCAGCAATCACTTGGCACCGCCTCCGCCGGGCACGATCGACGTCAGCTGCATGTCGCCCTGCGGCGTGACGACGAATTCGAACTTGACGTTGGTGCCGGGCTTGACGTCCTTCGGCACTCCGCCCTTCGGCGCCTTGTACGCCATCGTCATCGCGCCCATCCCGATCGAAGGAATCGAGCCGTGCTTGATCACGAGCTCATCGCCGAGCGAGCGCACGACGCCCTCCGCCTTGTGCACGGCGGGTGCGGAAGCGGGTGCGGCAGGCATCGCGTGGCCGGCATGCGGATCCGCCGCCTGCGCAGTCATGGGGTTCCCCTCCTGTCCGGAGGCGCCGATCCGCGTCAGCGCGCCCTTGAGGCTCGCCTCGGAGTCGATCAGGAACTGGCCGGAAACCACGACGGGCTGGCCGGCGGCGATGCCCTTGCGGATCTCGACCATGTCGCCGGATTGCCGTCCGACGACGACGTCGACCGGCGTGAAGCGGCCCTCGCCCACCGCGACGATCACCACGCTTCGCTTGCCCGTTTCGATCACCGCTTCGGCCGGCACCAGCACCACCGCACCGCCGGTGGGCGCGCCGAAGTTCACCGACGCGAACATGCCTGGCTTCAAGACGCCACCGGGATTCGCGACGACGACGCGCACGCGAAGCGTGCGCGTCTGCGCGTTCACTTCCGGCAGCAGCGCGTTGACACTGCCCTTCAGCACCCGGTCCGGATACGCGGTCGCGCGCGCCTCGACCGGCGTGCCGACGCGCACGAGCGATGCCTGCGCTTCCGGCACGTCGGCGGTAATCCAGAGCGTGCCGATGCCCACCAACCTGAACAACGTCACGCCCGGCATCACTGCCATCCCGTCGCGCACGCCGATCTCCCAAACGATGCCTGCTTGCGGTGCCGTTACGGTCACTCGCGCCGAAGGCTTCCCTTCGCGCTCGACCCGAGCGATCTCGGCGTCGGGCATGCCGAGGAGATGCAGGCGCTGCTTCGCGGCGTCGGCGAGCGGCGCGGCCCCCGGCTGCGCGCTTGCCTTGAGCGCGAGCCACTCTTCCTGCGCCGCGAGCCATTCGGGGACGTAAAGATCGGCGAGCGGCTGGCCGGCCGCGACACCGTCGTACTGGGCTCGCACGTGGAGCTTCTCGACATAACCCTGGCTGCGCGACTGCACGGCGACTTGCGCTCGCTCGTCGATGCCGATCGCCCCGGTGGCCGTAAAGCCCGTATCGAGCCGTGCTTCCGTCGCCATGGCTGTGCGCACGCCCAAGTTCTGCACCTGACGGGCGCTGACGGTTGCCCCGCCTTCGTCCCCGCCGTCTGCGTACACCGGGACGAGTTGCATGTCCATGAAAGGGCTCTTGCCCGGCTTGTCGAACTTCGCGTTCGGCACCATGGGGTCGTGCCAATAGAGCACTTTGCGTTCCGCGCTGGCGCCACGCGCTGATTTTGCGACGGCGGCATCGGAGACCGGCGCCGACTTCGCGGCGGGCGCCTGGTCGACGGGTGCACGGCGCGTTCCGAGCCAGTAACCGGTTCCACCCGCCACGATGCCGACGGCGACGACGGCAACGAGCGATGCGATGACGACGTTGCTGCGTCGCGTGGACGTGGTGTTCATGGACCCTCCTTCATCGGACGTACGAATTGGAGCCAGGCCCAGGCCTTCGCGGCCGCCTGTTCCTGCTGCACCAACGCAAGCCTTGCCTCGAGCTCACCCCGACGCGCCTCTAGCACGGGCGCCAGCGCGCCGGTGCCGCCGCGATAGGAGGCGAGCGCCGCGGCGAGCCGCCGCGCGGCGAGCGGAATGAGCTCGTCGTCAATCCGTCGCGCGACAGCGCGCGCCGACTCCCACTCGGTGAGCATCGCGTCCACCTCGGCAACGCGCATCCGGCGCGTGTCCTCGCGCATGGCCCGCGCCGCATCCAGCTCGCGGAGCTTCGCGGCGTGCTCGCGGTCCTGCCGGGTCCCCGGCGACCACGGCAGGTCGATCGATACCATCAGCGACACCATGTTCGAATACGGAGAACCGCGGACTGCGTAGGTCAGCTCCGCGCTCCAGTCGGGTGTCTTCGCGGCGCGCGCGAGATCGACTTCCGTCGCTGCGCTGGCTTCGCGAGCAAGCGCCGCGCGAACATCCGGTTGCGCGTCGACGTCGGCGAGCTGCGCCGGATCGAAGGGCAGGCGCGAGAGATCGGGCGGGCTGGCGAGCGGCCGGTCCGCTGCGGCACCGACGTATCGCGCCAGCGCAATGCGAGCCCGTTTCGACTGCGCAGCCGCATCCGTCGCGCGGTTGCGCAGATCAATCAGCGCGCCCTGCATGCCGAGGAGGTCTCCCTGCGGCGCCCTCCCGGCGCGGTATGCCCCCTCCGCCGTTGCGACCGCGAGCGCAACTTCGTCGATCTGGCGCGCAATCAGGCGTTCCACCTCGGCCGCATACCAGCGCGCGAGCCACGCCGTCGCCGTCTCGCGCATGACCGCGAGCCGCGTCGATTCCAGCGTGACCACGCCGCGCTGCGCGTCGTTTTCGGCGCGCTGCGAACGCAGCCGGCGCTTTTCCTCGCGCGGGAATTCCTGCATCACGCCAATCTTCGTCATCGTCATGAAGTCGCGCGTAAGCGACCAGCTGTCGGCTCCGTTGGTCGGCACGTTTTCTACGCCGATCTTCAACTTGGGATCCGGCAGCTCGCCGGCGGGACCCGCCATCTCGTAAGCGGCGTCCACCATCGCCCGCTGCGACTCGAGCTGCGGCGATCGGTCGACGGCGAGCCGAAGCGTCTCGGCGAATGACAGCGGGGGATCCGCCGCAAATGCGGGGGTGATCAGCAGTGACGCGATCGCCGCGACGGTGATACGGGCGATTTGTGAGCAAGCCGCGGCGGCGGCTCCGAGTAGTGCAGACGATGACGGCATGAATCCTCCACGAACGCGATGATCGGACCGCGCGTGGCATGCGCGCGGCGTCAGGCGAGCGTGGGGATCAGATCAGTAGACGGCAGAAGCGGACGGTCGGTGGCGGAGCGCCCGGCAACGGGGTCCAGGGAGCCCGGGACGCATCGTTGACGGTCCCAAGCTCCGCTAGCGCCATCGTCGCCACGGGCAATGCAGCAAGCGTCACTTGCGGCAAATCCGGCTGGCCCGGCGACGTCACGCCGTCGGTGCAATGGACCTCGCACGCATTGGCCTGCGGCGCGTCGACGGGGGACAGCATTGCCGCACAGGGGACCTCCCCGGCTGCGGCGTCCATCGTCGCATCCGTCATGACGACCGGCGTGACCGGCCGCGCTGCCGCGCAGGCATACGCCGCCAGCGCAAACTGGCCGACCAGCATCGCCAGGATAGCGAAATACGCACCAAGGCTTCGAGCCGATCGGCTTCGCATGGCGTTCATGTTACGCCGCGGTCGCTCGGCGTCCAAGCGAACGACTTGACCCTGGTCAAACTGGATTGCCGTTCGATCCGCCGGACGCCACGCGTCATCTATCAGGCGGCTGACCGCCAGAAGCGCGCGTTCAGCGCGTTGCCCGACCCAATCCCTCGTCGACCATGGACGCCCAAGCTTGGTTGGTTCGCAGGGGGGGCGGCCGCCATTGGTCACGCAGGTTACGCCGTAGGGCCGTACAGCGCCGGATGAATACCCGCCGGCGGCGGCGTGGAATCGCCAAGCCACCGGGCGCCTCGTCAAGGGCTGCTTGCCGGCAAATTGGGATGTAACGGCGACCGTCCTGAACTGGCCGAGGCTGTGTGAAAACGCATCGGTTGCCTGTGCGGGAAAGTTGCCTATATTGAGGAGGAGACTTTCTACGGGGCGGCAACATGAAGCGATTCG
>Ga0207691_10007377_pt1 | contig 10596 bp, 8 predicted proteins | sample KBSM13metaG_FD_184327 | JGI IMG/M metagenome (GOLD analysis project Ga0207691, IMG submission 184327) | Miscanthus rhizosphere microbial communities from Kellogg Biological Station, Michigan, USA - KBS M1-3 metaG (SPAdes) (version 2) | ecosystem: Host-associated > Plants > Roots > Rhizosphere >... | reverse complement strand
TTGACGAGGTCCTGCGCCTCCTGGAAAAGCAGCGGGTACAAGCATTGCTCGTACCATCGCCCCCAGACGGAGCCGGTGCCGTTGATGTCGTCCTTAGTCTGGTGGTTCGCTTCATCAATCCAGCGCGCCGCTTCGGCCAGGCATTGGCGCGCCTGGTCGGTGTGGCCGAGACGGAAGTGAGCCATTGCGCGGAAACTCCAGTCCCACGCCCGCGGGCGATAGGTCTGTTCCGCCACCCGGAAGAGTTCAAGGCACTCTTCGTATTGGCCGGCGCGGTACGCCGCCGCGCCGACCACGTTGAGGCCGCTGCTGTACAACGGCGCGGCTTTCCGCGCCAGTGCCAACAGCCGGCTCGGGTCGGGAACGGCGTCGCTTCTCAGCACGCAGAAGAAAGCCAGGTTGCCGGCGTATTGAGGGTGAGCCGTCTCTTCGAGCTTCTCCAAGGCCGTCAGACAGGACCGCCGATACCCCGTCGTATCACCACCGAGCAGTTGTGACACCGCCTGATACTGCAACAGGACATCGTCGTCGGGCGCGTGTTCCACGGCCCGTCCGAAATTCTCGGCCGCGGCACTCCACTCCCGGCGGTCTGCGGCGCTGAATCCGGCGCTGCGGTGGAACTCCAACTGGACCTGAGGGTCCTCCGGCCGGAGGCGCAGCGCCGCGGCGTACTCGACGTCCGCCGCGGAATCCCGCCGCATTCCGGAGAATCCTCTCGCGCGCAGGAGGTGCATCCGCGCGTCGTCCGGGGGCGCCGTGGCGTCGATGAGCAGCTTGGCCTCGCGATAGTAAAGCTGGTACTCCAACCAGTCCCACCAGGCGAACGGCCAATCGGTCACCGCCCCCCGGTCGCCCACCCAGGGCCTCCCCAAGGGCCGCTCGTACATCATCTGCGCCCAGCTCTCGACCGCGGCGGCGGCGACGCCGAGCACCCGGCAAGCCTCCGCGGAATCACCGCGGCGGTGGTGCGCCATTGCCATCACGGGGTAGCTGAGGGCGCGGGGCGCCGTTGCGGGATTGCCCTTCAGCGATTCCTCCAGCCGGCGCACCGCCTGGTCGTAGTGCCCGGCGCGATAATCGGCGATGCCGAGGATGTAGAGACAATACCACTTCCCCCGGTTCGCGTCCGCGCCACGTTCCGCGTGCCCGACGAGCCGCTCAAGGTCCGCAACGGGTTCGCTGTCCAGCACGACCGTTCGGACCAGCTCAAGGGCATAAGGCTCTTCGAGCGTCCTCTCGAAGCGCTCCCGCATGCGCCGGCAGGCCCGGCGGTAACCGGTGGTGTCGCCGAGGTGCAGCCGAAGCAGCGCGTGCCTGTACCACGGCATTGTCGCGTCCGGGTCCCGCAGTTCGAACTCCCGTGCGAAGTCCGCGCCCGCCAGGTCCCAGAGGCCCAGGCCGGCGTACATGTCGCCGCGCTGGCGCCACGCGACGGCGTGGTCCGGTCGCAACCGCAGCGCGTTGGTAAAGGCGACGTCGGCATCGTCCCAGCGGCGCCCCTCGATGAACCATCGCCCCAGGTCTAGTGCCGCGTTGGACGCCTTCAGCCGCTCCAGGCCTCGCCGGACTTCGTCGGCACGGTCCTCGGCGAGCTGCTGCGCGCGCTGCGCGCGGTCCTTCTGGTCGCGCGTTCGCGTCTGTTCCTGCCGGACCCGGTAGTTGCTGATCCCGAGGGCAACCACCCCCATTAGCAGGACAACGATCCCCGCTGCCGTGACGGCCAGGGGGCCCCGCCGGCGCTTCGCCAGCTTTCGGAAGCGGTACCAGGTCGAAGGCGGGCACGCCTCCACCGCCTCGTCTTTCAGATGTCGCTGCACGTCCGCGACGACCCGGTCGGCGGTCTCGTAGCGGCGGGCGCGGTCTTTCTCCAGGCACTTCATGACGACCCAGTCCAACTCGCCACGCAACGCCCGGCCCAGCTTTGCCGGGTCCGAGCGGCGGGTCGCCGACAATTCGGTCAGCGTATCGACCGGCAGGGCGCCCAGCCGGGCGCTCGGACGCGGCGGCTCTTCTTCCCGAATGATCCGGCGGACTTCGTCCAGCCCCGCCTTTGCGAGGCGATTCTTGTCGAACGGCGTCGTGCCGGTCAGCAGTTCGTACAGCAGCACGCCGAGGCTGTAGACGTCCGACCGCGTGTCCACGTCCGTCCCGCTGAACTCCGCCTGCTCGGGCGACATGTACAGCGGCGTGCCGATCATCTGCGCGAACTGCGTGAAGAGCGTGTTCTCCGTGAGCTGCTGTGCGGCCCCCCCGGTCGCCTTGGCGATGCCGAAGTCGATCACCTTGGGCACGGGCACGCCGTCGAGCAACGTCACCAGGATGTTCGTGGGTTTAAGGTCGCGGTGGATGACGCCCTTGGTGTGGGCGTGCTGGACCGCCTGGCAGACTTGCACGAACAGCCCGAGCCGCTCGCGGAGGGTGAGGTTGTTGTCGTCGCAATAGCGGGTGACCGGGACGCCCCCGACCAGCTCCATGGCGAAATAGGGCCGGCCCGCGTCGGTGGTGCCGGCGTCGAGGACGCGGGCGATGCCGGCGTGGTCCATCATCGCCAGCGCCTGCCGCTCGGCCTCGAAGCGCGCGACGACCTGGCGGCTGTCCATGCCCGGCTTGATGATCTTCAACGCCACCCGGCGGCGGACCGGGCGGAGCTGCTCGGCCGCGTAGACCACACCCATTCCGCCTTCGCCGAGCCGCTCGAGAAGTCTGTACGGCCCGACGGCGGCGCCAACCGCCTCCTCCGAGTGGCCGGCGGGCGACCAACCCGTTGAATGCGGGACGCCGGGAATCGGGGCGGGCGATTCCATGAAACCCGGCGCGCGGTCGTGCGCGGCGAGCAGGCCGCCGACCTCGCGCAACAGCGCCGCGTCGCCGCCGCACGCCTGTTGCAGGTAGGCGGCGCGGGCCTGGGGGCTTTCGATCCCCGAGGCCTCGGCGAAGATGGTCTCTTCGTTTTTCGTGGGTTCACTCGGCGACTTTGCCGGAGTCGAGGTATCGGAACAACCAGGCCCGCGCGTACGCCCACCGGCGGTTGGCCGTCGCGATGGAAATGCCCATCGCCGCCGCCGCTTCCTCGGCCGTGAGTCCGGCGAAATAGCGGAGCTTCACCAGCTGCGCCTTCTCCGGGTGCCGGAGAGACAGCGCCGACAGCCCCTCGTCCACCGCGAGCAGCTCCTCGGGCGGGTCGTTGACGGCCAGCTCGACGTCCTCCAGGTCGATCCGCCGCCGCCCGGCACCGCCTCCGCGCTTGATGCTGCCCCGCTGGCGTGCCTGGTCGACGAGGATCCGGCGCATCGCCTCGGCCGCCGCCGCGAAGAAGTGCCAGCGGCTGTCCCAGAGCTGAACCTTGGTGGTGTCGACGAGGCGGAGATAGGCCTCGTGGACCAGCGCCGTCGCCTGGAGCGTCTGGTCCGGCCGCTCCTGCCGCATCCTGTGACCCGCCAAGGCGCGCAGTTGGTCATAGACCAGCGGCAACAGTGCCTCGGACGCGCGTGGATCCCCCGCGGCCGCGTCTTTCAGCAGCGCGGTGACTGACGCGGCGCACGCCGCGCTGCCCTGTTCTTCCCCTGCTAGCATGTCCCACGCGCTGGCGTTCGACGGAGAGTGGTCTGACTTCAGACGTGACGGATGCCGGTGACGGGACCGCCTAAGGAGGATTGTACGCGATATGTCGCCGGGCCGCGAGGCCGCACATCGTCCGCTGCGACAGACAGGCTGACTGACATGCCATCACGTGTGAAACAACTCCAAAATGTGTCCGGCGGTTCCGGGCCCCTGCGCCCGTTCGCCGGATCCAAGACAGTCCGCGGGCTGCATGGTAATGGAAGCCTTCGGCCATCCGCCGTTCGGCGAGTCGCCGCAGGCCGGCGAGGCAGAGGGCGACGGCGGCGAGGGCGATCAGCAGGCGGAGCAGCGGGTGCGGCCGGTCGTCGTCGTGCGGGGGCGGCATCGGCGGGAGTGTAGCGCCCGGCTTGCGTGGGCGGATTCGACTTCGTGCCCGGCGTCACAAACCTGCGGCCGGCGGCGCAAAAACACCGTCGCGGCGGGCCGTTTAGGGATGGTCGGTGGCTGGGGATGGCTCGGTTTCTGGCGGTTTGTGGTCGGTGAGTGATCGCGAAAACACGCCATTGCACGGCTTGGCCCGCCACGGCCCGCGAGGCGGGTGGGTCGGCGGTGGGAACGGGGCGCGGAACCTTGGATCAACCCGCGGCGGGTGTCGGATCGCGCCGTCGTGACGCCCCTACTTCGCCTCGCGGATGTCGATCTGGAAGTCTTCGGCGCGGTTGGTCGTGCTGCTGACTTGAATGGTGTCCTGTGTGAACGGCGTCATCGTCTTGGGGAACCAGGTGGACTGGAAGATCGGCGTGTGGTTGTGGTCGTAGAACGTGGAGCGGTACTCGAGCGTCATCTGGCGCTCGGTGTTGCTGCGGACCGGGACGGTGATGAACAGCAGGCCGGCCCGGTCGCGCTCGACGACCGGCTGGCGCACGACGACGCGGCGCGCGAGGTCGCGGTCGGCGAGCATGATCTGCGGCCAGGGGGGCGGATCTTCGCGCGGCTCGATCGGCGCTTGCACGCGGGTGCACCCGGCCAGCGCGAGCAGGGCCAGGCCGGTCACGAAAAGGCGTCGGACGGTTGGAGAAGCCGATCGGTTCATAAGAGCTTTCCTCATTGCGTCGCACGTGGCGAGGCGCGGGAATTATTTCTGTTCGGCCGCCGGCGCGGCGGCGTCAGGGGGGGTGGAGGGGCGGGTCGTCGGGGCCGGGCGCGCGGCGGGCGGTGCCGGTGCAAAGTCGCTACGGGGGTCGACGCCGTGCATCGGCTGCGGGACCGCGTCGTCGGCGGGCCGCGGCGCGGGCGCGGGCGCCGGCTCGAGCTCGCGGAGGCGCTGGCGGGCTTCGCGGTCCTGCTCGCGCTCTAGGCCGCGGTCGGACGCCATCGCGCGCCACGTGCCGGTCATCTGGTCCATCAGCCGCCGGCCCAGGAAGCGCGTGTACTTGTTCAGCTGCGGCTTGTCGAGCGGCGGCGGGACGTCGACCACCGCGCGCCCGATGGAGCGACCGTCGTCGGCGTTGACCGCCTCGCCGACGAGGCGGACTGCGGCCTCGTCGCGGGTCTGGCGCGTCTGCTGGGCGCGGACGCGGATGAAGACGTCGGGGCCGGCGTGACCCGCCGGCGTGGATTGGGGTTGGCCCGCGCCGGTGTCGACAGGCCGGCGGGTTTCGCTCGGCGAGAGCAGTTGCACCTGCCCGTCGGCGGCGAACCAGTCGGTCAGGATCTTTTCCATCGAGTCGAAGTCGATGTCCTCGATCGCCAGGTCGTCGCGGGCGCCGGAGCCGGAGCCGCGCGTGCCGTTGACCATGACCATCATCCGGGGCCGGCCTACCGCTTCGTAGGCGTCGACGAACGCCTTCTGCTCCGGCGGGCGTTGCCCGACCAACGGCACGTCGTCGAACGGCGGCGGCGGGACGTCGCTGCGGTATTCCGGCTCCGGCAGCGGCTTCACCGGCTCACGCTCGCGCAGCGGCGGCTCCCAGTTGCGCGGCGGCACGTCGACGCGCGGCGCGGCCTCGTGGGGTCCCGCCCCGCCCTTCGACCCGCACCCTACGCCGACGCCCACGACGGCGACGCCCAGGAGCGTGAACGCCGAATACCGGATCGCGCTTCGCACGCAGACCTCCTTACCAGCACCATCTCGTTACCGGCCGGCGCACCCGCCGCCCCGGCACCCGGGTAACCAACCACCGGACTGCACCGTTAGACACGCGGGACGATAAAAGGATGGCCACGCCCGGTGCAAGGGCTGCCGGGCTCGTTTTATCGGAAGTAGACCGAGAATCGGACCCGCGTGGGGCCGCTTAACCTTTGGCTGTCGGCGCTGTCTAACCACGGGGCGGGAAGGCCCGGCCAAGGATGAGGCGTCCACCCGGGGCCACAACCGAACGGTCAAAGAACGCGGCGGGGCCGTCATCGATTCCCCTGTTTGCGCGGCCGGGCGTGCCTGTTATGGTGCGCACCGACTCGCACGGACCAAGGAGAACCAGCTCATGCTCAGGACGTTGCCGAAAACCCCAATCGCCAGCCGGCCCCTCTTCGCGGCGGCCCTCCTCGCGGCCGTCCTGGGCGCCCTTGCGCTCGCTGGCTGCGCGCCCACGTACGAGCAGCAGCGCCCGCCGGTGGACCAGCTCGACTCTCGCGACGCCGGCCTCCAGTCCAAGGACGTCCTCCAAGCGTCGGACCGGCTCGCCGCCGACCTGCTCGCCCTCCCGCAGCTCGAAGACAGCCAGACCCAATGGACCATCGTCTTCGACCACGTCGAAGACACCACCCACAGCGGGATGTTCGGCGGCAACTTCGACGTGTTCCTCCAGCGCCTGCGCAACAACCTCGCCAACCACGGCCGCGGCCGGATCCGGATCATCGCCAACCGCGACACCTTCTATAAGCTGCGCGACAAGGAGCTGGAGCGCGGCCCCGCCGACGAGTTCGGCCAGGGTAGCCCCGGCCAGGGCGGCGGCGCCGCAGCGCCGCTCGCGCCGCGCGACCCCGACTTCGCCCTCCGCGGCGTCGCCATGGACCTGCCCAACCGCGGCACCGTCTACTACAACCTCCAGTTCCAACTGGTCAACCTCCGCACCCGCGAGGAAGTCTGGACCAACCAGTACGAGGTGAGGACCTCGCGGTGAGGCCGACCGTCGTCCTCATCTGCGCCGCCATGGTCGGCGCCTTGCCGGCGCTGTCCGGTTGCGCCTCGGCGGTGCAAGCCGGTCACAACACCGCCCTCGACGGCGTCGACCTCGTCCGCATGACCGACGACATGGCGATGAAAATCGTCGCCGACCCCGACGTGCAGGCGGCCATCCAGCAGTCGGGCAAGCTCAAGGTCGTCGTCCAACCCGTCGAAAACCGCATGACCGCCGAGGTCCTGCCCAAGGGCCCCGCCGAGGCGTTCACCGCGCGGGTGCGCGCGCTGCTCAGCAACCACGCCCCCGACCGTTTCACCTGGGTCATGAACCGCGACACCTTCTACGACCTCCGCGGCCGCGAGCTCGACGTCGATCTCGGCCCCTCGCCCGATGCGATCGACCCCGAATACGCCCTCACCGCCATCTTCGGCTCCCTCACCAACGAGACCTCGCGCGGCCGCAGCAGCTACTACCTCTGCACCTACGAGCTGACCAACCTCCGCGACCGCACCGTCCTCTGGACCGACAAGTACGAAGTGAGGAAGACGGTGGTCAAAGGCTTCCTCGACTAGCCCCCGGCCACGCGCCAACCACCCCAAAACCATAGCCAAAGCGGGCCGTCGCGGGCCAAGCCGTGCAATGGCGTGTTTTCGCGATCACTCACCGATCACAAACCGCCAAAAACCGAGCCATCCCCAGCCACGGACCATGCCCTGGCGTGTCACGCCGGCCACGCCGGGTGGGCATTTTGGGTTCGTTTTGTCACCGCCTGACGATCCCCACGAATCCTGGTTCCACCAAATCCGGGGGGCGCCACGGATCGCGCCGTATCGCAAACAGGTTTCAACTCGTGGCACGGGCGCCCCGCCCGTGCGTTCTTCAGGGTGCAGGTCAAAGCGGCTCCAGCCGCAGCGCCCCACATACGGCCGGGCTTCCTGGCGGGATACCGCCGCCGCCGCGGCCGGAGCGACTAAAGGGTCCTCTGCTGACGTGGCCGATGCCGGCCGGCGTCTACCGGCGCAACGGAGACGGGCCGCGTGATATATTTCCGGGATGACCGCCGGGGACCTTAGGGAGATTGAGTCGGCGCTCGGGGTGACCATCCCCGGCGAGTTCCGTGCGTTCCTGCTGGAGCACGGCGACGAGCTCGACGCCGCCCGCAAGACGCTGGCCGACCAGGTCGTGCTGGGGACTCGGCCCGCGGCCGTGATCAAGTTGAACCGGGGGCTGCGCAAACAGGGCGTCGTGCTCGGCGACGACCGCGACCCGTCGCCCTGGCCGCTGGAATACCTCGCCCTCACCGACAACGGCGGCGGCGACTACGAGTGCGTCAAGCTCACGGAGGCCGGCGGCGCGGTCCACCGGTTCCTCTCCGAATCCAGCCGCTTCGAGCGGCTGTTCCCCTCGCCGACGGCCTACCTTGCCGACCTGCGGGAGCGGGTCGCGAAGCATCACAAAGCGGTCAAGGCCTGGCAATCGTCGACGGTCCTACGCGCCCCGCAGATCGTCTCGAACGGCCAAGTGGCGCGCGTCGAGGCGCTCGACGTCGAATCGCCGGTCAGCGCCGCCGCGCTCCGCGCGGCCGGCGTGGACACGGGCGTACTTTGCTCGCATTTCGAAAAGTTTCTGGCGGCAGTCACCGGCATCGCGCCCCGGTCGTGGACGGTCCGCGCCGTCCCGAAGGACCGCCACGTCCATCTCGAATACGCCACCGCCGCCCGGTCGAACAAGCCGTTCGCCTTCAACTCGTTCCAGGTGATCAACGCGCGGCTGGGAATGCAGGTGATGGCCCGTGACCCGGCCAGGGCGATGGACGTGGGATGGGTCGACTGGCCCGCGCTGGACGCGGCCCTCGCGGGGATGTACGCGAAGGTTTTGCGCACGCCGGTGCGCCTCAAGCCGGGGAAGCCCAGCGCCACCAAGCCGGAACGATCCGGCTACGCGACGTTTCAGTGCGGGTATCAGCTGCTGCGGGGGTGAGCGGAACGCCGGATCCCGCAAGCGGGTATGACCTGCGGGCAAGGCCGCGGTTGTCACGAATGCGGCGCCACGCCATGAGAAGCTGCCTGCTCAAGCTACTGACCGCCCTGTCGATGCTGCTGTTCGTGGCGACGGTGGCGTTGTGGGTGCGGAGCGACAGCAGGGAGGACTACTTCTGGTGGCGGGCTTCGTCGGAAGATCCGGCGCAGCTGGTTACGTCACGCGGCCGGATGGTTTTCCACTGGGGCGTCGTTCCGCTGCCGAATACGGACGAGCCGCCTCCCGGCCTTTTGGAGCACACGACCGAACCGGCTCGCCGCACGGGCAACTTCGACGTGGTCAGCGACGATTTGGACCTGTCGTTCGCCGGGTTCGGGACCGCAGTCCGAACGAAGTCCGGCTGCGTGGTCGTGCCGTGTTGGTTCGTCGCCCTTCTTACCGCACTCACACCCGGGTGGTGGTCCGTGCGACACGACGGGCGCCGACTCCGCCGGCTCAGCGTCCTGTGCGCGGAGTGCGGCTACGACATCCGCGCAACGCCCGGCCGCTGCCCGGAGTGTGGAACGTCGCCGGCCCCGCAGAAAACCGTTGCCCCCCAGCCGGCTCGGTAAGCGCGGCGCTCACCGCAGTCGGGAGTCCAGGGCAGCTCGAAGTAGAGCGGGTCGTCGGGGTAGTATGACCCGGTAACGCCGACGAGTTCCAGTTGAGGTTCAGACCGCACGAGCGGCGTCGGCGTCAGCAGGATTGCCGGGCGCGGCTTGATCCGGCCCGCATCCGGAACGATCGGGCGATGACGACGGAACCCTGCTTGAGTGCCGAGGGCATGCGTTGGTCGGCCGTGCGAGCCGGCGGCCTCAGGCCCGCTTGCGAGTTGGGCGCGCCGCGGTTGCCGGGGGCAGTAGTGTAAACACGTCCACGTCATCCGCGGCGTTCCATTCCTGTGAGCTTGCCGCAGTAATCAAAACGTTCAGATCGCTCGCGTTGAGTTTGGGACGGCCCGTGGGCCTGTGCCCGCCGGCGGTGCGCGGGGAGGAGGCGTTCGACCGGCGCCCGGTCTTGGGCTTCGCTGTTTGCTTCCGTTTTGAAGGGCGCGCTGACATCGGCTTTCGTCTCCGGGAATCGCTTTGGCCAGTATACCCAAATTACATGGGCACCGAGCGATCTGTCCGAGCCCGGTTCACCCCGTAACGTCGAACGCCTCGCGCACCAGCCCCGCCAGGTCGTACAGGGCTTTGCCGCCGTCGCCGGTGTAGCTGGAGCCGTGCATGACGGCGAGGGTGCGCGGCTTCAGTTCGGCGAGGCGGCGGAGCAGCGGGTCGGTGTGGCAGGTGTAGGGCATGTAGCCGATCAGCGGGCCGGACTGCATCCGCCGCATCGCGTCGCGCACCTTGCCGATCACGTCGCGGTCGGTGACGGCGGGCTCGTCGCCGAAGTGGTGGAACAGGTCGGAGCAGAACAGCGTGCCGTCGGTCTCCTCGAACATCACCCCCGCGTCCCAGCCGTGCGGCAGGTGCGGCGAGGTGATGTAGCGGAAGCGGCGGCGGCCGGTGTCGATCACGTCGTCCTTGCCCAGGCCGCGCGCCGGGCGGATGGAGAAGTCGTCCACGTTGACGACCTTGCCCACGAAGCTGCAGATCGGCTCGGCGCGGGGGGCGACCGCGAGCCACTCGTTGAGCGCGCCGCACTCGTCGGACTCGAAGTGGCTCCAGCCGACGTAGCGCAGGTCGGCCGGGTCGATCAGCGTGGCGACGGCGTCGCGCAGCGCCCCGAACGCCCGGCGGTACCCCGTGTGGAACAGCAGCGGCCGCTCGTCGCGGACGAGGAAGTGGTTGAACTGCATGTCCAGCGCCGGCTCGTACAGGCTGATCCGGAACACGTCCGGCGCGATCTCGTCGATGGCGGGCATGGCGAAGGCCTCCGGGTTGGAGAATCG
>Ga0207691_10007375_pt1 | contig 10597 bp, 10 predicted proteins | sample KBSM13metaG_FD_184327 | JGI IMG/M metagenome (GOLD analysis project Ga0207691, IMG submission 184327) | Miscanthus rhizosphere microbial communities from Kellogg Biological Station, Michigan, USA - KBS M1-3 metaG (SPAdes) (version 2) | ecosystem: Host-associated > Plants > Roots > Rhizosphere >... | reverse complement strand
CGACATCGGCCTGATCGTCACCGCGATCATGGGCGCGGTGTTCTTCACCCTGCTGCTGCTGACCGGCAACACCATGGCGCAGGCGGTGCGCGAACGCATCCCGGAACTGGCGGTGCTCAAGACGATCGGTTTCTCCAACCGCAGCGTGCTCTGGCTGGTCCTCGCCGAATCGGTGCTGCTGGTGGTGCTGGGCGGATTGATCGGCCTGCTGCTCGCGCCGCTGGCGATGTCGGTGGTGGGCAAGGGCAGCGGCGGCTTCATCCAGTTGCCGGGGGCGATTCCCGGAGCGACGTGGGCACTCGGCATCGGGCTGATGCTGGCCTTCGGAGTGATCGTGGGCCTGTTGCCGGCGTTGCGGGCGATGCGCCTGAACATCGTCGACGCGCTGGCCGGACGTTAGGGAGTACCGCATGAAACGGATCGGAACCAAGCTTGCCAATGTCGGCGTGTTCCTCGCGCTGATCGTCGGCCTCGTCGCCTGGATCGCGCTGCCCTGGATCGGCGTGCTCGCCATCGCGCTGCTGCTGGTGCTGTGGCTGCTGCTGACCCGCAGCGGTCGACTCGCGCTCGCGGCCGCACGCGTGGGCATAGCGGGGTTGCCGCAACGCTGGGGCGCGTCGCTTGTGATCGTCGTCGGCATCGCCGGCGTCGTCGCGGTACTGGTGGCGATGCTGGCGATGGGCGCGGGCTTCAAGGCCACGCTCGACCGCACCGGCAGCGATGACACGGCGATTGTCCTGCGCGGCGGTTCGCAGGCCGAAACCAACTCGGTGATCACGCGCGACCAGATTCCGCTGATCTCCGCCCTGCCCGGCATCGCGCGCGGCGCCGACGGCCAGCCGCTGGCATCGCCGGAGCTGTCGCAGGTCGTCAACCTGCCCAGCAAGAGCGACGGCACCGACGCCAACGTGCAGTTCCGCGGTGTCGGCCCGGCGGCGTGGGCGCTGCGGCCGGAGTTGAAGATCGTCGAAGGGCGCAAGTTCGGCGGCGGGTTGCGGGAACTCGTCGTCGGCCGCGGCGCACAGCAGCAGTTCCGCGGCCTGGAGCTCGGCCGGCAGCTCAAGCTCGCCAACCAGATGTGGACCGTGGTCGGCGCGTTCGCCGCCAACGATTCGCACGATTCGGAACTATGGGCCGACGCCGACGTGCTCGGCCCGGCCTACCAGCGCCAGGCCTTCCAGTCGGTGACGGTGAAGCTCGATGGAAAGAACGGATTCCAGGAACTCAAGACGGCGCTCGCCGCCGACCCGCGCCTGAAGCTCGACGTCTCCACCACGCACGACTACTACGCCAAGCAGTCCGAACAACTGACCAAGCTGATCAACATCCTGGGCACCGTGATTGGGACGATCATGGCGATCGGCGCGGTGTTCGGCGCGCTCAACAGCATGTATGCCGCCGTCGCCGGCCGTGCGCGCGAGATCGCGACCATGCGCGCGCTCGGCTTCCGCGGCCTGCCGGTGGTGATCGCGGTGATGCTGGAGACGATGCTGCTTGCGCTGGCCGGCGGCATGATCGGCGCGGCGATCGCCTGGCTGCTGTTCAACGGCTACCAGGTGTCGACCCTGGGCAACAACTTCAGCCAGGTCGTGTTCCAGTTCCGCGTCTCGCCGGAGTTGTTGTGGACCGGATTGAAGTGGGCGCTGGGCATCGGCCTGGTCGGCGGATTGTTCCCCGCACTGCGCGCCGCGCGACTGCCTGTCACGACTGCATTGCGCGACGCCTGAGCGTGGGCTGGTGGCCGATGTTCGCGATGCCGATCCCGAACCCGTTCCGGGCCGGGCGAGTCGAACGTTAGACGTTCGGTCGCTTCAGCCCGTCGCCAGCGCGGCGCGTCGTTGCGTCCGCCACAGGCCTTCTCCCGCGAACAGGGCCAGTGCGATCCAGATGAAGACGAAGCCGACCGCGCGGGAGCGGTCGAATGTTTCGCCCAGGACCAGCACGCCGATGAGGAATTGCAACGTCGGCGCGATGTACTGCAGCAGCCCGACGGACGACAGCGGCACGCGGCGCACCGCGTAGGCGAAACCGATCAGTGGCAGCGCGGTGAGCGCGCCGCCGACGACGAGCAATGCGTCGAGGCCCAAGCCCCAACCTCCGACGAATCCGCCGCTACCGTGCGCTTCGCCCCAGAGCAGCGTGGCGAGCGCAGGCAGGAACAGGTAGACGCTCTCGACGCCGAGGCCGGCGATCGAATCCACTGCGGCGAGCTTGCGGATCAGGCCGTACAGGGCGAACGACAAGGCCAGGCCGATCGCGATCCACGGCGGATGCCCGTATTGCAGCGTCAGCCACAGCACGCCGGCGCTGGCGAGCGCGACCGACGTCCACTGCACGCGCGTGAGCCGTTCGCGCAGGAACAGCACCCCGAACAGCACGCTGACCAGCGGGTTGATGAAATAGCCCAAGCTGCTCTCGACCACGTGCCCGGCGTTGACCGCCCAGATGTACAGGCCCCAGTTGAACGCGATCAGCGTGCCGCTGAGCGCGAGCATCCAGCCCACGCGCGGCTTGGACAGCGCGACGCGCAGCCAGTCGCGGCGCTGCCACGCCAGCCAACCGACGACGAACACGGTGCTCCAGACGATGCGGTGCACGACGATCTGCAGCGACGGGACGTCCTTGAGCGCGTGCCAGTACAGCGGCATCACGCCCCACAGGACGAACGAGGCAATGGCGACCCACAGGCCGCGGCGCATGTCCGATTGCGGCGTCATGCGCTGGCGACCTTCGCCGTGCGCGCCTTGGCGAGCGTGATGATGACGACGCCGGCCAGGATGACGGCCATCGCGCCGAGGTCGTGCGCGGTGAACCGTTCGCCGGCGAGCAGCGCGCCGAAGAGCACCGCGATCGGCGGATTGATGTAGGCATAACTGGAGGCCAGCGCCGGCCGCACGTGGTGCAGGAGCCAGACGTAGGCGGTGAAGGCGATGATCGAGCCGAACACGATCAGGTAGGCGACGGACATCGTGCCGGAGAGCGTGGGCACCGCCTCGAAGCGCTCGCCCGCGGCCAGCCCGGCGACGACGATGATCACGCCACCGCAGATCATCTGCGCAGCCGCGGTCATGAACGGCGACGGCAGGTCGCGGCCGCGCGACCACACGGACCCGAACGCCCAGGCAACCGGAGCGATGAGCAGGAGGATCAGGCCGGTCGGAGAGGCGGTCAGCGAACTGCCCGCGTTGAGCCACACGACGCCGATGAATCCGACGCCGATCCCGAGCCATTCCTGATGGCTGGAGCGCTGGCCGCGCAACGCGCCGAACAGGCCCATCCACAACGGCATCGACGCCACGGCGACCGCCGCGAGTCCGGAGGACACCGTCTTCTCGGCCAGCACCACGAACCCGTTGCCCAACAGCAGCATCATCGCGCCCATCATCGCCAGCGTCTTCCACTGCGCGCGCGTCGGCGCTGCGACGCCCCGCCAGCGCAGTACGGCATACAGGGCCGTGCCGGCGATGACGAACCGGACGCCGGACACCGCGAGCAGCGGCGGATAGCCGCCTTCGAGCGCGAAGCGGATGCCGAGATAGGTCGAGCCCCAGATCAGGTAGACCGCCGCAAGCGCGAACGCAACCGCAAGCCCGCCGGGAAGGCGGCGTGCGACAGGAATGGTGACTGTGCTCATGCGTGGGATCCGCGGCGACGTGTTTCGGACACCAGCCTAGCGACCCCCGCGGAATCGGGATTGAATATTCGTGCGCCATAACGCAAAAATATTGCATGGCCAGACGCGCGGAACTGGATGAATTCGACCATCGCCTGCTGGCACTGTTGCAGCGCGATGCGGCGGTCACCTTGACCGTGCTCGGTGAGGCGGTGGGTCTCTCGCCGAGCGCGGTGCAGCGGCGGATTTCGCGCTATCGCCGCCACGGATTGCTCCGCCAGGTCGCGGTGCTCGATCCGGCCGCATTCCCGGGCACGACCCTGGCGGCCGTGCTGGTGACCATGGAACGCGACACGCTGCGGCTGCACAGCGCGTTCCGTGCGCGCATGCGCGCCGCGCCGGAAGTGCAACAGTGTTATGCGATCGCCGGCGAATGGGACTATCTCGTGCTCCTGGTCGCCAGCAGCGTCACCCACTATCGCGAAGTGGCCGAGAGGCTGTTCGTCGATGAGGGCAACGTCAAGCGCTACGAGACGCGAATGGTGTTCGACGTGGTGAAGCACGGGTTGGAACTTCCGACAGGACAGTCGCCGCGACGGCGGGCGAAGCGCGGGACTCGCTCTTCGTAGAAAACCAACGGCATCACGCCGCGCGTTCGCGCTCCAGCAACTGCTGTTTCAATGGCAGCCCCCAGCGATAACCGCCGAGGGAGCCATCGCCGCGAATGACGCGATGGCAGGGCACGACGATCGCCACCTTGTTGTGTGCACAGGCGCTGGCGACGGCGCGCGCCGCGCCGGGCTGCCCGAGGTCGGCCGCAAGTCCCGCGTAGCTGCGGGTTTGCCCCGCCGGAATCCGCATCAGCGCGTCCCACACTTTTTTCTGGAACGCGGTGCCGATCAGGTCGACGGCGACATCGCCGCCCCCACCCGCCAGGCGCGCGGCGACGGCCTGCAGGCGTGGGGCCAGGAATTCGTCGCGGCCTGCATCGACGCGTTGCAGTTGCGCGCGCGGGAATTCGTCGCGCAGTTTTGTTTCCAGCGCGCGTGCGTCGTTGCCGAGTTCGACCATGCAGACGCCGCGTTGCGTCGCCGCCACCAGCGCCGGCCCGAGCGCGGTGTCGACGAGGCTCCAGCGGATGGTCTCGCCGGCGCCGCCGGCGCGATAGCGTGCGGGCGTCATCCCGAGTTTCGCCGCGCCTGATTCGTACACGCGCGACGGCGAGCCGTAGCCGGCGTCGTACAGCGCAGTGCTGACGTCGCCGCCATTGCGCAACGCCGATTTCAACGTACCCAGCTTGCGCTGCGCGAGATACCCGGCGGGGCTCAGTCCGTAGCGCTCGGTGAACTTGCGCTGCAGGTGCGAGGCGCTGATGCCGACCGCGCGCGCGAGTTCCTCGAGGGTCGGCTCACCGTCTTCGAGCAGCCGCCGGGCGCGCTCGAGGCGATCGTCCGGCCGGATCCTGGTGTTCGTGCCCATGGGGTTCATGTCCATGGCTCAAACGATATCGGGCGCACGCGGCGCCCGATATCCGATTCCTGCGGGAAGGCGGCCGATCACTCCGCCCAGTGCGTCGCCACCTTGGTCTCGGGCAACACCTGGACGGTCAACTTCTGGTCCAGCACCAGCATACCGGTGGCGTCGGCGAGGATCGCGGCCGACTCGTGCAGCAGCGGATCCGGGCGCTTGTCGGCCAGTTTCTGCCTCGCCGCATCGGCGGCGACATCGCGCTCGCCGATCTGCAGGCCGTCGTCGCTCAGGTCGTCAGCCAGCGGATCGGCGTCCAGCCCGAACGCCTTGCGCTCGGCCTGGCGCTGCACGCGCTTGCTTTCCTGCTTGTCGCGCTCGCCGCGGCGTTCGGCCTCGTTGAGCGATACGTACTTCTTGGCCTGGTCGGCGCGGAACTCGGCGACATCCTGCGACCACCACTGGAACTCCTTGTCCTTGGCCACGCGCGCCTCGTGCAGCGCGTCGAGCTGCGGCAGCATCGGCGCGAAGTTGCCGTAGCGCACGTGCGGCACTGCCGCGATCCGCGTCCACGGCAGCGCGTTGTCGTAGGTGCTCTCGCCGTATTCGCTGGCGTCGGCCGACACCGGGAAGCTGATGTCCGGCACCACGCCCTTGTTCTGCGTGCTGCTGCCGCCGGGCAGGAAGAACTGCGCGATGGTCAGCTTCACCTGGCCGAAGTGCGTCTGTTCGTTGGACGGCCAACGGTCGAGATCGACCAGGTTCTGCACCGTGCCCTTGCCGAACGTCGTTTCGCCGATGATCAGTCCGCGCCCGTAATCCTGGATCGCGCCGGCGAAGATTTCCGACGCCGAGGCCGAACCGCGATTGGTCAGCACCGCCAGTGGGCCGTCCCACGCGACGCCGGGCTTGTCGTCCGCGTCGACGCTGACGCGTCCACCGGATTCGCGCACCTGCACCACCGGCCCCTTGTCGATGAACAGGCCGGTCAGGTCGACGGCTTCATCCAGCGAGCCGCCGCCGTTGTTGCGCAGGTCCATGACCACGCCATCGACTTTCTGCACGCGGAACTGCTGCAGCAGGCGCGCGACGTCGCGCGTCGCCGACGCGTAGTCGCCGGCGTTGTTCCGGCGCCCTTCGAAGTCCTGGTAGAAACCCGGCAGCTTGATCACGCCGATGCGCTTGGCCGGCGCGTTGCCGACGCCGGGAATGGTGATGGTCTCGGCCTTGGCCGCATCCTCGGACAGCTTGATCTTGTCGCGGGTCAGCACGATGCGGACCGGCTTGGTGTCCAGCCCGGCTTCCGGCGGAATGATGTCCAGGCGCACCAGCGTGCCCTTGGCACCCTTGATCTTGTCGACGACGTCGTCGATGCGCCAGCCGACCACGTCCTCCATCAGGCCGTTCCCGCCCTGGCCGACGGCGACCACGCGGTCGCCCGGCACCAGCTTGTTGCTGCGCGCGGCCGGACCGCCCGGCACGATCTCGCGGATCACCACGACGTCGTCCTGCTTCTGCAGCACCGCGCCGATGCCTTCCAGCGACAGCGACATCGACTGGTTGAAGCGCTCGGCGGTACGCGGATTGAAGTAGTCGGTGTGCGGATCGATCGCGCTGGTATAGGCGTTGAGGAAACTCTGGAACGCGTCTTCGCCGTTGAGCTCGGCGATCGAGGACTCCAGCGTCGCGTAGCGCTTGTCCAGCGTCTTGCGGATGTCCTCGGGCTTCTTGCCGGCGAGCTTGAGCCGCAGCCAGTCGTTGCGCACCGACTGCTTCCACAGCGCGTCGAGCGCGGCGCCGTCGGGCGCCCACGGCGCGTCTTCGCGGTCGTAATACCAGCGGTCGTTGCCGCTGAAGTCGAAAATGTCCTGCTTGAGCAGGTTGCGCGCGTAGGTCGAACGCTCATCCACGCGCTGCTTGTACATCGCGAAGATGGCGTAGGCCGGCTCCATGTTGCCGCCCTTGATCGCGTCGTCGAGCGACGTCCTGTACGGCGCGAACTTCGCCACGTCCTGCGCGGTGAAGAACAGCTTGCTGCCATCGAGCGCTTCGAGATAACGCTTGAAGATGTCGGCAGACAACGCATCGTCCAGCGCGCGCGGCCGATAGGCGTAGCGACTGTCCGAGAGCAGGCCATACACCAGCTTCGACGTGGTCGCCTGGTCGGCGGTGGGACCGGCCGGGATCGCGCCATCGCCGCCCGCGCTTCCCGGAGCGCGCGCCAGCAGCGCCAGGGGCGCGGTCAGGGCCAGGAACAGCAGGGGGTAATGCGCTTTCATCGATGCTCTCGCGGCGATCCGCCGGTACGTGGAGTCAAGGTCCGTGGAACCTGGGGAAATCGTTGCCAGCAGGCTGGGCTCTGCACTGACGGTCCGATAGTGCCGGAAGTTGCATGGCGACAACGCAGCCCCACTCTAACTGCGGCCAGCGGCACGGAAGTGAACGCGCGATCAGCGCAAGACCGGCAAAGTCGCGTTCTGGGTATTCAGACGGCGACGCCGGCTTCCACGGCCTGGCGGTCGGCGTGGTACGACGAGCGGACCAGCGGGCCGGAGGCGACATGGCTGAATCCGAGCGACATGCCGAACTCTTCCAGCGCCTTGAATTCGTCCGGCGTCCAGTAGCGCAGCACCGGATGGTGGTGCGGGCTGGGCTGCAGGTACTGCCCGATGGTGACCATGTCGACGTCGTGCGCGCGCAGGTCGCGCAGCGTGGCCTCGACCTGCTCCCGCGTTTCGCCCAGCCCCAGCATGATCCCGGACTTGGTGGGTACCTGGGGATGCTGGGCCTTGAACTTCCGCAGCAGGGTCAGCGACCACTGGTAGTCGGCACCCGGGCGCACGTTCGGGTACAGGTCGGGCACCGTCTCCACGTTGTGGTTGAACACGTCTGGCGGATCGGTCGCCAGGATCTCCAGCGCGCGCTCCATCCGGCCCTTGCCGCGGAAGTCGGGCGTGAGCACCTCGATGCGCGTGCGCGGGCTGTCGCGGCGGATCGCGGCGATGCAGTCGACGAAATGCTGGGCGCCACCATCGCGCAGGTCGTCGCGGTCCACGCTGGTGACGACCACGTACTTCAACCCCATGTCGGCGATGGTGCGCGCGAGGTTGGCCGGTTCCTCGGCATCGGGCGGCTTGGGCCGGCCGTGGGCGACGTCGCAGAACGAGCAGCGCCGCGTGCAGACTTCGCCGAGGATCATGAAGGTCGCGGTGCCGTGCCCGAAGCACTCGTGGATGTTGGGGCAACTGGCTTCCTCGCACACCGTCACCAGCCGGTTCTTGCGCAACTTGGCCTTGAGATTGGCGACCGAATTGCCCGACGGGATCCGCACCCGGATCCACGACGGCTTGCGCAGTACCGGGTCATCCGCGAACTGCACGGGCGAGCGCGCGATCTTGTCGCCGGCGACCTGCTTCACGCCGGCCTGCAGCGAACCCGGATCGGCGGCGGCGCTCTCGCCGACGACGGCCAGCGGAATGGTCTTGGCGATGGTGTCGGTCATGCTCGGACGGCTTGCGGTACTGGGATTGAGATATCCGGCGGCGCCGCTGACTGCAGGCGCAAACCGAACCGGGCGGCGAGGTGCTCCAGCAGCGCGGTCTTGACCGGATCAAGGCTGGACGGCCCGCCCAAGTCTAGCATCGAGGTCACGCGCAGCCCGGCGTAACCGCAGGGATTGATGCGGGAAAACGGCTCCAGGTCCATCGCCACGTTGAACGCCAGGCCGTGGAAGCTGCAGCCGCGGCGTACGCGGATTCCCAGCGCGGCGATTTTCTCTCCGTTCACGTACACGCCGGGGGCGCCGTCGCGTCGCACGGCGCCGATGTTCCAGTCGGCGAGCGTGTCGATCACCGCCTGCTCGATGCGGTCGACGTATTCGCGCACCCCGATCTTCAGCCGGCGCAGGTCCAGCAACGGATAGGCCACGATCTGCCCGGGGCCGTGGTAGGTGACCTGTCCGCCGCGATCGACGTGGATGACCGGGATCTCGCCGGGCATCAGCACGTGCTCGGGCTTGCCGGCCTGCCCGAGGGTGAACACCGGCTCGTGCTCGACCAGCCACAGTTCGTCGGCCGTGGTCTCGTCGCGCGCATCCGTGAAGCGCTGCATCGCGCGCCAGACCGGTTCGTAATCCTGGCGGCCGAGATCGCGGACGAGGCACCGCGCTCCCGACCCCGCCTGTGGGGACGGGAGTGCAACGCTCAGAGCGTCCACTTCACTTCCGGGTGCTCGCGGAGCACCGCGTGGGCGACGTCGTACTGCTCGCGCGACTCGGCGCGGAAGCTGAGCTTGATCGACACGTACTTGCCGCCGCTGGACTCGCGCGTGGCGACGGTTTCGTGCAGGACGACCAGGCCCGCCGCCTCCAGCAACGCGGGGATCTGTTCCTCCAGCCCACTGCCGGCCGGACCCATCGCGGTGATCTCGAACTCGCCGGGAAACTGGAAGCCGTGCTCGGGGTTGTCGGACTTGATTTCCATCCTGCAATTATGCGGCGTCACGCCCCGGACCCGCAGCGACATTGGTGAACGCGCCGGCTGGCGACGGGCAGGACCGGCGGCGCGCTAGCATGCGCCGACCGCCGTCGACCGGCGCGCGGGCCGGGAGCACACATGGCGATACTCCTGTGGGGCGTGCTGTTCGGCTCGATCGGGCTGGGCTTCTTCATCTACGGCAAGCGCCAGGGCGCACCGGTGCCATTGGCCTGCGGACTGCTGCTGATGGTCTTTCCGTATTTCGTCTCCAACACGTGGGCGACCGTCCTGATCGGCGCGCTGCTGATGGCGATTCCCTACTTCGTACGCCTCTGACGCCGGCGGCGTCCACGGCGTTCGATCCAACGTCCGATCCAGGCTTCGATCCAATAGAAAAGGCCGGCAATCGCCGGCCTTTTCTTCGCGCTGATGGGAATCAGTCAGACCGATTCCCACCACATCCAGAATTCGTCCCACAGGCGCTTGAAGAAACCGCCTTCGTCGACCGCGTTCAATGCGACCAGCGGACGCTGCGCGATCACCTTGCCGTCGAGCGACACCTTCACCGTGCCGATCTTCTGGCCTTTGGCGATCGGCGCGACCAGGGTCTTGGGTACGTCCATCGCCGGTTTGAGCTGGGCGTACTTGCCGCGCGGCATGCTCACCAGCAACGGTTCGGCGAGGCCGAGCTGGACGACGTCGGCCGCACCCTTCCAGACCTTCTGCTTGGCGATCGCCTTGCCGGCGTCGTAAAGCTTGTGCGTCTCGAAGAACCGGAAGCCCCAGTTCAGCAGCGCCTGGCTGTCGACCGCGCGCTGGTTTTCGCTGGTGTCGCCCAGCACCACGCTGATCAGGCGCTGGTCGCCACGCTTGGCCGACGCCATCAGGCAGTAGCCGGCATTGTCGGTGTGGCCGGTCTTGATGCCGTCGACCGACGGATCGCGCCACAGCAGCAGGTTGCGGTTGGGCTGCGTGATCGGGCCGACCGTGAACTCCTTGATCTTGTTGTACGAGTAGGCGACCGGGAAATCACGGATCAACG
>Ga0207691_10007372_pt1 | contig 10600 bp, 7 predicted proteins | sample KBSM13metaG_FD_184327 | JGI IMG/M metagenome (GOLD analysis project Ga0207691, IMG submission 184327) | Miscanthus rhizosphere microbial communities from Kellogg Biological Station, Michigan, USA - KBS M1-3 metaG (SPAdes) (version 2) | ecosystem: Host-associated > Plants > Roots > Rhizosphere >... | reverse complement strand
GAGTTCGGTACCCGTCGGCTCAGGGCGTGTAAGCGCCTACGGCGCCGGAGACGCGACGCCCCCGCCGACAAGACAGCGATCCCGAACGTCAGCATGCAGCAGCCAGCAGCCAGCGATCACGGCGCGAGCGCAGCGAGCAGGTACGTGAGCATGCCTGTCCCGTCCATGATCGGCTCATTCGTCGAGTAGTCCCCCAGGTCGTCGTGATAGACGATGAAGCCCGTGTTGAACCGCGCGTACTCGTCCGGGTCGAAGAGGCGGATGCCGCGCAGGTTGGCGTAGATCGAACGATAGACCGGGCCATCCACGAGACCACCGAGCTGCGTCTCCACGCCAAGCTGCTTGGCGAGCACCGAATGCGGATCGTGTGGCCAGGTGCCTGACCACGGCAGGCCGATCACCATCGACGTGCCCCACGGGTTCGCGCCGAACAGCCAGTCCAGCGCCGCTGCCTCGTACTCGCGGAAGCGCTCGTCGCCCGTCATGCGACGATAGATCAGCGCCTGCGTCGCGAACGCCGACATGAGATTGTTCGAGCACCAGATGAATGGGATGCCGACGCGGAAGCCGTTGGTTTTCGCGCGCACGACTACACGCTCGAGGCCCTGGCGGTAGTAGCTGGCCATGAGGCGCTTGGCCGACGCGTCACCGACGCGCCAGACCGCGTCGTGACCGTGATTGATCCAGGGGTACCATTCATAGTGACGCGCCGTGTCGGCGCCCATCCAGGGCGTGACCGTCTCTTTCGCGGCGTAGCCTAACGCATCCCGCAGAAACCGCTGCTCGCGCGTCAGCGCGTAGAGCTCGGCCGCTCCGAGCTCCATGTCATCCGCCCAGTTCTCTTCTTCGTAGAAGTACGGCGACTTGCCGGGCGCCGTCTGACAGTTGCCGGGATATTTCACGCCTAACGCGTACGCCGCTAGCGCCCGTTCGCGGAGCCGACGCGCGAACGCGCGGTCCGTGGTCGCATACGCACGCGAGGCGAGTGCGAACGTCGCCGCGTACTTGCCGGCCGTGGACGCGTAGCCCGTCGCGCGATTCTTTCCGGTGAAAAGCCCCTGAGGCTTGCCCGTGCACGGATACACGGGGCGCTCCTTGCCCTTGCCCCAGCCGTAGTCCGCGGAGTCGGACGTCGGCAGATCGAAGTACGTGTGATCGCGGTCGTCAGCGAGCTGGTTGAACATCGTCGAGTCGTCCGGGAACATGCGCAGCAGCCACTCGAGTCCATGGCGCGCCTCGTCGAGCGCGTCGTCGACGCCATTCGCGCCCGGGAGACCGGTCGCGGCGAAGTTATCGGAGAACGCGCGCGGAAATTCGTGACGCGCCTTGAGCATGACGTAGGTGGCGGTCGCGGACGTCGTGACGTACTGCAGATAGTCCGCGGCGTCGGCCCAGCCGCCGCTCACGTTGATGAACTCACCTGTGCGCGTCGGGTGATCGACGATGATCCCGTCGCGCTTGTGAACGGAATCCTTGAGCGTCGGGTTGTAGCCCGAGCGCTGCTGGCGCATGTAGTAGAGGAGCGTGTCCGCGGCGCCGGCGTACGCGCGGGCGTCGATGCGCACGACGGGCGAGCGAACGCCAGCGGAGACGATGTGGTAGCGGCCGGGTTTTCGAAGCGACGAGAAGTCGAGCCGGTACGTCTGTGCGCAGGGTCCGAATTGACCGGCGGCGCTGGCGGTGCGCGGCGCGAGCACGCGGCGACCGGTGGTGTCCTCGACGGTGAAGGGCACGGACGCCGGTGGGAGCCACGTGCCACCGCCGCCCAGCGAGTCGGGGACGACGCACATCACGGCCGTCTTGAGAGCGTTAGGCAGGTACCCGAGCTGATTGACGCGAATGACGCTCGTCGGGGCTGCCCTGGGCGCGACGCCGAGGTCGAGGCGCGCCGCCGAAAGAAGGGCCGGCGAGAGCGTCAGGATCGTGCGGAGCAGTGGGTGCATGCCCCAAGATCGGAACGGCGATCACGCGGCACAACCTGTTGCTTGCATCATCGCGCCGCGGCCGGTGCCGACTACGATTTGGCGGATGAACTGCGAAACTACCGGATACGGCTTGCATTCACGCATCAGCGCTCCGGGCCGGTGGGAACTACGATTTTGCGGATCACACGGAAAACGGCCGGATACAACTTTGCATCGACGCTGGCTCTCGCCGCGGCCTGAATGACAGAGGAACGGCCGCTCGGGAGACTCCTGCGTCCCGAGCGGCCGTTCCCAAAGAATCCCGGCTCGTGGCGCGAGGGGCCGTCCCGAACGCGATCGATCCTGCTTCTTCCGCGTCCTCCGCGCGATCGCCGTTCCCACAGGGCGTTCGGGACGATGCGTCGATGCAGAGCAGTATCCGGCAGTTTCGCAGTACCGATCTGCCAAATCGTAGTCCCCACCGGCCGCGGCGCGATGATGCAAGCCGCGTGTCAGCGAGTACGCGGCACGCCACCATAGGCGCCGAGCTCGAAACCGGCGCCGCGCTTCGCCGGCGAATCCGGCTTCAACGTGAAGCGTGTCATGTCGGCGAACTGCGGATCCTTATCGAGATTGCCCGTACCCGGCAGACCACCCTGCACGATGTTGTTGCTCATCTCGGGCGGCGTCGCCGGGGAGTAGCTCACCTGATTGCCCGCGCTCTGCGCGTTACCCCACACGATGTTGTTTCGGAACACGACCTTCGTGCCGGCCGCGATCATGGCGCCGCCGCGGCCCTTCATGCCGCGTGTGGAATCCGGTGTCATCGATCGGTTATTGACGATCGTGTTGTGCTCGACGAGCGTCGACAGCCGATAGCTCAACCCACCGACGATCCACAGCCCGGCGCCACCGAAGTCCTCGCCGCCGTCGTTGTCGACTATGAGGTTGTTCTTCACGATGCCGGCGGAGTAGAACAGCACGACGCCACCGCCGTAGCGCCCGTGATTGCCGCGAATGACGTTGTTCGTGATCGTCGGCTCGGAGTAGCCGCAGCGGATGGCGCCGCCGCCGGCGCTGATCAACGAGTCGCCCTTCACGTTCTTCGCCTTCGAGACCGCGCTGTTGTTCTCGATGTGATTGAAGCGAATCGTCGGCGAGCCGAGCTCGCACAGGATCCCGCCGCCCTCGCGGAAGTACGTCACGTCCTTCGCGTCGAGCCACACGGTGCCCGTGCCGCCGGTGATTGTGAATCCCTGGATCACCGCCGTCGAGTCCTCCTGGTTGACGAACCTAACGACTGTCCCCGTGTCGGGGTGCGTCGGCCGACTGCCGTCGATGATGGTCCGCTCGATGTCCGCCTCGTTGCGCGTGCGCGCGAACTGGCTCGTGACGACGATGCCCTTTCCCCTGAAGCGGATGTTCTCGTAGTACCGCCCGGGCGCGACGAGCACGGTGTCGCCGTTCATGGCGCTGTCGATCGCCGCCTGAATGGACGGATACTTGGACGGCACGGCGAGCACCGCGTGTCGCGGCGCCGGCGGTTGCGCGCTGGCGTGGCAGAGGGGCACAAGAACGGCGACGGCCGTAGTGCCAACAACGGTAATGCACTTCAGCGCGGACATGCGCGCGCGTGGAGGCAATGCGGAGCGTAGCATCATTCTCGTCAGGCAGGAGTGGACCCGAAACTCACGCCACTCGGCCGGCGAACGAAGGCCGGCGTGATGATCTGCACACGCGTGGGACGACCTGCACGTGCGATTCCCGATTCCCGATTCCCGATTCCCGATTCCCGATGCTACGGTCGCAACCGCGCCTCGAGCCGATCCCGATACCATCGGCTGAGCTTGAGCTGCGTGCCATCGGCCAGCCGCACCATGTAATCTCCCGAACCCCACAGATCCATCTGCCTGATGCGATCGAGATTCACGATCGTCGAGCGATGGATGCGCGCGAAGCGACGCACGTCGAGCGCGCGCTCGAGCGTCGACATCGTCTCGCGAATGAGGTGGGTGCGCGGCCCCGTATGCAGACGCGCGTAGTTGCCGAACGCCTCGATCCAGTCGATCTCGGCTACGGGCACGAAATACATCTTGCCCTCCTCCTTGACGAGCAATCGATCGAGTGGCGCGCGCCCGCTCGCCGTCGCCGATTCGGCGGCGGGCACGGCGACGTCCCGCGCCGGTGCGCCCGGCGACGCATCCAGAAACGCCACGAGCTTCGCATGGCGCTCGGCGATCGTCGACTGCTCGATCTGCGCGCGGGCACGCGCGATGGCGTCCGCGAAACGCGCCGGGTCCACCGGCTTGAGGATGTAGTCGAACGCGTGGACGTTGAACGCGGCCACGGCGTGCTCGTCGAACGCCGTCACGAAGATCACGAGGGGCGCGGGCCCGTCGAGCGCGCGCAGCACGCCGAAGCCATCGACACGCGGCATCTGCACGTCGAGCAGCACCACGTCAGGGTCGTGCTGCGTGATCAGCGCAACCGCCTCGCGCCCGTTCGCGGCCTCGCCGACGACCTCGATGTCCTGAAGCTCCGTGAGCAGGCGACGGAGCCGCTGGCGCGCAAACGCCTCATCGTCGACGATGAGGACGCGGAGTAGCGTCATGATACGCCTCGCCGGAGCGCAGGCCCGACACCCGGCATCGCTGGCACGTCAGGCGACGAGGGCAGGGGTGCACGGCCGGGAACCATGGCGCCTCGGGTGTCCGACGCGGTGCCCGGTGCCGTCGCCGTGTAGCTGTCCGCCGGGCCGTCGTCCGTGTCGAACGGGATGACGAGCGATGCGACCGTGCCGCCGCCCGGTGCGGGCGCGAGCGCGAACTGCTGACGCGCGATGCCATAGAGATGTTGTAACCGCTCGCGCGTATTGCGAACGCCGGTGCCTTCGCGGATCGCGCCGGCGAGCCCGTCGCCGTTGTCGCGGACGTCGAGTGTCAGCGAATCGCCCTGACGACGGGCAGTCACGGTCACGCGGCCACCTTCCTCACGAGGCTCGACGCCGTGCTTGATGGCATTCTCCACGAGCGGCTGCAGCATGAACCGCGGGACCAACGCGTCGAGCGTCGCCGGATCGATGTCGAGCTCGAATGTCAGGCGTCCATGGAAGCGCGCACGCATGATCTCGACGTAACTCTCGAGCAATTCCAGCTCGCGATGCAGCGGCACGCGCTCGCGGTCGGTCTCGATGAACGACGACCGCAACAACACGCCGAGCCGCGTCAGCATCGCGTCCGCGCCAGCCGGGTCCGTGTAGACCTGCTCGGCGATCATGTTCAGCGTGTTGAACAGGAAGTGCGGCCGGAGCTGTCCCTGGAGCGCCGTTAGGCGCGCGGCCGAGAGCTGCGCCTCGAGCTGCGCGGCGCGGAGGTCGCGTTCATACGAGAGGCCCGCATAGTAGCGCACGTGCGCGAGCGCCATGATCACGAAGTAGCAGACCGAGTACAGGAACAGCTGCCGCAGGAAGACGATGTGAATGGGGACGCGATTCATCGGCGCGTCCGGGCTCACGAACGGCATGATCGCGTGCATGAGCCACACGTCCAGGAACGTCGCGGCAGCGGCGGCGGCGAGGTGTACCGGAAGCGTACGCGGCCAGTTCGTGCGATCGATGCGAATCCGTCGCGCGAACGCGAGAATCGCGGGGGTGAACGCGGCCCACAGCCAGCAGCTCGCGAGCGCCATCCGCAACAGGCGGCCGTACGGCTGCGCGTTGCTCGCGGGCTGCGCGACGTACTGCAGCTCGGACGTCGCGAACGCGACGACGGTCCAGGCGACGAAGTACGTCGCACCTCGCGTGATGGCCGTTCGCCGGATTGCGAACGGGGCGTCGTGGGCCAGGGTGGTGACGGTGCTCAACCGGGTCTCTCCTGAGGCATCGCGTGCAGGGTACGGCCCTGTGCCGCGCCCTCATCGCCCCGGATGATGAGCCGGCCGTGGGCGGGACGTTCAGCGTATCTGAGGGACGGGCCGCGGATGGGGAACAGGGTGCTGGGGTGACTGGCCAGACAGCGGGACCGGAGCGAACGTGATATCGTTCGGCATCGTGGGTGGTCACTAACTGCCACCGAGCGGCCCTTTTTCGGTTCGGCCCCTGTGGGCTCCTGATTTGCTGCGGTACAAGGGATGTTGACTCGTCCGGGCTTCGCGTGGGCGCAAAGCGCCCTCGCCCGTGCTGAGGACGTGCGTGCTTACCTCGAGACAGACAAGCCATGACACCAGAACCGAGGTCGAACGGCGAAGCGCACACGGCCGTTGACACCGCAACCGTGGGTGCTGGCATGCCGGCACCGATCACGCCCGGCGGCGAGCCGACGGACGACATCTTCGCGGAGAGCACCACACGCCCCACGGACTTCACGTTCGACGCGACCACCGTGCGCGTGTTCGACAACATGGTCAGCCGCTCGGTGCCGTTTTACGGCGAGATCCAACGTATGACCGCGGAGCTCGCCGCAGAGTTCGCCGTGCCTGGTACCACGGTCTACGACCTCGGCTGCTCCACGGGCACGACGTTCCTGGCGCTCGAGCCGCAACTCGACCCCTCGATCGCGTTCGTTGGCTACGACAACGCACCCGACATGGTGGAGCGAGCACGCCAGAAGCTCACGACGCTGCCACCGTCCCGTCAGCGCGAGATACGGCTCGCCGACCTGCACGAGCCGTTCGCGATCGAGAACGCTTCCGTCACCGTCATGCTGTTCACGCTCCAGTTCGTCCGTCCGCTGCACCGCGACCGCGTGATCCGCACGATCGCCGAGGGTACGCGCAAACAGGGCGCGATCATCGTGGCCGAGAAGGTCATTGAGAGCGACACGCTGTTCAACCGCCTCTTCATCGACAACTACTACGACATGAAGCGGCGGCACGGCTACTCCGACATGGAGATCGCGCGCAAGCGCGAAGCGCTGGAGAATGTGCTGATCCCCTATCGCCTCGACGAAAATCGGGATCTGCTACTGGAGTGCGGCTTCACGAAGTTCCAGGAGTTCTTCCGCTGGTACAACTTCGCCGGGATGATCGCCGTCAAATGATCTCGCCGGCCACGACCTCCGCCGACGACACCGTGCCGTCAGCGCTCGTCCGCTACGGCAACTTCCTCTTCAAGTACCGCGACGGAATCTTCCCCGCGGTACTCCTCGCGCTGTTCGTTCTCACGCGGCCACACTGGCCACGCGGGCGCGACGACTATGACACCGCACTCGATCTCGTCGGCTTCGGCGTCGCGCTGCTCGGGCAGGCACTGCGCGTGGCGGTCGTTGGCTACGCGTACATCATCCGCGGCGGGAAGAACCGGCAGGTGTACGCCGAGGATCTCGTGACGGGCGGGTTCTTCAATCATTCGCGCAATCCGCTCTACGTTGGCAACCTGCTCATTCTGCTCGGGCTGCTGCTCACATGGAACGCACCGGCGGCGTATCTCGTCGGAGTGCCGTTCTTCCTCATCGGTTACTCCGCGATTGTTGCCGCCGAAGAGGCATTTCTGAGACGGAAGTTCGGCGCCCAGTACGACGCGTACGCGGCGCGCGTACCGCGCTGGAGAGTACGTCTCGGCGGCTTCGCCACGTCGATGCAAGGCATGGCGTTCAACTGGCGACGCGTCATCCTCAAGGAATACGGCAGCTCCGCGTACTGGATCGCCGGAGCGTTCGTTCTGATGCTGGCGGACTCCCTGCGTTACCAGCCATGGAGCGCGCACCCGGTCCGTCACGCGGTCCTCGCCACCGGGATCGCGCTCGTGGTGGTTTTCTGGGCCTGGGCGCGCGCTCTGAAGAAGAGCAAGCGGCTCCGAGAGCAGATGCCAGCGTGATGGACTAGTGGAACACGTCTGAGATGTTGAATAGCAGGCGATTCTGGCCTCATTGCCAGATTTGGCCAACGGAAAGCCGCTGCACCGGGGCGAGCTGCGGCGTGTATGGCCAAATCTGGCAATAGGGCCTGCCTCGCCTGCTATTCAACATCTGGGAAGCAGTCCACTAGCCTGCCAACGCCCCCCTCGGATCCGTGAACGCCGCTCGCAAGGCGGGCCCGATCGTCGCCAGGCAGGTCACGAGCACGAACGCGATGCAGCTGCCCGCGAAGACGCGTGGGTCCAGCGGCGAGATTCCGAAGGCCATCGACCGGACGGCGCCGCCCGCGGCGACGGCCACCGCGATTCCGAACACAGCCCCCACCGACGCGACCGCCAGCGCGTCGCGGACGATGAGCCACGCGAGGTCACCGGGTCGAGCGCCGAGCGCGCCGCGAATGCCGAGCTCGCGGCGTCGTGTTGCGACCGCGTGCGACCACACGCTGAACACGCCAACCGCCGCCAGCAGCAGTGCGACCGCGGCGAAGACACCGATCACCGCCGCGCCCAGGCGCCACGATCGCGTCTGCCGCTCGAGGTAGTCGTCGCCCACACGCACGCGTACGGACGTCAGCGCGGGGATCGCGTCGAGCAGATTCCGTTGCACGGCGGTCGCGACCTCCGGGTAGCCGGGGTCGACGCGCACCGCCAGCTCGCGTCCGAGGAACGCCTGCGCCAGATCCGCCGGCATCGCTGACGACGTCGACGGCAGATACACCTCGGCCACGCCGTGCGTCGCGCCGGGCGAGCCGCGGCGGTCCCCGACCACACCGACGACTTGTGCGCACGGCGTCGACAGCGACCGTCCGACTCGCACGCACTGGCCGATCGCGTTCTCCCCACGCCAGTACAGGTGGGCGAAGCGCTCGCTCACGAGCAGGACCGGTCTGGCCGCGCGTTCATCGTCTTCGGTCAGTCGTCGCCCGCGCAGCAGCGGCACGCCTAACGCCTCGAGGAAACCGGCCGTCACAGAGTTGACGTACGGCTCGCTGTCGTCGATTCCGGCGGGTACCGAATCTCGACCGGGTACTCGTACCGTCGGATTGAGATAGCCTGGAACGGTGGCGGCGTTGGTCATCCCCGCCGCGGTGACGCCCCGAATGCGACGCACGGCGTCGAGCGCGCGGGCCGCGGCGCTCGAGCTCGTCGACGGCGTGAACCCCGCCGCTCGCAGGTCGACGTCCGCAACAACGAGACGATCGAGATCGAAGCCGAGGTCCACGCGGGTCGCGTTGCGCAGACTGGCGGCGAACACCGCCGCTTCGGAGACGAGTACGACGCCGAGCGCGACCTGGAGAGAGACGAGCGTGCGCAGGGCATACCGATGCGATGACGCCACCGTCCGCGACTGGATGCCGAGCGTCGAACACGGGTTCACTCGTGTCGCTCGTATGACTGGACCGAGCGCGCAGGCCACGCACGTGATCGCCGCGATGCCAGCCGCGATCGCGCCGGTGCGTACATCAATCGGCGTGGGGGCCAGCGTATTGGCCAACAAGGCGCCGAGCGCGGTGGATGCGAAGCGCGCTGTGATCAGCGCGAGCACGACCGCGAGCACGACGAGGATCCCGACTTCGAGCAGCGCGCGGCGCGCGAGTCGCCCACTGGTCGCGCCTAACGCTACATGGATCGCGAGCTCGTGCTGGTCGGCGACGCCGCGCGCGACGAAGAGGCTGGCGACGTTCGCGCACGCGATGAGCAGGACCACGGCCGCCAGCGCCGTGAGCCACACGGACACCCGCGCGCTCGGCGCACTCGGATCGCGGCGCGCCTCACGCAACGAGCGAACGGGAATCGTCTCGCGCGCGAGCGTCGTCTGATCGACGGCGCGAACGCCGACATTCGCGCGCCGGTAGATCGCGCTCGCTTCCGCGCTCGCGGCGGCCGCCGAGCTGCCAGGCCGCAATCGGCCGACGATGCGAACCCACTGAAAGTCGCGGTTGACGAGCGCTTCGCGTCCTCCGAACCACGGGGCGTTCTCGATCGGCAGCACGAGGTCGACCGGCGACATGTCGGGCGCGGTGAAGCTCGACGGAAGGACGCCGATGATCGTGAAGTCGATACCGGCGAGCCGGACCGTCTTGCCCAGTGCTTCGCGATCAGTGTTGAAGAACCCATGTCGAAGGCCGGCACCGATGAGAGCGACCGTCGGTGCACCCGGCCGGTCCTCGGTTGCAACGAACGTGCGACCAATGGCGGGCGCCATGCCGAGGGTCGGCAGCAGCGAGTGCGATGCGAGAAGTCCGTGGGCTGGCGCTACGGCGCTGCCGACGCGCGCGGAGTAGTTCCAGACTCCGAACGCGCCGACGGACTCGAGGGATCGCCCCTGGTCGCGGAGGTCGACGAAGTCGGGGTAGGATGTTCGCGCGAAGGCGGCCCACGGTCCAATGGCGACGACGCGACGTGGGTCGCGGAGACCGGCGGGGTCGCGAAAGAGCTGTGTGTCGATGACGCCGAGCAGCGCGATGACGGACGCCATGCCGATCGCGAGCGAGAGCACGACGGTGGCGGCAAACCCGGGGGCGCGCACGAGTCGCCGCACGACGCGGCGCAGGTCCAGAGCGAACGCGTCAGTAGGTGTAGTAGCAGCAGGCTGCCTCACGAGAATACAACCCGTGAGTGGCGGTCGAAGTCACGCCGGCTGTCGTTCCGAGCGGGCTGTCATTCCGAGCGGAGCGCCGTCAGGCGCGGAGTCGAGGAATCGCGATCGTACCGGTAGAGGGCCCTCTACACCGCAGGCCAAGGATTCCTCGACTCCGCCGCTTCGCGGCTCCGCTCGGAATGACAACCCGCTCGGAATGACGAGTGGCGTGACTTCGACCGCCGCTCACGGGTTGTATTCTCG
>Ga0207691_10007370_pt1 | contig 10600 bp, 13 predicted proteins | sample KBSM13metaG_FD_184327 | JGI IMG/M metagenome (GOLD analysis project Ga0207691, IMG submission 184327) | Miscanthus rhizosphere microbial communities from Kellogg Biological Station, Michigan, USA - KBS M1-3 metaG (SPAdes) (version 2) | ecosystem: Host-associated > Plants > Roots > Rhizosphere >... | reverse complement strand
CGGCGTGGGCGGCGGACCCGGCAACTCAGCCGACATCCAGCTCTGGACCGTCAGCGATGGCCACGGCTTTCAGGTCCTCCGCTTTTCGAAAAGCTTCACCGCGCAACACAAGGATCTCTTCGAAAACACGGTGACGACCGAACAAAGCCTGTAGCAAAAGCTCGCAAAGCGCAATCTGGAGATCAGCGCAAACAGGACCCGCTTCGGCGGGTCCTTTTCATTTCAAACTTCGTCCGGCGGCGCAGCTTTCAACCGCTTCGCGCACGCTGCTCGGGTTCCACTTCATCCGCTCAGCCAGTTAAGGCTCATGCGGTAGGGCTCCTGATCAAGCGCTTGTTTGATCAGCCTTCCACGCCCACAAACGACAACCCCGCCGAAGGGGGATTTGTCCGAAGGAAGTGAGCGAAAGCGTCAGCGATGTCGGATAGCGCTTCGCGGCTTGTATTGTGAATCGTCATTTAGAGTTGTCCTGCTGGTTACGGAGCGTCTGGTCAAAGACATCCTTGTAGCGCGCTTTGAAATTCGACGTGAAGCGCAGGACCTGAAAGCCGTTGCCATCGCTGACCGTCCATAGGTTGAGCTCGTCGCCGACCTTCACGAAGCGCGGTGTGCCGGCCGTCCTGTCGGCGGTCCGATCGGCACTTGGTGACCACGTGAATGAGCCGGGCAGGAAGGCTGTGCGCAGAGCCGCCGGCTTCCAATACGCGATCTCTTTGGGATGATAAGGATCGCGAATGTCGAAGACTCGAAGACCCGCCTGTTGGAACGAGCAAGCAAGCATGGTCGGATTGTCGGTGCGATCCAGGTTGCATCGTTCAGCACTGTACCCATCGGGGTACGGCCCCGGGATCGCTGATCCCAAGTCTGGAGGATTGGCAACGAACGGCCGACAGTTCTCGGGAGCATCGACCTCGAGCATGACTTTGGCAATGATGCGGGGATTGCGCTCATCGGTTATGTCGATGATCTGTGGAACCCCGAAGGGCATCGCTCCCCGGTCACATGCGGCCGCAAGACCTCCAGCGGCCCCGAAGCCGCCAAACTCGTCGGAGCTCAGGATGTAATGACGCCCGTTTGCCGAGAACGGGAGCATCTGCTCCGCTCCGCTTGAATCACTCCAGAAAAGCTTGCTGACGATTCGAATCTGCGGATTGGGGCGACGGTACTGATAGTCGCTGACGTCCTCGATCACCAGCCCATCGGGAAGCGAGCCGTTGTCCCCGAACTGTCCCGAGTACAGGCGGGTCCCGTCTGCGCTGACGTCGGCATCGTGCGGCTTCCCGTCGCCGCTGAACTGCCACGTCGGAAGCTGTTTCACGTTGGATGGGTCGGAGACATCCAGGATGTACAACGGCCCCGGGCCCATCTGGGGGTTCTGCGTAAGGTAGTAGGTCATGCCGTCCGGGGCCCAGGCGCTCATGTGGGCGGCGCTTCCCGGTAGCTGGATGCTGCTTTTCAAGACGGGGTGGCTGCAGTCGCCAGCCACGTCATAGATGGCAAACCACGGCCCGTTGTATTGACCGCCAGCGAGAAGTTTCCGCCGGTCGTTCAGCTTCATCGACTCGTGCGGGTCAAGCATCGCAGGTGCGTCAAGGTAGGTGCTTACGCGTGGATGCGCGGGGTCGGAGACATCCAGGACGATGGTGCCGCGATGCTCCTGCAGAGGATTGTTGGTCGTCGTGTAGTAAGCACAGTGGTCCGACCACGCGAGTGCGCCCTGCGACTTCGTTCCTTCGCCGCGGAACTGCCCTACGAGTTCGAGATTGCAGTTGTAGCCATTTTCCGAATCGCCGCTGAGCCGTTCCTGCCGCGTGGTCTCGCCCTGCATTCCGCGCTCGGTCCTGTCCCCGGGGCCACAATTCGCTCTGGGAACCGGTCCCGTCCAAGGAACCGGTCCAGGGGTCTCGGCGGATCCGGTCGCCGCAAGAGTCAAAGAAGCGAGCACCACGACCGCCGGAATTGCAAGGGACTTCGCGACTCCAGTTCTGTACATGCGGCATCCTTCGACGTATCGCCTCGCGTATTCGGTGAACGGCGAGGCGACGAATCGTTCAGGTTTCCAAGGCGATTGTAAGTTAGCCACGAAGAGGGTGACGACATGTCGCGATTCCGTTAATTCGCGCTGAAGCGGACCGACGAAGCGTGCGGTTCGACAACGAATTCGAGAACCAACGTATCAAAATGCAAAAGCGCGTCCCACGTGCGACTTACATCAAGCACCAACTTGACCTCCAGATCATCGCGCTCTACCATTTGCCGGTCTCAAGCCCGCCGATCGCGAAGAGTGCCGCACGTGTTTCGCGATCAATCGAAGGTCGGCTCCGAATTGGAATTTCGGTCCCATTCCCGGCATCGCTTCCCATCAATCGATACAACCATCGTATGCGAAGACTCATGCCACTTTCGTACCGCACGCTGAACGTCACGCTGGTCGCGTTCATTGGCCTGCTATCCGCGCAAAGCAACACCGTCAGCGCGACCGATGTCTCGGCGGGAAATGCTTCGCTGTCCCAAACTTTGACGCAGTTCGAATCCTTTATCCAGACGCGCTGCATTCCCTGCGTTCGAGAGTTCTATTCAATCGCTACAGTGCCTTTTCCGGCCGTCAAGACGCCGACGTTTGCGGGTCTCGCTCCCGCAAGCCCTGCCCCGAACACCCGGGCAGGTGAGATGCGCCTGGAGTTGCTTCGCGCGTATCCGGTAGGACAGCAAAGCCGCCAGCACCTGGCGATGCGTGTTGTTCTCTCTGTGTCGGCCGGCTCGGCAAGCACGCTGTACCCTCTTGGAGCAGGATTGCTGGATGAAGACGAAGTGCCTGTGCTGGTGGCTGCGCTGTCGCAAATGGGGAAATCGATGTCCGCCGCAGGCGACGACTCATCCATTCCGCTCGTCGACACGGAATTTCATGCGGACTCGGTTCGCATGGGTACGGTGCGCACCGCAAACGACTCTCTTGCCTATGTGCAGGTTGCGCCGGCCGACCCTCAATTCGCCTTGAAGCAGGTGTGGGAGCTACCCGCTATGTATCTGCCTTCCAAGGACATTCCAACGCTCGAGCGTGCCGTGCAGCAGGTGAACGCGAAGATCCGGTCCTTTCGCGGGCAGTGATCTCGCCTGCTGAATTATTCGCGCCGCCTGGCAGGCGATTTTCACACTCGCGACGCGCGTTGCTTGCCGCAGCGTTGCTCGCAGCGGCCATCGGAAGCGCTCGTGCCGAAGAGCGCGTTTTCGAACTGGCCATTCATAGCGACGCGCCGACCGCCGAGCCTGCAGTGCTGACGGCTCGCCAGAACGACCAGGTCGTGATCCGTTTGAGCTCCGACAAACCGCTGCAGGTCCATCTGCATGGGTATGACCTCGAAAAGGACGTCGTGCCGAACGTTGTCACGGCGTTGCGCGTCACCGTGACGGCCACGGGGCGCTTTCCAATCGAGATCCATTCCAAGGGACCTGCCAAGCAACGACCTGTTGCATACCTGGAAGTCCGACCACGATAGCGGGCGCTCCGCGTTGACGTCACGGTCGCCCAATCGGCGGACCGGGCGACTGCGCCGCCTGTTGGCCTCGCTATCGGTGCTCTTCTCCATACGGGCGTATGGGCATGGGTTCGGCATGCGCTACGATCTGCCGCTTCCCCTGGGGCTTTGGATCATCGGCGCCGCAGGCGTGATCGTATTGTCCTTTCTGATCGTAGCGATCGCCGTTCGCGCGAATGCCTCCGTCGCAGCTCCTGCGCAACCGAATCGCGTTCGATGGCACGTTGACAACGCCGTTACCCGTCCGAACATCCGCGTCTTTGCGCAGCTCTTTGCGGTCGCGGCGCTCATCCTGATCGTGGTCGCTGGAATCATTGGCGACCAGACACCTACCCGAAATCTTGCGCCCACCGCAGTCTGGATCGCGTGGTGGGTCGGCTTTTCCTACCTGTCGGCTCTCGTCGGCAACGTCTGGTCCCTCGTCAATCCGTGGGCCGCGGTATTCGTTTGGTGCGAGCGGATTCTGTCGAAACCGCGAGCGCCGCGAAGGGCGAAGATCGACTGGCCGAGAAGCCTCGGCGTTTGGCCGGCAGTCGTTTTGTTCATTGTCTTTGCCTGGCTGGAACTCGTCTGGGGAGGTCGATCCATCCCAGCGCAACTCGCGTGGCTCATCGTCGGATTCTCGGTGCTTACGTGGACGGGAATGTTCATCTTCGGCCACGGTACGTGGCTGACCCACGTCGATCCGTTCGCTTTGGCGTTTGGCGTTCTATCGAAGTTTGGGCCGATCGACATCCGTTCGGAGCACGGCGTATGCGGCACATCCGCTGCAGACAACGCATCGGACCGCGATGGCTACCATGGGGGCGCAGGCTCGCGCTGGAGCTGGAAGTTGCGACCGCCGGGCACCGGATTGCTCGACACCGAAAACATGAGCCTGTCTCTTTCCGTGTTCGTGATCGTCATGCTTTCCACGGTGACCTTCGACGGCGTCATGGCGACTCCGGTTTGGCAGCGCATCGAAAGCGCGCTGTACGTGGCGCTGCCCGCGCTTGGCAATTCGCGCGTGGCGATTATCGATACGGTTGGACTGCTGGTCTTTTGCGTCGCTTTCATGGCGGTCTACCGCCTGTTCGCAACGTTGATCGCGCATGCCTGCGGAAACCGGATCACGCATGATGCGGCCAGTCGCGCGTTTGTCTTGACGTTGGTGCCGATCGCAATCGCCTATCTCGTTGCCCATTACCTGGGCTATTTCCTGATCCAGGGGCAGTTGCTGATTCGTCTGGTTTCCGATCCGTTCGGATTCGGATGGAACATCTTTGGCACCGCTCATTTTCGACCGAACATCGGCATCGTTGGCGCCCGTTTCATGTGGTATACGTCGTTAATTGCTATCGTGCTCGGCCATATAGCGGCAGTATTCTTGGCCCATGTCGTCGCGCTTCGTCGCCTCAACGATCCTCACTTGGCGATACGGAGCCAGATTCCCATGCTCGTGCTGATGATCGCCTATACCATGTTGAGCCTGTGGATCATTGCTCAGCCGATCGTCGAATGAGCCATCGTCTGCGGAACCTTACGGCTCTCGAGTCTTTTGCCGCGATTCGTGACTCGGAGTGCCCTTGGACGCGTTCGCCGCTGACTTGAGGTGATTGATTAGGAGACGCAGTCCGTGAAAAAGACGCTGTTCTTCGTAGCCGGCATCGCGGTTGGTTTGTGCACCTCCCTTGTCGGTGCACAAGGGGCGGCCTCCATCGCGGTACTGAACACGCCAGGCGTATATATCGAGCTCGTGACCCTGGTTCCCGGTCAGGGGTCGGGTCAACACGCCGGCATTCCGGGCGAAGTGGGCATCGTCTCCGAGGGTGAAGTGGTGCTCTCGAGCCCGGCCGGACGCGAATCTCTCAAGGCGGGCAAGGCCTACTGGTTACCGGGACTCACTCCTCACGATATTCGTAATGAAAGCGATCGACCTGCAAAGGTCTACGTAATAGCGATGAAGCGATGCGATTGAAGACAAGGTTGATCGTCGCGCAGCTTGCCTGCTTGCCCGGGTTTGGAGGCGTTTGGTCTAGCGTGCTGCGCAGACCGCTTCGGTAGACGTAGACGCGCTGTCGCTCCCGCCTTTCGTCATCGCGCTAGCTATCAGCCAACGCGGAAGACGAATGGGTACCAGGCGACGAGAACGCCCGCAACGCCGAGTGAAAACGCCAAGAGTGCAAACGCGAGGCGTAATGCCGTGATCGCGGCGAGCGTCGATCCGCCGAGCACGAGGAGCGTTGCCGTTTGCGTACTGGTAGACGCTCACGAGCTGGCCGAAGACTGTGGTCAGCGTGAACGCAACGAACGGCCACCCGCCCCAGCGCATCCAACGGGGTACGCCGAGACCGAGTCCGTGACGGCTCGCGGCCTCGGTGAGTGTTCCTTCAGGACAGAACACGCCGCACCAGGTGCGGCCGAGCACGAACATCGACGCGATCACGAACGGCCACCACAGGCCCCAGAACAGCCACTGCGCGGCCACGACGAGATTGTCGTACCAGCGTGCATCGTCGGGCGGAATCGGCAGGAAGGCCGGCACAACGACGAGAACTACGTACGCTGCGACAACGCACCACTGCACGGCTTGGATGGTGCGGCCATGCATAAGCATCCACTCGCCGAGCGCGGCAAGCCGCGACAAGTTCAAGGGCGTGAAGCCGTCGTCGCTACTTGACGACGATCTGAACTTTACCGGTGTTGGGATGGAAGTCGTCAAAGAACGTGTACGTGCCAGGTTTGAGTCCGTTGATTACCACGTACGATTTTGCGCCGCCTGCGAGCACCTTCTCTATGTGCAACTCGGTGCTTTCGAACTCGACGGGATCGCTACCCTCGTTCTCGATCTCGATCTTGAAGCGCGTGTCTGCCGGCACTTCGATCACCGCCGGCTCGAGCATTCCGCCGAGTGCCTTGATCGAGAACTCAACGAATCGCAGCAGCAAGCACGCGACGGAAACCACCAAATCCCGCGCAGTGCGAATACGGGCTTTTGGAGGGCGAGATCACGCGCATGACGGGCGCGGTGGCCCAGCTCGGTCTTTCACAAGTCGGGAAGCACGGTTGATGAGCGCGGAATCAGAGTATGGAAGCTTGATCGCACGTGTCGAATCGAGACTGCGCCGCTTCCAAGTAGAGGCGATCGGCGCGAAGATCCGCGAGGTCTTTATGCACGTCGACACCGCGCTAGGACAAGACGTGCCCGCACCGCGCAGATCCTCGCCGGCAAGCTGATCTGTGAACCAGGAACGAGATGGCGCGGTATGGCGCAGATGAACTCGGCCACGCACTGCTGTTCGCAGGCGCGGCCCCCATCCGCAATGCCGCCCGTTACTTGACTCAAAAACCGAGATCGAACAGAGCGCGCCGTGACTACCTTCTGGGAACTCTAGCCTTCCATGGCCTTGAGTGGCATCACCTCGATGGTCCCCTGCGGGATGCTTAAATGGGGATGGCCGTCGAACATCTTGGCGGCCTCATCGGCCGAGTTCGCCTGGACGATCTGATACATCATGATGTCGTTGCGCGCATCCTTCACGCCCGATGAAGACACGACCTTCGGCTTCCCAGCGCCGGCGCCTTTGTCGGTAATCTTATTGGCGTTCACGCTCATCCATTTTTTCCACCCGTCCATCATCTTGGTCTCTTCGGGCTTGCGCTCCTGCTCGGGCTTCTTCATCCATTCATCGACAACCGAAATGGGAGCCCGGTAAAGCACGAGAAACTTGTCCATTTTTGCCTCCGTTGTCGGCTCTTGAGAGCCGTAAACCGTCATTGTGACCGAGACAGGCGAGGTCCGCCAGGCGTGCCTGATCGCACCATGCCACCGGAGCAAGCCACTTCGCAGATGCCGTCCACCTGCGTGGACTTCGACGCGCGCTTGCTCGACGAACCGTGGCCCGTGCGCCCGGTGTCAGAGTTAAATTGGCGTGCCCCGTTTACGCCGATTTTGACCTGCACGGGGATCGGGCCATCCCGGATAAGATGATGCCTGCCTGATCCGGCGTACCCGCGCGATTTCTTCCGGGTGGCGGGGACCGTGCCTTCATCCACTTGCCGGTAATCGGCCTGCGGCAGCAAAAGGAAACAGTCCGAAGCGCGGCACGGCGTCACTTGAGAGCGCCGTTTCGGCGCCAAACCTCATCGAGATGGCTCGCCTGCACATCTTCGATATTTGTTTCACGGCTTTCGGCGTGCCGCCCTGTCCAAGAAGCGGCACGTTTTCAGTCTTCGGCGGACTTGCTAGAACTGACTGAGCGGCCCGGTTGCTGCCTCGGTGCCGAAATTGCTCGTGTTAAGCACCTGAATGCCGGCCTGATGATTGCCCTCGAAGGGGGTCACCGTGCCCGGACATCCAGCGGCGGCGGCATCGGCCGGGTCGCTGAACCACAAGCCGAGATGGTACGTGTGCACCGGTGCCGTCGGAGGATTCGTCGCGGCGTCAAAGGCATCCGTATGCGGGGCAGCGCGGGACGCCGGAGCGAAGACAAAGAGCTCGCTGCTGAAAATCCCACGAAACTCCTCACTGCCCCTACCCTTCTTGTCGGTCACGATATCGCCCTGGTACCACGACATCCCAAAAGGCCCGGTCGGAACCTGTAACACGAAGACGGCGAACTCCGTATTCGGAGGAAGGCCGTCTACGCTGACCTCCATACGCTGGTTTCCTCCGCTCGAGTCCCTGACGCTGACATGTGCCTGCGCGTTCGGCAAGCAAGCTTGCGCCGCGGCCGCGACGGCCATGTCGAAGTTCAGTTCCCCGGGCGGGACTGCCATGGCGCTCATAGAGGCTCCGATGAACAGTGCCCCGAGCGCCAGCGATACTTTCGACCTACCCGACTGCCGCGTTGTTGTCCTGCTGCTGCGAGTGAGATTCACGAGTAACTCCTTGTCAATGAGTGGTACATCCAGACTTGCGTTGTAAGAACACGCGATTTCATGTGATGCCCTTCACGTTTCACGCATCTGTGTGACCGAGCATCGGACATGCTGACCGACATTTGCACCCTGTCGAGAATGGGGTTCAGTCTGAGCCCCCGTCGCGTTAGGCGCACTTCACTGAGCGGGTATTCTTGTTTCGTTTGTTTCTTGGCTTGCGACACACCGGCAGACATAAGCCTCATTTGAGCGGCGCCGTCGTAAAAGCACGGTTGCCTACGCCCGTGTATATCGAGAAAACGAGGCTTTATTCCCGATCGGTGGCATTTGTCGGAGTTGATCAACTCTGGCGTCTCGAAAGCTGGTTAGAGCGTTACCGCCGCTCGAACGTCGGCGAGCGTTGACACTGTCATGGGCCGTCAAGCCTCGTTCGACCGCGCGATGGGGGGCCGCTCGCCTTTAGCACGAGACGCTTCGCACCGGCCGCGCGATTGCAGCGCGTCGCGCGCGCGCGACAGGCGCGACATCACCGTTCCGATCGGGACGTCCATCACGCTCGCCATCTCCTTATACGAAAGCGATTCCACCTCGCGGAGGATCAGACATTCGCGCCACGTGACGGGCAACTCGTTAAGCGCGTCATCGAGCGTCGCCAGCTCTTGGCGCTGCGCGAGCGACGCTTCCGGACCGGGAGCGCAATCGGCGATTTCGGTCCGGGCGTCAACCTCGTCGCTGTCGCCGGTTGGGCCACCGAGCGCAACTTCCATACGCCGTCGCTGAGCGTCGAGCGCCCTGTAGGCCGTGTTGCGCACGATCTGCAGCAGCCAGGCGCGACCCGACCCGCCCCGAAACGAGGCGTAGTACCTCCAGGCGCGCTCGTAGGCGTCCTGCACCATGTCCTCGGCGAGCGACGCGTCGTGGACGAGCCATCGTGCAAGGTTATGCGCAGCGTCGAGGTGAGGAAGCATGACCTGCTCGAAATCGTCGGGTCCGTGCGGATGTTTCATCGTTCGTCCGTAGCACCTGGTAAGCGCGCTACAGGACGATGTCGCCGCTACGCATCGACGGCAATGGACGCACGATCCTTTGTCGATGGAACGCAGGTACTCCGATAAACGGAACCGAATCAAAGCACTGCTGCGATATCTCCCCGGTGTGCGCAACGGCGCGCCGGGTCCGACTCGCCACGCTGGTCGCGCGCCACACATTGGACTATGATGCGTCGAGCCACGCTGGCGTGGCCGCTTCGTGACCACCACTTCCAGGCTTCAGCGAGGTTGTGTCGGCCATGCGACAAGCGAATGAGCCATCCCGCCGCTTGCGGTTCGGAGTTTTCGAGGTCGATCTTCGAACCGGCGAGCTGACAAAGCGCGGCGTGCGCGTGAGACTGCAGCAGCAGCCTTTTCAGGTGCTCACGTCGCTGGTGGAAAGACCCGGCGAGCTGGTCACCCGCGAAGAGCTGCGCGACAAGCTCTGGGGCCGGACCGTCGTCGACTTCGATCACGGCCTCAACAAGGCAATCAACAAGATTCGCGACGCGCTGGGGGATTCTGCGGAGAATCCGCGCTTCGTCGAGACTGTCGCGCGACGCGGCTATCGGTTTCTCGCCGACGTCACGCCGATGGACGGCGTTGTCGCGACGTCGAAGCCTGCTGAGACAAACGCGCTTGCGCCGCTGTCGTCCCCCGCGGATCGCGAACCGACCGAGCCGGGCATCAGACCGAAGCGTGCTACTTGGATTGCGTCGCGCTCGGCTGCCGGCATTTGCATTGCGGTGGCGATTGCCGCCCTGCTTTCGTGGATGCTGTATTCGCAATTCCGGCCATCGACCCCGATACGTTCGCTCGCCGTGCTCCCGCTCGAAAACCTGTCAGGTGATGCATCGCAGGACTACTTCGCGGACGGCATGACCGATGCACTGATCGCAGACCTTGCGCAGATCGGCGCATTGCGAGTGATCTCTCGCACTTCGGCGATGGCATATAAGCACGTTCACAAGCCGCTGACGGAAATCGCGCGCGAACTCCGCGTCGCGCGTCAACGCATTCAACCCAGAACCCGCCGAGAGATCGCCGAACATGTTGGGATAGTCGCTCAAGTACCGGTCCGTCAGGCCGCCGCGCACGACCGGCCCTTTCGGATACATCACGCCCTGATCCGCATGGTTCCTGTCGATATTTCCCCACCACGTTTGAGCGTGGCCG
>Ga0207691_10007369_pt1 | contig 10601 bp, 9 predicted proteins | sample KBSM13metaG_FD_184327 | JGI IMG/M metagenome (GOLD analysis project Ga0207691, IMG submission 184327) | Miscanthus rhizosphere microbial communities from Kellogg Biological Station, Michigan, USA - KBS M1-3 metaG (SPAdes) (version 2) | ecosystem: Host-associated > Plants > Roots > Rhizosphere >... | reverse complement strand
GATCATCCCGAGGCGCGCAACGCCGGGGGATCCCGAACCTAGTCCGCGACATAGCCACTTCGGCCGGTCCACTTCGGCTCTCGCAAGCCGCGTGATTCAATCCGCGGCATGACGAAACCGACGTTCGACCTTCCTCCGGGCGAGCTGCGTCGTCTGGGAGCGCTCGCGGCGGACGCGGTCGCCGCGCATCGCGAGGGCCTCGATTCGCGGGCCGTCTTCGGGAAGATCGGCGACCGGGCCTCCCTCTTCGACGAGCCTCTGCCCGAGGAGGGCCGGCCGTTCGAGGAGGTCCTTGCGTTCGTGCGCGAGAACGTCATGCCCTACCCGATGGGCAACTCTCATCCTCGCTTCTACGGGTTCATCAACGCGACCGCGGATCCCGTCGGCATCTTCGCGGATTTCCTGGCTTCGGGCATGAACCCGAACTGCTGGGGCGGCGATCACGCGGCGACGCACGTCGAAGCTCGCGTCGTCCGGTGGCTCGCCGAGATGCTCGGGTTTCCGGCGACCGCCGAGGGCATTCTCGTCTCGGGCGGGTCCATGGCGAACTTCACCGCTCTCGCCGTGGCGCGGCGGGCGCAAACGCCCGGCAATGTCCGGGAGGACGGACTGTCCGGACCGGACCGCCCGCGGCTGACCATCTACGCCTCGGACCAGGTCCACGCCTGCGTCGACAAGGCCGCGGACCTGCTGGGAATCGGGACGCGGCAGCTCCGAAAGATTCCGACGGACGAGTCCTTCCGCATCCGGCTGGATCTCCTCGAGGAGACGATCGCCGCCGACCGGCGCGACGGCCTGCTTCCGGCGATCCTGGTGGGCAACGCCGGCACCGTCAATACCGGCGCGATCGATCCGCTTTCGGAGCTCGCCGACGTGTGCGCGCGCGAGAAGATGTGGTACCACGTCGACGGCGCCTACGGCGCCCTGGCGTCGATCGTCCCTTCGCTGAGGCCGCTCTTCGCGGGCATGGAGCGGGCCGACTCGATCGCCGCCGACCCGCACAAGTGGATGTACGTGCCCTACGAGGCCGGCGCCACGCTGGTCCGCGAGCCCGGCCGGTTCTCCGCGACCTTCCGCAAGTTCCCCGAGTACCTCGCGCAGGATCCCGAGAGTCCCTTCCCCGGACCGGCCTGGTTCGCGGAACGCGGCGTCGAGCTCTCGCGCGGCTTCAAGGCGCTCAAGGTCTGGATGGGCCTGAAGGTGCACGGCCGGCGCGCATACGCGGCCCAGATCGAGAACGACGTGCGGCTCGCGCGGTTTCTGGCGGCCGAAGTCGACCGCCGTCCGGAATTCGAGCGCCTCGCCGAGCCCGTGCTCTCGATCGCGAACTTCCGATACCGGCCCAGCCGCACCGCCCTTCCCGACACCGTTCTCGACGGCATCAACCGCCGCATCATCAACCGCCTCGTGGGCGAGGGAACGTTCTTCCTGGCTCCGACGATTCTCAAGGGCCGGACGGCCCTTCGCGTGTCGATCACGAATTTCCGGACGCGCGAGGAGGATCTCGTCGCCCTCCTCGACGAGGCCGCCCGGATCGGCGCGGAGCTCGCGAAGGCGGAAGGTGTAACCTAGACCCAGCCACCATCTCCTCCGTATCGAAAGGAGCGGTCATGCGCCAACGCTCCGGGCCCGCGGCGATCTGGGTGTTCGGTCTGGCGGCAATCCTCAGGGCGGATGCCGATCCGACGTACACCGCGCTCCGTGCGGCCCGCCCGGCCGGGCCCGCGGTCGCCGTGCAGGACCTGAAGCTCGAGCGCGACGTCTTCCGCTTCGAGTTCGTGCGCGGGACCTTCCAGTTCCTCGAGCCCGTCTCCGGACGCGTGACCGGCGCGGTCTTCGTCGGCGAAGGCACCTGGCAGCTGACGCCGAACGGCGAGGGAGCGCGGCGGCATCTCGCCCTGCTGCAGAACGACCCGAAACTCGAGGTCCTGACGGATCGCTTCGAGTCCCTCGTCCTGCTCTTCACCGACGGCACGGAGGCCGAGATCCGAAAGCCCGGGTCCGACGCCCCCGCCGACGGACACGCCGCCTCGATCTGGGATTCCTTTCGCAAGCGCCAGCGCAAGGACCTCGAAACGAACCTCCAGCTTCGCATCCTCGCCGACGTGCTCGGTGGGAGCGAGCCGTCGTCGGGCGTGTTCATCGCGCTCGTGGACGGCAAGAAGCTGCCTCCCGCGGCCGTCGTCGTGGACCCGTCGGGGCTGCGCTGGATCTCGGACGTGTCGATGGCCGGCGACGCCGGCGCGCTGCTGTACGTCGTGCACGAGCGGGAGGGAGGCTCCTGGTATCTCGAGAGGCGCGGGAACGGGGCGGCCCCGCCCGCGACGCCGCCCGCGCGCGCCACGCACTACGCCATCGAAACGACGATCCGGAAGAACGAGCGTCTCCAGGGAGAGACGACGATCACACTCGAGATGCTCCGGGACGGCGTGCGCGTGCTGCCTCTGGCCCTCCTCGGCCAGCTTCGGATCCGCGAGGCCGAGGTGTCCGGCGGCGGCGACACGCCCTGGAAGGCCGTGGCCGTCATCCAGGAGGACAAGGACGAAGACTCCGACGCCGCGGTGGTGCTCCCGGCCCGGCTCTCCCGCGGCGAAACGATCCGGCTGCGGCTCGACTACGAAGGCTCCGAGGTCCTCTACGACGCCGGTGACGGCAACTTCGCCGTGGGCGCGCGGACCAGCTGGTACCCGAACCTCGGCGTCTTCGAGGACCCCGCGACGTACGACATGATCTTTCGGATCCCGAAATCCTACGAGATCGTCTCCGTGGGGAGTCTCGTCGACAACCGCGTCGAGAACGACGAGCGAATCTCCACCTGGAAGGCGGAGCAGCCGATTCGCGTCGCGGGATTCAACTACGGGAAGTTCAAGCGGCTCGAGCAGACGGACCCGGACAGCGGCCTCCACATTCAGGTCTTCACGAATCCCGGGATGCCCGACGCCCTCCAGGGCCTCTCGGGCGTTCGCCCGGAAAAGCTGGCGGATTCCGCGATGGCCGACGGCATCAACACGGCGCGAGTCGGCTCCGTGTACTTCGGGTCGCTGCCCTTCGGTCATGTCGCGATTACGCAGCAGTCGCAGTTCTTCTTCGGACAGTCGTGGCCGTCGCTGATCTTTCTGCCTTACATCTCCTTCCTGGACTCGTACAACCGCTTCCGCATCGGGTTGCAGAGCACGCAGGGCTTCGTCGACATCGTCGGACCGCACGAGTTCGCCCACCAGTGGTGGGGGCACCTCGTCGGCTGGAACAGCTACCGCGATCAGTGGCTCTCGGAGGGCCTCGCGGAGTTCACCGCCGGCCTCGTCCTCGAGTACACCTCGCCGCGATCCAGGGTCGACGAATTCTGGGACAAGGCGGCCAGGAACGTGTTCGACAAGCCCGCCCACGCGTACGTGGCGAACGATCGCGCCGGTCCGATCTCGGACGGTTGGCGTCTGTCGACCTGGCGGAACCCCGCGGCGGGTCAGGCCATGATCTACGACAAGGGCGCCTGGGTCGTGCAGATGCTCCGGACGCTCATGCGCGACCCGAATGCCAAGCCCCCGGACGGGCGTTTCATCGCGACCATGAAGGACTTCGCGTCGACGTATGCCGGGAAGAACCCGACGACGCGGGACTTCCAGACCGTGGTCGAACGGCACATGACCCCGGCCATGGACCTCGAGAAGAACGGGAAGATGGACTGGTTCTTCCGCCAGTGGATCGACGGCACGGAGATCCCCAAGTGCTCGGCGGACATCGCCGTGCAGGATCTCGGCGGCGGCCAGTACAAGCTCGTCGGAAGCGCCCGGCAGGAAGGCGTGTCCGACGACTTCCTCGGCTTCGTTCCGCTGTACCTCGAGTTCGAGAAGGGCACGTTCGCCCGTCTCGGTCTCGTGTCGTTCCGCGGCACGGCGACCGTTCCCATAGACACGACCGTCCCACTGCCGAAGAAGCCGCGCCGCGTCGTCGCCAACGCGCTGAACGACGTGCTCACGCGAGACTGACCGCGTAGCCGCCGCTCCGCGGCGGCGTAGCGGTCATCCCGAGGAGCGAAGCGACGAGGGATCCCGGACTCGTTTAGGACCCGGGAGCCCTCGCCTTCCACGCCTCGAGGTTCCGCTCGATTTGACCTGTGTGCTTCTCGAGGTGCTCGGCATAAACCTCGAGCCACCGTTCGGCGCCGAAGGTGCCGGACTCGCTGTGCGTCCCGACCTTGGCCCACGCCGCTTCTGGCATGCGGCGCAGCAGCGGCACGGTGTTCGCCCGAACGGCCTTGACCGTCTCGAGCGCGGGCTCGACCGGGAGCGATTGATAGTCGAGGGCGCGCGCCCAGTGGGCCTCGTCGTAACCCAGGATCTTCGGGTCCTTTTCGGCGGCCAGGTAGCGGATCCGCGCAGCGGCGTTCGTCTCGGAATCGGCGCAGTGAACGACGACTTCGTGCGCCGACCATTTCCCTTCGGCCGGACGCCATTGCCGTGCTTCCGGCGGAACCTTCGCCCATGCCGCGGCCAGCTTCGCAGGGCCTTCCTCGTATCGCCGGATCAACGCCTCGCGTTCCGCTTTCGTGACAGCCATCGCCAACTCCTCCTACCAGAGCGTTCCGTCGAGCGACACGACGGTCTTTTCCCCCACGACCTCGGCGGCGTGCCGCGTGCCCGCCGGAAGGTAGAGGCGGTCGCCCTCCGTCAGATCGTAGACCGTTTCGCCGACGGTCACCCGCAGCATTCCCTCCAGCACCGCGTCGCACTTGGCCTGGGCATGCTCGTGGGGAGGAAACGTGGTCCCCGCGCGATATGTGTAAACGAGTACGTCGTAACCCTCGAACTCCATCGCACGCATGAGCCGCTTCTCGGTCAGAGAGCCGTCGCGGGCGCGCCAGCGTTCGAGGCGGACGTCGCGGACGTCGTCCAAGGTGGCGGAAAGTCTATCGTCGATCTCCGCCTCAAAAGAAAAGGGGGGCTTGCGCCCCCCTTGTGGATGTCCATGCGAGATGTGAGATCAGTACCGGCCGCCGCGGCCTCCGCCGCCGCCGCCGCCACCCTGGGTCTTCGGACGGGCCTCGTTCACGGTCAGCGCGCGGCCGCCGTATTCCTGACCCGAAAGCGCCGAGATCGCATTGCGCGCCTCGTCGTCGCTGCCAAACTCGACGAACCCGAAGCCCTTCGAACGACCCGTATCGCGATCGGTGATGATCGCGACGGAGCTGACCGCCCCGTAGGTCGAGAAGAGTGAGCGAAGATCGTCCTCCGAGGTATTGTAGGGAAGGTTACCGACGTAGAGTTTCATCGAAACAGAATCCTCGAAACCGGCGTCACGTTCCTACGACTCCGTCGCGCCGCTCGGCGGAGCCGACTTCCCCTGACGAATCGTCGGACTTCTGGGCGAGCGCGGGATGCGTGCTTGGAAGGCGAGCGATCGGGAAGGCGCGAAGTATAGCAGCGGGTCGGGGGGCCGACAACACTTAAGGTTTTCTTAAACTGCCCTTCGAAGCCGCTCCTCGGAGCGCCTGGCTGACCCACCGGGCGGTCATCTCCTTGCGCCACAGGAACGAGAAGTCGGTGTTGTCCATCGGCTTCGAGGGCTGCGCCGCCGCCCGGGCCGCTTCCGTGATCGCGGCCATATCGAAACTCGAACCGGCGAGGATCGCCTCGGCGCGCGTCGCGCGGACAGGCGCGGAGGCGACGGCTCCGAGGACGATGCGCGCCTCGGCAACTCTTTCGCCTTCCAAGCGAACGGCGACGCCGACGGAGAGAACCGGGAAGTCGAACGAGCCGCGCCGGCGCAGTTTTCGATAGGCCGTTCTCCAGCCCTCGGATTTCGGAACTCGGATCTCCGTCAGGAGCTCCTCGGGCCGCTTGGTGAGGTAATGGATGCCGTCGTTGGCATAGAGGTCCTCGACGGGCACCTCGCGCTCCCCCTCCGGCGAGGCGAGCACCGCCCGGGCCGAGAGGGCGATCAGGATGGGCACCGAATCCGCCGACTGCACGGCCAGGCACTTGGGCGAGCCGGGCGCCACCCAGCAGATCACGCCGTCCTTCTTCATGCAGAAGTCGATCGCCTGGCGCCACTCGTAGTTCTGGTCGTAGTAGTTGCACCGGGTATCGAGCAGGAGGTTCCCGCCGAGCGTGCCCATGTTGCGGAGGGGAGGCGTCGAGATCTCCTCGATCGCATGGACCAGCGCCGGGTAAGCGCGCCGCATGCGCCTGTGGGTCTCGATCGCCGAAAGCGTCACCGCGGCGCCGATCGACGCACCCGATTCGCCGACGCGCAGGCGGCCGAGCGCGCGCACGCGCGAGAGACCGATGACGACCTTCGGCGTCTGCTGCCGCCGCTTCATGTTGGGATACAGATCCGTGCCTCCCGCGACGTAGGCCGCGTCCGGCCCCTCTCCCGCCCGGATGCGGAGCGCCTCGCGCACCGTCGTCGGCGCGTAGTAGCGGAACTTCGGCAGGCGCATCATGGGATCACCGCACTCCCCCGGCCCCCGTCACCGCCGCGTCCACGGCCTTGCCGTCGCCGCCCTCGGCCGGCGTGAGCACGTGGATCGGCGCGGGGTACGGAACCGACGGAAACCGCGTCGGTCCGAACCGCGCGGGCTGCCCCTGCGCTTTCGCCTTGAGCGCCCGAAGCACCTTCTCGGGCGTGACCGGGACTTCGTCCACGCGCACGCCGACGGCGTCGAAGACGGCGTTCGCGACGGCCGGAGGAATCGGCAGGAGCGGCCCCTGGCCCACCTCCTTGGCGCCGAAGGGACCGTTCGCGTCGGGATCTTCCACCAGGTACGTCTCGACCTCCGGCATCTCCTTCGTCGTCGGGCTCTTGTATTCGAGCATCGATGGAAACTTGTGGACGACGTTGGCGTTCGCGTCGGTGCGATAGGCCATCTCTTCCATCACGGCCTCGCCGAGCCCCATGTAGACGGAGCCCTCGACCTGCCCCATGACGAGGGCCGGATTGATGCACTTGCCGACGTCGTGCGCGATCCAGATTTTCGGGATCGTCAGGATCCCGGTCTCGGGATCGACCTCGACCTCGACGACCGCGGCCGAATACGAGTACGCCGGCGAAGGCCCCACACCCGCGCCGCGGTAGCGGCCCGCGGAGGGCGGCGGCGAGTACGAGCCGACGGTGCCCAGGGTGCCGTAGCGGGACTCGGCAAGAACCACCGCCTCCGCGAAGCTCATGTCCCTTTCGGGACTCGCCACGTCGAAGACACGCCCGCCCGCGAAGCCGACGGCTTCCGGCGGGATCTCCAGCTTCTTCGCCGCCGTCGCGACGAGCATCTCCTTCGCGCGCTCCGCCGCCTGGATCGCGGCATTGCCGGTCATCAACGTCACGCGCGAGGAGTACGAGCCGAGGTCCACCGGCGTCAGGTCCGTATCGCCGGTGACGATGCGGATGTCGAAGGGGTCGATGCCCAGGACCTCCGCCACGATCGAGGCCAGGATCGAGTCGGAGCCCTGGCCGATGTCCGTCGAGCCGCAGAAGACGGTGACGCCGCCGCCGCGGTCGAGCTTCAGCTGGACGCCGGACTGCGGCATCGTGTTCCAGTAGATCGGCAGCCCCGCGCCGCAGAGGTACGACGAGCAGGCGATTCCGAGCCCCCGCCCGGGCGGAAGCTTCCCGCGCCGCTTTTTCCAGCCCGAGGCCGCGACGACCTTGTCGATGCAGGCGCCGAGGCCGATCGAGCCGACGCGCAGGAAGTTCGCGGTCAGCGTGTTCGCCGGATGGAGGTGGCGGCGGCGGATCTCCGCCGGATCGATGGCGAGGTCGCACGCGATCTTGTCGAGCTGGACCTCCAGGGCGAAGCGCGGCTGGGGCGTCCCGTGGCCGCGCTTGGGGCCGCACGGCGGCTTGTTCGTGAAGACGCGCGCGCCGTCGAAACGGTACGTCGGCACCTTGTAGGTGACGGTCTGCAGCGCGCCCGTGTAGTACGTCGAGGCGACGCCGTAGGATCCGTAGCCGCCGCCGTCGAGCACGGTCTGGAAGTGCATCGCCGTGATCGCGCCGTCTTTCTTCACGCCGGTCCGCACCTTCATGAGCGTGGGGTGGCGCCCGCGGTGGCAGTAGAAGACCTCCTCGCGCGTGAGGCAGATCTTGACGGGCCGTCCCGTGACGCGTGAGAGGTGGGCGACCACGATCTCGTGGTTGAAGGGATCGGACTTCCCGCCGAAGCCACCTCCGTTGGGAGTTGCGATGACACGGATCTTCGCAGGCGGCATCTCGAGAACTTTCGCGAGGGCGCGGTGCACGTAGTGCGGGGTCTGCGTCGACGACCAGAGCGTCAGCTTTCCGTCGGGGCCGAAGTCGGCGACCGCGGCGTGCTGCTCGAGAGGCAGATGCGTGTTGCCTTCGTAGAAGAAGAGATCCTCGTAGACGCGGTCGGCCCGCGCGAACCCCTGTTCCGTGTCGCCGAACTCCATCGACACGAGCTTGTGGATGTTGGCCTGGTCTCCGTAGTCGTGGATCGGAGTGGCGGCCGGCGCGAGGCCGTCGTCGATCGAGCCGACCGGAGGAAGCGGCTCGTAGTCCACGGCGATGAGGTCCAGCGCATCGAAGGCCGCGTCCTCGTCCACCGCCGCGACCGCGGCGACCGGGTCGCCCACGAAGCGGACGCGATCCGTGCACAGCGCGTGCTCATCCTGCGAGACGGGGAGGATCCCGAAGGGCGTCGGCAGATCCTTTCCGGTGGCGATCGCGACGACGCCGGGCGCGGCCAGGGCCTTCGAGATGTCGATGGAACGGATCTTCGCGTGGGCGATCTTCGAGCGCAGGAGCTTGCAGTGGAGCATCCGCGGCAGCATCACGTCGTCGGCGAACTTCGTCTGGCCGGTGACTTTCGCCGCGCCATCGACCTTGGTGTACGGGCGCCCGACGACGCGAGTCTTCACTAGCGCACCACCGGCAGAAGTCCACTCTCGTCGAAATCAAAGCCGTACAGAATCTCCCTGCGCGGCGCGGCCTCTTCGCCGCGCATCCAGGCGGCGGCGAGCTCGACCGCTTCGAAGATCTTGATGTAGCCCGTGCAGCGGCAGAGGTTGCCCGCGAGCGCTTCGCGAATCTGCGGCAGCGTCGGTTTCGGGTTCTCCTCGAGCAGCGCCCTGGCCGTCAGAAGGAATCCCGGCGTGCAGTAGCCGCATTGCGCCGCGCCCAGGTCGGCGAACGCCTTCTGCAGCGGATGGAGGCCTCCCGGTCCGGCCATTCCCTCGACCGACTCGACGCGGCGGCCCTCGCACTCCAGACCGAGCACGAGACATGAGAGCACCGGCTTGCCGTCGACGAGGACGGCGCAGGTGCCGCACTCGCCGAGCTCGCAGCCGTGCTTGGTTCCGGTCAGCCCCAGGTCCTCGCGCAGGACCTCGAGGAGCGTCTTGTGCGGCGCGAACGCGGCTTCGGCGGGCTCGCCGTTCAGCTCGAAACGGATCAATGCCCGGGAAGGCTCGAGCGCGCGGGATTTCTTCCGAGAGGCCACGATTCCAGAGACTCTAATCCCTTTGTTTTCTTAAGGAAAGATATGAATTGCTGACCGACTGGTCAGACAGACTTTCACCGAGCGGGCGGCGGCCCGGCGGGCCAGGGCGGTAACTCGAGGAGATCGAGCGGGTTGACCCGCGCCCCATGGAGGCGAGCACCCCAGTGGAGATGCGGTCCCGTCGCGCGACCGGTGGCTCCGACCGCGCCGATCCGCTGTTCTCCGGCGACCTCTTCGCCCGTTCGGACGTCGATCGCCGACAGATGGAAGTAGAAGGTGAAGAGCCCGCGACCGTGGTCGAGAATCACGGTGTTGCCGGAGAAGTAGAGATTCTCCGCGAGGGCAACGACTGCAGGCGCCGCCGCGACCACCGGCTCCCCTTCGCGCGCCGCGAGGTCCACGCCGTCGTGCGGGGAGCGCGGCTGATCGTTGAAGACGCGACGGACGCCGAAGCTTCCATGCGAGGGCGACTCCACCGGTCGTTGAAAGGCCGCCTCGAAGCGGCGTCGCGTATCCGCGGCGGCATACACCCGCTTGACCTTCTCCCGGTCCTGGGCGATGCGAGCGAGCTCGTCTTCGGGAGGCTCCACGTAGGCGGGGGCGACCTTCAGCTTCTGGGTCGGGAACTTCCCCGAACGCACCTGGAGCGTTCTCGCGGCGTGCACGACGCCTCCATCGATCCCGACGGCCGAGACTTCGACCTTCCTCTTCCCGACCTTGGTCTCAAAGTCGATGCCCAGGAGCGCGCGACAGGTCCGCCCGTCTCCGACGGCCTCCATCGCGAACTCCCGCGTTCCATCCGAAAGGGTCGCCGAGGAAAGCGGCGCGGGGCTCCGCAGCGTCACGACGACGATGTCTCCCTGCTTCGGCTGCGCCGGGGAAACGTCGAGGGTGACTTTCGGGGTCGAGGCCGCGCCGGCCAGACTCGCGGCGGCCGCGGCGGCGAGGGCGGCGGCCGCGGCGACGACGATTCTCACGCGTCCTGCGCCGCAGCCTCGGCTTTCATCTGCGGAGAGTCGAACCGCAGCTCGCCCTCCGAACGGGCGACGACCGTGGCGCAGACGAGATCCCCCGTGACGTTCAGAGTCGTCCGGCACATGTCGAGGAACCGGTCGACGCCGAGGATGATTCCGATGCCCTCCGGGGG
>Ga0207691_10007368_pt1 | contig 10601 bp, 20 predicted proteins | sample KBSM13metaG_FD_184327 | JGI IMG/M metagenome (GOLD analysis project Ga0207691, IMG submission 184327) | Miscanthus rhizosphere microbial communities from Kellogg Biological Station, Michigan, USA - KBS M1-3 metaG (SPAdes) (version 2) | ecosystem: Host-associated > Plants > Roots > Rhizosphere >... | reverse complement strand
CGCCCAGTTGCCGCCGACGATGTGGTTGGTCGCCGCCACCACGGTCGCTGTCGGTCGATATCCGGCTGGCAGCGTGAAGATCGCCGCCGCGTTCGTCCCGCCCTTGACAAGACCGCGTAGTTGCACCTGATCACCCAGGAGGCGATACGCCCCCAACTGATGAGAACCGCCGGTGTTCCCCCACCCGTTCTGGAACGTCACGAACGTCCACACGCTGGCGGGCTGGGCGGGCGGGTTGGAGGCCAGCGCCACCGGGCCGAGGTCGATCACGTTGACGATCGCGTTGGTGTAGTTGTAGTTCAATGCCGACGCGGTGCCGGTGCCGGAGATGCGCTGGAGGGAGACGTACACCTGTTTCGATCCGCTGGTAACGGCCGAATACGCGATCGATGGCGTGTGAACCACCCGGTGGTAGGTCGATTCCTCATGCACGAGAAACACGACGAGAATGCCGTCGATGGCTGCCCGAATATAGAAGGCGTCACCGTTGGTTGACTGCTGAACGTGCTGGCGGACCATCAGGCTGTACTTGCGGCCAGCGACAGCCGTGAACGCCCCTGAGTTGACCCACGTCTCGGCTGCGGCGATGCCGGTGTAGTCGGTGTTGTTGGTGAGCGTGGCGACGACGCCCCACGCGCTGTTCCATCGGGCCGTGTCCGGCTCGTACAGGTTCGGTTCGTCGGTGTCGTACCACAACTCGGTCGTTGTGTCGCCGGGATCGTTCGGGCCGATCGACACCTCGTCGCTGCCGCCACCGACGGGCACCCATGCCCCACCGATGCGCGCTTTCAGAACAGGGGACATCAACAAACTCCGTTCATACCGACGTGTCCACCCACAACTCGAACGTCGCGCCAGGATCGGTCGTCCCGACGTACACCTCGTTGACCGGTGGTGGCAGCGTGATCCACTTCGTGGCGTAGTCGGTGGCGTTGATCTTGGCCAGTACCTGATCGGTCGTGCCACCGGCCGCGATTCCTGGTCCGGGCGGACCGGTAGCACCCGCCGGTCCGGTCGGCCCTGGCACCGTCGATGCTGCACCGGTCGGACCCGTCGGCCCGGTCAGACCGATCGGACCCTGAGGACCTGTCGCGCCAGTGTCGCCCTTGGGACCCTGCGCGCCCGTCGCACCAGCCGTGCCGGTTGCGCCCGTATCGCCCTTCAGACCCTGCGGACCCGTTGGCCCCGTCGGCCCGGTAGGTCCGGTTGGTCCGGTCGGCCCAGGCACACCCTGGAGGCCCTGCGGTCCGGGTGCCCCGTCTGCTCCATCAGCACCTGGCGGACCCTCTGGTCCTTCCGGTCCAGCAGGACCCGTCGGGCCAGGCTCACCTTGGGGACCGGGTGGACCCTGGGGACCGGTTCCACCACTGCCACCAGTGCCGCCCTCGGCATCGCTGTCGACCCACAGTTCGATCGTCGGGTGAGCAGCGATCGGGTCGTCGGTTCCGATCCACACCTCGTCGGTGCCGGTGCCACCGCCACCGCTGCCTGGTGGGCCTTGCGGTCCTGGTGGTCCTTCGGGGCCGGGTGTGCCGACAGAGAGGGCGACCCATTCGTCGGACCAGCGGACGTACAGCTTCTGATCGGTGGTGTTGAACCACAGTTCGTAGTCGCTGCCGGGGTCGGTGTCACCGATGAAGACCTCGTCAGCGCGCCGTCGCAGATCGAAGATCGCCCGTCGGGTCGCCGGGTCGAGCCCGCCTTCGAACCCGTTGCGGACCAGTTGGTTAGCCACCGAGATCCTCTCGTTGCTCCATCCGGTTGGCCAACTCGTCGGTCGCCCGGTCAGCGAGCATGGCGAACAGTTCGTCGTCGGACAGCGCGCTGGCCGCCTTGCCCTGGGTCACGGTCACGTCGAGCTTCTTCGGCTTGATCGCGTCGATCGCCTCCAGGTAGGCGCGCGCTGCGGGCACCTGGCGGGGATCGGTGCGGTCCGTCGCCGTCTCGTGCAGGGCGCTGAGCACGGCGTGGGCCTTCTCCGGGGAGCCGACCGTCTTGCGATACATCGTCTCCCATGCAGCGAGGAAGGCGGGCTCGGCCTTCCATTTGGACAGCTGCTGAATATTGGTGCCGAGCTCGTCGGCCAATGCCGTTTGCGTCTTCGGCTCGCGGTCGTCCCCGATGGTGCACAGCCATTCGAGGAACCGCTGCTTTCGCCAGTCGGTGTCCTTCACTGTCGGCACGCTAGTGCGACCGCACTAGGCCCCGGAGGCTTCGTCTTCGGAGCCTAGTGCGCGCCCTGCCCGCCGTTCACGTTGGCGCTCGTCGCTCGCCGCCCGTCGGTCCTGGCTGAGCACGTTGTAGATCGTTGACTGACTAACGCCGTAGGTCTTGGCCAAGTCCTTGACGTAGACCCCGTCCTGGCGGGCGATGACGATGTCGGCCGCCTGCTGGGCGTTGATCTTAGTGTTCCAGTTCTTCTCCCCGTAGAACACGTTGACCGGTGGCGGGCTGGCTCGCCCCTTGGCCAGCATGTCGGCGTTGTTCTCCGCGATCGTGCCGATCCTCAGGTGGGCGTAGGCGAAGCACGGCGGGTTGTCGCACAGGTGGAGGATGACCTCGCCGGGCAGCAGCCGGATGTCCCTGGCCTGCTCGACGATCCAGCGGTGCGCCTTGTACGACTTGACCACTCCGTCGACCTTGACCTTCAATGCGCCGTAGCCGTAGCGGTCGACCGGTCCCTGCCATAGCACGCAGGGCGTTGGCTGCGGTGTGGGCGGTGGATAATCGCGGCGGCGCCGCTCCTGCCTCTTGAAGGTGGAGCGGCGCCGCGTGTGAGTGGGCTGTGGCTTGGCCGGAATGGCCAGCTTGACCATCGGCCTGAGCCGACGGATTTCAACCATCGCGGATCAATCCGAAGATCACGCCGCTCATGGTGCTCGGCGGAACTGCGGCGCGATGCCCTTCTCGTCGGCCAGGCCGAGGGCGTTGCGGTAGTTCACGCACGACGTGCGGCACGGGATGATCGTCAGGGTGTTGACGCCTTCGACCACGGCGCAGCGGAGCACGCACCCGCACGGCAGCACCTCGTCGGGCGGCACATCGTCGCTCATCGGCCAATCCTTACTCGCAAGATCATTCGTCGAGCCAGACGATGCGGGTGCTCCCACCGTGACCGTGGACGTGGAGGATCGAGTCGATGCCTCGCTCGTAGTGCACGATCGACGACGGCCACTGGCTGATCCAGTGGAGCACGGCGACGTCGTCGGAGAACAAGATGCCCTCCGCGACGACGCCAGTGCCACTGACGCCGGTCACGTCCACATCACGTTGCAGGACGAACCGGCGATGCATCAGTCCTCGAACAAGTCTTCGGCAGCCACCGACTGGACCGGGGCCTTGTACGCGGCCTTATACAATTTCGGTGCGCTGAAGCCCCTGTTCGTCTTCTTGCCCTCGCCGGTGTAGGCGATCTTGATCCACCCGCCTTCGACGATCGTCGGCGCCTCGGCCTTCTTCATCGCGTCGTAGATGGCGTCCTTCATCGACTTGCCGCTGCCCGAGGCGACTTCGTAGTTGCCGCCCTTGGCGTAGACCTTGCGGATTCCGTCGTCGTTCTCGCCTTCGGACAACTTGGTCTGGATGGCGACGACCAGCTGCATCCGCGGCTTGCCGTCCGACCACGTCAGCGGGGCCTGCGTCTCCATGTCGGTCTGTTGGCTCAGTTCGACGTCGGTGATCTCGCCCTCGACGAAGTCGCCCAGCTGCTCGAACTTGAACGCCTTGCCGCCTCCTCCTTGGAGGAAGTCGGTGATCGCATTGCTGTTACTCATGTGCTCATTGCTCCTTGGTTCACTTGGATTGGGTCCGAGTCCGGCAGTTCCAGCTGTCGCCAGTTGTCATGTCGGACTTCGGCCTTGGGCACCCCGCGCTGGCGACCCTCGCGAGGGTCCATGCCGAACGGGATCGAGTACTCGGCCTCGATCGAGTCGAGCAGGTTGAGCACGGTGACAATGTCAGCCGGTTCGCTCAGACCTTGCTTTGGAGTAGGGATTTTGTTGGGCCATTTGCGCAGCAGCGTGCTGCGCGCCTGGGGGTTGTCGCGGATCACGGTGATGCGCTGCTGGCACCAGTCGACCATCGACTGCAGCGGGACGGGCGGCATCGCATCGGTCGTCTCTGTCACCTTGGCGACCTCGACCGGGAAGCAGTCGTGTCCGTCTCGCCCGGCCTTCCAGGCGTTGCGCCATTCGTTGACGTCGAAGGCCAGCAGGGCGCCCTGCAGTCCGAGACCGACGTTCAGCCACCACGCGGTGCACCGTCCCTTGCCGACGGGCAGGTGGACGAGCAGCGTCCAGCAGCGGTCGATCGGTGGGGTCGGCAGGCGTCGATCGTTGACGACGTCGTACAGAGTGCCGTCGGCGTACAAGGCCATCTGCACGCAGTAGCCGGGGAGGCTGAAATCCAGCTTCTGGCCGGTCTTCAGATCACCGAGGACGAGGGTGCCTGGATCGAGGACGCTGCCGTCGGGACACATCAGCGGCTTGGTCAGTCGGTAGATGCGATCGGCGGTCCCAGCGGCGCGGTAGGCGTCGTTGACCATCGGCACCTCGACCATGTCGGAGACGAGTCCGAGATCGTCGCGCAGGCGGATGTAGGCGGCCAGGTCTTCGCGGTACTGCTCGGGTGGGTCGAAGTCGGTGTCGGTCTCGTCTTCGACGCGCGCCGTCATGGCGTGCAGGGCGGTGCCGGTGTCGGCGGCTTCATTCGCCGTCCCCTTGTCCATCGCCTCGTCGCGCAGTTGACGCTTGCCGTCGCGGTCCTCGTCCTTGACGACGCTGACCTTGGCGGCGAGGGCGGTGGAGCGGGCGACGCCGGTCATCGCTTTGAAGATGCGCCACTCGGTCAGCGCGGACTCGTCGTCGAGGATCTTGGCGTAGCCCGATGGTCGACGGTAGCGCAGCGTCTTGGTCGGGTCCTGTGGGTCACTGACCAACGGCGCACCGTTGGCCCGTCGGTAGTCGTGACGGGCTTCGTTGGAATCCTCCAACTCGCTGATGTCGATGGTCCTACCCATGATGCTTCCTCCAGTAGGCCAGCTTCTGCGCCCTGCGACAGATGCTGCATTCGCGACGTCCGCGGCTGTCGGTCGAGTCGTACTCGTGGCCGCGCGGGCAGTGGGTCTTGGTGCGGTTATGGACGATGCCGATCGCCAGGTTCTCCTCGCGGGTCAGCAAGCGGAGGTGGGCGACGTTCACGCACGCCCGGTTGCGACAGACGTGATCGACGACAAGCCCATCAGGCACCGGGCCATTGGCCTCGATCCACGCCACGCGGTGGGCCTTCAGCGTGCGACCCCGGTAGTACACGTTGCCGTAGCCCTCGAACAGTTTCCCCTCCCAGGGGACGCAGTCGTCGAGCAGGCTCACGTCGATGCTGGCCATGTCAGTCCTGTCTTGATCTGTTGGATGGTGGTTTGGCAGACGCCGAAGCGTCGGGCTAGTTGACGGGTCGGCACCCCGTCGGTCAAGCCTTGGCGGATGCTGGCGACCTTGTCGGGTGTCAGCTTGTGGTTGCCGTTGGCTTCGCCCCAGCGCTGGTTGTAGGCGACCTTCATTCGCCCCTCATCTGTTCGTAGTCGTCGGGGTGGACGTGCAGCTTCCCGGCGATCAGGTACACCTTGCCGCGGGGGCAGTCCTGATCGAGTTCCACTGGTTGGCCCCACAACGTCAGTTCGTCGTCGTCGCTCATCCGGCCACCTCGAAGCGCACAACGATGTCGGTGCCGTCAGCGATGAAGTTCTGCCAGCCGAGGCTGGCCAGTTCATGCCAGATCTCCACCAACTCACCGCGTCGCTGTCGGTAGAGAACCTCGTCCTGGTAGGACCGCTCCCACTCCTCGGGGCCGACGAAGCCGACGGCGTAGCCCAGTTCGACGGCCCGGCCCACCGCGATGAACAGCGCCTGGGTGGAGGTGGTGAGGAGGCTCATGACGCCTCCAAGATGCGCGACGCGTAGCGGTCGAACACCGAGACGATCGCGGCTTCGTCGATCAGGCTGATCTCCCACAGCAGGCGGGCCATCGTCCGTTCGCTGCCGGTGCCTTTGTCGATGTACTCGCGGAAGCATTGTCGCCACAGTTCGACAGTTATGACGCCACCGCCTTCCATGTCCGGCCGAGCCTGATGTTGCTGATCGTCTGGTGCACGACGCCGTACTGCTTGGCGAGCGCGGCGTTCGTGGCGGACGAGTTGCGGATCGCCCGCACATCTTCCTGCGTCAGCGTGGTCTTGAAGTGGCGCTCGCCTGCTGGCATGTTGGCGCGACCTTTCGTGATCTTGTCCATGTTGTTGTCGAACTTCGTCCCGAGGAACAGGTGATCGACGTTGACGCACGGCGGGTTGTCGCAGTGATGCAGCACGCACATGCCCTCGGGAATCTCGCCACGCTGCTCCGTCCACGCCACGCGATGGGCGTGCCAGTTGGTGCCACGGAAGCCCCTGCGTCCATAGCCTTGGGCGTTCCTCGCGCCGGTCCACTCGATGCAGTCGGTCATCGCCGCTGCACCAGTTCATCAATGATCTCGTCGATCTCGTCGATCCACTCTTGGGCCGGATCGCGGTCGCGCAGCGGATTAGTGGGGTCTTTCAGCACCACGTCCATGAAGTGGTTGTGGAGCACCCGATTGACATCGTTGATCCCAAGTGGCTCGCTCATCGCCGTTCCTCCAACTCGTCGATGCACTTGGCTGCGTCGAGCATCAGCTGGGCGATGGTGTCGATGGTCCGTCCTTGACCTTGGAGGCGAGCGGCGTAGAAGCGCAGCGCGTCCTGCAGGTCCATGTCCTCGGGGTCGGTGATCGTCATCCCTCGGCCTCGTTGTTGTAGAAGACCTGGATCTCGCTGAACGAGCCGTGGCGGGCGATCAGGCACGCCTCGGCCAGTCCGTCGTCCTTGACCCGCTTGAACCGGTCCGCGAACTCGGGGAACAGTTCGGTGGCCAGGCCGCGACTGGCGTCCTTGTTCTTGCCGACGAGGCCCATCTTGCGTTTCCAGTCGACGGGCCTGACGCGCACCAGGCGGAACTGGTTGGCCTGGACGACACCGAGCACGATGCCGGTGTTCAGCCCCAGGCTGAAGCTGGCGATCGAGCCGTTCTTCGGCATCGGCTGGGTGTTCTCGACGTAGACGGCGTCGGGCTCCCACTCGGTGAGCATCTCGTCGATCGCTCGTCCGTCTGCTCGACCGTCGTGGACCGGCATTGCTTCGACGGCAACCAGCTTGCCGCGGTGGATACAGGCCAGGCCGCCGGTGATGCCTGGGTCGATCCCTGCGATGGTGGTCATTTCCGCCAACCGATCGGGTGGTCGTTGGCTTCCATGACCGGCTCGAAGCAGTCGTCGCAGAGCAGGACGTTGTCCCCTTCAGGATCGAATCCATGGATCTGTGCTTCGGCCAATGCTTCTTCGTCAGTCCACGCCTTGAAGAAGGTCTCGCCGCACGCGGCGCAGGTGAAGGTGTCGCTCACGAGGCTGGTGCAGCGATGGTGGTCGGCTGGGGCGGGTACATCTCTTCCAGGGCTTCGACCACCAGCGTCGGCACGGTGATCCCCCGCTCGAAGGCCGCAGCGTCCAGCTGCACTTTCCAATACCAGGGCACTCGGAAGGTGATCTGGATCGGGGCGTAGCGAGGGTCCTTGCTCGAATTCGCAGGGGTTGTCGTAGGCATCTTTCTGATGCTACACATCTACGAGGGTTGTGTCAACGCGGGCGGCACGACGACGCAGAGCAGTCGATCCGCGCCGTAATGTGCGGAAGGCCGGGGTGCCTAGCCCCGGCCTTCCAATGTGTCCCTCGTCGAAAGGACAGGTCTCATGTACCAACCTACTCACCTCGACACACCTTGCTTGGAATGGCAAAAAACCCGGCTCCCGTCGGGATACGGACGAACCTTCTTCCGGGGGCAAGCCGAGTACACCCATCGGGTGGCGTGGATCACGGCCTACGGGGAGATCCCGGAAGGGATGATCGTGCTGCACCGCTGCGACAACCCGCCATGCCACAACCCTGAACACCTGTTCCTCGGAACTCACGCTGACAACAGTCGTGATCGCGACGTCAAGCTGCGCAACGGCAGGAGAAAGCTCACGTCCGACCAGGTCAGGGCCATCCGCTTCGATCCCCGACCACAGACCGAGATCGCCCGCAGCTACGGGGTGGACCAATCCTCGATCTCCAACATCAAGAACTTCAAGACATGGAAGTGGGTCGCGTGAGCGCGGCCGAGCAACTCGACCCCGTCTACACCGCGGCCTGTCAGTTCGGGATGCGCGGCCTGCGTCTGTTCCCGACAGAGTTTCACGGCCACAAGCCGCTGGTCAGCGGCTGGCAGCAACAGGCGACGAACGACGTCACCTGGATCGACCGCTGGTTCAGTGGCCGGAACGCCAACTTGGCGCTGTGTTGCGGGCCGCAGCTGAACACCTGGCCGGGATCGCTGCTGATGGTCGACATCGACCCAATCAACGGCGGCAAGGAGACGTTCAACGCGCTGAAGGCTGAGCACGGCTGGGATTTGGCCAACGTCCCGGTCCACCTCACCCCATCCGGCGGGCGGCACCTGTTCTACCTGGTGCCCGACGAGTTGTGCATCACCGGGGCCAACATCCTCGGACCGGGGATCGACCTGCGTGGCGGCCGGGCGGGCAACGTCGGCTGCGGCTACGGGATGATGCCACCGTCGGTCCGCCCCTCGAAGGTCACCGGGGAACTGGTCAGCTACGGAGTGCAACCAGAGCGCGGGTTGCTGCACCTCGATCCACCGATGGCACCGGACTGGCTGCTCGATCTGCTGCGCGCCTACCTGAACCCACCGAAGACGTCGGCGGAGCGTCATCCCTCATCACAGCCCCTCGACGGCGACAACCCTTGGGACTGGGTGCGCAACAACGTGTCGTGGCCGCAGATGCTCGAAAAGCACCAGTGGTCGTCGGACGGGCCGTACTGGGCTAGGCCGGGCAAGACGCCGCGCGAAGGGACCGGCGGCTACTTGCACGACGACGGGCGCTTCGCCATCTGGACGCCGACGGACATCCCCAACGGTGTGGCCGAGTTGGGCCACCGCAACAGCGACGGCAGCTACTCGATCAGCCTGGCCGACTTCATCACGGCCTACGAGTTCGACGGGGATCGGACGAGGTTCGGGCGGGAGTATCGCAAGATGATGCCTCCGCCGGACACAGCGGGCAGGGTTCCGGCGGAGGCGGAGGCCGAACCTAGTGCAGACGCACTAGAAGGCGGGTCGTGGAGTACGCCGGTGGACATGACCGATGTGCTCAACGGCACCCTGACCCAGCCGCTGCCGACGATCATGACCCGCACGGACGGGGTCAGCCTGTTCTACCCAGGCAAGATCAACGGGGTCCACGGCGAATCCGGCCTGGGCAAGGGCTGGGTCGTGCTGACCGCTGCAGTCGAGCAGATCAAGGCGGGCCACAAGGTCATCTACCTGGACCTGGAGGACACGCTGGCCTCTATCTCGTCGAGGCTGCAGGTGCTGGGCCTGACCAGGCAGCAGGTCGTCGATGGATTGACCTACCTGCGACCGGACGATCCGACCGATCCGGCAGAGATCGCGCGGTTGCTCCGCCTGGTCTCCGAGCTCCAGCCGTCGCTGGTCATCCTCGACTCGTTGGGCGAGGCGTTCGGCCTGGACTCGATCGACGAGAACAGCGACGCCGAGGTGGCGCCGTGGTTGCGGCGGGTGCCGAGGGCGATCGCTGACCTGGGGCCGTGCGTGGTCATCGTCGATCACGTCACCAAGTCCCTGGACAACCCGCTGTACCAGAAGGGGTCCGGCCGCAAGCGGGGGGCCGTCGGCGGGGCGCAGTACCTCGTCGAAGTCGTTCACCCCCTGTCGAAGGGACGCGGTGGACGCCTCCGGTTGACCTGCGCCAAGGACCGCAACGGCACCCATGTGCGCGGCGGAGTCTCGGCAGAGATCGCCTTCGCTCCCTCCGGTGAGGACATGCTCACAACGATCCTCCCGCCACGTGGTGCAAACGATCCCATCCTTTCCGTGCAGGATCAGGCCGACGAACAGAAAGAACGTTGTGCTTTGGAAATGCTGCGCAAAGGCCGGAGCAAGAAGGTGCCATTCACAAAGACCGGGATCTGCGACGATCTCGATGGGTTCCGGGCGCAGACCAAGCGGGCTGCATTCGACTACTTGGTCGAGCAGGGCCTCCTTGTGGAGGTCGGCAAGGGCAGGTTCAAGGTCCGTCCCAGTTGACAGACACCCGACCCGTCCCGCCCTAGAGGGGCGGGACGGGTGGGACGGAAGTGTCCCGAGCGTCCTGGGACCGTCCCGGACAGGTGCATCTTCGCAGGTCAGAAGCGTCCCAGGGGCGTTAAGACCTAGAGGCCAAAAGGCGTCCCAGCGAAGGAGGTCATGATCTCCTCCGTGGGACGTGCGGTAACAAACATTCGTTCGATCTGAGGCCAGGTTGTCCACAGACTTGTCCACAGGGGCGACATCCCCGCCACTCATCGCAAACAAAGCCTCGAATTCGTTGAAGAAATCGCTATGGGTTCGACTCCCCTCTAGTCACTACCTATGGGGCGGGGTGGCTGCACCCCGGGGGGGGGAGGGGGGGGGGAGGGGG
>Ga0207691_10007367_pt1 | contig 10601 bp, 12 predicted proteins | sample KBSM13metaG_FD_184327 | JGI IMG/M metagenome (GOLD analysis project Ga0207691, IMG submission 184327) | Miscanthus rhizosphere microbial communities from Kellogg Biological Station, Michigan, USA - KBS M1-3 metaG (SPAdes) (version 2) | ecosystem: Host-associated > Plants > Roots > Rhizosphere >... | reverse complement strand
GCTCGAGAACTCTGGGGACATACTGCTACTTAAAATGCGCCGCGGCTCCCATGAAGAACAACATGGGGATCGACAATAAGAAGTTAACGCGGGAGGCCAAGAGGGCCTTTCGGCCGAGCGCGGCCATTTCCGGCGGCGTGGGCTTTCCGGTTTCGGCCGACTCCTTTGTCATGCGGATAATCTCTCGCTGACAGGGCCAAATAATCGCGTGCACATTGACCATCATGATGATCCCGAGAATCCCGCCGATCCAGATGGCTTTATCGCCCGTGCCGGACAGATGCGGGTGCAACATGAATATGAGCACGAGACCGGCAAGGACGGTCACGGTCGCGCCATGTCGGAACCACCAAAGCGCGCTCGGCATCAAGCGCGGCACCACGACCCCTTTTTGAGCCCCGTCCAGCGACTTCATAAAGCCGGCATTGATCAGATTGAAGAAATACAACAATCCGATCCACGTGATGCCCGCCAAGAAATGCGTCCATCGGAAGATCTGCTCGATCCAACTTCCGGCATCCGGCATACCGTCCGTCATGCCCAACCACACCACTATCAACACGAGAGTCGTTGCAAATCCTGCTGCGATTGTCTGATATGGATCTTCGAGAAATTTCATTCGTCATCCCCTCTTCGGTTCAGTGCACTTACGAGGCCAGTCTCTACCGTATGGCCGCCCGGCTTGTCAATCATTACGTCCATTAGACGAGCAGGCGATCGACCGCCGCGCAGAGCTCTTTCACTGCTGCCGTCGAGGCGGCAAGGGCGGAGCGTTCCTCCGGCGTCAACTCATATTCAATCACCTGCTCCGCGCCGCCTCGGCCAAGCTTGACCGGAACTCCCACGAATAATCCCCCGATACCATATTCGCCGTCGCATCGCACCGCACACGGCAAGATTTTTTTCTGATCCTTGAGAATCGCTTCCACCATCTCCACGACCGCGGCAGACGGCGCATAGTAGGCACTGCCGGACTTGAGAAGATTCACGATCTCCGCGCCTCCCTCCCTCGTGCGCTTGATCAGCGAAGCCAACCGGTCTTTCGCCAACCATTCGCCGAGAGGACGGCCGGCGACCGTCGTGTACCGGATCAACGGGACCATCGTATCGCCGTGTCCGCCTAATACCATGGCATGGACATTTTCGACGGAGACATTCAATTCGGCTGCGATGAACGACCGGAACCTCGCCGAGTCCAGCACGCCCGCCATCCCGAGAATGCGCTGTTTGGGAAATCCGCTGACGCGATGAGCGACATGCGCCATGGCATCAAGGGGGTTCGTCACGATGATGAGAATGGCGTCTGGGGACCGTTTGGCTGCCTCTTTCACCACCCCTTGAATGATCTTGGCGTTCGTCGCGAGGAGTTCGTCGCGGCTCATGCCCGGTTTGCGGGGAATTCCGGACGTCACGACGACCATCGACGATCCATCCGTTCCATCGAATGTCGTCGCGCCACGTAATTGCGAGTCATAGCCGCAGATCGGACCGGCTTGCGACAGGTCCAACGTTTTGCCTTGAGGGACGCCATCAACGATATCCACCAGCACCACGTCATAACAGTTTTTTTCCGCCAACCGCTGGGCAACCGTCGCTCCCACATTGCCCGCGCCGACGACCGTAATCTTGCATCTTCCTATCATAGTGCCTCCAACTTTCCCTTTTCTCTTTCACTGAGATGACCAGGGTGGATTCCATTGCGCGCGTCCAGTGAGCACCTTCTGAGCGTGCGCACTGCGCGAGCACCGAGGCCGCCCTGGTTATCTTCAGTGTCCCCCTTCATGCCCCGTCCATCCCCCAACCTTGAAATTGATCGTGCAGACGAAACTTTCGCCGTCGTAAAAATTCACTTTGATTTTCTTTTTTCCATAGGTTTTCGCCAGGAATTCTTCGGGGTGATCGATCAGGTCTTGATATTCACCCGCGGCATAGGTTCCCAGTTCGATGAAGGTCACGATCATCCCCGACTTGACCTCTTCCAGCACCTTCACCCAGCAACGCGGGAAGACTTCCCAAAATTTGACGTCGACTTCGCTTTTCGACGGCTCGCCCCGCTCCTCCCCAGGCACGACCTTATTGGCGAACTTGGCCAAGCGCCGCACGTACGGGTATTGATGCCCCGTGAAGAGCTTGTAGAGCCATGGTGGAATGGTGTGTTGATCCATAGTCGAATTATTAATGTTGAACGTTGAATTGCTCAAACCGAACGGTATTTAGCATTCATCTAAACACTCCCAACCTATGGATCCTATGCGCACTGTATGATGCTCAAAAAGGTCATTCTACGAGGCCGCAGGCGAAGTCAACACCGCAGGCGTACCCTGTGGGGTACGTTGAGGATGTTAACGAGACGAGAACGAAGTAGGATGCCTTTTTCAGCATTGTACTAAGCCGTGAGCCGTTGATAGATCCGCGGCAACTTCACCGGCAACGCCGCCGCATGGTCAATGACCACATAGCGCACGTCTCCGTACATCCGCTTGAGATAATTGTCGGCGTCTCGATCGACGGTAATACAAAATGGATGAATCCCTTGCCGCCGCACTTCCTGCAAGGCCATCTTCGTATCCTCCACGGCATAGTCGTCCGCATACGCATCGTCGAGGGGCTTGCCGTCGCTGATCAATACGAGCAATCGCACCTTGGCATCGCGGTCCAATAATTTTTGTGCCGCATGCCGAACGGCCGCGCCGTCACGGTTCTGTTGAAGCGGGCTCATGCCGCCGATGCGGGACGAGGATCGATTGATCGGGTCATCAAAATCTTTCAACACGACAAAATCGACGTACCGACGCCCTCGGCTCGAATAACCATAGATCGCATACTGATCCCCGATGGCTTCCAGCGCTTCGCACAAGAGGACGAGCGCTTCCTTTTCAACATCGATGACACGCCGTCCGTCGATCTGCCGACTGGTCGAACCGCTCAGATCCACCAAAAACGTGACGGCCACTTCGCGCTCGCGTTTGTCGCGCCGCACATAGATTCGATCCGACGCGTCAGCGCCGGCGCGCCGGTCTACAAGCCGGCGGATGGTAGCATCCAGATCCAGCTCTTCGCCGTCCACCTGCGCGTACATCCGACGTAAGCCGGATGGCCGGAGGCTTTCAAAATAGCGACGGAGTACTCGGACTTCGGCGCCATGCGCGCCGAGTGTCGCATCGACGAAATCGCTGTCCATGTCGAGTGCGACACGTTCGACCACGCGGCACCAGCCCGATCGGTAATCCTGAATGACGGCGTCCCATTCGTCATAAAGAAACTCTTGCGACCCCTCGGAGCTCAACGCCGACCTGCTCTCCTTATCGTCGCCCTGGTTGGGACTCTCGTCGAGATACGCGGAAGAAGCGCCGGCGCTTACCAGTTCGCTTGCAGCATTTTGAAATAAATGGAAACCCGCGCGTGGCCGCGCTCCCGCAGAACCGGAGGACGGCTGTGTCGTCGCGCCGCCATCATCATTCGAGTCGTTCCCGTCCTGGACCATTGCCGGGTCCAGATCACCGCGAAACATTAAGTTCGTCACGGGACGATACGTCGTGGATTGCTCCTCCGATGCCTTGGATCCTGCGTTGATCTCGGCATCCGGCGTCGACTCTTCCTGTCCATTGTGGAGTTGCCGAGAAGCCAGCAATTCATCCAGCAGGACATAGATGCGATCGGCGAGACGAATCGCATCCTCGGCAGTGGCCTCGGTTGTCAAAATCGTTCGACAGAGCGCCCACACCGGAGGCACGACATCGGCGAGCGAATCGGGGATATTCACGGTATCCGCATCTTGCGTGGACAGCAGTAATAAGCAATCGGCGACCAATTCGCGAACCGTCAGGCCATGCGTTAATGTCCGAGTGCGGACCGACTCGCGTGCTAGCGCCGTGAGATCCTGGGCCAGTCCGGGATACTCTTGCCGAAGACGATGCTCGACCCGCGCGTCCTCGACAATCGTCCACAGGTCGCGAATGAGCGCAGATTGAGGATAGCAATCGAACAGCTCGGCTAGAGTCATCGCGCGGGTCTGACAGGGGCAGCCATATCGGGTCGGCACTTCGGCCAGCACGTCTGAGAGCCGATCAAAGCGAGGCCGGTAGGTCCCAAACTCCAGATGTCCCGCTTCGTGCGCCGTCATGATCGTATACAGCCGAACATTTTCCTCCTGCGTGGGATAGCGGCGCAGAATTGCCGGCAACGAAATGCTGCGCCCATCCGCGCTGACCGTCGGCCGTTGCAGCTGTGCGGACTGGGCGCCATCCGAGTCCGGCAACGAGCGAATAACAATGTCCGTTCCGCAGAGCCCTTCAGCAAAGAGTTTCAGCCTCCGCGCAATGTGCCGTAGCGGCACGCCGCTCATCGCCTGCTCAATCGACGTCAGGGCTTTCTTTGTCTCCGATGCAAAATACGCGCGCCCGCCTTCGATACTGAAGCCAAGGACTTCCATTCCGCCCTTGTACCAGGCGTCGAACTTGGCCTGGGCGTCTGCCACATTGCCGATCAACTCAAGCACCTCGGGGCATCGACGCGCATAGCTCAATGCCGCGTCAGAGTCGCGCTCGGCGACAAAGACCGCATACTGCGATGTACGCAACTGCCAGGCTTCGGAAGGCATGCGTGTCAGTAATGTGGCGCTCTCGGCGAGGAATGCAATAGCTTGCGACGGATCGCGTGAAGCCAGAATCGATCCGATATCGATGACCTGTTGACGGACAGCCGGGCTGGAGATTTCGCCAAGAATGGCCGGGCTCCTGCGAAAAAACTCCAGCGTGCCCACATAGTCGGGCTTTCCCAAACTGTTCTGAGTGATCAGCTTCGTTCCGAATCCGACCCAGGCCCGAACCTGATCGAGCGGCACGACCTTGGCGACGGCAGGACTTTGCCGAAAAAATTCGATCCCCAACACGAAGTCCCAGCGGACGAGCTCCATGCCCACTTCACACCAGGAAGCCAGCGCATTGGACGGCAGGATGGTCGCTAATTCCGGCGCGGTGCGAAAAAACTCGAGGGCCGCATTGGCGTCGCTCTCGGCCAGTTCTAACGCTTGCGACAGCACGGTGTGCCGCACGGAACTCGCCTCCATTAATCCGAGGATCAATGGGCTTTCCTTAAAATATTTCATCGCCACGGCGCCCGACGACTCAGCCAAGGCTATGCCGAGGTCCAGCCAAGACACGGCTGCATCCAGAACCTGTCGTCTCTTCAGTTCAGGAAACATCTCCTGCGCGCATACGGAGACCTTACCGGAGATCTCCTCCAATTCATCCAGCAACGCCAGCACCGCAGGCAAGGCATCCGGCCGTCCGCCGAGCCGCACGAGGTCGCCTACCAAGGCGACAGCCGTCTCCGGGTCGGCATGGGGCGCCAATCGCGCAATCAATTGTTCATGAAGAGAAACAGGCATTGGGCTTGTATCGATCGTGTAGAATGTGAATTGTAAAGAAGCCGTTCGGCCTTTGTAAACATGAATGCTCATAAGCGTTCTTGACCCGTCGCAGTACAACCGTTAGTCTGTTTCCTCCATGTCCACGACCATGTCCCAGAGCGAGGCCAGTTCAAAAGCCGCCGTCGGCGCGCCGTTGACCGGGTTTTGGTATCTCGCGCTGCTTTCCTCGGAGGTCACATCAGGCAGCATGAAAGCCCAAACGCTCTTGGGCATGCCGCCGGTCATTTGCCGCGGCAATGAGGGAAAGTTGGCAGCGCTACGAGATATCTGTCCGCATCGAGCCATGCCGCTTTCCTTCGGATGCTTCGATGGGCAGCGAATCGAATGCTTCTATCATGGGTGGCAATTCGCCAATGTATTTTAAATTGAAGCTGCCTACCTTGCGGGCCGCCAGCACGGTGGTCTACTCGATCACCCGCTGAAAGGCCCTGTCACGCTGCGGTGGCGAAGCTAGCCGTTACAGAGGAATCATGGACGAACCGAAAAAAGAAAGTCTCGATAAGATGTGGAAGTTCGTGAAGGGCTTCGCTGAAAAAAGCGGAACGACCTTTCACCCCACGCCCAAGGTGACCGAATCGGTCGTCAACGGACTGGCGGCGAATGTCGACGAGCTGGGCAAACCGCTGTGCCCCTGCAACTTCTACAAGGACAAGCAAGCCGAAGCCAAACTACGCCGCTGGATCTGTGCCTGCGACGAAATGCAAATCTACAAATACTGCCACTGCCTCCTCTTCGTCCGGGAAGACGGCATGCCGATCACCGAATATCTCCCCGAAGGTCACGAAGGCCGAGAGATCTATGGAGTGATTACCGACCCCACCCCAGACAAAGGCCGCGCCCTACGCCACCGCGCGCCCGCGGCCATGCCCTCGACTCCTTCAGACGGGAGGCCATCGAAACCCATACCGAACCAGTAGAGACTCTTGAAATACCGCTCGTCCGCCGGCTTCCTGCTTCTAGCAATCGTTTGTGGTACGTTGGCGTATTACGTTATTGCCATGGCTGCTCTCGACCCAACACGCTTTGACCCGACCACCGTCTTGGCGCGACGTCTGCAAACACATGTGCAATTTCTGGCTAGTGCTGATCTGAAAGGTCGCAAGCCCGGCACGCCCGGTCACCGGAAAGCCGCCGACTACATCGTGACAAAGTTTCAAGAAGCCGGTCTCCAACCGCTAGCATCACTAAATGGCTATCGTCAGACCGTCTCTCAGGAACTGGGGGATAATCTCATCGGCATCCGGTCCGCCTCACAATCCCATGAGGCAGGCTGGATTCTCATCGGCGCGCATTACGATCATCTCGGCGGAGCCTATCTCGGCGCGGACGACAATGCCTCGGCTTTGGCGATACTCCTCGAACTAGCCCGATCCTTGCCGTCTCTCAACAGCCATCCGATCGTGTTTGTCGCCTTTAACACGGAAGAGGCCCCGTACATAGGAACAGGTCTGATGGGCTCGCAGCACTTTGCGAATCAGCTCCCCGCCGAGATTGGCTCGCTCTCTCACTTTCAAGCCGTCATCATCATGGACCTCATGGGCGGGGTCCATTGGGACCCGTTGCAAAAAATCATCTTCGCGACCGGAGCAGAACACAGTCCCGGCCTCTATCGTCGCGTGAAGGACGCGGCGAGTGTGGGAACGATGGCTCCCCTCACCGTCCACCCAGTTGGTCTGCATCTGGTCGAAGAGATTCCCTTGATCGGTCGAGTCCCCTTCAGCGATTACGACGCATTTCGAAACGCATCCGTGCCGTTCCTCTTTCTCTCCGCCGGCCGCACCCCGCGCTACCACCAACCGTCCGATCTTCCCAACACGCTTCATTACGAGCGCATGGCGTCCACCATGCACTGGCTTCAGCATCTGATTTCCTCGATCGATCAGGACACCGAACCTTATGGCTTTGAGAAGAATCGATTGGAATTCAGCGACGAAGTAGACGCCTTCCGTCCCCTCACGATCAAAGCGGCCGAAGAGGCGACAAAAATTCCCGGCACCTCCTCGCTCTCATTGTGGAAGCTCAAACAAGACCGCAACTGGTTGGAACGCCTCGATCCGACAAAGGCCACGCCGGAAGACGTGAAAAGGATGGAGCGACTCTCGATCAGAATGCAATGTCTATTGAACGATATGCCAGGCTGTTTTCTGCTGTAAATTAGGGTCTGAAACGATAGAAGTGATGGGGTAACCTGTCTATTAATTTTTATGAATGCGACATATCCGATTCGTGAGAGAAGACGGCATGCCCATCACCGAATATCTGCCCGAAGGCCACGAAGGCCGAGAAATCTACGGCGTCATCACCGACCCCCCCCCAGACAAAGGCCGCGCCCACGCCAATCCAACCGAAAATCCAACAGCAGATGACGAGTCCTCAAAGCACGTAACGACCTTATAATAAATCGTATGTTCTAGACTGGATTCCAGGTCGCCCCTGTCAATACCTACACATTTTGCTTATTAATTTCTTTCGGAGAACAAGACTTCCATTGCGTTTCGTCTTTGCGATACCTATCGACTGCCGGTGTCCAGTGCTCTGGATACCTGGGAAACCGCGCCAGGCTGTGAATTAAGTCCCACTTGAAGGCTGCTAAGGCTTGATCACTTGTATAGTTAATGTGGTACCAGTCCTCCGGTTTGGTTTTATTAGCGTCAATCGCTCGAGTTCTATAATACCCATGTCCAGCGACAAACACTCCGTGCAAATGAACGGGCTCCCCAAAACTTGCTGAAACATCGGCCATGCGTTGAGCGAATAAATCTGGGTTTTGGGCGACGACGCCTTGCGCCTCCAATGCAAAGACGTAAGATCGAATGGCCATCCAATTTGTGGCCTTAAGCTCCGCCTGAACAGAGCTCGATTCAACTGGAACCCAGAAACGACGCTCCGTCATGCCTCTTAACAGTTGATTCGTTTGGATACACTTCTCGATTGAATTATTAGCAGATTCTATAGCGCTATTAGAGCTGCTCTGCAATGACGCCTTCACTTCGACGTACCCATAAACGGCTTCAAGAGGTAGCACATCGCAGGTGGCCAGCCTAGTGATAGGTCCGCATCGAACAGCGTCATAAATTATGACATCAAGTTGAGGAGACAAGTTTGGCCCATTGACGGTGTGATAAACAACAAACCCGGTTGTAAGACCATACTCTCCCGGCAAGAAACTGCGTAACAGGGTCATAACTTCTGCCTCAAGGCTGCGACCTTTTTCTCCAGCATGTGAAATAGCTTTCCTAGCGGCATCCAGCTTATTAACAAGCAGATCCTCTTCGATCTTGCTAAGGGCCAAGAAGTCTGGATAAAAACTCTTCATTAGATTCTTCTCCATGTCAGAAACCGTCATTTGTAAAGGAGTAGTCTAAGACTTATGCCTATTGGGTCTATTTATTAAGCCCACGCGCCCAAGGAGAACCTTCTGAGTGTGCGCGTTGCGCAGGCAACACAGCGTCGTTGGGCAACCGTTCTCTTCTCTTCACAAACTCTCACTCGCGCGGGTTGAGCCTAGGTTAGGGGGAACTGCGCGCGTTCGGCGCGCACATTCTGATCGTGCGCGCCGCGCGAGCACAGCCCTTGGTCTAGACTCGACCTGCTTTCTTTCACTTCTATACACACACACCAGCAGGGCGGTGCGACCGGTGGCCGCCTTTGCGCGCATCCAACGAGCACCTTCGGAGCGTGCGCGTTGTGCGAGCACCGAGGCCACTGGTCTCACCGCCCATCCCCTCACTCCCACCCCACCGGCTCATACCCCTTATCCTGCAAACATCGATTGACGAAGTTGATATAGCCTTGTCCCGGGTTAGGACGGCTGAATATGCCGCTCAGCAAACCGATCGTCGCTCCGCTGGCCGCTCCAATAAGAGAGCCGGCTCCCGCCGCGCCGGATATGGCCCCTCCGACCGCCCCACTCGCGGCTCCGACTCCCGCACCGGCCGCCGTGCGACCGGCTACTTGCCCGGCCTTGCCTTGACCTTCCTTCGCGCCGGCGGCTTCCGCCATCTCGCGGCATTCCGCAATATCGTCCTTCGCCGTCTCTTGTCCCACAACTTGCAGATGAGCGTTAGGATAGAGGATCGGCTTAGGCCCCGCGCATCCTGAGAGGAGGAGCAGGACACATATGACAGCATTATGACTCGTCCTCTTCATGAGGTGTCTCCCTTGGCTGATCAAGCTTGAAAATCCTCATTACCTGACGCCGGCTAATCTCTCGTATGAATATTCGCTTTCTGCGCGCGCTGTGGCCTGAGCGGATGATGACGTTGGCCATCGGTACGTCCAACTGCCGGCTAAGGAATCTGCACAAGGCTTCATTGGCGGCGCCGTCAATGGGCGGCGAGGCAAGACGAATTTTCAGTGCGCCGCCATGCCAACCGACGCTTTGCGTGCGCTTCGCATTCGGTTGCACATGGATAGTGAGACTGACCCCGTCGGAGGTTTCGGCAATGGGCAGAGTTTTAAAGGACACGTCCTGTCATGACTCAAACGCAGAACGTTCAATGCGACTTTGAACAATCGCTAGAAGCGTGCCGAATGCAAGTTCAGAATGATCTGGTACTGGAACGGTAATCGATCCTTCGTCTAGGTTCAGTTTGATAAATCCGTTTAGCGCGGGCTATGCGACGCTGCCGTTCGGCGTCTCTCGTCATCGCTCCCCGACGCTACCAGCCTCTGCCGCCCCCCCTCGTCCGTTGGCAGGCAGACCTCCCCCTTCGGCATCTGCTCGCATGCCTGCGAGCACATCGTCCCCGGTCTCGATCCCGGTTGGAGCGCCGTTCACGTGGACGGCCCCTGCCCCCATGGGCTCACCTCACTCCTCGTCTATGCTCTCGTCCCCGGCCGCTGGGCGGCTGCGGAGGTGTTCAGTGCCACGGCGGCGCGAATGAGCGCCTTCAATGCCTTTTCATCAATCTTGTCGCCCTCATGAAAATCGATGGCACGCCTGGTGTTGCCTTCGAGGCTGGAGTTGAAGAGGCCTGAAGGGTCCTCCAACGAGGCGCCCTTGGCGAAGGTCATCTTCACGACATTCTTGTACGTCTCACCGGTGCAGATGATTCCGGCGTGCGACCATACCGGAACCCCTCTCCACTTCCACTCCTCGACCACTTCGGGGACGGCCTGCTTGATGAGAATTCGGACCCGAGCGAGCGTCTCGCCCTGCCAATCACTC
>Ga0207691_10007365_pt1 | contig 10603 bp, 10 predicted proteins | sample KBSM13metaG_FD_184327 | JGI IMG/M metagenome (GOLD analysis project Ga0207691, IMG submission 184327) | Miscanthus rhizosphere microbial communities from Kellogg Biological Station, Michigan, USA - KBS M1-3 metaG (SPAdes) (version 2) | ecosystem: Host-associated > Plants > Roots > Rhizosphere >... | reverse complement strand
TTTTTCCGGGATCAACACACTGGTGGACGTTGCCGGCGGACACGGCCTCATGCTCGCAACCATTCTTAAAGCAAACAGAAAAATGCGCGGCATCCTGTTCGACCTTCCGCACGTGACCGCTGGGGCCACCGCACTGCTCGAGAGCGCGGGCGTGGCCGATCGTTGCGAAATTGTTAGCGGCGACTTCTTTGCGTCCATTCCAGAGGGGAGCGACGCCTACATCATGAAGCACATCATCCACGATTGGGATGACGATCGAGCAAGCGAGATCCTCCAAAACTGTCGCCACGCTATGCAGCGGCGGGGTAAAGTGCTAATCGTCGACGCGGTCATCCCGCCTGGCAACAGGGCGCACTTCGGCAAGCTCCTGGATCTTGAAATGCTGGTGCTTACGCCACGCGGCCGAGAGCGTACGCAAGCGGAATTCCGGGCGCTGCTGAAGCGATCCGGGTTCAGGCTTCGTCGTGTCGTTCCCACTGAAACTCACCTCTCGGTTGTTGAGGCCACGAGGCGTTGAGTGGTGGTGATTACATGTCAAAAAAAACAGTATTCTGCCGCGGGCGATAACGACTAATCGCTGCGGGAAAGGTCGCAGCAAGGAAGAGGTAAGAAGGCAGAAAGAAGAAACAGGGAAATAGTTATCAGCTATCAGTTATCGGTTATCAGGAAGCGCGATTTCGTTGTGACGCTGCGCCCGGTGTGATTAATGTGTTGCATGAATCAGGCTGGTGAAGTGAAACCAACCCCGCCGGATGGTGCACGGATACTGGAGGTGGGCGAGATCATTGAGGATGGTGATCTGCATTGGCAGCCGGCTCTTAAGCATTGGGTTGCCGTGACGCCACAAGGCGAGGAGAAGGTCGAACAGTACGGTTTTTACTGTCGCAAAAACGGCGATCTTTAAGGTCAGAAGTCAGATGTCAGCGATCAGAAGGAATTGCGGATCGCGGAGGGGCCGCCATGGCTGCCGTGCGAGAGGTCCACGTTCACTAAAGTTACGGCGTGAGAAGGCAGGAACGCGGGAGGCAGAGTGACCAATTAAGAAGTATGAAAGCAGAAGGAAGAAAGGGAGCGTCCGGGCGACAAATCATTGCATCCGGAAGCGATGATTCATCGTATGCCCTAAACAGTTGGTCCGGCAAAGCGACAAACAAAACCGGCAAATGATTCCTCCCCTGGAACCATTCCCAGGGTCGTTGGGCACAGTGCGACGCACTCCAAGTTCTCGCGCTCGCGCCCTATCGCTTGTCAGCGCATTGGGTAAACTAGGCCCCGAGCTGACCTGAGCATGGCGGAGGAAGCAGCCACAGTGCAACAGATTGCAGACCGCGAAATGATCGAGCGGATCGGCCGTGGAGATCAAAGCGCGTTCAGCGCGCTCTACGATCGGCTTAGTCGTCCGCTCTATTCTTTGGCTTTGCGAATGCTTGGAGATGCCGGAGATGCGCAAGACGCGTTGCAGGATGTTTTTCTGCAAATATGGTCACGCGCTGCAACCTACAATCCAGAACAGAGCACCGTCTTCAGCTGGACTGTGCTGCTGACGCGAAGCAGGGTGATCGACCGATTGCGGGCGCGCAAACGGCGCTTGCGAATCGTGGACAGTGCTACTGGCGATGAAGACGCCGACGTGGCCGATGCATCCACGATGGAGAGCGCAGCGGATACCGCGGACAAGAACGATGAGGCAGCGCGTGTGCGATCTGTATTGAACAATTTGCCCTCGGAGCAGCGAGAGGCGATCGAACTGGCTTTTTTTGGACATCTGACGCATCACGAAATCGCAGCGCGACTCGGGGAACCACTCGGCACGATTAAAGCCCGAATCCGCCGCGGACTTCTGAAACTGCGGGAACGACTTCGCACCTGATTATGATTTCGGAGGAACAACAGGATCAAGCAGCGCTCCACGTGCTCGGGTTGCTGAGCGCGGCTGAGGCTGCAGCATTCGAATCGGCGCTCAGCGCGAGTGCTGAGTTGCGCGATTTCGTTCGTGAACTGCGCGAGGCGGCGGCCGACGTCGCGCTGAGCGCTCCATCGCAGGCGCCACCTGCCTCGTTAAAGCAACGCATCATGCGCGAGATTACGACCGAAAAGCTGGCGCCGGTACCTCTACAACGCGCTTCGTTTGGCTGGGTCCCTTGGGCCATCGCGGCGGGGTTGATCGTGTTTTGCGGGGTGCTCGCTCTTGATCGCGCGCGTCTGGAGCGCGAGCTCACGGATGCACGCGCGGCTGACCCGCTGATGCAGACGGCTTTTTTCACCCTTGCGCCGTCTGCGCCTGCTCCAGCGGATGCCAAGGCGACAGTTGCGTGGGAACCTGGCCGTCAAAGCGGCGTGATTCGCATCAGCAACCTCCCTGCGCCGCAGCCGGGCAGGGACTATCAGCTCTGGGCGGTGGATGCCGCGCACAAGGATCCGATTAGCGCGGGCGTTATTCGGGTAGATAAAAACGGCATCGCACAGATTCGGTTTAAGCCGGTTGAGAAGGTGGAGCATGTGAAAGCTTTTGCGATCAGCTTGGAGCGCGAAGGCGGCGTTCCTAAAAAAGAAGGACCGATCCTGCTCGTCGGGAGCGCGTGATCTGTTCGCGTCCAGTAAGTCTGGGTCGCAGCTCCTGGTGAAAAAGAAGCACTTTTGAGAGTCCGCGAAAAATATGCATCCCGACTATTGCCCCGAGCGTAACGCTGGTGATGCAATTGTCGCGGCTAGAGTTCACAGATCGAATCGCTTTTTTTGCGATCGGCCTCGTGCTCTTCCCTGGTGCCGTTGCGTTCGGTGGCGACACCGCAGCGCAAAGCGAGCAACCCAGTAACGTCGCTGCTCCGCAAATTATTTTGGCGCCGCAATCAGGCGATGGGAAAGTGGATCGCGAAATTGCGCGTCTGCAACAAGCGGTTCGCAACGCCAGCAATCCGAATCTTTTGATTGAAAGACTCGGTTGGACATTCGTCGCTAAGGCGCGGCAAAGCTTCGACCCCGGCTATTACAAGTTGGCTGAACAGTGCGCCGTTTACCTCGATTCTCGCCGACCCGGCAGCCGTGAGGCGCTCCTGCTGCGTGGCCACGTCCTCCATAACCTTCATTGCTTCAAAGCCGCCGAACCGCTCGCGCGCGAGTTGGCAACGAAACGCGCGCTCGCCTGTGACTTTGGTTTGCTCGGCGACGTGCTCATGGAGCAAGGCAGGCTGAAAGAAGCCGCTAAGGCTTATCAGACGATGCTGGATTTGAAACCCAGCTTGCATTCTTACGCCCGCGCCGCGCATCTCCGCTGGTTGAAGGGCGATCTGACCGGTGCCATCGAAGCGATGCAACTGGCCGTTGCGGCCTCCAGTCCACAGGACGCAGAATCCGCCGCCTGGGTTAACACCCGTCTGGCCTTCTATCAATTCCAAGCCGGAGATAACAATGAAGCCCGGCGGACTGCCGACATCGCGCTCACCTATCAACACGACTACGCCCCGGCTCTGCTGCTGCGCGGCCGCATGAAATTGAGCGAAGGAAAAAGCGACGACGCAGCTGGGCAAATCCAAACCGCCACGCAACTCAATCCGCTGCCCGAATATCGATGGGCCCTGGCCGATGCTTTGCGTGAGGCGGGCCGTGAAAGCGACGCACTCAACATCGAACAATTGCTCACGCAGACCGGTGCAGCGGACGATCCTCGGACTTACGCGCTTTATCTTGCGACGCGTGGCCAATTGCCCGAAACGGCGGTGCACCTGACTGAGAGCGAACTGAAGGAACGAGCGGACGTTTTTACCCACGATGCCGCAGCTTGGTCGCTCGCCAGGGCCGGCCGCCTCGATGACGCCCTGACGCATCTCGGACAGGCATTGGCCGAGGGGACGAAGGATGCGCGGCTCTTTTTCCATGCCGCCGTGATTCACTCTAAAGCAGGTCACAAAGAAGAGGCGTCGCGCTTCTTCGAACAGGCGACTCGCCTCACCCACCTGCTACTGCCCTCCGAGCGCCGGCAGCTGCAACTCGTCCCTGGCGCAATCAATAACAATTTCGCAGACAGCATGCGCCCAGTAACTGGGGCCAGTGCATTAAACGTAGCGGCGACTGAATCGCCGAGAAGAGACTGAATCAGACAAATCCAACAAAGGAGATAATCCCCACATGAAAAAACAAAAAGCCGCTTTCCACCAAACTATCGTTGTGCTGTTGGCGATTTTCAGCCTGACCACGCCGACCTTCGCCTCCAGTCACCAGGACGCGCCGCTAGTCGTGCTCGATCCCGCGGCCAACACCACCGACGTATATGCGTTCGTGGACCAGGATGGCGACAAGAAGAACCTGGTTGTCGCGCTCGGCGTTTATCCGTTTGAAGAGCCGGGCATCGGGCCGAACAAGTTCAACTTCGACAACAGCGTCCTTTATGAGATCCACGTAGCTCTCGGCAAGGACGTGGCCGCTGGACTTCCCACCATCAGCTACCAATTTCAGTTCACCAGCCGGACCAAGAATCGCAATACGACGCTGTATAACTATACCGGTGTGATTCAACATGTGGACGACGCAGCGCAAAACTTCGTGCAGTCCTATACGGTCACGAAGGTCGACCACCGCCCCGGTCACAACCGCACCGTTCTCGGATCGGGCGTCGTGCCGCCAAATAACCAGGGCTTCGTTACCCCGTTCTACAATCGGGGTAACAACGGAGAAAATCCCGCTAAGGAGGGCGTGGCGACGGAAGACAAACTTGATCGTTACACTGAGGAAGCGATCAAGCATCTGAACAACGGTTACGTTTCATTCGCCGGTCAACGCGACGACGGATTTTACGCCGATATCCGTGCCATCTTCGATCTGTTGCAACTAAAGAACCCCGGCAAGGACAACCAGGGCGGGTTCAACATTCACTTAATGGGGTTGGAAATCCCGATCGCCGAACTAGGGGGCGATCATCAGGTCGTTGGCGTTTATGCTACAACCAGCCGCCGTGAATTCCGCATCTTCAGAGACAACGGTAACCAGAACGTGGGGGAATGGGTCCAGGTGGCCCGCCAAGGCAATCCGCTGTTTAATGAGGGACTGGTCGCGATTGCTGACAAGGACCGTTATGGCCGCACGAGTCCCAGTGAGGACGGGACTTTGTTCCGCAAATACGCCGAGAATCCAGAACTCGCAGCATTGATCAACTCAATCCTGCTCGGCGGTAGCAAGCCTGGCATTACGCACAACCGCACCGACATTGCCGCGATCTACATTCCCGACCTGATCAAAGTCGATCTCTCCACCAGTAAGGCGCGCCTTGCGGGCGGCGGCCCTAATGACCCGACCAATCCGGATGATCCGGGTTTCTCGCGATTGAGTATCTTCGGCGGCGACGTTTTGAAAAGCAAAATCCAGGATCCTTTCGGCAACGGCGGCTTCATCCCGGGCGGCTGGCCCAACGGCCGGCGCTTCGGCGACGATGTAGTCGACATTGCCATCGACGCATTGTTGAGCGACCTGCGCGTGTCCCCGCCGGTGATCAACCTATTTCCCCCCGGCGATGGCGTGGATCACAACGACATGGCGTATAATAAAGTGTTCCCGTATGAGTCCACGCCGCAAAACGGCCGCATCCACGGGCATCACGGGTTACCGCCGGAATAGGTTTTCGCAGTTTTTGCGTCGTCAGTCTGCGGTAAGGCGCAGGTGACAGTGCATTACGCTTGGATGAGGACAGGTCACTGGCAATTTTTCACGGTTGTTGTCTGTTCGGTCGCGTGCGCAGTATCGGCTTTGGCCCATGACCCCGGCTTGAGCTCCGCAACCATGGTTGTTGGAGATCAGGACATCAAAGCCGTCGCACTTTTCCACTCGCGCGATCTTCAGCAGCTTATCAAGAATGGCGCGTCGAGCTACCCGTCACTCGCGAGTCAAATCTTGCGTCTGCAGCACGGCGGAGAATCGCTTCCGCCGAAAGTCGAAAGGGTCGAGAGCGACGTGAACGATAATGTTAGATTCCAATTGAGCTACATTCGACCGCCGCCCGGTTCGCTTACCGTCTCGTCGGGCATTATCGGGCGACTGCCCTTCGGCCATCGAGAGTTCGTGACGATTCGGACAGCGTCTGGCGAGAGCCTCGGTGATCGACTTCTCAGCGCGCGCGAAAATGAATTTTCAGTCTTTGTCGCCTCTGCCTCCCAGTCACGGGCATTTTCAGGATTCGCGGACTTCTTCTTGCTCGGGATCAGACACATTCTCACCGGTTACGATCACCTGTTGTTTCTGTTGGGGATACTGATCGTGTGCTCGGGGTTTTTCGCGGCCGCTCGCATCATCACTTGCTTCACACTGGCCCATTCAATCACACTGGCGCTCGCTACCTTTCACGTTGTCAATCTTTCAAACCGCATCGTGGAGCCATTAATCGCAGCTTCGATCGTGTATGTCGGATGCGAGAACCTAGTTAGTAGAAATAGCCTGCAGTGGCGTTGGATCCTCACCTTCGCCTTTGGTCTTTTCCATGGCCTCGGTTTCGCGTCAGTGCTGAAAGAGATGGGAGTAGGCGAGAGTTCCGTTGGCATCGCGCTGCCACTGGTTTCATTTAACCTAGGAGTCGAAACGGGCCAGCTCGCAATTGCCGCGTTAATTCTGCCTTTGGCATGGAAAGCCAAAGAATCGGCGAATCTGTCGCGGATCGCCGTTCCTTGGCTTTCGGCGATCATAGTTATTGCCGGAACCTTTTGGTTCGTTCAGCGCGTTTTCCTCGCATAATCAAATCACCGCTTCCTTCTCACAGGTCTTGCGGAAGGTCAGAAGTCAGAAGGCAGAAGGAAAAGGATTTAAGAATTAAGCAGGATGATTTAAGAAAAGGAGTGAATAAGGCGAAAGTCGATTTGCGGGAGCGGACTAGGGATTTTGCGAGTATCATCAAGCAATCGAAGGCTGCTCCAGAGAATTCTTAATTTTAACTTCTTAATTTTTAATTGGCTCCAGTGAAGGTTGGTGGACAACATTTCCGGACGATCTGGCTGCACCCGACTCACGAGCGAGTGGTGCAGTTGATCGACCAGAGGTTTCTGCCGCACCGGTTCGTCGTCGAGGAAGTAAGCACGGTCGAGCAAATGGCAGACGCCATCCGCCAAATGCATGTGCGCGGCGCGGGCCTGATCGGAGCGAGCGCCGGCTACGGGATGTACCTGGCGGCAATCCAGGCGGGTTCGAGCCGGACTGGCAGTATTTCCGCAAAAGAATTCGATGCGCGGCTCACCGAGGCTGCCGAAAGCCTTAAAGCCACCAGGCCGACAGCAGTGAATCTGACATGGGCGATCGAGCGGGTCCGAGCCGGACTGGCGGTAAAACAAACTTTAGCTGTGCAGGAAAAGGTTAAGCTTGCGCTTTGCATTGCGAAACAAATTGCCGCAGAAGACGAAGAGAACTGCCGGATGATCGGCCAGCACGGCTTGAATCTCATCGAGGAGATTGCGCGCGCGAAAAATGGGAAGCCGGTCAATATCCTGACCCATTGTAACGCGGGCTGGCTTGCGTTTGTGGATTACGGATCGGCCCTGGCGCCGGTCTACGCGGCGCATGATCGCGGTTTGCCCGTTCATGTCTGGGTCGATGAGACCCGGCCACGAAGTCAGGGCTCCAAACTCACTGCCTGGGAGCTCGGTCAACATGGTGTCCCGCATACGATCATCGCCGATGGCGCCGGCGGGCATTTGATGCAGCGAGGTGCCGTCGATCTGGTAATGGTCGGATCGGATCGAACGACGCGTGCCGGGGACGTGGCCAACAAAATCGGGACCTACCTCAAAGCGCTGGCGGCAAAGGACAATAAGATTCCTTTCTATGTGGCTCTGCCTTCATCCTCCTTCGACTGGGCGATCCGTGACGGCTCCGAAATTCCAATCGAGGAACGCGGCGCTGAAGAGGTAAAGCGCGCGGATGGCTGGCGAGATGGTCGGATGTGGGAAGTGAGTCTGGCACCGGAAAGCAGCCCAGCGGCAAATTTTGGATTTGATGTCACGCCGCGACGCCTGGTGACCGGGCTGATTACTGAGCGGGGCGTTTGCAAAGCGGACGAGAAAAGCATCGTCGAGCTTTTTCCCGAGCACGCGTCGTGAGCGAAACCGGTTCGGTAAAGTTCACATGCGACCGGGTGGTGGTGGAGCTTTCACGGTTCGCCGGATTCGACGAACTGAATGAATTTCGGCGCAAGCTTCTTCGCCTCGGAACCATCGGCATTGATACGAACGGCGTCGGTTTCGGAAATCTGAGCGTCAGGAACGGTGCAACTTCGCATTTTTACATCACGGGCTCGGGAACCGGAAAGCTTCTGGAGCTAACACCGGCGGATTGCGCGAGGGTTGTTGCCTACGATTTCGCAAGGAACTGGCTCCAATGCGAAGGAGTCACAGTTGCGTCATCCGAATCCCTGACCCATGCGGCCGTTTACGAATCAGATCCATCCACCTGCGCGGTGATCCATTGTCATGACATCAAGCTGTGGACGGCGCTCCTGCACAAAGTTCCGACCACGCCGGAGAAGATCGAGTATGGGACACCCGAAATGGCTTATGCGGTGCGAGGTCTTTTCGACAACACAGATGTGCTGAAGAAAAAGATTTTTGTGATGGCGGGGCATGAGGGAGGTGTGGTGGCGTTCGGAAGAGATCTGCGATCCGCTTTTGCGCAGCTGACTAAGGAAAGGATGAACGAAGAAGGAAGGGAAGAATTAAGAATTAAGAACACGCCGCGATGGGATCGCGGCGGGTAGGCAGTAACGCAGCTAGGGTAGCTGGCGCGAGCGTGGGAACGCGAGTTACCAATTAAGAAGTAAAAAGGAAGAAGCCAGGCAACGTAAAATCGATCACGCCGTGAATCCCAAACTGGTTATGGCTCGGTCGTACGACGCTGCACCTCAACATACGAGCCGTCTGCAATGAAGGCAGAGACAGGCTTTGCCTTCAGCGGCTCGACGAATTTTTCGCCGTAGAGTGTGGCGATGTCGGCTTTCAATTCGAAGGAATCAGCCGGCCAGATTTTCCACCGTGGATGTTCGATGCGGTACTCGCTGGTGCGTTCGCCACGCGCGGTGTAGCCCCAATAATGTTCGGTAATGAATTGTTCGTGAGAACCGAGTGCGCAAGATTGCGCTTCGCCGTGCGCATTCATGGCGAGATGTTCCCATTTATTGCCGCGGCGCCACTCGTATTTCGCTCGCACAATTCCATCTTTGTCTTCCACTTCGCTGCGCATCGGGAGGGCGAGATAAGGTTCGCCATAGAAAACGCGCGCGGTGACGGCAATGGCGATTTTGGGGACGAGTTCGCGGATGAAAACGACACCGCGTCGCCAGGTGTCGGCGGATTTTTTGCGCACGTAAAAGCGCAGATTTACTTCTTCGAAGTTCCGATGGCGTGGAATGGGCAGGCCGCAGACAATTGTGTGATAGAAGAGGAAGCCGACGACGCTAAGGTAGGTTTTGTCGTTGTGGAAATCGACCTCGGTGCCGGCGGGCACATGAGGCGCGAGGATTTTCGAATCGACGGCGAAGTTGAGCATGGCGAGGTAACGCCAGTTCGCGGTCAGAAAGGGCTTCAGCATACGTGCCGAGGGAAAAGTAGGAATTAAGAATTAAGAAGGAAGAACACGGCGCCGGGGGACGGCGGCGGGTAGACGGGTCGGTCGCGGCAGGGTAGCGGTGCGAAGCTCGGGAGAATGAAGCATCAATTAAGAAACCGGGCCGGCACGCTGCATCAGCGCGTTCGAAGGGAGCGTGTTGTCCAGAACTTTCCGGGCGGTTTCGATTCCCGCTACCGGCAGTCTTGCGGGGTCCAGGAGGCCGAGTTGGACCAGGACTGAGGCTTGGTCCCAATAGATATGTTCGTGGGCCAGCTTGTCGCCGCGGAAACGAACGATGGCGACCAATGGCACTTCGACCCGTTTGCCGGTGGGAGGAATGCCCGGCAGCATCCAATCCATCCGCATCGTGTGGGTGAACTTGAAGATCATTTCATCGACGAGCTGATCGGCGCCAATAGTTCGCGATACCGGAGTAACCTCGGTGTCGGGCGGCATCTGCGGAATGAACCGCTTTGAATAGAACTCGCGCAGCGCATCTTTGCCGACGCCTCCTGTCAGCACCGGAATGTGATTGACGTAGGCATCGTCAACCATGGTAGCGAGAGTGTCCTCGGTGTTGTGAGTGGCAAACTCGTGCCGCATATGTTCGTCCCAGAGGTTGCTCAGAAATTCCGGGCCAACGCGTCGCTCGGTGCGGGATTGAAGTTCGTCATTCATATAAGCAAATAAGAAAACGCTGATCCGCCTCCGCACAAGGCTACGGCGCGACAGGGCAAAGAGCGAAGGGCAAAGGGCGAAGAACGAATAGCGAACAGAGTTCCGGGGACAGGACTACGCACCACGGACAACGGACCGCAGGACGAGGCAGAAAAACATCGAACACCCAACGCTGAACGCCGAACGCCGAATGCCGAATATGAGGACGTGGCAGGGAGCGGAGTGGAGCGTGGAGCAAGGAGCATGGTGAAAGTAGAAACTCGGAATGCGGAATGGTTCCAGAAAACCGACAAAAAAATGCTGAAAAACTGAACCGCTGGACCCTTGGCAGGGACCACCGGGCCGAGAAGCCGCG
>Ga0207691_10007363_pt1 | contig 10604 bp, 11 predicted proteins | sample KBSM13metaG_FD_184327 | JGI IMG/M metagenome (GOLD analysis project Ga0207691, IMG submission 184327) | Miscanthus rhizosphere microbial communities from Kellogg Biological Station, Michigan, USA - KBS M1-3 metaG (SPAdes) (version 2) | ecosystem: Host-associated > Plants > Roots > Rhizosphere >... | reverse complement strand
ACCTAGCAAACGTCACCGCATGCACAGGCGGCAACCGCGCCTCCAGCGCCTGCCAGTGATCGCCCTGGTCCTCGCTCGTCCACAGCCCGCCCGTCGTCGATCCGAACGCGAGCTTCTCGCCGCCCGCGTCGATCGCCAGCGCATGCCGGAACACGAGGTCATATGCGTCCTCCTGCGGCAGGCCGTCGCGCAGCACGTCGAAGCTCTTGCCGCCATCGCGCGTGCGCGCTACGACGACCTGGCCGTCGACGGGAATCCGCTTCTGGTCCTTGGTCGCCGGAACGAACCACGCGCGATCCGGATCCTTCGGATGCACCGCGACCGCGAAGCCGAACACCGACGGCGCGACGTTCGTGAGCTCGCGCCAGTCGTCGCCCGCCGCGTCGCTGCGGAAAACGCCATTGTGGTGCTGCGCCCAGAAACGGTCGGGCGCGCCGGCGCATTGCACGAGGCGATGCACGTCCTGCACGTTCGGGTCGCGCTGGCGGCCTTCGGGCATGTATTCGGCGCGCATACCGTTGGCGGTCTGCTTCCAGGTCTGGCCGTCGTCGTCGCTGCGCCAGACACCCCCGGTGGACACCGCGACGCGGATGCAATGCGGGTCGCGCGGATCGACGCAGATCGAATGGATCCCGGGCGCGTCGTAGCCGCCCCCGAACCATTCGCCTCGCGAGGGGCGTTCCCACAGCGAGCGCACGAGCTGCCAGCTCGCGCCATGATCATCGGAGCGGAAAAGGCCGCCCGGTATCGTGCCGGCCCACAGCCGCCCGGGCTTGGTCGGCCCGCCGGATTCGAGCGACCAGATCAGCCGCAGCGTCGCGGGTTGCGCCGGCTTGCCGTCGCCGGTGATGACCGTGTCGCCTTCGTCGAATGCCGGCACGGCGCATTCGCTCCAGCTCGCACCCTCGTCGGTCGAACGCTGCAGCTTCGCGCCGAAATGGCCGAGATCGAGCGCCGCGTACCAGGATCCGTCGCGCGGATCGGCAAAGGCGAGCGCGATGTTGTCGCCGAGGAAGGCCTTGCGCGCGATGCGCCAGGCGCCGCCGTCGCCTTTCAGCACGAACAGGCCCTTGCGCGTGGAAACCAGCAAACGGTCCGACATGGAATGTCCTCTCGCAACGGGAATGGTTTCGCCGTCGGCAACCTACCCGCCCGACAGCGCCTGCATCACGTACACCTCGGAGCGCGCCCCGACCGCCTGCGACAGGTTGCGCTTGTCCCGGATCGAATCGCCGTCGACGAACACCGCGACGTGGTGGCGCACGCAACCCTGCTCGTCGACGACGTAGCCGCGCAGCGCCGGATAGCGTTCGAAGACGCCGCCGAGCACCTCGCGCAGGTTCGTTCCTTCGACGTCGACGGCGACCTCGCCGGCCGGCCGCGTCGCCGCGTCCGGCAGCCAGCGCGCCAGGGCCGATGCCAGCACCACTTTCGCCATGCGTCCCTCCCCCGCAGGTTCGATGCGGAGAATACGCCGGCGCGAATCGGTTGACACGCCGCGGCGCCGCGGGTCAGGCGCCGGGATGCATGATGAACCGCGACGCTACCGCGTCCGTATCCGCGATGAATCCCTTCGGCGCGCGCGCTTGCATCGCGATGCGCGACCACCCAACCTGCCCTCGTGCCGACGCGAACCGCGCGGCGCATTCCACACATACCGGGGATCCACCATGAAACGCCTCAGCTGGGCCATCGTCGCAGCCATCGGATTGGCCAGTCCGGCCTTCGCGCATGCGACCGCCGCCTACGTCACCACCGACGTCGACATGTTTTCGGGACCGGACCAGGACTATCCGCAGGTCGACCGCCTCGAGGAAGGCAGCGAAGTCGACGTGCAGGGTTGCACGCAGGGATGGGAATGGTGCGACGTCATCGCCTACGGCGAGCGCGGATGGGTGCCCGGCGGCTACCTCGAGATGGAGGATCGGTCCTACGGATGGGTCTCGATGCCCGAATACGCCCCGCGCTACGGCATCCCGATCGTGACGTTCTCGATCCAGAACTACTGGGATCGCTACTATTACCATCGTCCGTTCTATTACAACCGCTGGACCTGGTACCGCTGGCACCGTCCGTACCGGCACTATCCGTATCCGGTCGATTTCCCGCGGCCGCATCCGATCCACCGTCCGCCGGTGCACCACCCGATCGACTACCCGCCGCCGTACCACCACGGGCAGCATCCGGTCGACTACCCGCCGCCCTACCACCACGGGCAGCCGCATCCGGTCGACTATCCGCCGCCGTACCACCACGGGCAGCCGCATCCGGTCGACTATCCGCCGCCGTACCACCACGGCAATCCGGCGCCGCAACCGCCGACGAACCCGCCGCCGCGCGTCGTGCCGATGCCGCATCCGGTTCCGACGCCGCCACCGGCGTCTTCGCCCAAGCAACCGCCGCATTCGCCGTCCAAGGACAGGGATCCGGCCGAGCAGGGCCAGCGGCGCTGACGTTGGAAAGCAACGGGCCCCGGCAGCGCGCCGGGGCCCGTTGCGTTTTCGCGGTGCGAGGCACAGCAGCCGCGCGAAGCTAGCGTGCTTTCAGCAGGCTCGCGTGGCTGGCAGCGAGCATCCAGTGCCCATCCCGGTACACCCAGGTGTCGGTATAGGCGTAGTCGCCCGCGAACGTGCCGCCCGCGGTATGGCCCTGCAGCGTGGTGATGCCGGTCACGACCGCGGCGTCGCCGTAAACGCGCACCTTCTGTCCGTGGTTCTTGAACACGAGGTACGCCGGGTCGCGGTGCGCGACCGACGCGAGTTCCTGGTCGCGCGTGGTCACCGTGCCTTTCGAATCGGTGAGCGTGAAGCCGTCGTCGAGCTTGTTGCGCAGGCTGTCGGCGTCGCCCTCCTCGTATGCGCTGCAGATCACCGCCTCGGCACGCAGGATGAAGTGCTCGTCCTGCGCGGTGTCGCGCGCCCACGCCGCGGGACCGGCGCACGCCAGCGCGACCGCGAGCCATCCGAATCGTTTCATTGCCGCCCCTTCGGGTTCCTGCCGACATGGAGGATGTGCCTCCATGTTACCGAGCGCGGCGACGCGCCGGACAGCCCGTTGGAAGGACGGCCCCCGCGCGCGGCCGCGATGCGCGGCAGCGGTGTTCGCTCAGCGCTGGGCGCGCGTGTGCGAGGTGGACGCGCTGGCGGCAGGCTCCGGGGCGGGCTTCGACGCCGCAGCCTGCGCCTCCGACGCCACCATTTCCAGCCGCAGGCAGGCGGCCGCGGCGCGAACCCGCGCTTCGACCTTCTTGTCCTCGAGCATCGGCAGCAGGTCCGGTTCGAGCGTCGCGTCGTCGCGCATCGCGATCGCGTGCACGGCGGCCGCGCGCACGGACGCGTCCTTGTCGTGCAGTGCCCGCTTGAGCGCGGGCACCACGCGCGGATCCTTGTCGCCGCCGAGCATCAGCACGGCCGAGACGCGGCCAGACACGTTCTTGTCGGCGAGGATGCCCTGCAGCGACGCGATGCCGGTACCGAGGCCGGCGACGTGCGCGAATCCGATCGCGCGCATCATCAGGTAGGGCAATGCGCGCTTGGGCGCGTAGTACAGCCGCTTCGCCGAACGCGCACTCGTCGAGACGTAGCCCGAGGCGGAGTCGTCGCCGCCACCGGCGACGTCGATCAGGGCGAGCCGCCCGGCCGGATCGCCGAGCACCTGCAGCGCCTTGGCCGCAGCGAAACTGACTTCCGGCACCGGATCGTCGTAGGCGGCGCGCAGCGCGGGAATCGCGCGGTTGTCGCGCAGGTCCATGAGGCTTTCGACCGCCGCGACGCGAACCGGCACGTCGTCGTCCCTGATCATGACCATCAAGCGCGACATGTAGGGCTCGCGCGGACCGATCAGGCCCAGCGCCTCGACCGCCTCGGCGCGTACGTCCGGGTTGCGCGCCCGCAGGGCCTCGTCGAGGATCGCGCGCGCGCGCTGCGTGGTGGTCTGCAGCGGGAGTGTCTCGGTCGCTGCGGGCGCCGGCGCGCCGCCGGCGTACACGGTGGCCGGGGCGAGGAGGAGCAGGAGCAGCAGGCGGCGGAAACGGGTCATGGCAGGCGAACGCGGAGGCTCGGTTCCTTGGGTGCGGGGCGCGGGATGCGGATATTCCCCCGTCGGCGCGGCCGGGGCAAGACGGGAAAACTACCCAGGCGCCCCCTCCCATCCCGGCGCGAGCGGCAGGCCGGCCTAGTTGTCGAGCACTTCGGCCAGTCGCACGCGTACCCGGCCGAGGTCGAGTTCGGGCTTGTACGCCTTCACCCGCTGGAGGTCGCGCGCGGAACTGTCGCGGATGACCATCGACTTCGTGCTGCAGCCGACGTCGCGGAATTCCCCGACGTAGGTCACTTCGCCGCCCAGGATCGTCACCGGCTTGGTCACCATCGAATTCCCGCTGCCATTGGCGAAACGCACATGCGGGTCGAGCGCATGCAACCGGAAGTCGTAGCTGCCCGGCTCCAGCGCAAGCGTGTAGACGCGCCCGTGCACGTCCTGGAAATCGCTGGGACCGCCGGGGTTCTGCCCCTGCATCGCGGCCAGGCTCATCGGCGAGGGGGCATCGGACTTCTGCAGCAGCAACTCCGCCGACAGCACAGGGCAGGTCGCCTCGGACGTGGCCGACACGATGACGACGGCCTGATCCCTCCCGAGCCGGTTCGGATCGACGCTGAGGATGTTGGGAAACGCGCGGTGGCAACCGGCCGACCCCAGGGCCGCCAGGACGAACACGTATCGCAACGGCCTTGCTGCGGGCATTGCCTGGACTCCGGCGCGGTCGATGCCGCGATCCTATCAGCCGCCCGGCGGCGCGGACAGGAGCCCTATCCGGCTTGTTCCCGGCGCAGCGACCAGAAGCCGATGTCGGGCCGGTGGCGAAACCCGAGCCGGTCGTAGAGCCCGAGCGCACGCGGGTTCTCGCGGCTCACGTGCAGGAACGGCATGCGGCCGCGCGCGAGATTGTCGTTCGCGAGCCGTGCGATCAGGCGCCGCGCGAGGCCGCGTCCGTTGAACGCAGGGTGCGTGCAGATCGCGCTGAGTTCCACGTTCGCGTCGGTCGCGAGCCGCTCGCCGATCATCGCCGCGAGGCGCCCTTCGAGGTAGATCCCGAAGTAACGGCCCATCTCCGTCGTGCGAGGCCGGAAATAGTGCGGATAGACCAGCGCCGTCAGCTCGAGCACGTCGGCGTGCTGCGCCTTGGCCAGTTCGACGATGGCCGGGCCTTCGACTTCCTCCAGCGGCGCGTCGCGGGTCATCTGCGCGAGCGGGCGATAGGCCTTGAGGCTCCAGCCCGGGTGCACGCGCGCCGGCACGCCGAGCAGGTAGACGGTTTCGTCGGCGCCCACCAGCGCCTCGAGCGCGTTGCCGTGGTCGCCGTCGCGATCGCGAACGGCGAGGAACGGCGCCACCTCCGCCGGAAAACGCGCCGCGTCGCCCGCGCCGACCGCGAGCCCGCGATGCCGCCCGTGCAGCGACGACCACACCGGATTGTCGAGTTCGAACGCCGTCATCGCCCACGCCCAGGAACGCCGCTTCCACGGCCAGAGCAGCCATCGTCGGGGAAAGCAAAAGGCGGGACAAGCGCGCCATGGCCGCGAAGCGACTCCCTCCGCGAGCGCGGCGATCGCCCGGAAAAACGAAACGCGCGACGGGCGCGGGGGCATGTCCCAAAAAAGCGAAACGCGCGACGGGCGCGGGGGCATGTCCCAAAAAAACGAAACCCGCGACGGGTGCGCGGGCATGTCTCAAGAAAGCGAAACCCGCGACAAGCGCGGGGCATGTCTCAAAAAAGCGAAACCCGCGACGAGCGCGGGTTTCGGTTTGCTGCATATGGTGCCCAGAAGAGGACTCGAACCTCCACGACCGAAGTCGCTACCACCTCAAGGTAGTGCGTCTACCAATTCCGCCATCTGGGCAGGAAACCGTTGCTGCTGCGGCCGTTACGGCGTGGCCGCTTGTCGCGTCGCGCCGCCGTTCGCCGGCGCAGCACAAAAGAAAACTATTCTAGCAGGCGTCAGCCGCCTTTGCCGCCATTTTTTGCGCCGTTGCTCGGCGCCGGAGACGTCGCCGCGGGGGGCGGGACCGGGGCTGGGGCCTGCAGTTCGGGCGCTGCGTTCGAATCCGCGGGCGCCGGGGTGGGGATCGCCGTCGGAGCGGCCGGCGCGCCGGCCGGTACGTTGGAGGGCGTCGGTCCGACGGGAGCGGGAACCGGCACGCCATTGCTGTTCGGAACCGGAACCGGCGCCGGCACGCCATTGCCCGCCGGGCCCGGCGTGGCTGCGGGCGAAGCGGCGCCTTCCATCACGCCGAGGCCGCCCTGCTGCTGCTGGACCTTGCCCTTGGCCTTGTGAGGCGCCGAGTACCAGGCCAGACCCAGGCTGATCGAGAAGAACACGATCGCGCACCACTTGGTCGCCTTCGACAGGAAGTTCGCCGAGCCGCGCGCGCCGAAGACGGTCGCCGAGGCGCCGCCGCCGAATCCGCCGCCCGAGGCGCCGGAGCCGCGTTGCAGCAGGATCAGCACGATCATCGCGATCGCCGTCAGCACGAAGATCACGTTGATGATGATGAGGAGCATCGGGTTCATCGGGATTCCATCGAAAGGCGTTCCGCCCACCAAGATGGGCAGCGCGCGCCGTGATTTCAATGAACGGCGCGCACGAGCGCGCCGTTCGGGGTTTGCCGCGATCCGCCTTGCCCGACGGGAGCGCCGGCCGTCAGGCCACCGGCTTCATCGACCGCAAGGTCTTGTCGGCGCGCGGCATCGGCCGCGAGGCTGCCGCGACGATCGCGAGGAAGTCCTTGGCGACCAGCGAAGCGCCGCCGATCAGGCCGCCATCCACGTCCGGCTGGGCGAACAGCTCGGCCGCGTTCGACGGCTTCACGCTGCCGCCGTACAGGATCGGAAGCCAGCCCGCGATTGTAGCATTGCCGCCGGAAACTTCGCCACGGATGAAAGCGTGGACTTCCTGGGCCTGCTGCGGCGTCGCGGTGCGCCCCGTGCCGATCGCCCACACGGGCTCGTAGGCGATGATCGCGGCCGCGAGCGAATCCTGGCCGGCGACCTCGCGAACGGCCTGGAGCTGCTTCTGGATGATCCACTCGGTCTGCCCGGTCTCGCGCTGCTGCAGGGTCTCGCCCACGCACAGGATCGGGGTGATGCCCGCCTGGTGCGCGGCGACGAACTTCTCGGCGACGAGCTTGTTGTCCTCGCGGTGGTATTCGCGGCGCTCGGAATGGCCGACGAGGGTGTAGCGGCAGCCGACGTCGTGCAGCATCGCGGCCGAAATTTCACCGGTGAACGCGCCCGAATCGTTCGCGCTGACGTCCTGCGCGCCGAAGCCCAGCCCGGTGTTCGCGTAGCGTCCGATCAGCTCGGCGACGTAGAGCGCCGGCGGCAGCACCACGACTTCGACGTCCGGCGGCCGCCTCGTCCCGGCGATCTCGTCGAGCAACGCGCGCGAAAACGCGCGGTCGCCGTGCAGCTTCCAGTTGCCAGCCACGATGCGACGGCGCACGGCGGCCTCCTTGTCGAGGGGGGAATGCGAAGCATAGCGGCGCGGCGCCCGCGACGGCAATGCGGCCTACAATCCCCTTTTCGGAGGGAGCCGCCGATGTCCACCGCTGAATCGGAGCTGGAACCAGCCGCCGCCGCGCAGGACGAAGGTTCGAATCCAGCTGCCGCACCGGGTCCGCAGCCGGGCCATGCGCTGATCACCGGCGCCTCCAGCGGCATCGGCGCGGCGATCGCGCGCGAGTACGCGCGCCGCGGCAAGCCGCTGATCCTGACCGCGCGCCGCGAGGACCGCCTGGTCGCGCTCGCCGACGAACTCGGCCCGCTGGTCCCCTGCACCGTGCTCGCCGCCGACCTCGCCGACCCGGGCGTGCCCGCTGCGATTTTCGACCAGGTCACGGACATCGGCCTGTTCGTCGACACCCTCGTCAACAACGCCGGCTACGGCGTGACCGGCCACTACCTGTCCAAGCCGTGGACGACCCACGCCGATTTCATCCAGGTGATGATGACCGCACCCTGCGAACTCGCGCATCGCTTCCTGCCGGGCATGGTCGAACGCGGACGCGGCCGCATCATGAACGTCGCTTCCCTCGCCGGCCTCGTGCCGGGCTCGGCGGGCCACACGCTGTACGGTGCGTCGAAGGCCTTCCTGATCCGCTTCTCGCAGTCGCTAGCGCTCGAGTACGCCGACAAGGGCGTGCATGTGAGCGCCCTGTGCCCCGGCTTCACCTACTCGGAATTCCACGACGTCACCGGCACCCGCGACATGGTCTCGAAGATGTCGCGCCGCATGTGGATGAAGGCCGAGGACGTCGCGCGCATCGGCGTCGAGGCAGTGGAAAGCGGCCAGATCGTCTGCGTGACCGGCCGCCTCAACCGCGCGATCAAGTCGATGTTCAAGCTGCTGCCCGACGGCACCGGCCTGCGGATCATGCAGAAGCGCGCTCGGGATTTCCGCAGTGCGGATTGAGGACGCTGCGCGCCCGCCGCGCATCCACGGCCTGCCGCCGATCCAGAACCCTTCCGCACGCATCCTAGTCCTCGGCAGCATGCCCGGCGAAGCATCGTTGCGCGCCGGCCAGTACTACGCGCATCCGCAGAACCTTTTCTGGAAAATCGTGGGCGAGGTGCTCGGCTACGCGCCGCCTGTGCGCGCGTCGCATGCGGGCCTGCGCGAAGCGCCGTATGCGCAGCGCGTGACGTTCCTCAAGCACCACGGCATCGCGCTATGGGATGTCGTCGCGTCCTGCCATCGGCCGAGCAGTCTCGATGCCGACATCGATCCTTCGACGCTCGTGGCCAACGATTTTGCGGCATTCTTCGCGAAGCACCGGCGGATCGAACGCGTGTTGTTCAATGGCGCGACGGCGGAAGCGAGCTTTCGTCGCCATGCCGCGATGAATCTCGCCGCACGCGGAATCGACGCGCGACGCATGCCGTCGACGAGCCCTGCGAACGCTTCGATTCCCTATGCACGAAAGCTCGAAGCATGGCGAATGGCGTTGAATACCGGCGGACCGTAGCCCGGACGTAATCCGGGGCTCTTCATGGCCTTCCCCGGATTACATCCGGGCTACGTTCGCTGGCTCCCTTGCAAAGGTCATCCCGAGCAACGCGAGGGATCTTTCATGAAGCCCTGAGCAACTTCGAGATCCCTCGCGCTGCCCGGGATGACAGGAAGGGACGATTCATACGAGCCCGATCTCGCGCAATCTTTGCATCAGGTACTCGTGCGCCAGGATCGGCTCCGGATACCGATCCGGATGCTCTTCATCCACGCACGGCGGCAATGTCCGGATCATGAAATCCGGATTCGGATGCAGGAAGAACGGCACCGCATGGCGCGGCTGGCGCGCCGCGTCGCCCCGCGGGTTGACGACGCGGTGGGTGGTGGAGGGATACACGTGGTTGGTCAGCCGCTGCAGCATGTCGCCGATGTTCACCACGATCGTGTCGGCCTCCGCGGTGAACGGTACCCATGCGCCCGCGCGCGATTTCACTTCGAGGCCCTCGGCGCTCGCGCCGACCAGCAGCGTGATCAGGTTGATGTCCTCGTGGGCGCCCGAGCGCAGGTTCGGCGCATCGGGCGAAGCGATCGGCGGATAGTGGATCGGACGCAGGATCGAATTGCCGCGATCGGTCTTGTCCGCGAACCAGTCCGCGGGCAGCCCGAGGTCGAGCGCGAGCGCCGACAGCACGCGCGAGCCGAGCGCATCGAGCGCTTCGTACAGGGCCAGTCCGTGTTCGCGGAAGCCCGGCACAACGGCCGGCCACAGGTTCGGCGGCATCGCCTCGCCGAACGGCCGGTCCTCGACGCGGCCCCCACGGAATTCGCGGCCGATGTGCCAGAACTCCTTGAGGTCCGGGTGCTTCGAGTCCTTCGCCGTCTCGATCCCGAACGGCGTGTAGCCGCGCGCGCCGCCACCGCCCGGCAGGTGCCAGCGCATCTTGGTTTCGAGCGGCAGCGCGAAGAAGCGCGCGAAGGCGTCGTAGGCCTCGTCGATCAGCGACTGCGGGATGCCGTGGCCGCGGATGCCGGCGAAGCCCCATTCGCGGAGGGCGTTTCCGAGTCCGGCGACGAAGTCCTCGCGCGCCCCGTGATCGGCATCGAAACGGCCCACGTCGAACGTGGGGATGGTCCCGGACGTTCCCGTCACTGCGCGGCCGCGCTCACCGCCGCAGCGAGCCGGTCGAGCACCGCCTGCATCAGCTCCGCGTCGTCGGCTTCGACCGTGACGCGCACCACCGGCTCGGTGCCCGACGCGCGGATGAAGGCGCGCCCCCGGCCTTCGACCTGCTTCTGGGCCGCCGCCAGTTCAGCCGCCACCGAAGGCGCCTCCGCGGGTTTCGCGCCGGTATCGAACCGCACGTTCACCGTGCGCTGCGGCACGCGCTGCAGGCCTTCGAGCGCCTGCGTCAGCGTGCGGCCGGTGCGCTGCAGCACCTCGAGCACCTGCAAGGCGCTGACGATGCCGTCGCCGGTGCTGGCGCGGTCGAGGCACAGCAGGTGGCCGGAGGCCTCGCCGCCGAGCACGCCGTCGCCCTCGATCAGCGCGCGGTGCACGAAGCGGTCGCCGACCTGGCTGCGGACGAAATCGATGCCGCG
>Ga0207691_10007361_pt1 | contig 10606 bp, 8 predicted proteins | sample KBSM13metaG_FD_184327 | JGI IMG/M metagenome (GOLD analysis project Ga0207691, IMG submission 184327) | Miscanthus rhizosphere microbial communities from Kellogg Biological Station, Michigan, USA - KBS M1-3 metaG (SPAdes) (version 2) | ecosystem: Host-associated > Plants > Roots > Rhizosphere >... | reverse complement strand
CATCACGATGGTCGCCGGAATGTTCAGGCGCCTGGCATGATAGGCGACCGCCTGCGCGTGATTGCCGGCCGACATCGCGATCACGCCGCGCGCACGTTCCGCCTCGCTCAGCGCAGTCAGCTTGGTGAGTGCGCCGCGCTCCTTGAACGAGTTGGTGACCTGCAGGTTCTCGTACTTGACCCACACCTGCGCGCCGGTGAGCGCCGACAGCTTCGGCGCGGGCAGCATCGGTGTGCGCAGCACCTGGGTCGCGATGATGCGCCGCGCGGCTTCGATGTCGGACAGCGTGACGGTCACGGGGCTCTCGCGCGGCTAGACGGTCGGCTCAACGCCGGATTCGCAACCGTACAAAGTCCGGCATCAACGGCGCTCCTGTAAATAACAGGAAAAATAACAGAAGGCTCACCCTCCCGCGTCTCTGGATTGTCCAATCTTGACAGTCACATAGCTTCGGCACGGTCGACACCATTCGATCCAAGGAACAGGTCATAACAGGGCGGCCCTTTGAAAGGACGGGAGAATTGCTGACACGTGTTTGCATGAATGCCAACTTGCCGGTCGCACGGAGCGGGTCTCGCAAAGCCCGCCGATTTTCGCGAGCACCTGCGGCAGAGTTTCGAAGCGCGGCGATTCAAAAGTCAAACGAAAAGCAATCGATGCCTGTCTCACACATCCCTCGGCGTCGGTCCGGTGAAACCGAGCAGTCCGCCCGGGCGCAGCACGAACACCACGATCAGCAGCGAGAACAGCACGATGTCGCGCGCCTCGATGTCGAAATAGGCAGACCAGCCGGTCTCGATCAAGGCGACGCAGACACCGCCGAGGAACGCGCCCGGCACCGAGCCGATGCCGCCGACCACGGCGGCGACCAGCGCCTTCAGCCCGAGCATCGCGCCCATCGAGAACGAGACGTTGCCGTAATGCGCCGCGACGATCCACCCCGCGAGCCCGGCGAGGAGGCCGGCGAGCAGAAACGTTGCGGCGAACAGCCGATCGCCGTTCACGCCGAGCAGCGCGGCGGTGCCCGGATCGTCCGCGAAGGCGCGCCACGCGCGTCCGAAGCGGGTGCGGCCGAGCAGGACCAGCACGGCGCCCGCCGCCGCAAGACCGAGCAGCGCGACCGCAATTTGCATGGGCGTGACGGTCACGGCGAAATTCTCCGCGCTCGCCAGCGTGAGCGGCTGGTTGAACACCGGCGGTGCCCAGCGCTCGCGCGCCCCTTGAGTGAGGCGCATGAACTCGCTCAAGGTCAGCGCCACCGCGGCGGTCGCAATGAGAATGGGTTGCCCGAGCCGATGGCGCGCATGCAGCGGCGCGACGACCGCGCGCCCGACCAGCAGGCTCCAGCCGCCCGCCATCGCGGCGGCGATGGCGAGCGCGAGCGCCAGTCCGGCGATCGGGTCGGCGATGCCCAGCGCGACCGTGGCCGCGACACCGCCGATCGCCCCGTAGGCACCGAGCACCGCGATCTCGCCGAACGCCAGATTGATCCGGCCGGTCAGCCCGTAGATCAGCGAGTACGCAGTCGCGAGCAGCGCATAGACCGCCGCGAGCGCAAGCGCATTGATGAGCTGTTGCAAGGCGTAAGCCGCCGCGGCGGATAATCCGGGTGAACGCTGGGGCGACGGCGCCGTCTCGGCCGGACCGGCCTCGGCGAGGAAACGCCGCAGGAAGGTGAGCCGCCCGTGCCCGATCGGCTTGCCGTCGATCTCGACCGCCACAAGATCGAGCCGGTCGCGCTCGAACGTCGTGCCGCCGAACCCGCAGGTCAGACCGTAGGTGCGCCGCTCGGCGCCGGGTTCGCGCGCCGCATAGTCGATGCGCACGCCGCTCTTGCCCAGAGCCGCCGGCGCGACGCGGACCTCGCGAAACTCGGTGCCTTCCGCGTGCAACACGGGCAGGATCGCGCGGCAGAGGCGGAGCTGCTCGGAATCCGTCGCGCGCCCGCACGCCGCGCAAAGCAGCGCCATCAGCAGGACTGCGAACCGACACCCCGGCATGGCGGCACGATACGCGAACCGCCGGCGTGCGTCCGCTGCCCCAATTCCGCTCACAACCCTTGCGACAGAAGCGGTGACGCTGCGCCACCCTTTGACGGACGCCCCGTGCCAAGCGATGCTGACCCGTTGAATCAGCGCCACCGGATTCGAAAGCCGTGACGGCCCACTCGCGCGATACGCCACAGTTCTACCTGACCGCGCCCTCGCCCTGCCCGTATCTGCCGGGCAAGGAGGAGCGCAAGGTGTTCACCCACCTGGTCGGCGAGCGCGCCGGCGACCTGAACGACCTGCTGACCCATGGCGGCTTCCGCCGCAGCCAGTCGATCGCCTACCGTCCGGCTTGCGAGGCCTGCCGCGCCTGCATCTCGGTGCGCGTGGTGGTCGACGACTTCCGTCCCTCGCGCAGCATGCGCCGCATCCGCGCCGACAATGCCGACGTGATCGGCGAGATGCGCGTGTCGGTGCCCACGTCCGAGCAGTATTCGGTGTTCCGCGGCTATCTCGATCACCGCCATTTCGACGGCGGCATGGCCGACATGACCGTGCTCGACTACGCCATGATGGTCGAGGACAGCCACGTCGAGACCAAGCTGGTCGAATACCGCACGCACGGGCCGGACACCCGCATCAACGGCCGCGGCGCCGGCGCGCTGCTCGCGGTCGCGCTCACCGACGTGCTGAGCGACGGCCTCTCGATGGTCTATTCGTTCTACGATCCCGAGCACCGCACCCGTTCGCTCGGCACCTTCATGATCCTCGACCACATCGCGCGCGCGCGCCGCATGGGGCTGGCCTACGTCTATCTCGGCTATTGGGTGCGGGACTCGCGCAAGATGGACTACAAGGGCCGCTTCCTGCCGCAGGAGCGCCTGCTCGCCGACGGATGGACGAGGTTCGAGACGTGAGCGGCAGTCCGTAGCCCGGCGTCAACGAAATTCATTTTGTGGAGTGGCGCGCACGCGAAGCGGCTCTGCCGCAGCGGGCAGTCTTTCAGGGCGACGACGCAGGCATCATTCCCTGCGAGCGGATCACCTTGATCGCCTCCTCGCTGCGCAGAAATTTCAGCAGCGCGAGCGCGGTATCAGGGCTGGCGGAGTTTGCGCTCACCGCGCCTGCGAACGACGTCGTGATCTTGATTTCGGGCGGCAATGGCCCGACGAGCTCGACGCCGGGCGTGGTCAGGATTTGCGTGACGACCACGATCACCATCTCGACCTCGCCCTTGGCAACGAGCTCGGAGACGATATCCGTATTCGGGATTGTCGCTTTCGCCTTGACGGCCTCCGCGATCCCGAGCCGTTCGAGCAGTTGCGGCACCCCCGGCGACGGCAGATAGCTCACCGACTTCGCCTTGAGCACCGCCGCCTTGAACGCGTCGACCGTCGAGATGTCGGGCTTCGACGCGCCCGCCTTCACCCCAACACCGACATCGGAGCTCACTAGCATCGTGCGCGTGTCCGCCTTGAGTTTGCCGTCCTTGATGTAGCCGTCGATTACCGGCGGTGGGCTCATCATGAGGTCGAAGGCCTCCCCACCGTTGATGCGCGGCGCGAATTCCGGACTGAAGCCGACGATCACGTTGAGCTTGTGTCCTGAGCTTTGCTCGAATTGGTGGCCGATCACCTCCAGCACGGTCGAGAGCGCGCGCGAGGTGAACATCTTCAATTCGGCCGCGCCCGCGTCGCCGCCCGCAACAGCCGCGACGAACACCAGCGATGCGAGCAGCTTCATGACGCCCTCCATTCGCATGCTGTGACAAGCTGATGTTACGTCATCATGCCACCGCGGTACAACCTGCGCGGATTGTCCACGAAATCTGCTTCTGCGCCGCTGCGGCGGACGCGGGAAGAACGTCGCGAGCTGGAAGGCTGCGGAAACCGCAGGCTTCAGCGGTCGGCGATTAGCCGAAGCCCGTTCGGTGCTGCGCCACTCGCGCACGCCAATGCGGTTTGTTGTGGCGGCCCGAAGCGACACGATCAGCCACGCCCGGACGCTCAACCCGGGCTACGACATCGGCGCCTTCCTACGGAATCAAATCGTACAGCAGCTTGATGTTGAGCACGATCAGGATCGCGGCGATCAGCGCGGCGGCCGCGGTGAGCCAGCGCGGCGCGACCAGTTCGCCCATCTTGGCGCGGTTGGCGGTGAACATCACCAGCGGCACGATGGCGAACGGCAGCGCGAGCCCGAGGATCACCTGACTGAGGATCAACAGCTTCGCTGTGCCGGCCTCGCCGTACCAGATGGTCACGCCGGCCGCCGGCACGATGGCGATGGCACGCGTGAGGAGCCGCCGCGCCCAGGGCGGCAGGCGGATGTCGAGGAAACCCTCCATCACGATCTGGCCGGCGAGCGTCGCCGTCACGGTGGAATTCAAGCCGCAGCAAAGCAGCGCGATCGCAAACAGCGTCGGCGCCATGCCGGAGCCGAGCAGCGGCGCGATCAGCTTGTGTACCTCGCCCAGTTCGGAGACGTCGGTCTGCCCGGTCTTGTTGAAGGTCGCGGCCGCAAGGATCAGGATCGAGGCATTGATCAGCAGCGCGAACATCAGCGCCGCGGTGGAATCCACCGTCGCGAGCTTGATCGCCTCGCGCTTCTCGTCGACCGACTCACCGTAGCGCCGCGTCTGCACCACACCGGAGTGCAGGAACAGATTGTGCGGCATCACGGTCGCGCCGATGATGCCGATCGCGAGATAGAGCATGTCGGGATTGGAGACGATATTCGTGGTCGGCGCAAAGCCGCGGATCACCGCGCCCCATTCCGGATTGGCGAGCGCGATCTGGATCGCGAAGCACACCGCGATCACGCCGAGCAGCGTGACGATGATCGCTTCGATCCAGCGGAAGCCGAGGTTCTGCAGCCACAGAATGAGAAACACGTCGAGCGCCGTGATGATCACGCCGATCTCGAGCGGGACGCCGAACAGCAGATTGAGCCCGATCGCGGTGCCGATCACCTCGGCCAGATCGGTGGCGCAGATCGCGATTTCGCTCACCACCCAGAGCGGCCACGAGGCCCAGCGCGGATAGGCGTCGCGGCAGGCCTGCGCGAGATCGCGCCCTGCCCCGATGCCGAGGCGTGCGCACAAAGCCTGCAGCAGGATCGCCATGATGTTCGACATCAGCGCGATGAACAGCAGCGCGTAGCCGAACTTCGAGCCGCCGGCGAGCGAGGTCGCCCAGTTGCCGGGATCCATGTAGCCGACGGCGACGAGATAACCGGGGCCGAGGAACGCCACGAGCTTGCGCCAGAACGATCCGGTCGGCCGCGTCTTGATCGAGCCGAACACCTCGGCAAGGGACGGCGTGCCGCGCGGGCGCTTCCAGCCGGATTGGGCCTGCCCGCTTTCGATCGATTCAACCGCCATCGCGCCGCCTCCAGAGCGAAGGCGTCGGGCCTCCCTCAACCGGCACTATAGCTAGTTGCGAATAATTTGCAATTGCAGAAATGTGGCGCCGGCAAGAACGCCGCGAGGATTGCTTCCCGCCCGGCGGGCGCGGGGAGGCGGAATTTTGCCTGGGGGATAACCTCAGTCGGCCGTCAACGTCACGCTGTGCGTCTCAATCGGCTCCCGTTCCCAGGGGCGCTTGAGGACGAATCTGATCACGAATTTTCCCTTTTGCTTGGCGCGAAAGCGAAACAAGTGCGTTGCAGGCCCGCCGACCCGCGGAGGGCCGGCAGGCTGTTCAACTGAATCGCCGAGCAGTTCGACAGCATCGGGAATCGCCTCGGGCTGCCAGAGGTAGCCCGAGGTCGCGGAGGACGGAAGGCGCACGGAAAATTCAGCGTCCGCCTGCGTTGTCACCTCCGACCGAGTTGCCGTCGGACCGTTGGCCATTTCAACCAAACCATTTGTGGTACATTGCTGAATCGGTCCCTTCGACAAAGCAGTCGAGGCGGTTGGCCGCCCAAGAGCTAACCCCAACAGCAGAGCTGAGCACGCCACCGAGATCTTCTTCGCCGCTCCACGCATGTCCATCCCACCAACGATGCATCATGTGGAAAGTCTGCCCCGAATAGAACACGTCGATGCGATTGGGTCCCCAGGACTCCGCGGCCGGCGCGCCGCTCATCACGCTTCCCAGATTTTCCCAGCTGCTCCACGCATGGCCATCCCACCATTTGTGCCACAGCTTGCAATCCATGCCGCGCGCGAAAACGTCGAGCCGGTTGGCCGCCCAGGACGATACAGCCGGCGCGGAACTGAGCTGACCGCCGAGGTTTTCCCAGCCGTGCCAGGCGCCGTCCCACCACATGTGATAAAGCGCGAGATCCATGCCACGGGCGAAGATATCGATGCGGTTCGGGCCCCACGACACCGCGCACGGCTCGGATGAGAGCAATCCGCCGAGGTCTTCCCAGCCGCTCCAGCCACCCTGGTACCATTTGTGGAACAGGTGATGGGTGGTGCCGACGGCAAAAATATCGAGGCGGCCACTCGCCCACGAGCAGATCGCAGGGGCGCCCTGAATGACGCCGCCGAGGCTCTCGAAGCCCTTCCAGGACGTGCCGTCCCACCATTTGTGCCAGACCGCCGAATCGGTGCCGCGCACGACTACGTCGATCCGATTGGCAGCCCATGACACGGCGCTTGGCCGCGAAGTCAGGATGCCGCCGAGGTTTTCCCAGCCGTTCCACTTCTGTGACTTGGGAAGCACGACGCCTTGCGCAGTCCAGAACGGGAATTCGGAGTCGATGCCGGCTTCGCCATACGCGATCTTGAAGAACCCACCGTCGCCCCACCCCACGAATTCTTGCAGATCCAGCAGTGCTCGGCTTCCGAGTAGCCGATCACCTCGACACAATGCAGCCCGACGTCCGCGCCGCTGACATGATGATAGACTCCGTTGTGATAGGAGAAGAAGTCGTTGAAGACGTGCAGGACCGCCGAGCAAGGCCCCGTATTGGTTAGATAATTCTTTCGGTCGACGACGTTGGCGATCGATCCGTGCGAGGTGATCTTCACGGCGCGCTTGTCGCGATCGGCGCAGGCCTTGCAAGTCGGATTTGGAACACCCGCGGTCGCGTAAGGAAAGCACGCGTCGTCCGATACACCGCGCGTCTTGACCTGATCGAGCGCCTGATCGGGCCACCATCCGCCGCAACTTGGGCCGTGCGACGAACAGAAATGCAGGTCTGCTTCGGACAGATCCAGCAACTGATGTTGCTCGATGGAGGACATCGACTCGACGAGCCCACAGCTACAAAACGATACGCACGAGCCGCAATTTCCTTGGTCCTTGACAGGCGTGACGTGATTGCCGTTGCGGTTGCGCCAGTCGACCGCAGGTGCAAACGCGGGTGCCGGCGCGGCTGCGAGGCGCGCGGGCGCCATCGCGGCCGTCAGCGCCGCCTTGTCGACCACGACGCCGAGCAGATTGCGCTTCTGCTCGTCGCTCAACAGCGCTTGAGGATTTTCCTTGGGCTGCCAGCGCGCCTTGGCGCTCGTGAGCTCGTTCTTGAGAGCGGTGATCTGCAACACAGGCATGAATTCCTCCCCGATTGATCAAGCGTGAGAGTACAGCCCGGGAATAGGGGTCACGGCCGCGCCCGAGCCTCCGCGACAATGGCTCTTTCAAATCTTAGATTGTTCACGATCATGAAGCATGATTATGGTTGTTTTACGACACCGCAGGTTGTAAATGCGACAGCCGGCCACACGCGGCTGAATGGCCACCGAGCGGCGTCGAGACGCTACCGCTCGCGTCGATTCAACGCGCTCGTCGTCTTTGTCTGCGCCGCCGAGGCAACCCGATACCGGCAGGCGCAGTACGAATGCCATCTCGGGACGACCGGCCGCATCCTTGAATCGTCCGACCGTAAGCCGACCTTCCGCAATCTTGATGCTTTCCAGCTTCATGCACGCGGCCGACGGCGATGCGTCCCACAGCACGGGGAGACGTCATCGCGATCAGCAGCGAGCGCCTACTTGAACCTGTTCGACCGCGGGAATCCCTTCGGCGGCAGCCGGCCGGCGTCGGCGCGGTTGCCGCGCCAGTCGGACAGTTCCTTCAAGGTGAGCGAGAACGCACGCCCTGCCGCGTCGGTCCAGGTCAGGCCGTCGGCGCCCTTGAAGGTCTTCACGTCCGACAGTCCGCCGTCCTTGTAGCGCTGCAGCCGCACACCCGACCCGCGCGCCATGTCGGGGAGTTGCTCGAGCGGGAAGATCAGCATCTTGCGATTGTCGCCGATGCTGGCGACCTGTTCGCCCTCGACGGTGGCGACCGCGCGCGCTTCGTCCGGCGCCTTCACGTTCAGGATCTGCTTGCCCTTGCGCGTGGTGCCGAGACATTCCTCCTCGGCGACGATGAAGCCCCTGCCCTGGTGGCTCGCGACGATGAACTTCCGTCCGCCCTGGAACGGGAACATGGTGACGATATCGGCTTCCTGCTCCATGTCGGCGAACTGGCGCACCGGCTCGCCGTGGCCGCGCCCGCCCGGCAGCTTCGATGCCTCGATGGTGTAGAAGCGCCCGTTGGTGGCGAGCATCAGCAGCTTCGAGGTCGTCTCGGCGAAGAACGAGAGCTTGAGCTTGTCGTCCTGCTTGAACGCGATGTTCGACAGGTCCTCGAGGTGACCGCGCAACGCGCGCACCCAGCCCTTCTCCGACACCACGATGGTGACCGGCTCGCGGATCATCGTCGCCTCTTCGATCGCGGCCTCGTCGTGCTCGGGCGCCTCGGCGAAATCGGTGCGCCGCTTGCCGATCGGCGTCTTGCGGCCGTACTTCTCGCGCAGCTCCCTGATCTGCGCGGCGATCGTCTCCCACTGCTGCTTCTCGGACTTCACCAGCTCTTCGAGCGTCTTCTTCTCGACGCGGAGCTCCTTGTCCTCCTTGCGGATCTCCATCTCCTCGAGCTTGCGCAAATTGCGCAGCCGCATGTTGAGGATCGCTTCCGCCTGCACGTCGGTGAGATTGAACGCCTTCATCAGCACCGGCTTGGGCTCGTCCTCGGTGCGGATGATCTTGATGACGCGATCGAGATTGAGATACGCGATCAGATAGCCGCCGAGCACTTCGAGACGGTGGCTGATCTGCTTGAGCCGGTGGTTCGAGCGGCGCAGCAGCACGTCGCGGCGATGGTCGAGCCATTCGCGCAGCGCCTCTGCAAGGCCGATCACCTTCGGCACCTTGCCCTTGATCAGCACGTTCATGTTGAGCGGAATGCGGCTCTCGAGCTCGGTGAGCTTGAACAGGCTTTCCATCATCAGCGCCGGATCGACCGTGCGCGCGCGCGGCTCGATCACCAGGCGGATGTCCTCGGCCGACTCGTCGCGCACGTCGGCGACCAGCGGCAGCTTCTTCTCGTTGATCAGCTCGGCGATGCGCTCGACCAGGCGCATCTTCTGCACCAGCCACGGGATCTCGGTGATCACCACCAGCCAGGTGCCGCGGCCTGAATCCTCCTGCGTCCAGCGCGCGCGCACGCGGAACGAGCCGCGCCCGGTCGCATAGGCTTCGGCGATCTCGTTGCGCGGATCGACGATCAGCCCGCCGGTCGGAAAGTCCGGACCCGGCACGTATTTCAGCAGCGTCCTGGAACGCGCATTCGGATTGTCGATCAGATGCAGCGCGGCGTCGCACAGTTCGGCGACGTTGTGCGGCGGGATCGCGGTGGCCATGCCGACCGCGATGCCGGTCGCGCCGTTCGCCAGCAGGTTCGGAAACGCCGCCGGCAGCACCACCGGCTCTTCGGACTGCCCGTCGTAGTTCGGGCGGAAATCGACCGCGTCCTCGTTGATCCCTTCGAGGAGCAAGCGCGCGACTTCGGTCATGCGCGCCTCGGTGTAGCGATAGGCGGCCGCGTTATCGCCGTCGATATTGCCGAAATTGCCCTGCCCGTCGACCAGCGGATAACGCGAGTTGAAGTCCTGCGCGAGGCGCACCAGCGCATCGTAGATCGCCTGGTCGCCGTGCGGATGGAAGTTGCCCATCACGTCGCCGACGATCTTCGCCGACTTCTTGAATGCGGTGCCGGGATCGAGCCGCAGCAACTGCATCCCGTACAGGATGCGCCGGTGCACCGGCTTCAGGCCGTCGCGCGCATCCGGGAGCGCACGATGCATGATGGTCGAAAGCGCGTACGCGAGGTAGCGCTCCTCCAGCGCCTCACGCAGCGCGATTTCCTGCACCTCGCCCCGGTCGGGGGGAATCACTTGTTTGCCCATGATGCATCGTTAATGCGCGCGCGAGCGATGAACAACAGATGAACAGTTCGGCCACGAAAGCTTCGCAATTATCGATTTATATTGACACATCGCCGACGAAGACTTGAACGGTCCAGTCGGCACTTCGGAAAGGCAACTAAAGTCGCCGCGTCGCGTTGATCGAAGTCTTGGGCGCAAACCCTGAGGAATCGCCTGGCGATACGACGATGAAGAACAGGCGTTTGGGGGCGCGACCTTCCCGAACCTGGAAACCACATAGGAGAGGAGACTTCGACATGCGTGCAACATTGCTGGCGGTGGTCGCTGCCGCTGGAATCGGCCTTGCCGGGGCGAGCGGCGTATCCGCCGCCCCGATCAACGGTTTGGCGATCGGCCAGGCCGCCGATGCAACGAACCAGATCGAGACCGTACAGCACTGGCGCTGGGGCTCCGGC
>Ga0207691_10007360_pt1 | contig 10606 bp, 10 predicted proteins | sample KBSM13metaG_FD_184327 | JGI IMG/M metagenome (GOLD analysis project Ga0207691, IMG submission 184327) | Miscanthus rhizosphere microbial communities from Kellogg Biological Station, Michigan, USA - KBS M1-3 metaG (SPAdes) (version 2) | ecosystem: Host-associated > Plants > Roots > Rhizosphere >... | reverse complement strand
CGCTCATTTGTACTTCGCGTGCGCCTTCTTCACGAAGGAATTGTCGAAGGTCGACGCGAGGTCGATGTTGCCCGCGGCCATCACCGAGGGCTCGAACTGCCGCAGCACCTTGTAGACGTTCTCGGAGGCCTTCATGGACATCTCGCCGCTCTCCGAGAAGCCGATCATGTTCTTCAGCAGCCCCTCCTTGTAGAGCGAGGGGTTGCCCGACTTGAACTCGGCGGGCATGAGCTCGACGATCTCCTGCGGCGTGGCCTTCGCGATCCACTTGTCGGCGCGCACCATCGCGTTGACGACCGCCTGGACCGTGTTCGGGTTCTTCTTCACGAACTCGTCGGTGATGTAGATGACCGACGCCATGTACTCGCCGCCGTACACGTCCTTCATGCCTTTCTCGGTGCGCGTGTCGTACAGGGCCACGAACTTCCCGGTGGACTCGAGCTGGGTGAGCACGGGATCGAGGTTCACCAGCGCGTCGAGCTCGCCTTTCTCCAGCGCGGCCACGGCGCCCGCGCCGGTGCCCACGCCGACGATCGAGACATCCGTGGGCTTGAGGCCCTCCTTCGCCAGCAGGTTGTTCACGAACATGTTCGTGGACGATCCGGGCGCCGTGACGCCCACCTTCCAGCCCTTCAGGTCCTTCGGGCCCTTGAACTTCGCGGCGCGCTCCTTCGACATCGCGAGCGCCATGGCGCTGAACTTCATCTGCAGCACCACCGCCTTGATGGGCTGCTTCTTCGCGGCCATGTTGATGGTGTGCTCGTAGGCGCCGGACACCATGTCGGCGCTGCCGCCGACCATCGCCTGCAGCGCGCGCGCCCCGCCGGCGAAGTCCGGGATCTCGACTTCGAGCCCCTCTTCCTTGAAGTAGCCCTTGCGCTCGGCCACCGTGAGCGGCAGGTAGTAGAAGAGGCTCTTGCCGCCGACCGCGATGGTGATCTTCTTCTTCTCGGGAGCCTGCGCCCCGGCGGATGTGGCGAGGACCAGCGCCGCGCAGAACGCGGCGAGCGTGCCGATGAACCGCTTCATGTCTCCTCCGTCTCGTCCTGGTATCAGAACCGCACGCCGATCTTGGCGGTGTACGACGTGTTGTCGCCCATCTTCTCGGCCTCGATCGCGAAGTTGGCGATCGCGAGGTTCAGGTTGAGGCCGCCGAAGACGCGGCTCTTGTTGAAGCTTTCATCGCCCAGGGTCGTGACGTGCGGCTTGGCCGAGATGCGCGCGAAGCCCACGCCGGCGTAGGGCGTGATCGCCGTGAATGTCTTGGAGACCATGAGGTCGGCGGCCACCGTGCCGACCCGGACTTCCATGCCGTTGGTGCGCGTGCCCGACAGGCGCAGCGCGATCGCCGGCGTCGTAAGGGTGTCTTCCATGAGCGCGAAGCGCGCGTCCATGCCGAAGACGCTGGCGTCCAGGTCGCTGGACCCGCCGAGGAAGGCGCCCAGGTCGATGCCGGCGAAGAGTCCCACGTTCACGTGCAGCTTCGGCGTGAGGATCTTGGACTGGTCGCCCGCGCCCGCCTTGGCGAAGACAGCCGAATTCTCGACATCCGTCTGCGTGACCTCGATGCCGATGTCGAAGCCCACCGGGCCCAGGCGTTTCGCGGGCGTGACGCCCTTGTACGAGAATGCGGCGCCCAGGTCCTCGGAGAGCAGCCGGAATTCCTGCTGCGACAACGCGCCCAGGTTGGTGAAGTCTCCAGCGGCTGCGGGCAGGGCGAATGCGGCGAAAGCCGCGGCGAGCATTCTTTTCATTGTCAGGGCCTCAGGAATTCAGGGGGATCGTGCAGCTCGAGGGTCTGGCCGGCCTTCATCACCTGGCCCGGCACGTCATGGCCCACCACGGCGGGGATGCGCCGAGCCACGGCGAGCAGCTTCGCCAGGTCCACGCGCGTGTCGAAGCCCATGTCCTCGAGCATGTTCACCATGTCTTCGGTGCAGATGTTGCCGGTGGCGCCTGGCGCGAAAGGGCAGCCACCGAGCCCGGAGATGGAGCCGTCGAACGAGCGCACGCCGGCTTCGATGCCGGCCACGACGTTCGCAAGACCCATGCCGCGCGTGTTGTGGAAATGCAGCGTGTAGTACGTGTCGTTGGGCGGCGGGAAGCGCTCGAGCACCTTGCGCACGAGGTCGCGCACCTGCTTCGGATTGGCCATGCCGGTGGTATCCGCGAGCGAGATGCCGTCGAAGCCCAGCTCGCGAAAGCGCGCGACGAAGTCGAGCACCACGTCCTCGTTGACATGGCCCTCGAACGGGCAACCGAACGTGGTGGACAGGCTCATCGTGATCTTCATGCCCACCGCGTGCGCGCCCTTCACCATCTCGGGCAGCTCGGAGAGCGACTGCTCGTGCGTGCGGTTGATGTTGGCGCGGTTGTGCGTCTCCGACGCGGAGACGACGCCGTTCACCTCGTCGGGCTTCCTCGGCGCGTCCGCCGCGTTGCGCACGCCGCGGACGTTGGGCACGAGGGCCACGTAGACGACGCCGGGGACGCGCTCGATCCCGGCCAGGACTTCGGCGGCATCCGCCATGGCGGGCACCGCCTTGGGCGACACGAACGACGTCACCTCGATCTTGTGAAGGCCCGTGCGCGAGAGCTGGTTCACGACCTCGATCTTGGTGGCCGTGGGCACGAATTGCTTCTCGATCTGGAAGCCGTCGCGTACGGCGACGTCGTTGATGTAGAGGCGCGTGGGATTCATGACGGGAAGAAGCGAATCTTACCCGTCCGGATGGGGGATGGCACGGCGCACCGCCGCAGGAACGGGGGCCCCGGCCGCCGTGTCTGGCTTGAAATCCCTCCGTGGAGGACTCGTCATGGGCAACCGCTCGCTTCTCCTCGCCGCCGCCCTCGCGTTCGCGCTGCCGGCCGCCGCCATCCCCGAACCGTCGGGCCTCGCGCTCGGCCTGCAGGCTCCCGCCAACGAAACGCCGGCCTTCGTCCTGACCGGCAACGGCGTCTACATCTACCAGTGCCGCCAATCGGCCCTGGATCCCAATCTCTACGAGTGGGGCTTCGTCGTCCCCGACGCCACGCTCTACGAGGGAAGCCGCAGCGTGGCGCGGCACGCCACCGTGGGCCTGTACGAGTCGATCTCCGATCGCAGCAGCATCTCGGGTGTCGTGCGCGGCTCGCAGGCCGCGGGCACGGCGAACCTGCCGTGGGTTTCGATGCGCGCGCAGCCGCTTTCCTCCAATGGCCTGTTCGCCGGCGTGACCACGATCCAGCGCGTCAACACCAACGGCGGCGCGGCGCCCGGCGCCGGATGCGGCCCGGACAACCTCGGCGCCGAGGCGCGCGTGGCCTACCAGGCGGATTACTACTTCTACAAGCAGCGCGGGGCGCCGTAGCGCCTCAGGCGACGACTCCGCGGCCGCGCAACGCGGCGATGTCGTCGCGCGAATAGCCGAGCGACTCGAGCACGCCGTCGGTGTGCTCGCCCAGCTTCGGCCCCACCCAGCGCGTCTCGCCGGGCGTCTGCGAGAGCTTCGGCACGATGCCGGGCAGCAGCAATTCCTCTTTTCCGAGCTTGTGGCGCTCGATCATGCCGCGGGCCTGGTAGTGCAGGTCCGCCGCGATGTCGGCGATGGAGTAGATGCGCCCCGAAGGGACTTCGGCCGCCTCCAGGATGCGAAGCACTTCATCCAGCGTGTGCGCCGAGGTCCATTCGCCGATCGCGCGGTCGAGCTTCTCCGTCTCGCGCGCGCGCCCGTCATTGCTGGCGAGCGCGGGATCATCCGCGAGGTCGTTGCGGCCGATGGCGCGCATCATCCGCTTGAAGATCGAGTCCGCATTGGCGCCGATCACGACGTAGGCGCCGTCCTTGCACGGATAGGTGTTGGACGGGACGATGCCGGGCAGCGACGCACCGGTGCGCTCGCGGACGAAGCCTTCGAGCCCGAATTCCGGAAGCATGGATTCCATCATCGCGAACACGGCCTCGTACAGCGCGACGTCGACGACCTGGCCGCGCCCGCTCGAGGCTCGCTGGTGCACGGCCGAAAGCGCGCCGATCACGCCGAACATCGCCGCGAGCGAGTCGCCGATGGAGATGCCCACGCGCACCGGCGCTCGATCCGGGTAACCCGTGATGTAGCGCATGCCGCCCATGGACTCGCCGATCGCGCCGAAGCCGGGACGGTCCTTGTACGGCCCGGTCTGCCCGAAGCCCGAGATCCGCACCATGATGAGCCCGGGGTTGTCGCGGCAGAGTGCGTCGTAGCCCAGGTTCCATTTCTCCATGGTCCCGGGCCTGAAGTTCTCCACGAGGATGTCGGCGCCGGCGGCGAGCTTGCGCACGATCTCCTGGCCGTCGCGCTCGCGCAGGTTCACCGCCACCGATTTCTTGTTGCGCGCCTGCGCGTACCACCAGAGCGACGTGCCCTCGTGCAGGCGGCGCCACTTGCGCAGGGGATCGCCCTCTCCCGGCGTCTCGACCTTCACCACGTCCGCGCCGAACTCCGCCAGCAGGCGCGCGCAGTACGGGCCGGCGATGAGGGTGCCGAGCTCGACGACCTTGAGGTTGGAGAGCGGACCGGGCATGGGACCGTTTAGGTTAGCATCGCGGCAATCCCCGAAGGAGGAGCTAGACATGAGACTCGCAATCCGCGCGGCCGTCCTCTTCACGCTCGCCGCGGCGTTCCTGGGCGGCGCGTGGGCCCAGTCGTATCCGTCGCGCACCGTGACGCTCATCGTCCCGTTCGCCGCCGGCGGCCCGACCGACGTGGTGGCCCGCACGCTGGGCGCCGCGATGTCGAAGACGCTGGGCCAGACCGTGGTGATCGAGAACAAGCTGGGCGCGGGCGGCACCATTGCGGCCAACTATGTGGCGAAGGCGACTCCCGACGGCTACACCGTGTTCATCCACCACAACGGCATGGCGACCGCGACCGGGCTCTATCGCAAGCTGCCGTTCAATCCGCTCACCGACTTCGAGTACATAGGCCAGGTCGCCGACGTCCCGATGACGCTGCTCGCGCGCCGCGACTTCCCGGCCAACAACCTGCGCGAGTTCACCGCCTACGTGCGCGCGAACAAGGACAAGATCAACCTCGCCAATGCGGGGCTGGGCGCGGTATCGCACCTCTGCGGCATGCTGCTGCAGCAGGCGCTGGGGGTGGAGCTCACGACGGTCCCGTTTTCCGGCACGGCGCCGGCGATGACGGCGCTGCTCGGCGGCCAGGTCGACGTGCTGTGCGACCAGACCACGCAGACGATCCCGCAGATCAAGGCGGACAAGGTGCGCTTCTACGGCGTCACCACGAAGCAGCGCATCCAGGCGTTGCCCGACGCGCCCACGCTCGCCGAGCAGGGCCTGGCCGATTTCGAGGTCGTCGTCTGGCACGGCGTGTACGTGCCGAAGGGAACGCCGCCGGAAGTGGTGAGCAAGCTGAACGAGGCGCTGCGCGCGGCGCTGAAGGATCCTTCGGTGGCGAGCAGGTTCGCCGAGCTCGGCGCGCAGATCGTGCCGGAATCGAAGCAGACCTCGGCAGGGCTGCGCGACTGGCTGAAGAGCGAGATCGACAAGTGGCAGCCCGTCATCCGCAAGGCGGGGGTGTACGCCGACTAGCGTGGTCCCGTCGAACAACGCGCACGCCGACATCCGCGAGGGCGTGCGCGCGCTCTGCGCGGGCTTCCCCGCATCGTATTTTCGCGAGCTCGACGAGCGCCGCGCCTATCCCGAGGCGTTCGTCGATGCGCTCACCAAGGCCGGCTGGCTCGCGGCGCTGATCCCGCAGGAATACGGCGGCTCGGGCCTGGGCCTCACCGAGGCCTCGGTGATCATGGAAGAGATCAACCGCAGCGGCGGCAACGCGGGCGCCTGCCACGGCCAGATGTACAACATGGGCACGCTCCTGCGGCACGGATCGGCGGAGCAGAAAAAGCGCTACCTGCCCGCCATCGCGCGCGGCGACCTCAGGCTGCAGTCCATGGGCGTCACGGAGCCCGGCGCCGGGACCGATACCACGTCGATCAAGACGTTCGCGGAGAAACGCGGCGACCGCTACGTGGTGAACGGCCAGAAGGTCTGGATCTCACGGGTGCAGCACTCGGACCTCATGATCCTGCTCGCGCGCACCACCCCGCTCGCGAAAGCCGCGCGAAAGTCCGATGGCATGTCGATCTTCCTGGTGGACCTGCGCGAGGCGGTGGGCAAGGCGATCACCGTGCGTCCCATCGCCAACATGGTGAACCACGAGACCAACGAGCTCTTCATCGAGAACCTGGAGATTCCCGCGGAGAACCTGATCGGCGAGGAAGGGCGGGGGTTTCGCTACATCCTCGACGGGCTGAACGCCGAGCGCGCGATCATCGCCGCCGAATGCATAGGTGACGGCTATTGGTTCCTGGACAAGGTGACGCAGTACGCGAAGGAACGCGTGGTGTTCGGACGCCCCATCGGCGCGAACCAGGGCGTGCAGTTCCCGATCGCGGAGGCGTACATGGAAGTGGAAGCGGCGAACCTCATGCGCTTCAAGGCCTGCAGCCTCTTCGATGGCGGCAAGCCTTGCGGCGCCGAAGCCAACATGGCGAAACATCTCGCCGCGAAGGCCTCATGGCAAGCGGGCGAAGCCTGCCTCCAGTTTCATGGAGGCTACGGCTTCGCCGCCGAATACGACGTGGAAAGGAAGTTTAGAGAGACGCGGCTCTACCAAGTCGCGCCTATCTCAACGAACCTTATCCTCGCCTACATCGCGGAGCACGTGTTGGGGCTGCCGCGCTCCTACTGAAGCGATGCTGCCAATTACACTACGCGACGGCGGCCACGAACCATGTGGTAGACGAACAGGACCACGATCGCGCCGATGACCGCGCCGATGAAGCCCGCGGATTGGCCGGCGGCGTAGATGCCCATGGCCTGCCCGAGGAACGTCGCAACCAGCGCGCCGACGATACCCAGGAGCGTCGTCACGATGAACCCGCCCGGATCACGGCCCGGCATCAGGAATTTCGCGACGAGACCGACGATGAAGCCGATGATGATTGCCCAAATGATGCTCATGGTGTCTCCTTCTGCTGTTGTGGAGAATTGTTGACGTTCACAATGTCGCCCGAAAGCGCCGTGGGGTCAGTTGGCGGGCATCCGATTCAGGCGTAGGACAGCACGGCTACGGCATAGGCCGCTTGGCCCATGGAGGAGCGATGAAGGACAGGCTGCCCCCGATGGAAATGCAGGCGATGAGCGAGGCGCAGCGGCAGGCGGCCGAAGCGCTCATCGCCGGTCCCCGCAAGGCGGTGGTCGGGCCGTTCATCGCGCTGCTGAGGAGTCCCGAGCTTCTGGACCGCATGCAGCGCGTGGGCGAATACCTGCGGTTCAGGAATGCGATCCCGCAGAAGCTGGTGGAGCTCGCGATCCTGATGACCGCCCGCCACGTGGACAACGCGTTCGAGTGGATGCTGCACCAGCCGCTCGCCGTGAAGGAGGGCGTGTCGCGCGCCACCATCGACGCAATCAACGCGGGGCAGCGCCCCGAGTCCATGAGTGACGACGAGGCGGCCGTGCACGACTTCGTGCGGGAGCTGCTGCGCACGAGCTTCGTCCCGGACGCCGCCTACGCGCGCATGGCGGAGCGCTTCGGCGAACAGGGCGTCGTGGACCTCACCGCGACGGTGGGCTACTTCGTCACCGTGTGCTACGTCATGAACGTGGCGGGCACGCCGCCACCGACCAGCGACGCGGCGCCGCTCGCGGCTATTCGACGGTAACGGCCTTCGCGAGGTTGCGCGGCTTGTCCACGTCGGTGCCGCGCTTCAACGCGGTGTGGTACGCGAGGAGCTGGACCGGCACGGCGTGCACGATGGGCGAGAGCAATCCGGAATGGCGCGGCGTGCGGATCACGTGCACCCCCTCGCTCTCGCTGAAGTGGCTGTCGAGGTCCGCGAACACGTAGAGCTCGCCGCCGCGCGCGCGCACTTCCTGCATGTTGGACTTCACCTTCTCCAGCAGCGCATCGTTGGGCGCGATGACCACCACCGGCATCTGCGCGTCCACCAGCGCCAGCGGCCCGTGCTTGAGCTCGCCGGCGGGATACGCCTCGGCGTGGATGTACGAGATCTCCTTCAGCTTGAGCGCGCCCTCGAGCGCCACGGGATAGTGGATGCCGCGGCCGAGAAAGAGCGCGTGCTCGCGCTTCGCGAAACGCTCGGCCCATGCCTGGATCTGCGGCTCGAGGTTCAGCGCGTGCTGGATGCTGCCGGGGACGTAGCGCAGCTGCTCGATGGCATCGGCTTCGGCCTGCGCGTCGAGACGCCCCTTCACCTTGGCGAGCGCGAGGCACAGCGTGAAGAGCGCCGCGAGCTGCGTGGTGAACGCCTTGGTGGACGCAACCCCGATCTCCGCGCCGGCACGCGTGTAGAACACGAAGCGCGAAGCGCGCGGGATGGCGCTCTCGCGCACGTTGCAGATGGAGAGCGTGGCCGCGTGGCCCAGCTCCTTGGCGCGCTTCAACGCCTCCATCGTGTCGAGCGTCTCGCCCGACTGGGAGATGGTCACGACCAGCTGGCGGGGATTCGGAATCGAGTCGCGATAGCGGTACTCGTGGCCCAGCTCCACGCTGCATGGGATCTTCGCCAGGCCCTCGAACCAGTAGCGCGCCACCGAGCCCGCGTAGAAGCTCGTGCCCGACGCGAGCACCAGGATCGAATCGATGTTCGCGAAAGCCTGGGACGCGCCGTCGCCGAAGAGATCGTCCACCGCGACGCCGGCGTCGATCACGCCTTCGAGCGTATCGGCGACCGCGCGCGGCTGCTCGTGGATCTCCTTCTGCATGTAGTGCCGGTAGGGGCCCAGGTCGACCGCGTCGGCGGTGAGCTCCGACAGGTGCACTTCGCGCTTCACTTCGCGGCCGGCGCCGTCCACGACGCGCACGCCGCCGCGCTTCAAGGCCACGACGTCGCCGTCTTCGAGATAGAGGACCTTGCGCGTCTCGGAGATCACGGCCGAAACGTCGGACGCGAGGAAATTCTCGCCTTCGCCCAGGCCCACCACCAGCGGGCAGCCCATGCGGGCGCCGGTCATCGTCTCGGGGTCGGCCAGCGCCACGACACCCAGGGCGTACGCGCCGCGCAGGTCCGCCGCGGCCTTGCGCGTGGCCTCGAAGAGGTCGCGCGTGGACTTGAAGTAGTGGTGAATGAGGTGCGCCACGACCTCGGTGTCCGTCTGCGATTCGAACTTGTAGCCCAGCCCCTTCAGGCGAGCGCGCTGCTCCTCGTGGTTCTCGACGATGCCGTTGTGGACCACCGCGATCTCGTTCATGGAGACGTGCGGGTGCGCGTTGGGCTCGGTCACGCCTCCGTGGGTGGCCCAGCGCGTGTGCGCGATGCCGATGATGCCCTTGAGGTTCTCGGAGCGCGCCGCGTTCTCCATCTCCACCACGCGGCCCACGCGGCGCACGCGGCGGATGCCGCCATCCAGCACCGCGATGCCGGCCGAGTCGTAGCCCCGGTATTCGAGGCGCTTCAGCCCTTCGGTGAGGACCGCGACGATGTCACGGCTGGCAATGGCTCCGACGATTCCGCACATGGCGTGGGACTGGGACGAGGGGGGAGACTTTCATTGTCTCAAAAAAAGAAGCTCTCCCCGGCCTGGGGACCGGGGAGAGACAATCCAGGCGGCATGCTCTTGGCCTCACGTCGCCCTGAAGGCCCGGGAGAGGAGGGAACCCGAACCCATGCGTATCGTGCGCCGCGGGCCGCTGTGGGGCAGCCGAATGGTGCTCAGGCCGAGTGCGGAAAATTCGGCCCGGCTTGCGGCAACTTCGCACGTTGTCGCCATGCCAGGAAGGCGCACAACGCCGCGGCGGTCCACAGGGCGAAAATCACGGCGGATGGGGCGAGCGCGATTCCGCCCCGCAGCGCAGCGACATTGCCGGCGAGCAGCAGGGCCGTAACGAGGACTGCCCAGGCGAGAGCGTGCCGCCAGTCGCGCACCAGGACCAGCAGCCCGGCGGCGGTGAGGAGCAGCATGAGCAGCGGACGGGACGCGTCTTCGGGCGCGGCGCGTGCGAGCGCGGTCCTCAATGCCTGAGCATGGACGACGATGGCGGGCGACTCACGCTCCATCGGCTCCCATGCCGCTAGGTTCACGGGAACGGCAACGCGGTCGCTGTAGGGCTGCGTCTCGCCGATGAGGACGATGCGGCCGCCGAGGAGCCGCGCCACCAGCGCATCGTCGCGACTCTCGAGCACGGTCTTCATCGACACGTACGTGAGCGGCGCGCCCAGCGCGTAGTTCACCAGCCCGTCGCTGCACTGCCGGTTCAGCGCGCGGCAGAGTCGCCCCTCGAGCGTCGGGAATGTCCCATCCTCGGTGGGAATGGCCAGCGAAAAGCGGCGCACCACGTTATCGGCGTCGCGCGCGAGCAGCCCGATCCCCAGCCGGCTCTCTCCCAGCAGCGCGAGGTACGGCGTATGGATGCGCCGCGCGCCGCGCGTGCGCGCGTCGATGTTGAGCACGGTCACGAACTTGGTGGACTCGACCGCCGTCGCGAGCCCGGCGAAGAGCGCGCGGTCGAGGCCCGGCCGCACGGTGTCGAACGAGCGCTCCGGCAGCGGGAAATCCAGCGCGATGGCGGCGGGCCTGGCGGCGGCGATGCGCGCCAGCGCG
>Ga0207691_10007359_pt1 | contig 10607 bp, 7 predicted proteins | sample KBSM13metaG_FD_184327 | JGI IMG/M metagenome (GOLD analysis project Ga0207691, IMG submission 184327) | Miscanthus rhizosphere microbial communities from Kellogg Biological Station, Michigan, USA - KBS M1-3 metaG (SPAdes) (version 2) | ecosystem: Host-associated > Plants > Roots > Rhizosphere >... | reverse complement strand
CGCCTTCTACGACACCGAAGGCGCGCTCCGGCACGTGACAGCCAACGGTTTGCAAGCCGAGCGCGTACCGGTTCAGGCGCGATACCGGACGCTGGCGCTGAAGACCGCCGGCGGCAGCATTGCGGTATTTCCGTCGCCTCACCAGTACTTTTTTCCTCGCGACTTCACCTCGAACCTCGGCTTCGTCTGGTATCGCGCCTGGCGCGGCCGCGCGGCGCTCGGCATCAGGCAGCTGCGCGACGAGAACTGGCAGTACTACCCGTGGATGAACGCACCGCCGGGGCGGCCGCAGCGGATGAGCGTGTTCTTTCTGGTCGGCTCCGCCGCGCCCGACGCAACGCTCGCGAACGTGCTTCGCTATACCAACGGCGACCGCTTCAAAGCGCTCGACGGCTACAAGACACTCAGCACGCACTGGCACCTGGCCGACACCGTGCAGGCGATGGCGCACGGAAACGGCTGGACCCCGCCGTTCAAGCCGGTGTTGAAGGCGATGGGCGTCGATGCGTCGATGATCATGGATTTTCATGGCGACGGGCATCCCGACGATCTCACCGACCTGCGTCTTGACGAGCTCCACGCCTACTTCGCGACTCTTCGGCACCAGTCAGATCCGGATTTCCTGCTGATTCCAGCGGAAGAAGCCAACGTCCATCTCGGCGGTCACTGGACGCTCGTGTTTCCAAAGCCGGTCTACTGGTTCATGGGCCGACCCAAGAACGGCGCCGTCGTCTCGACGCATCCCAAGTACGGCACCGTATACAGCGTCGCTGACGCGAAGGAGATGTTCGACCTCGTAAAACGCGAGGGCGGATACATGTATCAAACGCACCCGCGCACAAAAGGATCGACCGGGTTTCCGGACAAGATCCTCGCGACGGATTTCTTCCGCGACGCGAGTTACATCGGTGCCGGATGGAAGGCGCTGCCCTCCGATCTGTCGTCGCCGCGCCTCGGTGATCGCGCCTTCGACCTGCTCGACGAATTGAACAACCAGCAGCTGCACAAGCGGCTGCTCGGCGAGGTCGACGTGTTTCAGTTCGACCACACCCACGAGCTCTACGCCCACATGAACATCAACTACATCAAGATCGATCGCCTCCCGACATTCGATCGATGGGGCGACGCGCTGGTTCCAGTGGCCAACGGTGACTTCTTCACGACCACCGGCGAAGTGCTCCTGCCCGACGTGAATCTCGCATCGTCGTCTGCCGGCGAGATCGTGGCGCGGGTGCGGGCGCAGTGGACGTTTCCCTTGCGCTTTGCCGAAATCGTCTGGGGCGACGGCCAGACGACACACCGCGAAGTCATCGAGTTGGGTGACACCCGCGAATTCGGCAATCGGCAGTTCGAGTGGCGAACCAAGGCGAACGGCTGGACGTGGGCCCGCGTCGCGGTGTGGGACGTCGCAGGCAACGGCGCGTTCGTGAACCCCTTCTGGCGGCCCTAATCATGCCTTTGGAGAAATACGAGCCCTTTTTCGGATTGACCGAGGCGCCGTTCAGCCTCGCGCCCGATCCTCGATTCCTGTTCGCGAGCGCCTCGATTTCGGCGGCTCTCGAGCAGCTCGCTTATGCGCTCGGGCGGCGCGAGCCGCTGATTGTCGTGACCGGCGAGATCGGCACCGGCAAGACACTCCTGTGCCGGGCGGTCATGAAGCGGATTCCGCGCGAGACATTCCTCTCGGTCATCGACGACCCGCTGCTCGAGCGCGACGACCTCCTCAAGCAGATGCTCGAGGACTTCGGCGTGATCGCGAAGGATCGATCGAGATTGACCGAGACGACGCGTCACGAGCTCGTCGAGGCGTTACAGGCCTTTCTTCGGTCGCTCAGCGCGATTCAGGCGCACGCCGTCGTCGCCATCGACGAGGCGCAGCACCTGCGGCCGGACGTTCTCGAGCAGATCCGCCTGCTCTCGAACATGAATGACGAGCGGGGGACACTCCTGCAGATCATCCTGGTCGGGCAGCCGGAGCTGGAAACGCTGCTCTCGCAGCCCGAGTTGCGCCAGCTCCAGCAGCGCGTGACCCGACGGTTCCGCCTGGAGCCACTCAACCAGGAGGAGGTGCGCGAGTACATCGATCACCGGCTCGCGCTCGCCCGCAATGGCGCCTCGCGAGCACCCGGCGCGGCCGAACTGGCGAATGAACTGGCGGCGTGGTCTGGGAGACGGGACGCGCAGTTTACCGACGAGGCCGTTCAGGCGGTGTTCGAGATCTCCCGCGGCTTCCCCCGCGTGATCAACCTGCTGTGCGATCGGTCGCTGGAGGCGGCGTGCGCCTCCAATCTTCGGGTTGTCGACGCGTTCGGCATCAATAAGGCCGCGAGCGCCCTGGGCGTCGGATCGCTAGGGGCGCCCCGGGTATCGGGTGAAGAGTCGGCTGCACCCGCGAGGCCACCGAAACCAGAGCACTCCTTCTGGGTATCGGCCCCTGCGGAATCGCGATCGGCAACGCCGGCGGTTGAGTCGCTCTCGACCTTCGCCGCTGACGAGCCCGGCTCCGCCGAGGTCCCGGCGGCTCCACGACAGCGACCGAAATACGTGCTGCTCGCGGCGTCGCTGGCGCTCGTGGCGTTCGTGGCCGTCTGGTACGGCCTTCGCGCCGCGACCTCGCAGGAGCCGCACGCCGCTCCTTCGGCGACCCCGCCCGTGAACCGCGCGCCGAGTCCGGGTGGCTCACCGTCCGATGCGGCCGGCGCTCCGCCCCCTCAACCGGCGGCCACGGCGCCCGCCCGGCCGGCCACTCCGCCGGCAACCGCGCCGGCGGGTGCGGCGTCAGCGCCGCCGCCGACCACGCCGGCAGCTCCGCCCGCGACACCAGCCGCGGAACGATTCGAAATCGTCGTGGCGTCGTTTCGGACCGACACCCGCGCGACCGCCGTCTCAACGGAGATTGCCGCGCTCGGTCTCCCCGTACGTCGGCGTGTGGCCGACACCTGGCAGCAAGTGATCGTCGGTCCGTTCAAGTCCCGCCAGGAAGCGGACGACGCTCAGCAGCGCCTCCAGCGAGCCGGTATGGGAGGCGCCCAGATCATTCCGGTTCGATGATGCATCGACGCGGCGCTGCAGGCCGGGCGGCGCCGGCGTGCAATTCCATGCAGCGTGCGTCACCGTCAGAAAATCGCTTGCGCGGCTGCAGGAGTTGTTCTTAACTCACTGTCATGGCGCTCTCGGCCCTTCGAGTGACTGCGATCGCCGTCCTGCTCGTTGGCTCGGCGGCGCCCGCCCGCGCGGCGCAAGGCATCCTCGTCGTGCAGGTGTCAGACCTGAAGGGCGCCCCGATTCCACGCGTCCAGCTGGCGACCAAGGGCGACGGCAGCATCGGGCCGCCGACAGACGCGGCCGGCCGCACGCGCATCAGCCTGGCGGCGCAGACCAAACCGCAAACAATCGTGGCGCTCACCATCGTCAGCGCACCCAAGGATCTCGTGTTCATCTCGCCGTGGGACAACCAGGTTCGGGTTCCTCCATTCGAGAACGAGTCGCAGAACTTCGCGACCGTCGTGCTGGCGGATCGAACCGATCGAGCGCTCCTCGAGAACGGCAAGGTCGTGGTGTCCGTGGTGTCGAAACTGAATCTCTCGACGGCGCCGAAAGACGCGAGCAATCAACCGGCGGAGCGTCGCGCCGACGCGCTGCGTCAGGCCGCCGCGAGCCTCGGCATCCAGCCTTCCGAGCTCGATGCCGCGATTCGGGCGTATGGGCCGCGCGCCACCGATCCGTACGACAAAGGGATGGTCGCCCTCTACGCCGGCGACATGGCGAACGCAACGGAGCGCCTGACCGCGGCTCTCAAGCAGCGTGAAGAGCGGCTCGAGGCCGGCAAACGTGATGCTGCCGATGCGGCGTTCTTTCTGGCGCAGGCGCTCTATCGACAGAATCAGTACGCGCAGGCAGTGGCCATGTATCGGAAGGCACTAGCGTACCGGCCCGGGGATCCCGCCACGACGAACAATCTCGCGCTGGCGCTGCTCCATACTGGCGACTACGCCGGCGCCGCGCCGCTGCTGCAGCTGGCCGTCGCGACGATCGAAGCGGCGAGCGGCCCCAATGACCCGGAAGTGGTGTTTGCATTGAACAACATGGGGGCGGTCCTGTTCGCAAAGGGCGAGGTCGTGGCGGCAGAGAACGCGTTTCGACGCGGCCTGGCGATTCGGCAGGCCGCGCTCGGTGCCGGTGATGTCCTGACCGCGAACAGCATGACGAACGTCGCATCGGTGCTGCTGGCCAAGAACGAGGACGCCGCCGCGGAGTCGCTGCTGAAGTCGGCTCATGATGCGTTCACACGCGCGCCACGCGGCCCCGACACGGTGGCGCAGACGGCCCGGCAACCGGAGCAGACGGCCGTCGTCGGCGCCGGCACGCTCGGCGCGCCGGGCCTCGTGTCGGTACGGCTCAATCAGGCCATCCTGGCCCGGCACCGCGGGCGCCTCGACGAGGCGAAAACGACGGCGCAGGACGTCCTGCGCGACCAGACGCAGACGTTCGGCCCGCGTCATCCTGGCACCGCCCTCGCGCTGCAGGTGCTGGCGCAGGTCGAACTGGCCGCCAGGGACGCCGCCGCGGCAGCCGACCACTTCGAACGCGCGATCGCCAACCGGCAATCGCTGCTCGGCGCGGAGCATCCGGCGATCGTCGAATCGCTCGTCGGCCTCGGCGACGCGGCCGTTCTCCTCGGTGACACGGCGAAGGCGCAGAACGCGTACCGCCGCGCGGCGGCGATCCGGCAACGGACCTTCGGCGACACAGATATCGTGGCCGCGGCGATCCAGAAGAAACTGGCCGCCCTCGCAAAGTAACGGACACGCCTGCCCGCCGGAGCTGACGACCAATGGACCTGAAGGACATGGCGGGCGCGATTGCCCACGTCAACAGCGCCTGGTCGATTGCCGCGTTCGCGATCGCCGCGATTCTCGGCGTCCTCAACCGAACGCTGGCGTCAACGGATGCGCAAAAGCGCCGCGGGAAGCGGGCGCCGGCCATCCTCTCGAACTCGTTCGTCTGGCCAATCGTCGGCGCCATCTGCTTCCTCGGCGCGCTGCCGATTCTGGCGAACACGTATCTCGAGTCGCTGAAAATCCGGGGCGGCGAGTTCTACCGCGTCCGTGTCATCGTCCTCAATCCGCTGGGCGATCCGGCAGCCGGCGCGACGTTGCGCACGACCGTGTCGAACGAAACCACGGCGACATCCCAGGACACAGCCGTCGTCACCATTCCGAAGGCGCTGGTGCCCGCCAATGGCGATGTCACGGTGTTTGCGGATCTCGAATCCTCGTTCCTGCACGGCCGCACCGACATCCATCTCGGTGCGGACTTCAATCCTTCGATCACGATCAATCTGAAGGCGGCCCGCGATGCGACCATCGCCGGCCAGGTCCAGGACGATTCAGGGAAGGCGGTCGCGGGCGCGGCCGTCAGCGTCGTGGGAGGAGAGTCTGGCGAGACGTCAGCGACCGGGAGCTTTCTCTTGAAGAGCAACGCAGCCGCCGGGCAGGTTGTGAGATTGCACGCCGAGAAGCGCGGCTATGCCGCAGTCGATCAGGATCATCCTGCCGGGCGGGAGCCGGTGACGATTGTGCTGCGAGCGGAACGACCGCGACGGACCAGGTGAAGGATGCGGTTGTTGCCGCCGATGCGGGGATTCGAGGCGGCGCTTAGCGGTCGCGCACGGCTTGCAGCCCGGCGCTGACGCGCGTTTGCCTGTCGGCGGCAACGTGCACGGCCGTCGTCCAGCGATCGAATCCGTCCCGCTCGATGCGAACCACATGGGAGCCCGCCCGGAGTCGTGGCAGTTCGAGCGGCGTCTCTCCGACGAGTTGTCGATCGACGAACACCGCGCTGCCGGCCGGCTGTGAATCAACCGTGAGCGTTCCAACGTATTGAAGGGGCTCTTTCGAGCGGCCAGCCTGGGACACGTCGGTCGCTCGTGCGGCCGGCGCTACCCGCGGCCGATCCCGCCGGTCCGGTGACGATTGATGCCTGGCCGACATCGTGCCGGTCGTCGCGATCGGGCGACCGGCAGGCATGTCGAACATCGCAAAATGGGACAATGTACTGGGCAGCGTACTGGGCAGCGGCGTCAGAGGCGTACTGGGGAGCAGCGTCACAGGCGCCGGCGATTCCTGAAGGGCGGCGCGCGCGTTGCTGGCGAGCTGGCGTGGCTGATCCGGCTTCAGCAACGTGACAATGCCGAGCACATTCACGGCGACCAGCACGCCGAGAACCGCCGCCCAGCGCAGATAGGGCCGCCTGATCTTGAGCATCCATACCGCCGACCGCGACGAACCAGTGGAACGACGTTCGAGTTGGACGATCGCTGTCTCGGCTTGTCCCAGCGCGCCGTCGCTCCCCGTGAGCGCGGCGACTCGCGCTGCGAGCGCGCTCAGAACCGCTGTGACCCGCCTCGCCTCCGCCGCCGCCCGCTCGATCGTGCTCTTCTCGACATCGAAGTTGTCGATGCGACGTTCGAGCTGATCCATCGACGCGGCGGCCCGTCGTTCAAGCCGGACGGCCGTTTCCTCGGCTCGCCGCAACTCCTTGTCACTTCCGGTGACCGCCGCAGCCAGCGCCAGCTCGATCGTGTGCCTCTCTGCATCGAAATGCCGGACGCGATGTTCGAGCTGCGCCGCCGTTTCGATGCCTTCGTGTTCCAGCCGGCGCACCATTTCCTGGGCGTGCGCTAGCTTCTGATCGCTTTCGGTCAGCACCGTGGCCAACGCCTGCTCGATCGCGAGCTTCTGCGCTTCGAAGTGGCTGACACGCCGTTCAACCTGCGCGGCCGTTTCTCTGCCTTGATGTTCCAGCCGGGACACCGTTTCCTGCGCGTGCGCTAACTTTTGATCGCCGTCGGTCAGCACAGTGGCCAATGCCTGCTCGATTGTGTGCTCTTGCGCTGCAAAGTGGCTGACGCGCCGTTCTAATTGCGCGGTCGTTTCAGCGGCCTGCTGTTCCAGCCAGCCGACCGTTTCCTCGGCTTGTGCCAACGAGTTGTTGCTGTCAGCGCAGGCTGCGTCCAGCGCCCGCACGATAGCCCGCTTCCGTCCATCGAAGCCGTCGAGGCGCCGCTCGAGTTCGGCCATCGTCGCCGTGGCCCGTCGTTCGAGCTGAGCCGTCGTGTCGAACGCCCGATGTTCCAGCCGGCCGACTGTGGCCTCGGCCTCTCCCAACCACTCGGTTTTTTCGGTCAAGAGCGCGACACGCGCTTGCAGCTCCTCCATCACTCTGCCCACTCGCGTGGCTTCTTCGCGAGCACGATCGATGGCTTCCTTTTGAGCCTCGAAACGAGCTCCGCACTGCATCACCTCTTCAGCGAGCTGCTTCAGCGAAGCGAAATTGACTTCCGTGGTGGCGCTCAGCTCACGGACGACCTCGAGCGGTTCGATCCGCTTCTCAATCGCGTTGAGCACATCGACGGTCAACTCGCTGCGTTTCTCCGTCAGACGGCAGATATCGCCCAGTCTCGTATAGCCCTGACCGAGGTGTTCGCCGAGACTGCGCAGTTCGCTCAACTCGCCGCGAACCGCACTCGCGTCGCCTTTCAGCTGTTCGACGGTTTGTCTGGTCTGCCGAAACAGCTTGCGGAAGTCATCCAGGCGCTTGGCGTCGATCTGCGCCGCGTCGCTGGCGTCCTGAAGGTCGACGACCGCGGCGTATCGCGACGCGGCTTGAAGGTTTTCCGCGACGCGGGCACGCGCGCGTGCGGACATCGAGGAGCTGTCTTCCGGAAGAAACACGGACAGCATGTCGAGTTCGGCGGCGAGCGCTGTCGATTTGGGCGTGTCGAGCGGGCGCTGGGCCGCCGGCTTCGTGTGCAGTCCCGGCGCGATGCCCGCCGGGGCGATGTATGAGCTCGTGGACCGTGAGAAGAACTTGAAAGCCACGTTCGAAACCCGCCGAGTCGGGTGAAGGCGTCCGACTCGCCCTTCAGCATAGTCGCGCGGGATCCGATGAAGTCACACTTTTGCACAGAATCTGAAGGAATCGGCTGTCTCAGCCGTTAACCGTGGGGTTTATTTCTTATTGCTGACGTCGCGTCTCTTCGACAAGGTGGGGGAATTCGAAAACGCGAAACGACCATCGCGCCCTTGGGCGAACGTCTACGGTTCGCGCTCGCCTCCTGCGTCATTTCCCTTAACGAGCTTCAGGACTCGCCGGCGCTGCACGCGATCGAGCGCTACCTTCGCTTCGTCCAGAGCTCGAGCGAACGCCAGTCCATACAGAAAGCCGGCATCGAACTCCGCGACGCCCGGGCTCGCCGCAGCTTCCGCGTCATCGTCATCGAGGACCAGGCTCATCGAATCGATCAGCAGCTGCCTTTCGGTAGCAATCGTCTTTCCGAGTCTGGCAAGTTCGTCTTCGGGCAACGGTTCCGCGCCCTGGTCGGCGGCCGTCATCGTGAGCCTGACGAGTTCCGCTGCATGACGATTGGCCTCATCTTCCCATTTGCTCATGGGTCTGTTCCCTCGTCGAGGTGGAGGATATCGTGTCGCTCCGCAGATCGCCAACCTGATCGCTCGTGATCGTCCGGTCTACACGACCACCGATCGAGCGCGCAGCAGAGCCGTTGCGAGCTGCGGCGGTCCCTCGACGCGGACGGCTTGCCCGGCATCGTTCTCTGACAGCGCGTTGAACAACAGCTTCCATGCCGCGTCGTCGTCCAGACGAATGCGCGCCGTGGCCACCGACGGCTCTCCGCGCGACAGCGTCCACCGCTCGGTCCCGCGCACCAGCGTCCATCGACCGCCGGCGGGGCCGCTGATGTCGATCGCCACCGCCTCCCCGGGCGCGGCCGGCACATCGCGAAACGCGTGTGGCAACCCTCGCACCGCCACGTCGATCACCGCGGCCAGATATCTCGGATTGGACCGTACGTCAGCACCCACCGCCATCCGGATCTGTTGCTGGTGATGCCAGAGCTCCGTGAACTCGCGCCCGATGTCGAACCAGCCCGCCGACGCCTGATCTCCGGCCCACGACACCGGAAACAGCGCCGGCGCGTCGAGTGACAACGATTCGAACCAATCGGCCAGATCTCGACTGGCCCGCTCGTACAGGTCGGTCATGACACGCGGACTCAATCGCTTCGAGGCAGCGATCCATTGCGCGTTGAGCGCGTTGATGAAGTCGACGAAGTCGCGTTCCGACGTGATGCCCTCGGCCGGTGGCGGTTTCATCCCGTCTCGATGGAACGAGAGTCGCCGAAGTGTGGTGTCGAGAAGGTGTGCGACGACATCGCGGACAACCCACCGCCTGGCTACAGTCGGCCGCTCCCAATCCTCGCCTGACAGGCCACGGAGCACGTCGACGAGGCCGGTCGAAACGGGGCGGAAGAACGCGCGGGTGTCAACGGGGATCGGCGGTTCGAGCGGCATAGGCGCCATCGTATCTCGACGAATCAAAAGCAGACGGCCACGGTACGGCTGGTGCACTCTCGATGACTTAAGGGACGTTTTCGGCGAAATCGTCGGCGATCGTGTCTCGCATCGTCACATTCTTGTAAGTCGGCGTCGAAATCTGTCGCTCGGGCAGAGCGTCGTTTTCCGAGTCCGCGGGATCTCCGGGAGGGTTTCATGTTTGGAATGCGAACGTCCGGCGCCTTCTTCGTCGCGACAGTGCTGGTCAGCGCGCCCGCCCTTGCCCAGCAGGCGGCTCCCGCGGGTCACGTCAAGGTTGCGACCGGCCACTCGTTCATCGTCCGCCAGAACATCGCGATGGCAGCCAAGCCCGGCGATCCGGTGTTTGCGATCGACACACTGCGCACTGAAGCCGACGGCACGATTGGCGTGACGATGATGGACGACACGCGCATCTCGCTCGGTCCTGCCAGCGAAGTTCGCCTCGAACGCTACGTGTTCGCACCGGCCGAAGGCGGCCTGGGCATGGTCCTGAACTTCGTTCGCGGTGTCGCCGCCTATGTCTCCGGACGCATGGCGAAGCTGGCGCCCGACTCCATCCGACTGGAAACGCCGGCCGCGATCGTCGGCGTCCGGGGCACGACCGTCGCCATCCGGGTCGGCTCATAGTCGCGCCCATGCCAGGCTTCTGGCATCCGCGGCTTTCGACCCACGCATTGGCGGCGGCCGTGCTTCTTGGCGCCGGCTGCGGCCCTAAACGCGTGGCACCGAACGTTCCCACGGCTCCGCCAGCGACGACACTGATCGCCCTCCTTCCAGACCCTGAAAGCGGCGTGACCGGACACGCTCGCGTGACCAATGAGTTTGGCGCGGCGAATCTGACGACGCCGCGCGCGGCGACACAGGTGAAATCCGACGGCCCTCCCGGCGCCGTCAGCGCGATCAGCGAAGACGAGGTCGCTCGCCTGTTTGGTGCGGCGCTCGCCGCGCTGCCCCCCGAGCCGCGGCACTTCACGCTGTACTTCAAGTTCGAATCCGACGCGCTGACCGACGAGTCGAGCCGGAAGGTGCCCGAGATTCTGGCTGCCGTGACGCGGCTGACAGTTCCGGAGGTCGTTGTCATCGGCCACACCGACACGCTCGGCGACCCCGGGGCCAACGTCGCGCTCGGATTGAAGCGCGCGATGAGCGTGAAGAGCGTGCTGGTTGATGCAGGCATCGCGCCGCCACTGATCGCAGTGGCCTCTCATG
>Ga0207691_10007350_pt1 | contig 10621 bp, 6 predicted proteins | sample KBSM13metaG_FD_184327 | JGI IMG/M metagenome (GOLD analysis project Ga0207691, IMG submission 184327) | Miscanthus rhizosphere microbial communities from Kellogg Biological Station, Michigan, USA - KBS M1-3 metaG (SPAdes) (version 2) | ecosystem: Host-associated > Plants > Roots > Rhizosphere >... | reverse complement strand
AGACCTGTTACAACGGCTACGGCTACTACTACGACGAGGGCGACCTCCGCCGCACGGCTGATCCGTTCCCCGTCGCGGACCGGCGGTTCGCCGCCCCCCCGCCCGGATGGCAGCGCCCTTGCGATTGGCGGTAAGCCGGGCGAGGATCCCCCGTGGGTGTCAAACGACGAGGCGGACGAGGTGCTTTTGCAGGCCTACCGCGCAGGAGACGTGCGGGCCTTCGAACGCCTCGTCGCGCGTCACGAGAAACCGATCTGGAATTTCATCCGCCGGTTCGTGCACGACGCGGCGACGGCGGAGGATCTCTTGCAGGAAGTTTTCTTGCGCGTCGTGAAGAGCGCGGACGAATGGCGGGGCGCCGCCAAGTTTTCCACCTGGCTTTACACAATCGCGCGCAACCTGACCGTCGACCACGCGCGCCGCTCGGTTCACCGGAACGCAGCGTCGCTGGACGCTGAACGCACGCACGGCGAATCGACGTCGACGCTGCACGATCGGATCGCGTCGCCCGATCGGCGGGCGGATGAGGTCGCGTCGGATCGTGAAACCAAGCAGCGCATAGACGAGGCCGTGGCCGCGCTGCCCGCGGAGCAGCGCGAGGTATTTCTGATGCGCGAGGTGATGGAGATGCCGTTCGCGGAGATCGCAGCGGCCGTCGGCGCGTCGGAACCTACCGTGAAGAGCCGAATGCGGTATGCACTGGAGAAGCTGCGTGCCGCTCTGGTCGAGCTGGGCGGCGAACGGCCGAGCGCGGCAGAATCTTCGGGATCGGGATAATGGCGACCAACTGCGAAAACGTCAGCGCGCAGATGATGGAGCTCCTTTACGGGGAGCTGCCGGCGGACGCGCGTGCGAACGTGGACGCCCACGTCGCCGGCTGCGCGCGTTGCCGCGCGGAGCTCGACGGCTTCCAGAAGACGCGCGCGGTCGCGCGCCAGGTGCTGGATGAGGCGCCGCCGGCGCGGGCGCGCCTCGCGATCCTGAACGCGGCCGCGGCTCACCTGGCGGCGCAAGCACAACCGGCGGCCGCAGCAGCAGCACCGGCGGCAGCCGCGCCCACGCCCGCGCGCAAGCCGGTCGTGGAAGAGAAGTTCTCGTTCTGGGATCGGCTGCGGGCGCGCTGGGCGTTCCCGACCTTCGCCACCGTCGGCGCGGTCGCCGTGTTCCTGGTCGCGAACAAGATGTTCCTCGATCCGGAAAAGTCGCTTGAACACCGGCCCGCGGCGACGCAGGAAGAGCGCGCGGCGCCACCCGCCACGCCGCCGGTCCCATCGCCAGCGGCCGAACCTGCGCCCTGGGAGGGAAAGCCGCCGGAGGCCGCTGATAACGAAGCGAAGATGGGGCACCGCATGCCACCGCACGGCGCGCGCGTAGCCGCGAAGCCCGCTGGACGTGCGGACGACGATCGCGAAGGTGGCGAGCGCGGGGCGAAGAAGGCGAAGAAAGAAGGACGGTTCGCCGAACCGCCGCCCGCGAAGCCGGCGCCGGCGCCCGCTGCGGCCGAAGAGAAGGCGTATCGCGATCAGCATCTGGCCAAGCAGAAGTTCGCGCCGCCCCCGCCACCGAAGGAATCAGCGTCCGTGCCCGCGAACAAGGCAGCGGACAAGATCGCGGACGACCCGTTCGCGGCCGGGGCGCCAGTCGATGCGCCGCCATCGTTGCGCGGACCGGCGCCGTCGCGCCGGATGAAGGCCCCCAGCCAGGCGCAGGGCGACCTGGACAGTCTCATGACCGGCGAGGGCGAGCGGTCGCGCGCCGGCGGCGGCAATGCGCTGGGAAGCGTCGGCGGCGTTGGCAGCGTCGGCACGACATCGAAGGGCGACGGCTACGGATCGGGAGCCGGCGCGGCGCCGCGGACGGCGACGGCGCCCCGTCCGACGGTGGGCGATGCGAGTCGCGCGGCGCAGGCTCCTGCCGCGGCGCCCGTCCAGGCGACGGCCCCGCCCCCTCCCCCGCCGGCCCCCGTGGCCACGAAGAGCCGCGCGAAACGGAGCGCCGAGCTCGAGGCCGACGAGGGATACGTCGCCGCGGAGCCAGGAAAAGCACAGCAGTCAAAGGACGAGAAGAAGGCGGGCGGGAAGAACGCCGAGACCGAGACGCTGCTGCAGCGGGCCGACCGGCTCTTCGCCGACGGGCGCTGGGCCGAGGCGGCGGCGATCTACCGCGAGCTGCTCCGTCGCGATCCGCGCAACGAGGACGCCGAGCGCTGGCGCCGCCGTCTCGTCGCGGCCGAAAATGCCGAGGTCGAACAGCGGAACGCCAACGTCGCCGCGAAACGCGCCGAACAGAAGCGTGACTCCGCCGAGAGCGCCGCCCCCGCGCGCAAGCAAGCCGCGCCCAAGGCGTCGAAGGCGACCAGCACCGAATCGCAGTAGTCGACGGCGGCGCCGCGGCTTACGGGCAGGAGGCAGCGGTGAGTATCGCGCTCACGCAGGCAGCAGACGGGCCGCTGAGGCCGGCGGTGTTGCTGCATTGGCTGTAGCAGTTCCCGGTGCAGGGATACATCGCCTCCAGGCAATCGATCATCTTCGTGCACAGCATCTCGCGCGACATCCCGTTCTCCATGCAGGCGCTGCACGGCGGCGCGCCCGGCGTCGAGTAGCCGTTCATCTTGATCGTGTCGACGCAGTTGGCGCCGGTCCCGCCGCCGCTGCCCGTCGTGCCGCCGCGCCCGGTCGTCCCGGCCGTGCCGGTGGTGCCGCCGCGTCCGGCCGTACCGGTCGTACCGCCTCGCCCCGTCGTTCCGGCGACGCCGGTCGTTCCGGCCGTGCCCGTCGTGCCGCCTCGTCCCGTCGTGCCCGCCATGCCCGTCGTCCCGGCCATGCCGGTGGTCCCGGCGACGCCCGTCGTTCCGGCCGTGCCCGTCGTGCCGCCCCGCCCCGTCGTGCCGGCCATGCCGGTTGTCCCAGCGACGCCCGTCGTTCCGGCGACGCCCGTCGTTCCGCCGCGCCCGCCCGTGCTGCCGCCGGCGCCCGTCGTCCCGGCTGCGCCGACGGTGTTGCCCGTGCCTGTCGTTCCGGCCGCGCCGACCGGTCCGCCGCCCGTCCCCCCGCTGCCGATCGTGTTGCCTGTGCCGGTCGTCCCGGCCACGCCGACGGTGTTGCCCGTGCCCGTCGCCGAGATCGAGCCAGCGTCGCGGAAATACTCCTCGGGCCCCTGGCAGGCCCCGATGAAGAGTCCGGCCACGGTCACGAAACCGGCGACGATTGCGCCCCGGGGGCTAGTGGAACGATTAATTAGGGACCTCCTCGCGCTTGAACAGGTCTTAGCGCGCAGGACTCCAGAATATCACGTCTACGCGTCGCGTAGATCGTCCTGAAACGGAGTCAACGCGTCGCTCGCCAGCCAGAGGAACATCGACCGCACGGCGAGGTATTCGGCCGCCGCCGCGTCAATCAGGTGGGTCGGCAGCGCGTCGATGTCGATCCCCTGCCAGTCGAACCCGGGCACCCCCTGCGAGCGCGCGAGCAGGCCGCCGGTCGTCATCCGGTCCTTGATCCGCCAGGTGCGCCGGACGATCATCTGCATGGCCAGCGCGAGATCCGCGCGTGCCTCCATCGTGTCGGGCAGCGCGACGCGGTCCAGGCCCGCCGCCCAGCACAACCACGACAGCGCGGCCCAGTCGGCGCGGGCCGTCGCCAGCAAGACCGGGACGGCGGCGCCGTCGGTGGCCAGCCGTTCGTCGATCTCGACCGTGTCCGGCGTTTGCTCGTGCTGACCGTCGACGGCGGCCGGATCCGATTCGTCGGGCTCGCACTCGACGGTCTCGTGCCGCAATTCGACAGCGCCCGACGGCAACAGGTGGGACACGTCGGGCGGCAACCAGGGCGTTGCGGCGTCGGCGCCGGCCAGCGCGCGGATCGCGTCCCGCGCGCGCGCCAGCCGGGTGGCGTACACGCTGACGACGTGCTGGATGTCGTCGATGCCGTGTCCGATCTCGATGGCGACGCCGTCCAGCGCGGGATCGGGCGTGATGGGCTCGCGGCCCGGCCACTGGTCGTAACCGCGGAACACGATCGCCGCGTACGAGCGCAGCGATTCAGCCGCCTCGGGCGACTCGGCCCCCACGACGTCGACGTCTGCGAGCGCGCCCGCGAGATCGCCGCGCTGAAACCGCAGCAGCGCGCGCGTCAGGTGGGTCATGCGCCGCTCGGGCGCCAGCAGCAGAGACGCCTCGACCATCTCCGTCGCGGCCGGATGCATGCCCGGCAGCACCGAAGCGAGCGCGCGCAAGGCGGCCGCGGCGTCGGCGCCGCAGATCAGCGCGTCCAGGACCGACGCGATGCTCGTGTCCGTAGACTGCGACAGCGCCTCGCCCCACTGCGCCTCGCGGTCAGCGGCGAGGGCGACGACGTGCTCGCTGCGAAATCGATCGAACAGCGCGCGATCGCCGGCTGCCACCGCGCCGCGCGCGACCGCCACCAGCGCGTCGCGCACACGCGATTCCGCGGCCAGGGCGTGCGCCTGCGCCAGCCAATCGCCCCCGCCCGAGTCGGCCAGTGCAGGCGAGCGCGCGTCGTCGCCGTCGAGAAACGCGGCGCCGCGATCGACCGTGCGCACCACCGCCCCGTCGTCGTCGAGGAAGGACCAGCGCCCCATCGCCTGCCCGACTTCGTATGCGCCGCGTTCCTGGCGGATCCGCGGATCGGCGTAGGGGCTGGGACCGGCTTCCGTGAACCGCCGGTAGAACGGACCGTGCGGCCGATCGTCCTTGCCGTAACTGGCTTCCTGCACAAGGCGCCCGCTGCCGTCGAAGCTGCGCTCGGTCCGTACCTCTTCGCGCGGATTCGCGACTTCGTCGGTCAGCCTGCCGCCCTCGTCCCAGAAGCGATCCAGCTCGCGGCTGCGCAACGCCCACCCGCTGCGCGACTCGTCGAATTGCGCGAGCTCGGGCAGACCGTCGGGCCGCGCCGGGCACAGCCGCCCGTCGGAGAGGATGGCGCGCCCCTCGCGATCGTAGAAGACCTCGAGCAGGAACTCGCCCTGGCGATAGCGCTCGCTCAACCGGGCCGCGCCGGGCGGGACGCAGCACTTGCGGAGCATCTCGCCGTCGGGATCGTCGGAAGCGTAGGCGGTCACCGTCCCGTCGACGCGGCCGGCGACATATTTCCCCTCGCGCGCGACGGCGCCGTCGGGGTGATAGATGAAGAAGGGGCCGTCCTGCAGGCCCGCGACGAACAGCGACCTCGAGTACAGCGTGCCGTCGTCGCGATAGAGCAGGCATTCGCCATCACGCCCGCCCTGGGCGTCCTTGCGCGATACCTCCCACTTGCCCGCGTCGGGATTCCACACGCCCGCCTCGGGAACCGCTGCGGGTCGGCGCGGCGTTTCCGCTTCCGGGCTGGATTCCGGGGTCGCGTCCACGGTCCGCAAAGGATACGCCAGGAACGCAGGCCGTGGTTACACTGCGCGCAATGACGCGGTCCGAGCTTTCCCGGCGCGAGCTGATTGCAGGAACGGTCGGAACGGGCTTCGCCATGGCGGTGCGGCCAGTGTCGGCGACGACGGTCACCACCAGCAGCGACGGCCTCGTCGTCGCTGACATCCGCATCCCCGCGAAGGCCGGCGAGATCCCTGGCACCTGCGCGCGCCCCGCGAAGCGGAAAGGCGCCGCGCCGGTCGTGGTGGTCGTGCACGAGATCTTCGGCGTACACGAGCACATCCGTGACGTCTGCCGGCGGCTGGCGAAGCTGGGCTTCCTGGCCGTCGCGCCCGATCTGTTCGCGCGCCAGGGAGACGTCTCGAAGGTCGCCGACGCGAAGGAGATCGACGGCAAGATCGCGTCGAAGGTGCCCGACGAACAGATCATGAACGACCTCGACGCGACGGTCGCCTGGGCGAAAGCGGAAAATGGCGACGCCACGCGCGTCGCGATCACGGGCTTCTGCTGGGGCGGCCGCGTCGTGTGGCTTTACGCCGCGCACAGCGCCGCGCTCAAGGCGGGCGTTGCGTGGTATGGGCGGCTGGTCGGAGACAAGGACGCGTTGCACCCGCGGCATCCGATCGACGTGGCGGCGACGCTGAAGGCGCCCGTGCTCGGTCTTTACGGCGGGCAGGATCAAGGCATCCCCGTCGCCAGCGTCGAGGAGATGCGCAAGGCGCTCGCGGCGGGCGGCCCCGCGTCCAAGCGATCGGAGATCAACGTCTATCCCGACGCCGGCCACGCGTTCTTCGCGGACTACCGCCCCAGCTACCGGCCGGCCGCCGCGGCGGACGGCTGGAGCCGCCTGCTCGCGTGGTTCAAGGCCAACGGCGTCGCGCCTTGATCCTCAGGCGAGCAGACGGACGGCGGCGGCGCCCAGGCTGTCGAACACGGCGTCGGCCGTTTCGAAGCGCCCGCCCGCGGTGAGCCCCGACGGGATCACCCAGCAGCGCAGCCCGGCCGCCTTGGCGGCCCGCAGCCCGCGCTCGGAGTCCTCGATCACCAGGCAACGATCACCCGCGACGCCCAGGCGTTCGACCGCGCGCAGATAAGGATCGGGCTCCGGCTTTCCACGCGCGTAGTCCCCCTGCGCCAGCACCAGCTCGAAGTGCTCGAGCAGGCCGGTGCGCGCGTGTGTCCGCGCGAACGGCCCCTTCTCCGAGCTGGTGACGATCGCCAGGCGGTAGCGCCGGGCCAGCGCCGGGACGATGTCCGCGACGCCGGGGATCACGACGTCGGCGCTTCCGACCAGCTCGAAGTAGCGTCGATCGCGCGCGGCCCGCAGCGCATCGATGTCGCCTGGGCCCAGGCCGCGCTCGCGCGCCAGGTGCCACGCGCCGCGCCCCTCCCGCAGAAACAGCTGGACGTAGGCGTCGGCATCCAGCTGGATCCCGACGCCCGCCAGCGCCTCCTGGTTCGCGCGAAAGTAGAGGTGCTCGGTGTCGACGAGGACGCCGTCGTTGTCGAACAGGATCGCGTCGAACACGCCCGACTACGGGAGCAGCAGCAGCTTCCTGAACAGGCGGATGTCGCCGATCAGGTCAACCCGGTAGGCCACCAGGCTGTTGACGTAGTTGAACGTCCCGATCGCCTGGTTGTACGCGGCCTGATCCTTCGCGGCCGACGCCGCGTCCAGCGCCGCCTTGGCCGTGTACCAGTCCGGGACCGCGGTGCCGTCGGTGTACGAGCCGACGTTCAGCGGCACGGTGCCCGCGACGCCCTTCTTCCCGGTGATGGCGGCCAGCTCATCGAGGATCTGCTTGCCGATGTTGACCGCCGCGCCGTTCTGGTTCGTGGTCGAATGGAAGATCAAACCCGTCTCGGGGTGCGTCCACTCGAAGTCCGCGCCCGGCGCCACGACGAAGTCGTCGTCCGAACCCTTGATGCCGATGGTGAGGAAGTTCTGGAAGTCGAGCGTCGCGTCCCACGAGCTCCCCAGCCGGCCCAGCCCGAACAGCAGCGCCCAGTAGCGGATGCTCTTGTTGACCGGCGTCAGGATGTGGACCGCCCCGGGCTGCGCGTAGGCGGGCGTCGGCGGATCCACGAGACCGAACGTCTCGAGATCGATCACCGGCGTCGGCTGGAAGGTCGGGTTCTGCAGGGTGCCGCCGAACGTCGCGGCGTAGTAGGTCGGATCGTTGCGGATCACGCCCGACAGCAACCTCACCACCTCGTCGCGGAACAGGCGGTAGTAGTTGATCGACGAACGGGCCGCCACGTCGGACAGCTCGTCGACGCGGAAGAAGCGCGACTCCGTGCTGGTCAGCGCGTTCAGCGCCTGCAACTTCTCCAGCAACGATCCGACGCGCGTGAACGTGTAGTAATAGTCGTCGGAGAAGTTGATGTAGAACGGCTTCGCGTCGGGCAGCCCGATGTTGAGCTTCGGCGTGCCCGTCAGGCACAGCGAGTCGTCGATGTCACCGTAGTCGTCCACGGGGAACGTCGCGATCGTCGGACTCTCCTTTGTCGCGCAGTGCATGCCCGGTTCGGGCGTCTGCAGGATGGCCGCGATCGCGTTCAGCGAGTCGATCGACGCCAGGAACAGGTCGGTGCCCAGATCGAAGTCGATGTAGTCCGAGAAGAAGAAGAAGAACATGAACGCCTCGGAGTAGCGGTTGAAGTACCGCTCCTGCAGGCGCCCCAGGTAGAGGTCGATGTCCCAACCGGTGCGCCCGCGCCGGTAGGCGTTGAACGCGTAGTAGTTGCGGAACTGCTCGGTGACGTTCGAGACGATCTCCTGCTGGTTGGCGCCGCGGTCCCAGGTCTTGCAGTCCAGGTTGCCCTGGAACATGTCCTCGCAGAACTTGTACGGGCGTTCGGGGTACACGTGAATGTTGCCCGTACCGGTCTTCATGAAGTTGCGGAACTCGGTCTGCCACATGTCGATGAACGCCTTGTACGGCATCACCGTCGTCGCCTTGCTGTCGAAGTTCTTGGTGCCGCCGGTGTTGAACGGCAGCTGCGAGTAGTCATCCAGGGCGATGATGTCGGTCAGCCCGTTCCAGGCGTTGAACTTGGACCCCGAGATCAGATCGATCATCTGGCCGTAGCCGAAACGAATGGCCGCCGTGTCGTACTTGCCCAGGCCGTGGATGTCGCTGTTGAAGCGCGCGCCGTAATCCATCACCGACGCGTACGCGAACTCGCTCAGCTTCCGCTCCGAGTCCCACTTCTGCGGATCGACGCTGGCCCGGATGTTCCAGAACTCGTCGTCGTAGTTCAGCGCGTCGGTGGACGCGGAGAAGTTGTGGCGCAACCCCATGGTGTGCCCGACCTCGTGATCGGCCAGCCCGTGGAAGATGCGCGCCCGCAGCTCCATGAACATCTGCTCGGGCGTCATCGGTTCCTTGCCCAGCTCCAGCGCCGTCCCCAGGATCGCGTCGTCAGCGAAGTCGGCCATGTACACGCAGCCGTGCTGCGACAGCGTCTGGAACCGCGCCCGGCGGTCTTCGCGCGTCTGCGACGACAGCCACGGCTTCTGCATCGCCTGATCGAACACGTCCGACGGCACCGGATCCCCGGGCCGATAGCCCCGCAGGATCGCGGGCAGAACGTCGTCGTTGAACAGCAGCTTCTCCGCCGTCGTCCCCTTGATCGCCTTCAGCGGCTGGTCGTCGATGCCGGCCGAGACCTTCCTCAGCCGATCGTCACGCGTCTGCCCCAGCGCCTTCATGCGCGCCTGCACCAGGGCCTTGGCGGCGTCGGTCATCTTCTCCGTCGAGCGCGCCCTGCTGGCGGCGCTGGTCTCGGCCAGGACGTCACTGATGGACCGGCCCGAAAGCAGATCGTCGACGCTCAGCTGCTGGTTGGCCAGCCGGACGCTGTCGACGGCGAACTTCGCGTACACGTCAAGCGCGGCGCCGTAGATGTACGCGGACGCCGAGATGATCTCGCCCGTCTCGGGATCCTGCGACGACGGTCCGTAGCCCAGCGGACCCGCCGCCTGCGGCCGGTCGACCCAGTGCAGGAACGAGTAGCGGAGATCGCCGTTCTTCTGCCAGACGAACTTCGGCTGGTTCTGGTCGTTGTCCGGACGCTTCTCGGTGACGACCTCCAGCGCGGTGCAGGCCTTGACGAGATCGGCCGGCCCCAGGTTGTCGAAGTCGAGCACGTGCATCTTGTCGCGCGCCTCGACCATGCGGCGCACGTCGGGGTGAGCCGTGACGAACGCGTTGACGTTGTCGAGGCTGCAGCCGTTCGGCTCCAGCACGAAGATGTTGGGCAGCGTCTCGGCGCAGTTCTGCAGGTCCACCTGCGTCGGCAGCTCGTCCTTGCCGAGTTCCCTGCCCCCGCACTTGCCGGTGCCGCTGAACTTGATCGCGGCGACGGTCTCCTTCATCGCCTTGTTCCAGTCCTGGACGGTCAGCGTCGCCTGGTCGCGCAGCTTCGTGTCCGCGGGGAACTCCGGGTTCAGGTAGTAGGTGATCTTCCGCGTCTCGCGCTGCGACATGAGAATGGGACGGGGCTGCATCGTCTGCGGATCCAGCATCAAGTTGCCCTTATCGTCCTTCTGGAAGGACTCCTTCCAGATGTTCCAGCGGTTGGCGTAGAACTGGCGCCCCTCCTGCGTCGAGCCGACCTGCCGGTCGTAGGTCGGCAGCGCCGTGCGGAAGAAGCCGAACTTCGAGAACTGATCCAGCGCCGCGTCCTGGCAATCGTCGCCCGTCAGCCCCTCTTCTTTCAGCTTGGCCGCCGTGCACGGGATGATGCCCTTGCTGCCGAACGCCATCCGGATCGGCGTGCCGTCCACGTCGCGAATCAGCTCGCGGTCCGGGAACGACAGCGGCTCGTACTCCGCGTTCGGAACCGGCAGCAGCGAATTGCGGTAGGTGATTTGGGCATTTCCGCAGCCCCAGGGCCCGACCTCGTCGTCCGCACCAAACAACTTGTAGCAGGCGTAGTAGTCGGGCAGGCGCTCCTGCTTGTACGTGAAGTCGACGTAGTCGCGCGTGAAGATCGGGCGGTCCGGATTGATTAGGTTGTCGTCGCCTTCGCCGACGTAGAGCCCCGTGCTCTTACTCGACGCGATGATGCCTGGGTCGGGATCATAGTTCGCCGGATCGGACAGGTTCTCGGACCAGTCGACGCGCATGTACTGGCGCTGGTTCCACGGCCGGTCCTGGCTGTCTTCCTTGATGACGTTGGTCTCCTCACCCGTGGCCGCGTTGTACTCGCGCTTGATGTCGAAGTGCGACAAGA
>Ga0207691_10007347_pt1 | contig 10625 bp, 3 predicted proteins | sample KBSM13metaG_FD_184327 | JGI IMG/M metagenome (GOLD analysis project Ga0207691, IMG submission 184327) | Miscanthus rhizosphere microbial communities from Kellogg Biological Station, Michigan, USA - KBS M1-3 metaG (SPAdes) (version 2) | ecosystem: Host-associated > Plants > Roots > Rhizosphere >... | reverse complement strand
TATCCGCTGCCCGAGGCGCAGCTCGACCGGTTCATGTTCATGACGCTGGTCCGCTACCCGACGCCGCAGGAGGAAGTGCAGATCATGAAGCAGGCGACGAGCGAGTACCGCCCGTCGCTGTCTCGCGTGCTCGACGGGCCCAAGATCCAGCAGTTGCAGCAGGTGGTGCGGCGCGTGCCCGTCGCCGAACACGTGTTCAACTACGCCCGCGACCTGGTCCGGGCCACGCGGCCCGGCGAATCGGGCGTGCCGCCTTACGTGAACGAGCTGGTCCAGTGGGGCGCCGGCCCCCGCGCCGGGATCTACCTCATCATGGCCGGCAAGGCGCGGGCGATCCTCCACGGCCGGGTCCACGTCACCACCGACGACATCGCCGCCATGGCCCACCCGGTCCTGCGCCACCGCATCCTCACCACCTTCAGCGCCGAGGCCGCCGGGGTGAATTCCGACAAGGTGATCGACCGCCTGCTAACCGAGATACCACGGAACAAGGCGGCGGCTGCTTAGATTGCGCGACACGCCGATGCCAGCCGCCCCCCCCGCCCAAACCGCCCGTCCCGCCAGCGGCTTCACGTCGCTGCTCGACCCCCGCGCCCTCGCGAAGGTGTCGAAAATGGAGCTGGTCGCCCGCCAGGTGATGGACGGCTACGTCCAGGGCATGCACCGCTCGCCCCACGTCGGGTTCGCGCTCGACTTCGCGCAGCACCGGCCATACGTCGCGGGCGACGACATCAAGCGGATCGACTGGCGCGTCTACGCCAAGGCCGACCGGTATTACATCAAGCAGTACGAGGTCTCGACCAACCTGCGGGCCCACGTCGTCCTCGACGCCAGCGGCTCCATGGCATACCGCGGCGCGGCCGACGCGACGAGCAAATTCCGCTACGCCCAGTTCGTCGCGGCGTGCCTGAGCTACCTCGTCCTCCACCAGCAGGACTCGGCCGGGCTGGTCACTTTCGACACCGCCGTGCGCGAAATCCTTCCGGCAAAGAGCAGCCCGACGCACCTGATGCGGATCCTCCAATCGCTGGAGGCGACGCGGCCCGAGCGCGAGTCGGGCGTGGCCCCGATCCTGCACGAGGTGGCCGAGCGCATTCCGCGCCGGGGGATGGTGATCGTCGTCAGCGATCTGTTCGACAAGGCCGACGCGCTGGCCGAGGCAATGCACCACCTCCGCCACCGCCGGCACGAAGTGCTGCTGCTCCAGGTGATGGCCGACGACGAGCTGACGTTCCCGTTCCGCAAGTGGAGCCTGTTTGAAAACCTCGAGCGCGCGGCGGACCGCGTGAAGCTCGACCCGGCGACGATGCGCGCGCAATACCTGGAAAACGTCGCCCGACACCTGAAAACGATCCGCGGCGCGGCGGCGAAACTGAACGTCAGCCACGTCCTGCTGAACACGAGCGAGCCGTTCGACGAGGCGCTGATGGCGTACCTGGCGGCGCGGGTGGGGTGGAGGTAAGGCGAATGCAGAATGCAGAATGAGGAATGCAGAATCAATGACGGCGGACGGCGCACCGTTCGCTCTCACTTCTGCATTCTGCATTCGTCATTCCGCATTCTTCCTGCGTAAGCATTTATGTCTTTCCTCGTCCCCTCACTCCTCCTCGGCGTCTTGGCCGCGGCCATTCCGGTCGTGATCCACCTGCTGCACCGGCAGCGGACGACGCCGGTGCCGTGGGGGGCGATGCAGTTCCTGCTGGAGTCGCCGCTGCGCTTCAAGCGACGGCGGAAGGTCGACCACTGGATCCTGCTGCTGGCGCGGATGGCGCTGCTCGGCCTGCTCGGCTTCCTGCTCGCCCGGCCGCTGATGATCGAGGGCAAGTACAGCCCGCTGTCGAGCAACGTCGCCACCGACATCGCCGTCGTGGTGGACCATTCGTTGTCTTCGGGCCGAAAGGCGGCCCGCCCCGCCGACGCCCCCGCCGATCCATCGGCGACCGGCGGCTCCGTCTTCGACCGCAGCCTCGCCGTCGTGGACGACGTGGCCCGGCTCATGAAGCCCAGCGACACGCTGAGCGTCGTGCTGGCGGAGCACCGGCCGGACACGTCGTTCACCCCGCTTCCGGTGCGAAGCGTCAACGTCCGCGACGTCCAGGAGCGGCTCCGACGGCTCAAGCCGGGCATGACGGCGGCGTCGATCGCGGACGCCGTGCAGGCGGCGCGGGAGGTGATCGGGCGCGGGCCCAACGCGCAGAAGCTGATCGTGGTCGTGTCGGACGGCCAGCGTAACGCGTGGCAGATCGACAACCACGCCGCCTGGGCCGCGGCGACGGGTGACCGCTCCGGCGCGGGTGCCCCCAAGGTTTATTCGCTGCCGGTCGCGCCCGCGGCGAATCTGCCCGACATCGCGGTGGGCGACGTGAAGATCGAGCCGACACTCGTCGGCTTGAATCGTCCGGCGCAATTGACGGCGACGCTCACGCGCACCGCCGGCGCAAGTGGGGCCGGGGGCGCGGGGCCAGGAGCGGTCACGGGTAACGGCGGCGCGGTGAGCGTGTCGCTCGTCGTCAACGGCAAACCGGTCGAAAAACGGCCGGTGGCGGGACTCGCACCCGGCGAGGCGCGCACCGTGCGATTCGATTACGCGTTCACCCAGCCGGGCTCGAACTGGGTGAGGATCCAGGCCGACGCCGGCGACGCCCTCCCCGCCGACGACGCGGCCGTCGCGGCGGCGACCGTGTGGAACCGGCTGCCGGTGCTGGTGATCGACGGGCAACTCACGACGGCCGGTCCGTTCCGCTCGAGCCAGTTTCTCGTCGCGGCGATGCAGCCCGTCGCCGAGGCGGCGCAGGAGGCGACGGCGCTCGTGCAGCCGAAGGTGGTCAGCGCGTCGGCCGCGGAAGGCGAGAAGCTGGACGACTTTGCCGCGGTCGTCGTCAATGACGTGCCGGCTCTCTCGGGCGGCGCCGCGGAAAAATTGGCGGCCTACGCCCGCGCCGGCGGGGGCGTGTGGCTGATCCTGGGGCCGCGGTCGGACCCGGCGCTGATCGGGAGCCAGCTCGCCCGTGCGGGGCTGCTGACGGCCAAAGTGCGCGAGAAGCGGTCCGCGGGCGCCACCGGCGCGGCCCCGGCCGTTGAGCTGAAGGCGCCGCTCAACCCGATGGTGGCGCTGCTGGCCGCGGCAGAACACAACGCGCTGACCGGGACCGTCACCCGCCAGTGGTGGGCGGTCACGCCCGGCGACGGCGACGAGCAGGTCGTCCTCGCCACGGCCGGCGGCGCCGACCCGCTGGTTTACGAGCGCCCCGTCGGCCGCAACGGCGGGCGCGTCGTCGTCTGGTGCACCAGCGCCGACGGCGCCTGGAACAACTGGCCGCTCGTGCCCAACTTCGTCCCGCTGGTCAACGAGACCGTCTACCACCTCGCCGGCGCGTGGACGCGCTCGGCCGGAACCGGGCGGCTCGACGCCGGCTCCCCGCTGGAGTGGTCGGGCCCCGCCCAGCCGCGCGTCAAGTCCGCGAGCATCACCCGCCCCGACGGCACGGTCGTCACCCGCCAGCCCACCCTCTCCAACGGCCGCCAGCGCCTCAGTTACAACGACACCGCCGAGCCGGGCCTGTACACGCTGCGTTTCGACCCGACTGAGATCCCCCAGCCCGTCTACTATGGCGTCGGTATCGATCGCAGGGAACTGGACCCGGCGCCGTTGAGCGAGGCCGACGACGCCTGGCTGAAGAGCCGGGGATTCATCGAGCGGCGCATCACGCGGGATGAGCTGGCGTCGGCGCTAGGCGGCGTGAATAAGGGCGTCGAGCTGTGGAAGTGGCTTGGACTCGGAGTGCTGGCGCTGCTGGTGTTCGAGACGCTGATGACTCGACGGATGATCCGCCTCCAGGACGGCCGCGCCGACGGCACCGGAACACTTTCGGGGGCTCACGCGTGACCTTCGCGCCGCACAGTTTCGCAGCCGACTGGTCGCTCTCCCCGCAGTGGGCGTTCAACCGCTGGCTCGTCGCCGCGGCCGTCCTGCTCGCCGGAGCGATGGTGGTCTACCTCTACCGCGCCCAGCAGCGGGTGGCCCCGCGGCGCGTGGTGATCACCTTGACCGCGCTTCGGTTGGTGCTGGTGGTGCTGGCGTTGGTGTTGCTCGCCGGCCTGGGGGTCCGGTGGAAGCGGACCGGCGCGTCCGGCGGGACGTTGTGGCTCGTCGTCGACCGCAGCGGCTCGATGGACCACGCCGACCCGCAGGCGACGCCGGTTGAGAAACTCCGGTGGGCCGACGCGCTCGGCTACCTGCCGCCGGAGGCGCGGCCCGGGCGGCTGGGGCGTTGCGCGGCGCGGGCGATGGCGCTGCGTGCCGAGCTGGCGCACTTGAGAAGCGCCGGAGAAATTCCGGAGGCGCCCGGCGGGTCGTCGCGGGGCGCACCGGATTACGCCGCATCGCTGCGGGCGTGGGGCGACCGGGCGCGGGCGCTTGCGGACGACGCGGCAAAGGAATCGGGCGCGGCACCGTCGTCCTTCAGCGCGCCTGCGCCCTCAGCCCTCGCGTCGGTCGCGCGGCGGATGAACGATCTCGCCGACCAGGCCGCCAAAAGCCCCCGCCGCGACGAAGCGGGGCGGCTCGTTCCCTGGGACGAGATTCAAAAACAGATAGACGCTACGGTCACGGACCTGCGCACGCGCGCCGACGACGCCGACGCCAGGTTCCTCGCCGACCACGCTTCCGACGCCCGCGTCACGCAGGCGTTGGCGAAGGTCGCGGCGATGAGCCGGGCACAGCTCGCGACCCTCGCGTTTGCCGCGAAGGGCGAGCCCGGCGCCGCGTCGCTGGGCGATGCCGTCCCCCGTCAAAGGACCAGCCTCGTCACGTTCAGCGACGCGCCGCAACAGGTCGAAGTCAAATCCGAATCCGACCTCGTCAAGGCGCTCGGCGCAAGCGCCACCGGCCCCGGTGAAACCACCGGCCGATCGACCAACATGGCCGCCCCGCTGCGCTACGTCGCCGAACACCTCGGCCAGACCGAGCCCGCCGCCGTCGTCCTCGTCGGCGACGGCCGCCACAACAACGGCGGCGACCTGGTCGAGCCGGCGCGCCGGCTCGCCGCGCGCGGCACGCGCGTCTTCGCCCTCGCCCTGGGTTCGGAGCAAGTCGCACCCGACGCCGCCGTCGAGCAGGTCGACGCCCCCGACTGGGTCTACCAGGACGACACCGTCCGCTCCTCCGCCCTGCTCCGCCTCGACGGGCTGGCCGGCAAGCCCGTCACGGTCGAGTTCTACCGCGGCGACAAGAAAGTCGACTCGAAAACGATTACCCCCACGCAGGAGCGCGCGACGCAGGTCGTCGGCTTCAGCGACAAGCCGCCCGAGCCCGGCGTGTTCGAATACGACGTGCGCGTCGCCGACGTGCCGAACGAGGCGGTCAAGGAAAACAACCGCCTCGGCTCGCGCGTGTCGGTGAAGAAGGACAAGCTGGCGGTGCTCGTCGTCGAAGACCTGCCGCGCTGGGAATACCGCCACTTGGTCAACTACCTCTCGCGCGACAACCGGGTGAAGCTCCAGACGATCCTGCTCCAGCCCGCCCGTGCCGAGATGGTGCAGCGCCCGACGCCGCGGCGCGCCTCGCCGAAGAACGACGGCGTCGAGGCGCAGCTGCTGCCGGAGAAAAAGCAGGACTGGGCCGCGTTCGACCTGGTGGTGCTCGGCGACGTGCCGAAGGAGGCCCTGAGCGACGAAGACCAGCAGAACCTCGCCGCGGCCGTCAAAGACCGCGGCACGACGCTGCTCCTGATGGCCGGGCCATTCAACATGCCCCAGCGCTTCGGCGGCACGCCGCTGGCCGACCTCATCCCGGTAGAGCTCTCACCCGGCGAGTGGGCGAGCGCCGCGCTGCCCGAGCACCTGACGAAGGGATTCCGCCCGACGTTGACGCCGGAGGGGCAGGCGTCCATCCTCGGCCAGTTCACCATCGATGAACCGGCCAACCTCGCGCTGTGGACGGCGATGCCGCCGTGGTACTGGCACAGCGAACTGACTCGGGCAAAGCGATCGGCGAGCGTGATCTGGTCCATCGGGGAAACCTCAGGTCCGCCGATTTCTGACTCCGCTCCTGTGGATGCCGCGCGCGACCGCGCCGTGCTCGCGACAATGTCCGTCGGCATGGGCCGGGTGATGTACCTCGCGAGCGACTCGACCTGGCGGATGCGCCAGGTAAACGGGCAGAACCCGCACGAACGGTTCTGGGGCCAGGTGATCCGCTGGGTGGTCGGGAACGAATTGCCCGCCGGGGGAAAGCTAGTGCGGTTCGGGACCGACAAGCCGCGCTACGTCGCGGGGGAGGCTGTCGTCGTGACGGCCCGGCTGTTCGGGGAAGATTTCACGCCATTGCGAGGGCAGAAGCTGGCGGCCGTGGCGCGTGCCGGCGCCGGAGAAAAAGAGGCCGTCGCGCGCGCGGAGTTGTCAGAACTCCCCGACGCCCCCGGCTATTACCGCGCCGTGCTGTCCGGCCTTCCCGCCGGCACTGCGGTGCTCTCGCTCGAGGGCGAGTCGGTGCAGCCCCTGCTCGACAAGGACCAGGTGCCGGCTGCCCAGCGCACGCTGACGCTCGACGTGCAGTCCCAGCTTTCGGTCGAGCAGCGCAACATCAACGCCGACCGCGCCGCAATGGCCGGCCTCGCCGAAGCCGGCGGCGGCTTCGCCCTCGACGGCCCCTACGCCGACGTGCTGGGCGGAAGCCTTCCGGAGTTAAACTACACGACCGAGACCGTCGAAGAAGTCGGCCTCTTCGCCGACCCGAACGACCGGCACACGCGTTGGGCGCACTGGGCGTTTCTCGCGGTGTTCGCGGTGGTCGCTTCGGCCGAGTGGGTCATCCGGAAGGCGGCGGGGTTGGTATAGAAAATGCAGAACGATGAATGCAGAATGCAGAATCAGGGACGGGGTACTGGTCCGTCATTCCGAGGTACGGCGCTGAATCTCTCGTGGTGCCAGTGACGTGAGATTCCTCGGAGTACCTCGGGATGACCAGTTTTCGGCGCGACGGCTCTGATTCTGCATTCATCATTCTCATTCCGCATTCCATCCGCGGAGAACATGCACATGACCGCCATCCCCCAGCCCGGCTCCTCCCGCGCGGTGTCCGACCGCATCGCCGGGCCCCTGCGCCAAGTCGCGGCGCGGCAGTGGAACGTCGTCGCGGCCACCGGGGTGCTCAAGACGCTCGCCGCGGCGCTGGCGCTTCTGCTGCTCACCGCCGTGGTATTGGGCACCGCCGCCACGTTGCCGGGCGCGCTGCGGATTATCCTGGCCGCGGCCGCATGGGCGGTCGTCGCGACCTCGGGAGCGATCTTTCTCCGGCCGGCCCTGCGCCGGCGCACCCTGGCGGATGCGGCGTTTACCGTCGAGCAACGAACGCCGGGACTCGACGAGCGCCTCAGCAGCACGGTCGAGCTTTCGTCCGAGCCCGAGCCCTTCGCCGGCTCGCCCGCGCTGCTGCGCCAGCTCGCCCGCCAGGCCGAGGCCGACGCAGCCGCGGTTCGGCCCGACCTCATCGTCCCCGCCGACGGCGTCAAGCGCTGGGCAATCGTCCTGGCGCCGCTGCTGCTCTTGTGGCTCGCGCTCGCCGCGTTGTTCCCCCGGCCGCTCCTGGGAGGCCTGTATCGGACGCTGATGCCGTGGAAGGAGCACCTGCCGGCGATGCTCACGCGCATCTCCGTCACCCCGGGCGACGTTACCCTGGCCGAGGGCGACGCACTGGAGATCAAGGCTTCCATCAACACGTCCTCTGGCTCCGAAACCGAAACGTCCCCCCCGCTGCTGCTCACCGCCCCGATCGACGCCGCCGACGCGCGCCCGCTGGCCCGCGACCTCCAGCGCCACTCCCCCCGCGAATTCCGCGCGTCGTTCGACAACGTCCTCCAGAGCTTCCGCTACCGCGTCTCGACCGATCAGGACGAAAGCCCCTGGTTCACCGCCACGGTCCTGCCGCGCCCCTCGGTGGCGGCCCTCGACCTTCGCTACGACTACCCCCCCTACGCTCGCGTCGACGCCCGGACCGTCGCCAACTCCGACGGCGACGTCCGCGCCCTCCAGGGAACCGACGTCACCCTGACCCTTCACGCGACCGAGCCGCTCGACCTCGCACCGGGCAAGAGCCAGATCACCGTCACGGAAGGGACGCGGCAGCGCACCCTCGACCTTCGCGCGCTCGACGGCCAGCCCAACGTCTACGAGGCAAAACTGACCGTCTTCAACAGCGGCTCGTATCGGATTCAGCTCGTGAACCGGCACGGGCTCACGAACAAGGACGAGCGGCCGCGGGCGATTGCCGCCGAGCTGGACCAACCGCCGAAGGTGGCCATTACATCGCCGGATTCTCAGGTGACGGTCCGGCCGGACGACGACGTGCCCGTCGCGTTCAAGTCGTCGGACGATTTCGGCGTGGCGAAGGTGGTGGCGCTGGTGCAGGCGGATGACAAGCCTGCCGAGGAGCGCGAGGTCGTTGTGCCGCCCGACGCCGACCGACGCCAGATCGACGGCCAGTATCTGATCAACGTCGCCGACACGCTTTCCCGCGCCGGCGTCGACGAGGCCAAGGCGATCACCTACTGGCTCCGCGTCACCGACAACCGCGACCCCGACCCGCAGTCGGCCGAGTCGGCGCGGCAGACACTCAAGATCGACAAGTACCAGCAGCTGCCCTACCGCGCCCGCGTCGAGCAGGAGCAGGCGAAGGACCTGACCCAGGCAATCGACAAGGCGATCCAGCGGCTGAATCAGTCCGAGGGGCAGGTCAACTCGCTGAAGTCGATCGACCCCAAGCGCCCGATGAACCCCGACGAAAAGCGCCGCTCCGACGAGCAGCGCGACCAGCTCGGAACCACGTCAAAGGAACTGGCCGACGCCGCGGAATCGAACCGGCGCACGTCGTTCGGCGCCGTGGCGGAAAAGGCGCGGCAGGTGGCCGAGGGGCCGATCCAAGCGGCGGCGGAAGACGTCGCGCGGTCGCGCCTCAGCGACGACCAGCCGGAGGCGCGCAACAAGGCCGCGGCGCACGCGGCCGAGCAGATCGTCGACGCCCGCAAGAGGCTGGAGGAATTGAAGAAGGGGATCGAGGCGCGGGCCCGGGAGGTGCAGTCGAGCCACGAATTGGAGAAGCTCGCCGAGCGGCAGACGCAGCTCGCCGAGGCGCAGGCTAAGGCAACCCCGAGGCCGAAGAAGGACGACGCCGACCCGGCCGCGCGGGAGGCGGCGCGCGAAGCATGGCGGCAGGCGCAGCAGAAGCTCCAGCAGCGGCAGCGCGAGCTGATCGACCGCCTCAACCGCGCCATCGGACAGGACGAGTCGCTCCGCAATCCCAAGGCGGTCGAGCAGGCGACGAAATTGCGCGAGCTGCTCGACCGGGTCCAGCAGATCCAGAAGGACCAGGGGGTTCTCCAGGAGCAGGTGGCGAAGGACGAGCAGGTCACCGCGCTCCGCGAACAGTCCGACGTGCTCGCGGCACGTCAACAGAAACTCAACGACGAGATCGAGGCGTTTTCGGAAAAGCGGCACGCCACGCTCCGGACCGCCGACGCCCGCACGCCCGACCGCTCGCACCAGGCGGCGATCATCGACCACTTGCGAAAGGGCCAGATCGACCCGGCGCGGGAGCGGCAGAAGCAGTCGGTCGAGCAACTGAAGGAAGCCGCGCGAAAGCTCGACGAGCGCGGCCGGTCGAACGAGTTGAAGCCCGATCCCGTGCAGCAGAACGCGTTGAACCTCCAGGAGCAGGCGAAGCAGTCGGCCCAGCAAGTCGCCGCGCAGGCGCAGCAGGCCGGGGAGAAGCTGAAGCAGGCGAAGGCGGCGAAGGACGCCAACCAGACGGCGCAGGCGAAGAAGGACGTTGACGAGGCAGCGGAAGGACTTGCGAAACAGGCGAAGGCCGCGGAGGCGGCCGTCGCGGAGGCGTTGAAGTCGGACGACGCGACGGCGAAGAAGAGCGCCGAGGACGCCCGGCGCGCCGCGAACGCCGCCGAAGCCGCGGCCGACGCGGCGCGGCAGGCGGCGCAGGGCGACGACGCTGAGCAGGCGGCGAAGAAGCTGGACGAGTCCGCGAAGCAACTGGCCGCAGCGCGGCAGAATGCCGCGGAGGCGGTGAAGGCGGGCTTCGTGGACGACCAGCGCGACGCCGCCAGGGCCGCGGCCGCGCAGGCGAAGGAATTGGCCGAGCGGCAGAAGCAGCTCGCCGATGCCGCGAAAGAGAATGCCGAGGCGCTGGCCAAGGCGCGCAAGGACCAGCCGTCGTTGGAGGACGTCGCCAGCCGTCAGGGGCAGCTCAAGGACCAGACGAATCAGGCGAAGCAGCAGGCCGAACAACTCGAGCAACTGGCCAAGGCGGACAAGTCGCCGCTTGCGGAGCGGGTGGAGGGGGCGAAGAAGTTGCTCGACGCGGCAATCACCGACCAGGCGGAAGCCGCCCAGGCGGAGCAGGCGAACGCGCAGGCCCACCGGCAGATCGGTCAACTGCTCCAGCAGACACAAACGCTCTCGATTGAGGCTGTCCCTGCTGACCTCATAGACTCGGTGGAAGTCGATATTTCCGGCCTGGTCGCTATCGGCGATGCCATCCACATCCGCGACCTCAAGCTCAACCCGAACATCATCATCAATAACAACCCGGATGATCTGGTTGTCCGTATCAACCC
>Ga0207691_10007342_pt1 | contig 10630 bp, 8 predicted proteins | sample KBSM13metaG_FD_184327 | JGI IMG/M metagenome (GOLD analysis project Ga0207691, IMG submission 184327) | Miscanthus rhizosphere microbial communities from Kellogg Biological Station, Michigan, USA - KBS M1-3 metaG (SPAdes) (version 2) | ecosystem: Host-associated > Plants > Roots > Rhizosphere >... | reverse complement strand
GCACCGCGCCGATGCCCGCATACGCTTTGCGGCCGAGTATCTGCGCTTGATGCCGGCTGATCGGAAAAAGATCGCCGGCAAAACCGTGCTTCACCAGGAAGCTCGTGATGCGCCCGCCGAACTTCGCGACGTTGTCGGATGCGCCAAGCACCGCGACCGAGCGCGGATGCAAAATCTGATCTATTGTCAGCCGCGGTGCCGCGCGTTTGCCGGTGATGTGCGCCGTGTGCAGGATCGGCGACTTTGTCATTTGCGCACCAATCATCGATGCGTGCCGTTGAAGTAATCACGGCGAAAGCAACGGCGGGGCGGGAAGGCGCGCCTCACGCCCGGAACGCTTTGAGCTGCGGAATGATGTCTCTGGCGATGATCTCGATCTGTTTCATCTCGTACTTGTAGGGCACAAAGATTAGTTTCTGCACGCCTGCAGCGAGATGCTCTTTCAACTGTGCAACACATTCGTCTACGGTGCCGATGATGGCGCTGTCCTTGGTCGAGTCGCTCCACGACGCGTAATCCCATTCTTTGCCGAGCCACTCCATCATCTGCGATTCAACGGCGGCTCGCGAGGTGCCGATCATGATGGGAAGCTGCGCGCCGTTCATCAGCGTGTCGGGATCCTTGCCGGCTTCCTTGGCGAAGTTGCGGACTTTCGCCCATGACTTGGCGAAGCTCTCGGGCCGGTAGAAATAAGTGAGCCAGCCGTCGCCGCCGACCGCCGCACGCTTCAACACGACATCCACGTAGCCGCCGATCAAGATGGGAGGACGCGGCTTCTGCACGGGCTTCGGGTACATGACGCCGGCGGGAATCTTGTGATTCGTCCACTCGCCCTTGACCATGTCCTCGGTCCAGAAGCGTTTGAGAATGTCCAAGTTCTCGTCCATGATCTTGCCGCGTTTCTCGAACGGCACGCCGACCGCGTCGAACTCGCGCTTGTACCAACCGGCGGCCATTGCCATCAGCAGACGTCCGTTGGAGAGCTGGTCCATGCTCGAGAGTTGTTTCGCGAGCACCACCGGATTGCGCATCGGCAGCACCAGGATGCCGGTCGCAAGCTTGATCTTCTTCGTGCGAGCGGCGATCGCCGTCAGTAGCGTGAGCGAATCAATAATTGGAAAGCTCGGCTCGACGCCGAGCAGGATGTGGTCCCACACCCAGATCGAGTCGAAGCCCATTTCCTCCATCTTGACGCCGTAATCGACGAGCGCCCGTGCGTCGGGCATTTCGGGATAGGCAGTGAAATTACGGGCGGCGATGCCGAACGTGTTGTGCAACAGAGCCATGCTGGTCCTCCTGGTCTTGCGATTACGCCGTGTAGAGGCGATGAGGGTCGAGCTTGCGCAGAAATCCGAGTTCTGCGGCGGTGGGATGCTGCGTCGTTTCGATGTTCGGGTTGAAGACGAGCTCGAAACCGGTGCTATCCTGTACTTGGTCGCGTGTGACGCCCGCATGCAGCGCAACCACGTTCATGCGACGTGTTTTTCCGTCGAATCCGAAGATGCCGAGATCGGTCACGACGCGGTACATGCCGCCGGCTGGCAGGCCGCTGTCGCGGCGGGTCGTGTTGCCGCTCAAATATCCGGGGCTCGTGACGAAATCGACGCTCTCGACGAAGCGGCGTTTTTCGTGCTTCATCGCGACAATCATATGGGCAAGGCTCGCGATGTCATTGCCACCGCCGGTGCCGGGCAGGCGCGTCTTTGGATGCGCCGGATCGCCGATGAACGATGAATTGAGATTGCCGTGCTGATCGATCTGCGCGCCGCCCATGAAGCCGACGTCGACATAGCCGCGCTGCAGGAGCAGCAGCACGTCCGTGCTGCTCAATACCATGTTGGCGCGGATCGTGCAGCGCTGCTCGTTGGTAGAGGGCGGCAGCTTCCCGGGTTCGATCACTGGCCCGATGACGCCGCCCTCGAAAAGTATCGTGAGTCCCGGGCAGTGCAGACCTTGCGCGAGCGTTGCCGCGAGCAGAGGAATGCCGACGCCCGCGAACACGATCTGTCCGTCTTTGAGCAACCGCGAACTCATGACGGCGAGCAGCTCGCTCGCTGTGTAATCGGCGGCGCTAGGCATTCGAAACGCTCCTGCCATGCCTCGCCGCTTCGAGCAAATGATCAAGTCCGAGCAGGTTCAGGTAATCAGTCCAACTCTTCGGACCGTAAACGTAGCGATCCAGATACTCGGCCATGCCTTTGACCGGTTCTTTGTTCACGAGCGATGTGTAGTAATCCATGTGCTTGAAGAGCGGCTCGTTGATGCCGCTGCATTCATGCGGCGCGCAACCGAACGGCACTTCGACGACTGCTTCCACCGCGAAGAATGGAATCTTGGTCTGGTCCGGCGCGCGCCTGATCTGATCGTTAGAAACGATGCGCTCAGTCGTCAGGATCACGCGCGTGGCAGCCATTGCTAGATCGATGTCGAGAAACTGTAAACCATCGATCTGCGCATTGCCGTATGCATCGCAGCGTTGCACGTGGATGAGCGCAACGTCCGGATTGAGCGCGGGTACGAGCAGCAACTTATCTCCGGTAAACGGGCAATCCATTTCGCGTGCTTCCGGACGCTGCTTCATTACGTCCGAGCCCAACATGGAGCGCATCGGCAGAAACGGAACGCCCATGGCGCCGGCGCGATAGCGCATCCCCATTGCCATGTGGCTCCATTCATCGAAGCGCACTTTGCCGCTCTCTACATAGTGACGCATGACTTTGGAAATGCCCCACACGATGCCTTGACTGAACCAGCTCGTCTGGATGTGCTCGCAGGCGCCGGAACCGAGCAGCCAGTCGCCTTCGCTCGATGTAATGCCACGCGAACACGCGAGCCTTTTCTTGCGCCCGCGGATCAGCGCCCAGATCATGGCCATCGGCGTGCGCGACAAGGTGCTGCCGCCGATGCCGACGGATTCGCCGTCCTTGACCAGTGCTGCAGCTTCTTCGAGCGTCACGACTTTTTCGTGCAGGCTGCGGTCGCGCCCGCTCAGCTTGCGGCGCAAGTCGAGATAACTCTGGCTCATTGTTTGTCTTCGGATGTATACACGCGGAGGACCGGTTGACGCGAATCAGCCCGGCTTGAGCGCGCCGGTCTCTTCATTGAAATCGGTTATGAGTTTATCCCACGCGGGAATCGATTCCTGCAGTGCGGTCCAGAATGAAGCGTCCTTGCGGCGGTCGAAATCCTCGACGGCAACGCCTTGCTGCTCGACCCATGTGTAATAGCCGAGGTTGAAAACGCGACGGCGGTCAACGTGCGTGAGCTCCGTCAGGTGATCGTCTGCAATCGCTGCGAGATGCTGGCCGAAGATTTCGCCCGCATTTACTTCGTCAAATCCGCCGGGATAGCGTCGCTTCAGATACGCAGTTCGCTCGCTGTTATATAGCGCCGCACTATCCGTCGCGATCGTGATGATCGCGTCCGCCGCCCCGAGTTCAAGGCGCTTGGCGATTTTGATCGCGGCGATGATGTTGGCATTACCGGAAAGGCCGATGCTGGCGAGCGCCTTGAGCAGGGCGGGATCGATTTTTTTTCGCCGTGTAAGGTAGGCGCGGCCGACGCTGTCGTTGAACAGCAAATTAAGCGCGTCCGAACTCTGGTCGGAGACGCCAACGACGAGGTCGGTGTTCATGACATTGTGGATCAGCGGAATATGCTTGTCCCCAATGCCCTGAATATTGTGCTCGCCGTAGCCATTCGTGAGCATCGTCGGGCATTCGATCGCTTCCACCGCGGCGATGCGTGTGCCGTGCCGAGACTTGAGGTAATCGCCGGCGCCGATGGTGCCTGCTGAACCGGTCGCCGAGACGAAAGCAGTTAGGCGCAGTCCCGGTTCTTTATTGCGCAATTCGCTGTAGATGCGATCGAGCGCGCGGCCCGTGCAGAGATAGTGAATCAGGTAATTACTAAACTCGGAGAACTGGTTCAGTATTACGTTCTGTGAATCGCGCGAGAGCTCGCCGCACTTATCGTAGATTTCCTTGACGTTGCTTTCCGTGCCCGGCGTGCGAATGATGTCCGCGGGGTCGGCGACCCGTTGCTCGAGCCAGTCGAACCGCTCCTTGCTCATGCCGGCGGGTAGTACGGCGACGCCGCGGCAACCGAGGGTGCGCGAGATTGCGACGCCGCCGCGGCAATAATTGCCGGTCGACGGCCATATCGCCTTATCGGATGTCGGATCGAAGCGACCGGTGACGAGGCGCGGCACCAGGCAGCCATAGGCGGCCAGTACTTTGTGCGCGCCGATCATCGGAAAGCGATCGCCGAGCGCGACGACGATTTTCGCTTTGACACCCGTGAGAGCCTCGGGGAGTACGAGGTAGGCTGGAACATCGACGCGTCCAGTGCGCTTGTCGTCGTTGAACCAGTGGACGCGCCACAGATTCGCCGCCGACGGCAGTTCCGGATTGACACCGTCGAGCAGGCCCACTTGGCGCTTGGGCATCGTACTGGGTTCGGCAAGCTCGCTGAACGTCGGCAACGCGACCCTCAACTCTCGGAGGCGTTCGACTGCCTTCGCGCGCACGTCGCGATCCGCGATTTCCGGAATCAAAGTTAGTTCGCTCATTGCTTTTTTCTGCTGCCGGCCCGCGTGATCGAAGTTGCAACGAGGTGGCAATTGACGTGCTGAGGTACCAAAAATAGAATGATAACGCAAAACGCGCGTGGAACTTGAACCGCCGTCGTGCTGCTTACCCGAGCACTACGCCAATGCATTTGAACCGCAATAGCTCGGAGCAAAGACTCCCATGCGCACACGCATCTCGCACGGTTGGGTAGTAGGGTATTGCGACGGCAACCACCGGCTCGATCGTGGACACGAAGTCGTTTTCGAAGGCGACAACATCCTCTTCGTCGGGCCGAAATTCGACGGCCACGTCGACCGTGAGATCGACGCCGGCGGCAAGCTCGTATCGCCGGGGTTCATCGACACGCATGTTCATTCGGGCCATCGCGCATCGCACCGGCTGATCAGCGACACCGGCCGCGGCGATTATTTTGGCCAGCCGTTCTTCGAGATCAGCGTGCCGAAGGAAGGCACGCGCATCGAAGGGGATGTGCGTTACCTGCGTCCTGACGAGACCGGCCAGGAAGGTGAAATGGAACTGCATGCCCTTTTCACCGTCGCCGAACTCTTGCGCAACGGCGTGACGACGTTCGTGGAATATGGAAGCCAGCTGCGCATACAGGAAGCAATGATGGCGCAATGCCTCGCGCTTGGCGTGCGCGCATATCTCGGCCCCGGCTACGACTCGGGGCGTTGGGTCGGCGACGAGCACGGACGCTTAAAGCGCGTAATTACGGAGGAGAACGGCCGCAAAGAGTTTGCCGATGCGGTGAAATGGATCGAGCGTCATGACGGCACCGGCGGCGGGCTCATCAAAGGGATACTCGTTCCGCGCGAAATGGAAACGTGCAGCATCGATCTGCTGGACATGACGCGCGAGAAGGCCGATGAAATGAAGCTGCCGATGGCCACGCACGCGGCTTACAGCATCGTCGAGTTCTATGAAGTGGTGCGCGAGCACCGCAAGACGCCGATTGAAATTCTCGATAGCGTGGGCATGCTGCGCCCAACGCTCAACATCGGCCATGGCAACCTGCCGGCCGACAGCGTCCGCTTGAACTATCCGGGCGCACAGGACCTGAAACTGATGGGCGCGGCGGGCGTTTCCATTTCGCACTGCGCGACGAATATCGTGAGGCGTGCGCGCGTGCTCGACAACTGGGAGCGCTACAACGATCTCGGCATCAACATCGCCCTCGGTTCCGATACTTATCCACGCGACATGATGCTTAACATGCGCATGGCTTCGTATCTCGGCAAGATCATGAGCCACAACTACAAGTCCGCGACCGCCGCCGACGTCTACAGCGCCGCGACGCTCGGCGGCGCGCGTTCGCTCGGCCGCGACGACTTGGGTAGGCTCGCGCCCGGCGCACGCGCTGACATCATACTGATCGATTTATCGGGGCGCGGCTCGCTGCGCATGGGAACAGTACGCGATCCCGTCAAGACCGTGGTCGAATGCGGTGTCGGCGATGATGTCGACACGGTTATCATCGCGGGCGAAACACGCATGCAGAACGGCCGTATCGCCGGCATCGACCTCGATGACATTCGTCTCCGCGCGCAGGCCGCGGGCGAGCGCATCTGGGCGAACTGGCATAAATCCGATCCGCTCGGCCGCACACACGAGGAAGCGTGCCCTTGGTCGTTCTGCCCGGCGTGTTATCGCGACGGCGAGTTCGAGTGTTAAGCGGGCTGAGAATCTGCAGTTCAAAAAACTTAAGCAATCCCGCGAGGACCATTTAGACAGAGGTTGTCATGTCGTTTCGATTGTGCAGATCGGTACTTGGCACGGTAGTCGCACTGAACTTCACGCTTGCCAATTTACCTGCAAGCGCCCAAACCCCTTATCCAAACAAAGTTGTCAGAATCATCGTACCGTTTGGGGCGGGCGGCGCTTCGGACGTGCTGCCGCGGCTGATTGCGATACCGCTGTCCGCGATGTGGGGCCAGCAGGTCGTCGTCGACAATCGTCCCGGGGCTGCAGGCAACATCGGCATGGAACTCGGCGCGAAAGCTGCACCAGACGGATATACCCTCACGTCGGGTCCGGTCGGCAATCTCGCGATCAATCCGCACCTGTATTCGAATTTGACGTTCGACGTGCTCAAGGATCTGACGCCGATCACGCTTGTGGGATCAGTGCAGAACGTGCTCGTCGTGCATCCTTCGGTGCCCGCACGGTCAGTGAAAGAACTCATCGCGCTGATGAAGAAAAGGCCGGGCGAACTCACTTACGGATCCGGCGGTCTCGGCACGCAGGCGCATATAGCCGGCGAACTCTTTAAGGCCGCCACCGGTACCGATATGACGCACATTGCATACAAAGGCGTAGCCGCGTCCGTGACCGATCTGCTCGGCGGACACTTGGCGATGATATTCGCCCAGGTCCATTCAGTCGTGCCGTATATCCAGGGCGGCAAGCTGAGGCCACTGGGCGTGGCAAGCGCCCGGCGGGTTGCACAGTTGCCCGACGTGCCAACGATTGCTGATGCCGCAAACTTGCCGGGTTTCGAAGCGGTGTCTTGGTACGCGCTGGTCGGGCCCGCCGGCATGCAGAGGGCGGTAGTGGCAAAGATTCAGGCTGATGTCGCTAAAGCACTGCAGCTGCCCGACGTGCGGGAAAAACTCGCCGGTATTGGCGTAGACGTCGTTGGCAGCACGCCGGAGCAGCTTGCAGCAGCGATAAAAACCGATTACGACCGCTACGGCGCAATTATTCGCAAGCTGGGCATCAAGGCAGATTGAGTTTCCCAATAATGATCAACGCGCCGAAACGTTTCTGCTGATCGGTTCGTAGTCCCGACGCATCGGTTTATCGGGTGCAACCCAAGTGTGGCATAGTGGTTCAGCAGCGCTGTCCGGCGTGGTCATAAGCGCGTACTAGATGGTCGCGCTTGAGCAGGCTTGTTCGATGCTAAGATATCCTTAGAAATGATCCAATTCCGTCATATCTGTCTGTCATCCGTGGTGATCTTTTTTGTGGAGACTCTATGAAGCGCACGCTTTGGACATTTATCGGCGCCGGCCTGATTGCCGCGGCGCTATCCGTCAGCCCGGCAACCGCGCAAGAGGCCATTCGTATCGGCGTCACTCAGCCATTGACAGGCGCCTTCGCCGCGTCCGGCAATTATGTAACGCAGGGCGCCAAAATCGCCGAAGACCAGATCAACGCGGCGGGCGGCGTGCTGGGGCGGAAGATCCAGCTCATCGTGGAGGACAACAAGTCCAATCCGACCGAGGCCGTGGCTACCGCTGAGAAACTCATCTCAAAAGACAAGGTGCCGGTGCTGATGGGGGCGTGGAGCTCGGGCCTGACGCTTGCGGTCATGCCGAAGTTGATGGAATACGGCGTGCCGATGCTGGTGGAGACATCATCCTCGGGCAAGATCACGGTGTCCGGCAATCCGTGGATCTTCCGCATCAGCCCGACGTCCGAGATGGAAGCGAAAGCGTTTGCAGGCTACGTTAAGACGCTCGGCATCAAGAAGGCCGATTTCCTCGCGACCAACAACGACTTCGGACTTGGCGCGTCGAAGGAATTTTCGGAAATGCTCAAAACGCAGGGCGCGGCGATCGGCGAGATAGAAACCATGGATCCGAAAGCGACCGACTTCTCGGCTCAGCTCGCAAAGATCAAGAACTCCGGAAGCGACACGCTGTTCGTCACGACTGCGGTGGAACAGGCGACGCTGATCCTGAAGCAGGCTAAAGAGCAGCAGCTGAAGCAGCGCATCATCACAACCGGCGGATCGGTTTCGCCTGACCAGCTGATTCAGCAGGCGGGCGATGCTGCCAACGGCTCGATGCATCTCGTGTTCTTTACGCCGTGGTTTCCGGAGGCGGTAAAAAATCCGGATGTCGCCAAAAAATTCGTCGCCGAGTGGAACGCCCGCAAGTATGCGGTGGGCGGCCTGACCGAAGGGTTCCGCGGCTGGGACGGCATCTATACGATCGTCGAAGCCATCAAGACGGCAGGCAAGGCCGACCCGGTGGCGATTCAGAAGGCGCTCTGGAGCGTGAAGTACAAAGGCATCAACGGCGATATCGCATTCATCAAGCAGGGCCCGGCGGGCCAGGAGAGCGGCCAGAACGTACCGAGTGTCTACCTCGTGAAAATCGAAAACGGGAAAGTCGTCAAGAACTAGCAGCGTGAAGGTATCGTCGCTCCCGCGCAGGCGGTAGTCCGGAAATTTAATACGCACTGAATCTAGACCTTCCGGAGTCCCGCCTGCGCGGGGATAACCGTACTGCTGAGTCCCGGCGCGTTTTCGGGCGACAAACCGCATGGATCAACTTCTTCAGCATGGCCTGAACGCGCTGATGCTGGGCGGCACTTACGCGCTGCTCGGCATTGGTCTCACGCTGATCTTTGGCATCATGCGGGTCGTCAACTTCACGCACGGCGAGCTCTACGCCTTCGGCGCTTACATGATGTACGCGCTCGTGATGTTGAGCGGAGCGAATTTTTTTGTAGCGCTCGTACTCGCGATCACGCTCGGCGCGATACTCGGCGCGGCGCTCGAGTTCGTGCTCCTGCGGCGGCTGCGCGGCGCCGACATCGATACCACCATGCTGGTGATGATAGGCGCATGGATTGCACTGCAAAACGCCGAGCAGCTTGCATGGACCGGCGTCGCCAAGTCGATCAACAATCCCTTCCCGGCCGCGCCGCTCGTCATCGGTGTCGTGTCGGTCAGCTGGAACCGCGTCTTCGTGTTTGTCGTCGCACTCGCGCTGATCGCTGCGACATACGGGCTCATCAATCACACGCGGCTTGGCAAGGCAATGCGCGCGACGTTTCAGGATCGCGATACCGCGGCGCTGATGGGAATCCAGATCGGCCGCATCCACACCGCGACTTTCGCGCTCGGCTCGGCACTGGCGGCGGCAGCGGGGGCGCTGCTCGGTCCGGTGTTCGTCGCGTACCCGAGTATGGGGGATCTGGCCGCGGCGAAAGCGTTTGCGATCGTCATCCTTGGCGGACTCGGCAGCATTCCAGGCGCGACTGCCGGTGGTTTCATCCTTGCGCTGGTCGAGGAACTCGGCGCCAGCTATATCTCCTCGGGCTACCGCGATGCGATGGGATTCCTTCTCATCATGCTGATACTGGTCTTCAAGCCGACGGGCCTCTTTGCGCAGAAGGAGCGCATCGGGTGAAAGGGCTCGCGACCGCGCTGTGGGTACTTTTCCTGTTTTCTCTGCCGCTGTGGATGGGCAATCAATACCTGCTGCATGTCTTCGTCGTCACCGGCATCTTCATCATCGCCGCGATGAGCCTCAACCTGCTGCTCGGTTACGCCGGCCAACTGTCGCTCGGCCATGTCGCGTTCTTCGGCATTGGCGCCTACGCCAGCACGCTGGTCTCGCTCGGATTCAGCGTGCACATTACACAGGGAACCGTGCTTGCAATGACGCCGAAGCCCGTGTGGTGCGGCATGCTCGCCGCGATCGTGGCATCCGGCGCCTGCGGCTGGTTCATCGGGCGGCTTGCATTCAAGGTGCGCGGCGCCTATTTCGTGATCGTATCGATCAGTTTCGCGGAGGTCGTGCGCCTGGTCGCATTGAACTGGGTCGAGCTCACGCAGGGCCCGATGGCGCTCAACAATATTCCTCCGCTGACGCTATGGCTGCCCGGACTCGGGGAGCACGTGTTCTGGAAAAAACCGGCGAACTACTGGCTTGTACTCTCGATCGCCATCTTGAGCTACGACCAGGGCGCCTGGGGCGACCCCGACGTCGTGATCGCCAGCGAGAGCGCAGACGATAACAACTTCTTCCCGGTTTGGAGCCCGGACAGCAAGTACATCGCTTACGTCCACGCCGAGGGTAAATCCAAGGATGCGGTGAGCGCGGAGCTGCGCCTCTTCAACGTCAGCAGCGGCGAGGTCGTCTCCATGGTGCGCCTCAATCAGCGCGTCAATAACGAGGATGGCCTGACCGGCCTTGGCAACTCGATGCCGACCTGGGCCCCCTCGACCAAGCCCGGCACCTTCTGGCTCGCGTTCTCGAGCCTGCGCGCCTATTCGGTGGTGCGCCCCGCCGACACGAAGAAGG
>Ga0207691_10007340_pt1 | contig 10631 bp, 8 predicted proteins | sample KBSM13metaG_FD_184327 | JGI IMG/M metagenome (GOLD analysis project Ga0207691, IMG submission 184327) | Miscanthus rhizosphere microbial communities from Kellogg Biological Station, Michigan, USA - KBS M1-3 metaG (SPAdes) (version 2) | ecosystem: Host-associated > Plants > Roots > Rhizosphere >... | reverse complement strand
GAAAACGCTCCTCAAATACCAGTAGGGAGTATGGTAGCATACCCCCCACCCCTATCGCAACAGTCGCTGCTTTCTTTTCAACGACAACGACGGAACGCGAATGACCCGGATCGTCCGGAAACGGCCGGATCGATTCCTGTACGGGTCGAGATACCTGGACCGCCGCAGATATCATCTGCATCCACGACATCAAAGTCTTTGATGGTGCGGAGGAGAGAGGTCTCCGCCACACCAAGCAGATCCGGCCATGTCCGGGGCATCCGTCGAATCCGGGTCCCTGCCGTTGGACAGCACCTCGCACTGATCGGGCGACCGTGACGATCCGGCCCTTTCCGTCAGATCGTCGTCAAAGATCCGCGTTCCGCCGTGCCGAGCAGGAAAAAATCCGTCCAGCCCGCGACGGAGCATTCAAGCCCCGATCAGACCCCAAACCGTCGAAACGCGGCGGCCATTCGTTCGTGTTCGGTATGATGCCGAACCGAACTGAACTGCTCGTGGCCGCACCCGACGTCACCCCGCTGATCCGTCCGAGCCGCATCTCCGCGCAGCTCCGGGCGCAGGGGCGGATCAGCCTTTCCGAGGTCCTCTCCGCGCTGTCGTGCGCGCTGGATCTCACCGAGGGCGCGCCGGCGGGACACTCGATGCGCGCCTGCCTCATCGGCATGCGCATCGCCGAGTCGATCGGCATCGATACGGAGCAGCGGTCCGCGCTCTATTACGCCCTTCTGTTGAAGGATGCGGGCTGCTCGAGCAACGCCGGACGGATGGCCGCGCTGTTCGGCGCGGACGACCAGATGGTGAAGCCGCGGCTGAAGGCCGTCGACTGGCACGCGCGTGGGCGCCTCGCGCTCGAGACGGCGCGCGCGGTGGCGCCCGGACGGTCGTTCGTCGACCGCGTGCGGCAGTTCGTCACGATCGCGCGCACCCCCGATGCGACGCGCGAGCTGATCGAGATCCGCTGCGACCGCGGTGCGACGATCGCGCTCCAGCTCGGATTCCCCGCCGCGACGGCCGACGCGATCCGCTCGCTGGACGAGCACTGGTGTGGACGCGGCTACGCCCTCGGCCTGGCGCACGAGGACATCCCGCTTCTGGCGCGCATCGCCAACCTGGCACAGACCGTCGAGGCGTTTCACGACCGCGGCGGCGTCGCGGCGGCGCACCGCGTCGTCCGCGAGCGGAGCGGACGCTGGTTCGATCCCGCGCTCGCGCGCATCGTCCTCGACTGGTCGAAGGACGATCCGTGGTGGGCGCTCCTGCGGGGCGACGTCGCGGGCGCCGTCGTCGCGGCGGAGCCCTCCGATCGCGTGATCGAGGTGGACGACGAGGGGCTCGACGGCGTCGCGCGCGCGTTCGCCGACATCATCGATGCGAAGACGCCGTTCACCTTCCGGCACTCCACGCGCGTCGCCGACATGGCGCGGCTCGTCGCGGTGAAGTGCGGGCTCGACGCGGGAGAGCAGCGGCGGATCTATCGCGCCGGACTCCTGCACGACGTCGGCAAGCTCGGCGTCTCCAACCTGATCCTCGACAAGAACGGGCCGCTCACCGACGACGAGCGTCAGAAGATGGAGCAGCACCCGCGCTTCACGCTCGACATCCTCGAGCACGTCTCGGCGTTCCGCGGCTTCGCCCGCACCGCCGCGCTACACCACGAGAAGCTCGACGGCACGGGCTACCCGTTCGGCTACACGGCCGAAGACCTCGACCTGCCCGAGCGCATCCTCGCCGTCGCGGACATCTACGACGCCCTGAGCTCGGATCGCCCGTACCGGAAGGGCATGGTCGAGCCGGTGATCACCGCCATCCTCGAGCGCGATCGCGGCACGCGGCTGGATCCCGCCGCGCTCGACGCGCTGCACGCAGTGCGTGAGGAGCGCGCGGCGGAATTGAGGAACCATGTAAACCATCCGCCGATTGGATGTGTATAAGCAAGTAGAGAGCACACCAGGAATAGACGGATGAATTGCAGCAGACCATTACACGAGATCGCCTGCTACGGCGCTTCGAATAGAACGAACCTCACGTCGGTTCCCGCGCACGCGCTGGACGACGTCTACATGCCGTCCGACGTGGCGGCGCGCCTGCTCCCGCCCGACGGATATCACGACGGCGAGCGCATCGTGTGGGACCTCACGGCGCTGGGTGGAGATCGTCGATCGCGGGCCCATTGAGCACCTTGCCGTACGGATCGAAGCGCGATCCGTGGCAGGGGCAGTCCCAGCTCTTCTCCGCGGTGTTCCAGTCCACGATGCACTTCACGTGCGTGCAGGCGGCCGATCGCTCGTGCACGCGCCCCGCGTCGTCCTTGTAGACCGCGATCTTGTGCGCGCCGCGCCGAATGACTCGGCCTTCGCCCGGCGCGATCGACGCGACGTCGTCGACCTGGCCCGGCGTGACGTAGTCGCCGTACTGTAGCGCGACATCGGCGTTCTCCTTCGCGAGCGTCCCGAGCTCGCGCGCGTGCAGCGTGACGCGCTTCGGGTCGAACTCCTTCGCCCACTCGTGCGGCTTCCCCTCGAGCAGCGTCGGGAGCAGCAGGCCGGCGATCGTGCCGTGCGTCATCCCCATCCCCGAATCGCCCGTGGCGATCCACACGTGCTCCGCGCCGTCGGGATTCTTGCCGATGAACGCGAGATAGTCGTTCGTCTCGAGCACCTGACCGGACCACTGCGCGATGCGCGGGCCCGCGCTGGAGAACCGCGCGCGCGTCCACTGCTCCAATCGCTCGAACCGCGCGCCGGCGTCGTCCTCGTGTGCGGTCTTGTGATCCTCCCCGCCGACGATGAGCGCATCACGCGCGTCGTCGAGCGGCTGGAGCCGCACGTAGTGGTACGGGTCGGGAGTGTCCCAGTAGAGGGCGTCGGCGATGCTGCCCTTCGGCACCTCGAACCCGACGACGAACGTCCGGTACGGCGCCATCTTCGTGTGCGTCACGACCATGTCGCTGATCGGGCTGTTCGTGCACACGACGACGTGATCCGCGCCCACGGTCGACTGCGTCGACGTCGTCACCATCGCGGGGGAGCCGCCCTCGATCTTCTCGACGCGCGTGCCGCCGAAGATCCGTCCCCCGCGCGCCTCGATCGCGCTCGCGAGGCCCGCGAGATACCGGAGCACGTGGAAGCGCCCCTGCCGCGGAAAGCGCAGCGCGGGGCCGAGCGTCTTCCCGCGACCGGGGATCTCCTCGACGCGCGTCACACCGGTGAGGCCGGCGCGATGCGCCGCCTCGAGCTCGTCGTCGAGCAAGGCCGGCGTGTCGTCGCCGCCGAGGAAGAGGTAGCCGTCGAGGCGCGTGAAGCCGCATTCCATCTGCTCGGCGCGCACCGCCTCCTCGACGAAATCGATCGCGGCGCTGTGCGCCGCCGCGGCGATGCGTGACGATCCCACGCCTCGCGCCTTCTCGAGATACAGGTAGCGGTCGTCCAGCGCGTTCGAGAGGTGCGCCGTCGTGCGACCCGACTCGCCGCTGCCGATCTGCTCCTTCTCCAGCACGACGACCTGCTTGCCGGCGCGCGCCAGCGCGTATGCGACGCTGAGCCCCGCGATGCCCGCGCCGATCACGCAGACGTCGGTCGTGAGATGATCGCGGAGCGGCGCGCGGTCGGGCACGATGAACGTGTCGTGCCAGATGGAGTGGGTGGTGGGCATGGTGGTTCGGGTGTCCGGGGGTCCGGGGTTCGCGAGTTCCAAACGCTGTGGAGCGCAAAGCGCATCGCGCATCGCGCGCCGCGCTCGAATTGCAGAGGACGCACCAGTGAGCCATTTTGCGCGCGATGTCCGCCATCTCCCTCCTGGCCGTGTTCATGACCGGCCTCCTCGCCGGCGCCGTTCTCGCGCTCGGCATCGCGTTCCTCGTGCGTCGTGAGCGTCGTGGTGACGAGACCGCTTCGGCGACGCGCCTCACCGAGCTGCTGGCGCCGCTGCGCAGCGACCTCGAGCGCTACGACGGCCGGCTCGCCGCGTTCGACCGTGAGCGCGCCACGCAGTACGGCGCCCTCGCCGCGCGGCTCGACGTCGTCGCCGCGGCGAGCGACGGGCTGCGCGACCAGACGCAGCAGCTCGCGACCGCGCTCCGCTCCCCGAACGTGCGCGGCCGCTGGGGCGAGGTGCAGCTCAAGCGCGTCGTCGAGCTCGCGGGGATGACCGAGCACTGCGACTTCGAGACGCAGGTCTCCACCAGCGCGGAGGACGGCGACGGCGACGCGCGACGCATGCGTCCCGATCTCGTCGTGCGACTGCCGGGCGATCGCTGCGTCATCGTCGACGCGAAGGCACCGCTGCTCGCCTATCTGGACGCCGCCGCCTGTGCCGACGAGCGCGAGCGCACGCGCCTGCTCAGGGCGCACGCGGGCCACCTGCGCATGCACGTCGAGTCGCTGAGCCGCAAGGCGTACTGGGAGCAGCTCGGCGCGGGCGCGACTCCGGAGTTCGTCGTGCTCTTTCTCCCTGGCGAGGCGTTCTTCTCCGCCGCGCTCGAGCACGACCCCGCGCTGCTCGACGAGAGCGCCGCGCGCGGCGTCATCCTCGCCACGCCGACGACGCTCATCGCGCTGCTCCGCGCCGTGGCGTTCGGCTGGCGCGAGGCGCGCATGGCCGACGGCGCACGCGAGATCAGCGCGCTCGGCGCCACGCTGTACGACCGCCTCGCGACGCTCGGCGCGCACATGACGGAGCTCGGCACGTCGCTCGATCGTGCGGTGTCGAGCTACAACCGCGCGGTGGGGTCGCTCGAGGGGCGCGTGCTCGTGACGGCGCGCCGCTTCCGGGAGCTCGGCGCGGCGGGCGGCAGGAGCGAGCTCGAACCGCTCGCGCCGGTCGGCACTCGCGCGCGCGGTGTGCAGGCGCCGGAGCTGGCCGTGTCTTCAGCTGATCGCGAACCCGTCGCGTGATCGCGAAGCGAAGCGTGCGGCTCGTCGTCGCGCTCACCGCGTGGCTGATCGGCGCGCAGCCCCTGCATGGTCAACCCGCCAGTCGTGAGTCCGCGCGGGCCGAGCCGGCACGCGCAGCGCGCGGAGAAGCGGCGCGCGTCGCCGGCTGGCGCGCCGACGTGGATTCGCTCCTCGCGCTGATCCGCGGCAGACACTGGCGATTCCGCGACGCACCGCTGCCCGCCGAGCTGACCGAGCGGGCACGCAAGCTCCGCGACGACGTCCCGACGCTCGACGACGAGCGGATCGTCGTCGAGATGCAGGCGCTGCTCGCGACGCTGCGCGACGGGCACACGCTGCTGTATCCGTTCGGAATGCAGCGCGGTGGCCTGAGCCATCTGCCGATCACGCTCTACGAGTTCGACGACGGCCTCGCGGTGATCGGCGCGGATTCGACTCACGCGTCGTTGATCGGACGTCGCGTTCAGCGCATCGAGGGAGTGCCGGTTCCCGAGCTGGTCACTCGACTCACGCCGCTCATGTCGCTGGAGAACACGTCGCAGCGTCGCTGGGTCTATCCGACGTACCTGACGTTCCCCGCCTTCCTGCAAGCGGCGGGCGTCGCGACCGGAGCATCGGAGGTGAGGATCGCGCTCGACTCCGGAACGGCGACGGAGGTTCGCGTGCGCGCACTCGCGCCGCCGATCGATCCGGGCACGCTGACGCTCGGACTCGTGCCTCCGCCGGCGTCGGGCAAGCAGAGCGCGATGTACCTGCGACGGCTGGCCGACGCCTACTGGTTCACGCGGTTGGACGTCGGCGGAGCGGTCTACCTGCAGGTGAACCGCGTCGTGAACGATCAGGCCGAGTCGCTGGAGAAGTTCTCGGCTCGGCTGCTCGACTCGTTGATGCGCCCACAGACGCGCGCACTCGTCGTCGACCTGCGGAACAACAGCGGAGGCAACGCGGCGGTGCTGCCGCCACTGATCCGCACCCTCGTGGCGTACCGCGCGCTCGCGCCGACGTCGCCCATGTACGTGCTCATCGGCCGGCAAACGTTCTCGGCGGCGCAGACGCTGGTGAACCGGCTCGAGGAGTACTGCGCGCCGATCTTCGTGGGAGAGGAGAGCGGCTCCAAGCCGAACCGGTTCGGGAACGGCGCCTCGTTCCGACTGCCCTACAGCGGCGTGCGTGGGGAGATCTCGGGTGGCTACAATCAGGCCGCCACCTCACGCGACACCCGGGCCGCGACGGTGCCGCAGATCCGCGTGGGACCGACGCTGCGCGACTGGCTGGCCGGGCGCGATCCCGCGCTCGACTCGATCACGGTGCTGATTCGATAGTCGCGCGCTCGTCGCGCAGCGCGGCGAGCATCGCCTCCAACGGGCGCGACCAGCTCTCGGTGCGATACACCGCGGCGATCTCGGCGCGCGGCGGCGCGTCGGGGATCGCGCGATAGACGACTCCTCGGCGCTGCAGGTTCTCCACGGAGCGCGGCACCAGGCTGACGCCCAACCCGGCCGCGACGAGGCTCAGGATCGTCTGGTACTCGGCGCCCTCGTAGGCGACGAGCGGTGTGAACCCGGCGGCGCGGCACATCGCCGAGATCGTGTCGTGGAAGTCGGGCGCGAGGTGTCGCGGAAAGAGCACCATCGGCTCCGCGCCGAGCATCCCGAGCTCGACGGCGTCGAGCCGGGTGAGCGGATGCGACTCCGGGAGCGCGAGCAGGAACGGCTCGCGCAGCACGACCTCCGTTCGCAGCGCGGGCTGCACGACCGGGCCGCGTACCACGGCGATGTCGACGAGATCGCGCGCGACGGCATCGATCTGCGCGGCCGTCGAGCCCTCCACGAGATCGAGGTGAACGGAGGGGAGCGCCGCGCGGAACCGCTGGATCGCTCCCGGGAGGACGCTGAGCGCGGCGGAGTCGGTATACGCCACGCGCAGCGCGTCCGTCTCGCCGGTCGCGGCGCGTCGCGCGGCGGCGGCGGCCAGCCCCACCTCCGCCAGCGTGCGGCGCGCGCCACGGAGTAGCGCCTCGCCCGCCGGCGTGAGCGCGACCTGCCGGCTCGTGCGGCTGAACAGCACGACGCCGAGCCGCTCCTCGAGCTGCCGGATCTGCTGGCTTAGCGGTGGCTGCGCGATGCCGAGCCGCCTGGCGGCGCGGCCGAAGTGAAGCTCCTCGGCGACGGCGACGAAGTACCGCAGGTGTCGCAGCTCGAACGCGGAGAGATCAATATGCGACGCGTCTCGATGCATGGCGAACAATATATTGGACCACACCGTTGCCGCCGGCGAAATTCGACGAAGTCGCGGCGAGGGCGCCGCGGCGAGCCGCCGCTTCGCTGATTCGATGATGCCGTCCTCGACTCCACTCCGGGTGTTGTTCGCCGTGGTCTTCCTGCTCCTGCTGGCGGCCGCGTCGCTGCGCGCACAGGAGCTGCGCTACACGGTCGACGTTCGCGCGCGGGGAAGCCACACGATCGGCGTCGCGCTCAGGGTCGACTCGTTGCCGGCGGGCGACACCCTCTTCCAGTTCGCCGCGACCGCGCCCGGCACGTATCAGACGATGGACATCGGACGATTCGTGCAGGGCTTCACCGCGCTCGACCGGCGCGGGCGGACGGTCGTGTCGACACGGGTCTCGACGAACCAGTGGCGCATCGCCGAGCCGCGCCGAGTGCGGGAGATCCGATATCGCGTGCACGACAGCTGGCACACCCCGATCGAGGAGTTCCGCGTGTACCCGATGGCGGGGACCGCGCTCGAGCGGGAGCACGCGCTCATCAACTGGCAGGCGGTGATCGGCTTTCCGCTCACGCAGCAGGGGTCGCGGTATCGCGTGCGCGTGCGGCGGACCGACAGGTGGCAGGTGGCGACGGCGCTGCGCGAAGTCGACGGCGTCTTCGAGGCCGAGAGCTACGATGCGCTGGTCGACTCGCCGGTGCTCATGGGCCGGCTGACCACGCGGAGCATCTGTGTCACGGGGGTTCCGGTGCAGATCGCCGTGTACTCGCCGACGATGAAGATGACGGCGACGCAGCTCGGGGACGCGATGCGCGACATGCTGCAGGCGGCGGGAAGATTCCTCGGCGCGCTCCCCGTCGACCGCTATGCGTTCCTGTTCGACTTCGCCCCCGTAGCCGAAGGTGACGCCACGGGTGCGTGGGAGCACGCGTACAGTTCGGCCTACACGCTGAACGAAGAGCCGTTCACCGCCGAGTCGGGCGACCGCATCACGTGGATGGCCGCGCACGAGTTCTTCCACATCGTGACGCCGCTGCATCTCCACTCGCAGATCGTCGAGCGGTTCAATTACCAGCATCCCGTCCCGTCGCGGCACCTCTGGCTGTACGAAGGCGTGACCGAGTGGGCTGCGCAGAAGCTGCGGCAGGAAGGGGGGCTCGAGTCGACCGAGGACTATCTCGCGGAGCTCGCCGCGAAAGCGCAGCGCGATCGGCAGCAGTACGACACGACGTACTCGCTCACCGACCTGGCGCGCACGTCGTACACCGCGGCCGGCGCGCGGCAGTACGCCAACATCTACATGCGCGGCGCGCTCGTCGCGGGGCTGCTCGACATCCGGCTGCTCGAGCTGTCCGGCGGCACGCGCGGGCTCAAGTCGCTCGTGCTCGATCTGTCTCGCGACTACGGCGTGACGCGTCCCTTTCCGGAGGATTCGCTGATCGACATCGTCGTCGCCCGGACGCATCCCGAGATCCGCGACTTTTTCACGCGCTGGGTGGAGGGTGCGCAGCGGCTGCCGCTCAGGGAGTACTATGGAAAGCTCGGCATCACCGTCGAGGAGAACGAGCGAGGGATCCCGACGAAGCTCGTGCCCGCGACGGACGCCACACCGGAGCAGCTGAAGCTCCGCGAGGCGTGGCTGCGCGGAGGTGATCCGCCGAAGGTCGGGCCCACGGCGAATCGCTGCGTCGATACCGCCACCGGCCGGTAGCGGAGCGGATCGACGCGTGACATCGTGGGTAGAGTCTGCGATGCCCCGCATCCTCCCTTCCGCCCTCGCTCTGGCGGTCACGCTCGCCGCGCCGCCGATCGTGCACGCGCAGCAACAACAGCGTGACGAGCCTCCCGTCTGCCTCGGCTTCACCTTCGGCCAGTGGACACCGGCACTCGACTGGAAGGCGGCGGGGCACCTCACGCAGATCGATCCGGCGCACCATCAGCGCGCCGACGACGGACGTGACTGGGCCACGACGCAGGCCGTGCAGGACGAGCACACGATCATGCTGCTGCCGTCGTGGTGGCCGGCGGGGGTGAGCGTCACGCTCCCCAACCGCTCACCTGCACCCGGCGATACGGTCGTCGGCTCGGCGTTCGCGTTCATCGCCGACGGACGCAAGAAAGCGCCGACCGCGAAGGTCTGGGCGTGGCGCGTCCCGTGCACGCCCCGAGCGAGCTGAACCTCGGCGCCTTGTCGGCTCCGGGCACCGAAACCAACTTCGCGACGTTCCGAGAGCGCGAGCGGCACACCGCCGGGCCCGCCGTAGGCACCCACCCGTTTCATCTGGAGAGTCGTCGATGGCGATCGACAAAGCCGTGCTCGATGCCGCGCGCGCCGCGTTCCCCTCGGGGAAGGGCGCGATCACCCTCGGGGCCGTGGTGCACGATGGCCAGTGCGGTGGCGAGCCGCTCGTCGGCATCCCGCTGTCGATGGTGAATCGGCACGGGCTCATCGCGGGCGCGACGGGCACCGGCAAGACGAAGACGCTGCAGCTGATCGCCGAGCAGCTTTCGGCCGGCGGCGTCCCGGTGTTCCTCGCCGACATCAAGGGTGACGTCTCCGGGATCGCCACGGCGGGCGTGAGCAACGACCGCGTCGCGGCGCGGGCCACGGACACCGGCTATCCGTGGCATCCGGCCGGCTATCCGGCCGAGTTCCTCAGCCTCACCGGCACGAAGGGCGCGCAGCTCCGCGCCACGGTGTCGTCGTTCGGGCCGATGCTGCTCGCCAAGGTGCTCGGCCTGAACGACACGCAGACGAGCGTGCTCTCGCTCGTGTTCAAGTACTGCGACGACAAGCGGCTGCTGCTGCTCGACCTCTCCGACCTGCGCGCGGTGCTGCAGTACCTCAGCGACGAGGGCGCGGCCGACCTCAAGGACTACGGCGGGATGTCGAAGCAGACCGTCGGCGTGCTACTGCGCGAGATGGTGGAGCTGGAGCAGCAGGGCGCCGACCGGTTCTTCGGCGAGCCGCAGTTCGAGCTGACCGACCTGCTGAAGGTCGGATCGGACGGCCGCGGAGTCGTCAGCGTCCTGGAGCTGCAGGACGTGCAGGACAAGCCGGCGCTGTTCAGCACGTTCATGCTCTGGATGCTCGCCACGCTCTACCACGACCTCCCCGAGGTGGGCGACGTCGACAAGCCGAAGCTCGTGTTCTTCTTCGACGAGGCGCACCTGATCTTCGACGACGCCAGCAAGGCGCTGCTCGACCAGATCGAGCAGGTCGTGCGGCTGATCCGCTCGAAGGGCGTGGGCGTCTTCTTCATCACGCAGAGCCCGAAGGACGTGCCGGCCACGGTGCTCGGCCAGCTCGGCCACCGCGTGCAGCACGCGCTGCGCGCGTTCACGCCGGACGACGAGAAGGCGATGAAGGCGGCGGCGCGCACCTTCCCGAAGACGAAGTTCTACGACGTCGAGGAGACGCTGACGTCGCTCGGCATCGGCGAGGCGCTCGTGACCGTGCTCTCGCCGAGCGGCGTGCCGACGCCGCCGTTCGCGACGCGGCTCATCCCGCCG
>Ga0207691_10007338_pt1 | contig 10633 bp, 10 predicted proteins | sample KBSM13metaG_FD_184327 | JGI IMG/M metagenome (GOLD analysis project Ga0207691, IMG submission 184327) | Miscanthus rhizosphere microbial communities from Kellogg Biological Station, Michigan, USA - KBS M1-3 metaG (SPAdes) (version 2) | ecosystem: Host-associated > Plants > Roots > Rhizosphere >... | reverse complement strand
GGTTCCTAGGGTCGACGAAAGGGCGAACGCGGACATCGCGCCGCGGCGGGCATCGTGCAGTGCAGCAAGATCGATACCCACCCACGGGCGAGGGGGCGGCTTGCCGGCCGGTGACGGGTTGGCATCTGAGGCCGGCGGTCAGTTCGACGGCAAAACCTGCCGACAAGGGTGCAGCCCCGGGTGCACGAGCGGTAAAACGAGGCGTCCCGCCGCTGGCGCCCGGCCGCCCCGGGAACGTCTCCTGCCGCTCCCGCGCATGGCCGACACCGTGCACCTCTACGTCTTCGACGGCTATGCCGATTCGGAGCCGGCCTTCGCCGTGGCCGGCATCGGCAACCCGCAGTTCCACCGCGAGCCGGGGCGCTGGCGCGTGCGCACCGCGGCCGAGCGCATAGACCGCAGCGTGCGCTCGATGGGCGGCGTCGCGGTGCGTCCCGACCTCGCGCTCGAGGCGCTGCGGCCCTCCGCGAGCCGGCTGCTGATCCTGCCGGGCGGGCCGGGCTGGGAGGACGCCACGGCGCACGGGGCGGCGCTGGCCGCCGCGCTGCGCTTCCTCGACGCCGGGGTGCCGGTGGCGGCGATCTGCGGCGCCACGGCCGGGTTGGCGCGGACGGGCCGGCTGGACGCGCGGCCGCACACGAGCAACGCCCTGTCCTACCTGAAGGGCACCGGCTACGGCGGCGCGGAGCACTACGTCGACGAGCCGGCCGTGTCGGACGGCGTGCTGATCACCGCCGGCGGCATGGCGCCGCTGGAGTTCGCGCGCGAGATCTTCGCCGCGCTCGCGATCTACGACGAGGACGCGCTCGAGTCTTGGTATCGCCTCTTCAAGACCGGCAAGTCGGAGCACTACGCGCGCCTCGCACGCACCGCCGAGGCGGCCACCTGACGCGGCACGGACCCCGGGGCCGGTTATCCTGACGGCGCCGCGCCGTGCGGCGCCCTGCTCCCGTCGTCTCCATGACCGCACCCATCGCCGCCACCCTGATCCCCGGAGACGGGATCGGCCCCGAGATCGTCGACGCCTCGCTGACCGTGCTGGACGCGCTCGGCGCGCCCTTCGAGTGGGACCGGCAGATCGCCGGCCTGGCCGGCGTCCAGGCGGCCGGCGATCCCCTGCCGGAGGCCACGCTCGCGAGCATCCGCCGCACCCGCCTGGCCCTCAAGGGCCCGCTCGAGACGCCCTCCGGCGGCGGCTACCGCTCCTCCAACGTGCGGCTGCGCGAGCAGTTCCAGCTCTACGCCAACCTGCGCCCGGCGCGCACCCTGATTCCGGGCGGCCGCTTCGACAACATCGACCTGCTGGTGGTGCGCGAGAACCTCGAGGGCCTGTACATCGGCCACGAGCACTACATCCCGATCGGCGACGACCCGCACGCCGTGGCCATCGCCAGCGGCGTCAACACGCGCCAGGGCAGCCGGCGGCTGATGGAGTTCGCCTTCGAGCAGGCGGTGCGTGCCGGCCGCAAGAAGGTGACGCTGGTCCACAAGGCCAACATCATGAAGGCGCTGACCGGCATCTTCCTCGAGACCGGCCTCGAGCTCTACGAGAGCAAGTACAAGGGCCGCTTCGAGCTCGACACGGTGATCATCGACGCCTGCGCGATGAAGCTGGTGCTGAACCCGTGGCAGTTCGACACGCTGGTCACGACCAACCTGTTCGGCGACATCCTCTCCGACCTCACGGCCGGCCTGGTCGGCGGCCTCGGCATGGCGCCGGGCGCCAACATCGGCGCCGACGCGGCGATCTTCGAGGCGGTGCACGGCTCGGCGCCCGACATCGCCGGCAAGGGCGTCGCCAACCCGACCGCGCTGCTGCTGGCGGCGGCGCTGATGCTCGACCACTGCAAGCTGCCCGAGCTGGCGACGCGGCTGCGCGCAGCGATTGCCGCGGTGCTCAACGTCGACAACGTGCGCACCGGCGATCTCGGTGGCACGGCGAACACGGCCATGTTCGCGAAGGCCATCGCGAGCCGGATCGCGAACGGCTGAGCCTGCGCTGAGGCGTTGGGCGCCTCAGCGACCATCCGCGCGCTAGCTGCGGCCCGTGAGCAGGCGGATCTGCTGGATTAACTGCAGCGGCTTCAGCGGCTTCGGGCAGTGCGAGTCGAAGCCGGCCTCCTTGGCCTGCCCCTCGTCCTGCGGCCGCGTGAACGAGGTCAGCGCGATCGCCGGAACGCGTGCCGCCGGCGCCGCCAAGCTTTCGCGCCGCCGGATCTCGCGGACCAGCTCGTAGCCGTCCTTGCCGGGCATGCCGATATCGCTGACGATCAGATCGGGCGACAGCGTGTCGAGGACGCGCAGCGCGCCGGCATAGTCGTAGGCGAGAACGACGATCGCGCCCTGTTCGCCGAGGATGATTTGCAGCATTCCGCAGGCCTCGCGGTCGTCGTCGACGACGAGCAGGTTCAGGCCGTCGAGCGGCGCATCGCGGCGGTCGATCTCGGGCAGGCCATCGAAGGCAGTAGTCGGTGCGCGCTGGCGACCGTCATCGGTGGCGCCGTCGATCGGCAGCCAGATCTCGAACACGCTGCCCTTGCCGATGCCGTCGCTGTGCGCCGCGACCGTGCCGCCGTGCGCCTCGACGAGCTGCTTGACGATCGACAGGCCCAGGCCGAGGCCACCGTGCTCGCGGTTGCTCGCCGCGTCGCTCTGCGTGAAGCGGTCGAACAGGAACGGCAGGAATTCCGGATCGATGCCGCGGCCCTGGTCGGCGACCGAGATGCGCAGGCCATCGGGCTCCTCGCGCAGCGCAATGCGGATCTCGCTGCCGGGCGGCGAGAACTTGATCGCGTTGCTGAGCAGGTTCCAGAGGATCTGCTGAAGGCGCGAGCTGTCGACATGGATCGGCCGATAGCGCGGCTCGACGTCGAGCTTGAAGCGATGGCCTTCGGCATCGGTCGACGGCCGCATCGCGTTGATCGCTGAGCTGACCGTTTCCACCGGATCGACGGTCTCGAGCGTCAACCGCATCTTGCCGAGGTTGAAGCGCGACATGTCGAGGATGTCGGAGATCATCCGCGCCTGGATGTTGCCGTTGCGCTCGATCGCGGCGAGCCCGCGGATCGTCTCTTCGTTGCCGCCGCGCAGCTTCAGCACGTGAGTCCAGCTCATGATCGCGTTGAGCGGCGTGCGCAGCTCGTGCGACAGCACCGCGATGAGGTCGTCCTTCATCCGGCTCATGCGCTCGGCCGCGCTGCGCGCGACCCGCTCGCGGTCGAGCAACTGCTGGCGCTGCTGCTCGAGCAGGATGCGCGCCGAGACGTCGCTGACGACCGCCATGTTGACGTCGGGCTCGACGTGCGGAGAGACCGCCCACTCGAGGTAGATCAGCTCGCCCTTGTGATCGACCAGCGGAAACTCATGCGGTGTGCCGGCGGTGCCGACCTGGCGCGTGTACGCGTCGACCCGCTGTACCCACTCCTTCGGCACGAATTCGCTGACGCGGTGACCGACGATCGTCTGCACGTCGCGGCGCAGGAACTTCAGCATCGCCGGATTCGCGTCGATGAATTCGCCGTTCCGGTTCAGCAGGCAGATGCCCCCCGGCGCCTGCGAGTAGATCGCGCGGAACTTGATCTCGCTGCTGCGCATCGCCTGTTCGGCGACGCGCGTGCGGACCAGCGCCTGCACCGTTGCGACCAGCACCGCCGGCTCGACCGGACGCGTCAGGTAGGCATCGGCACCCGAGTCGAGGCCGCGCACCTTGTCCTCGTCGGTCACGAACGCCGCGCTCAGGTGGAGGATCGGCAGGCGTGCTGTCGCCGGCCGCGAATGGACGATCCGGCAGAGCTCGAAACCGTCGATGTCGGGCAGGTGCACGTCGAGCACCATCGCCGAGATCGTGTCGTCAATGGCCTCGAGCGCCTCGTTGCCGGTGGAGGCTTCGCGCGCGCGAAACCCGGCGCTGCGCAGCTGGCGCACCGTCGCGTAGCGGCTCGCCGGATCGTCGTCGACGATCAGCAGCTCGTGCTGCGACCGGTCGATCGGCCGCAGCGCGTCGTTCACCTCATCCATCCGCTTCCCCTCCGGTGCTGGCTTCCTGCTGCGGCAGACGGAGCGGCAGCGTCACCGAGAACGTCGAGCCGACCCCCAGCTCGCTCTGCAGCGCGACGGTGCCGCCGAGCAGCTCGGCGAGGCGCTTGCTGAGCGAGAGCCCGAGGCCGGTGCCGCGCAGGCGCTTCTGGATCGGCGAGTCGATCTGCGCGAAGTCATGGAAGATCGCGTGGTGGAATTCCTGCGCAATGCCGATCCCGGTGTCGCTGACCGCGAACGTCACCGAGGTCTCGCCGTTCTGTAGCGCCGAGACGCGCACCTCGCCCTTCTGCGTGAACTTGAGCGCGTTCGAGATGTAGTTGCGCAGGATCTGCGACAGCTTCTTGTCGTCGGTGTAGAGCTTCAGCGTCGCGGGCAGTTCTTCGAACACCAGCGAGACGTCGGGGTTCACGAGCACCGGCTTGAACATGCCGCGCAGCGCCGAGAACAGGTCGACGAGCTCGAACCAGGCCGGCGAGATCTCGACCCGGCCGGCCTCGACCTTGGCGAGGTCGAGCAGGTCGTCGACCATCTCGGCGAATTCCGCCGAGGTCGAATCGATGAAGCGCACCTGGCGTTCCTGCTCCTCGCTCAGCGGGCCGTCGACGCGGTCGAGCAGCAGCCGCGTCAGGCTGCGGATCGACGCGATCGGCGTGCGGAACTCATGGCTCATGTACGACAGGAAGCGGCTCTTCAGCTCGGTTGCCTGGCGCAGCTGCTGGGCCTGCGTGTCGAGCTCGGCGTACAGCGCGACGACGCCGCGGTTGGTCTCTTCGAGCTCGGCCTCGAGCGCGGCGAGCTGCGCCGTCCTGGCGTCGAGCGTGGCTTGCAGTGCACTCACTGCGCTCACAGCGCCGTCGCCGCCGATTGAAGCCGTTGCCGCCATCTCAGCGTCGCCGCACGACCACGACGGTGGCATCGTCGCGTCCGCGCATCTGGTCGCGGATCAGCCAGCCGGCGATCACGACCGGGTGGCATTGCAGCAGCCCGCCGACGTCGGCCAGGGTCCAGCGCGTCGCCAGGCCATCCGAATGCAGCACCAGGATCGCGTGCTCGCCCCACTCGTAGCTGACGTCGGCAAGACGCCGGATCTGCAGGCCGACAGTCCCGTGCTGCGACAGCAGCGAGCGGTCGGCGAGGCCGGATATGAGCCGGCCGGCGATGTTGCCGGCGCCGCAGAACACCAGCGTGCCGGCCTCGGCATCGAGGACGGCGACCGCGACCGCAGCACCCCGCGTGCTGCGCAGCGCCTCGTGGGCGACCGTCAGCAGCTGCTCCGGGCCGGCGGCCGGCCGCAGCGCAAAGACCGCGAGGGCGGCGTCCGATGCCTCGGCGGCGACCGGGCCGTGTCCCAAGCCGTCGGCGACGATGACCGAAGCCCGATCGCCGTCGGCCTGGAACGACCAGCCGTCGCCGCTCACCATCTCGCCCGGTGCGGCCAGACAGATCGCGCCGATGACATAGCGCAAGGCCGGCAGCGTCGCTGCGGTGCGCTCCTGCCGCGTCAGGACGCGGCCGAAGATCACGGTGCCCTTGCCGACCAGCGAGTACATCGAGAACTCGTCGCACACGCGTTGCACGGCGCCGAGACCGGTGCCCGGCGTGCCCGACGTCGAATAGCCGTCGGCCAGGCAGCGGCCGACGTCCGCCATGCCGGGACCGTCATCCAGCGAAAGCACATCGAGACCCGTTCGATCACCGTCGACGTGGGCCGCCATCAGCAGGCGTCCGCCGGTGGCGTGGCGCGACAGGTTGGTGCCGAGCTCGGTGACCGCGAGGGCAACGCGGCCGCTGGCGACCTCGTCGAGGCCAATGTCGGTGGCGAGGCGCACGGCCGCGCGGCGCGCCTCGCCGACCTGGCTCGGCTCGGCGATGCGGAACGCGAGGTGCGGCGTCAAGCGGTCACTTCCATCGCGTGATCGTCACACAGGTGCCTTCGCCGACGGCGGTGCGGATGTCGAACTCGTTGACCAAGCGCCGGCTGCCCGACAGGCCGACGCCCATGCCCTTGCCGGAGGTCCAGCCATCGGTCAGCGCAAGCGTGAGGTCGGGGATGCCCGGCCCCTTGTCCTCGAAGGCCAGGCGCAGACCCGTCTTCGGCTCTTTGGTGACAACCTGCCAGCGCATCTCGCCGCCGCCGCCGTAGACCACGGTGTTGCGCGACAGCTCGCTCGCGGCGGTGATCATCTTGGTCTGGTCGACCAGCGAGAAATTGATCTGCTGGGTCAGCTTTCGAACCGTCTGCCGGCTCATCACGATGTCCTGTTCGGTGGCCAGGACCATCGACCCTTCAGCCGGTAGCGTCACGGCTGTCCTCCACGGCGGCGTCGCGCAGCATCTGCATGCCGCGTTCGACGTTGAGCGCCGTGCGGACGCCTTCGAGCGACAGGCCGAGCTCGACCAAGGTGATCGCGACCGCCGGCTGCATGCCGACGACCACCGTCGTCGCGTCGAGAACCCGGGCGATGCCGGAGATGCCGGCCAGCATCCGGCCGATGAACGAATCGACGATCTCGAGCGCCGAGATGTCGATCAGCACGCCGTGCGCGCCGGTGGCTTCGATCTTCGCCGACAGGTCGTCCTGCAGCGCGAGCGCGGTCTGGTCCTGCAGGTCGACCTGGATGGTCACCAACAGGCACTTGCCCATCTGCAGGATCGGGATGCGTTGCATGGCGCGTCCCGATCTACGACTTGGGGCGCGTCACGACGTAGCCGGACCGCTTCAACGCGAGCGCCAGCGCATCGGCGAGCGACGCCTTGGTCGTGATGCCGGTCAGGTCGATGCCGAGGTGGACGATGGTCTGCGCGATCTGCGGCCGCACGCCGCTGATGATGCAGTCGGCGCCCATCAGGCGGATCGCGGTGACCGTCTTCAGCAGGTGCTGCGCGACCAGCGTGTCGACCGTCGGCACGCCGGTGATGTCGATGATCGCGATCTCGGAGCCGGTGTCGACGATGCGCTGCAGCAGCGACTCCATCACGAGCTGGGTCCGGCTGCTGTCGAGCGTGCCGATCATCGGCACCGCGAGCACGCCGTCCCACAGCTTGACGACCGGCGTCGACAGCTCGAGCAATTCCTCCTGCTGGCGATTGATCACTTCTTCGCGGCTGCGCTGGAAGGTCGAGACCGTGAACTGCGCCATCCGGTCGACCAGCTCGGAGACGCTCCAGATGGCGCCGACCAGCCGGTCGGGTTCCTTGCCGAGGCGCTGCTGCAGACGGGCGAACAGCGGTTTCTTCAGCGACAGGACGAACTGGCTCGTTTCGCCGGCGTTCGATCCTTTCGCGGCCCGCGTGCGCGACAGCGTTTCGAGCACGCCGCGGGCGCGCTCCCAGGGCGCCGCATCTTCGAAGCGATCGGCGCCGGCGTTGGCGCGCACACCCTCGCGCAGTGCGCCGAGCAGGTCCTGTGCCTCCGTCCGCGACGCGGTCCCCAGGGCTGCACCGGACGAGCGGCCCGAGGTCGTCAGCTCGGCCAGCCAGTCCTTCAGCACGTCGTCGTGCTGCGCCGTCAGGATCTCGTCGATCGCGATGTGGTCTTGGGTCATGGTCGCGGGTGTGAAGTGGGATGTCGAGTCGGGCGAGGGGATGTTACCTGTGCCCGGTGCGCCCCCGACGGTCGGGTCGGCCCGGACCGCTCGAATGCGGTGGGCCGGCTCAGGACTGCAGCAGCCATGAAAAAGCCGCCCTCAGGCGGCTTCGCGGTGAATGGCGGCCGAAGCCGCCGCGCTCACTTCTTCATCGGGTCCGGTGCCATGCCGTCCTTCTTCATCATCCCGTCGTCCTTCTTCATGCCGTCGGGCTTCATCATGCTGTCGTGCTTCTTCATCATGTCGGCGCACATGGTGTCCTTCTTCATCGACATGTCGTCCTTCTTCATCTCCTTCTTCTGCATCGCCATGTGATCCTTGCACTGCTCCATGGTCATGTCCTTCGACATGGCGCCGTCCTTCTTCATCGCGTCCTGGGCGACGGCGAGGCCGGCGGTCATCGAAAGGGCCGTGCTGAACAAGATTGCTGCGATCTTCATCTCGGGAACTCCTGGTTGGATTGATTGCTTCTGACCTGGACCCCGACACAGGCGCTGGTTGTCCGCCGGCTTGATCGGTCTGCCATCCCGGTGGTCGCACGGGCGCGACCGACCTTACAAATTTCCATCGTGACCCCCGTGCGGCGTCACTCGCTGACCGCGCCCGCAGCAAATGCCTTCTTCAACTGCTGCCCGGCGAACGCCTGCGCCTGCTTGGCTTTCGCAACGACGGCGGCCATGCCGAAGAACTCGTGGGTGACGCCGTCGTAGATCTTGTGCTCGGTCTTCACACCCGCCTTCTTCAGTGCCGCCGCGAGCAGGTCGGCATCGCTGCGCAGCGGATCGATCCGGGCACTGATCAAGGTCACCGACGCCAGACCCTTCAGGTTGGCGTCGACGAGGGCGACGCGCGGATCCTTCCGGTCGGCCGGGTTCGCGAACACCTTGTCGGCGAACCAGATCATCATCGGCTTGTTCAGCGGCTGGGCGGTCTCGCTGTCCTGGTACGAGGGCGTCGACAGGTTCGAGAGCTGTGCGATCGGATAGACCGAGAGCACGTGCACCGGCAGCGCGAGGCCCTGGTCGCGCACGCTGATCGCGGTCGCCAGCGCCAGGTTGCCGCCCGCGCTCTCGCCGGCCAGCGCCAGCCGTTTCGGGTCGCCGTTCAGCACGGCGGCATTCGCTGCGGCCCACTTGTAGGCCGCCAGGGCATCGTCATGCTGGGCCGGAAACTTCACCTCGGGCGCGAGCCGGTAGTCGACCGAGACGACGACCGCGTTGGCCTCCTTTGCGATGCCGCGGGCGCCGCCGTCGTAGACGTTCTTGTCGGCGAGCACCCAGCCGCCGCCGTGAAAATAGACGACGATCGGGAACGGCCCGGCACCGGCCGGCGTGTAGATCCGGATCGGCAGCTGGCCGGCCGGCCCCGGGATGGTCTGCTCGACCGTCGTCACGCCCGGTACGAGGACGGTCGGCGACGTGTCCTTGCCCTGCTTCTTCAGGATCGCCGTCACGGCGTCGGCCGGCGTGGGCTGACGGCGTGCCTCCCCGGGGTCGAGACCCTCGATCGGCTTGCCGCCGAGGCCGGCCAGCGTGTCGAGCACGCCCTGCATATCGGCATCGGCCTTGTATTTCGTGCCGGTGGGCGACGCCGGTGCGGAGGCGCTCGCCTTGGGGGCATCGGCGGCGAAGGCCGGCAACGGAAGCGCCAGGGCTGCGCTGACCGTCAGCGTCAGCCACGATGAACCGCAGGACGGGCGAAGCGATAGAAAAAACTGCATGGCATATCCTTGGCCGCAAGGCGGTTGACGGGCCGATGGAGCAACCGGCGTACCGGCACGCTTCGGGTGCGCGCGCGGCCCTTGCCATGAAATCCAGGCCCCCGCGGACGCACAAGGAGCCCTGATGTCCCCGATTTCGGAGTCGATCGCGCAGGCGGTCGCGGCCTTCGACCTGCGGCACCTTCCGCCCGAGTTCTACACCGATCCGTTCCCGTACTACCGGGCGCTGCGCGAGCGCGAGCCGGTCAAGCGCCTGCCCGACGGAAGCGTGCTGCTGACGCGGTATGCCGACTGCGAGTACGTCTACAAGAACCCGGCGCTGTTCAGCTCCGACAAGAAGACCGAATACAAGCCGAAGTACGGCGACTCGCTGCTCTACGAGCACCACACGACGAGCCTGGTGTTCAACGATCCGCCGCTGCACACGCGGGTGCGCCGGCTGATCATCGGTGCGCTGACGCCGAAGGCGATCGCCGAGATGCAGCCCGGCCTCGAGGCGCTCGTCGAGCGGCTGCTCGACCGGATGGCGGAGGCCGGCGACGTCGACCTGATCGAGAACTTCGCCGCGGCGATCCCAATCGAGATCGTCGGCAACCTGCTGGGCGTACCGAAGGACGAGCGCGAGCCGCTGCGCGCCTGGTCGCTCGCCATCCTCGGCGCGCTCGAACCGGTGGTCACGCCGGAGGCGTTCGAGCGCGGCAACGGGGCGGTCCACGATTTCATCGCCTACCTTGAGACGCTGATCGAGCGGCGGCGGGCCAACCCCGGCGAGGCCGACCGTGACGTGCTGACGCGCCTGATCCAGGGTGAGGATGCCGGCGAGCGGCTGTCGCCGCCGGAGCTGCTGCACAACTGCATCTTCCTGCTCAACGCCGGCCACGAGACGACGACCAATCTGATCGGAAACGGCCTGGTCGCGTTGCATCGCCACCCCGATCAGAAGGCGCGGCTGTTGGCCGAGCCGGCGCTGGTTCGCGCCGCGGTCGAGGAGATCCTGCGCTACGAGAGCTCGAATCAGCTCGGCAACCGGATCACGACCGGCGCGGTCGAGGTCGGCGGTGTTGCACTGGCGCCGCGGACCCAGATCACGTTGGCGATCGGCGCCGCGAATCGCGACCCAGACAAGTTCGCGGACCCGGAGCGCTTCGACATCGGGCGCACGCAAAACCGGCATCTGGCGTTCGGCTCCGGCATCCACCAGTGCGCCGGGATGGCGCTCGCGCGCCTCGAAGGGGCCGTCGCGATCGGGCGCTTCCTCGCCCGCTTTCCGCGTTACGAGTTGACCGGC
>Ga0207691_10007336_pt1 | contig 10634 bp, 9 predicted proteins | sample KBSM13metaG_FD_184327 | JGI IMG/M metagenome (GOLD analysis project Ga0207691, IMG submission 184327) | Miscanthus rhizosphere microbial communities from Kellogg Biological Station, Michigan, USA - KBS M1-3 metaG (SPAdes) (version 2) | ecosystem: Host-associated > Plants > Roots > Rhizosphere >... | reverse complement strand
ATGCGCAGGTCGTGATGGCCGGCGGCGCCAGTGCCTGCAACGTGTACTGGAAGACGGCCCAGGCCGCGACCGTCACGGATTCGTCCTTCGTCGGCACCGTCCTGTCGGGTGCCGCTGCGACCATGACCCGCGGAAGCTGGCTCGGCCGCGCCATCGCGACGACCGACGTCACGTTGACGGACCCCGCGCCGTTCACGGGCTGTGCTGCCGCCCTTGCCGGCGCACCCGGCGTCAACGGCATTCCGACATTGTCGGAATGGTCCATGGTGCTGCTCGCCGTGCTGCTGGCGTTCGCCGCCTTCGCAACGATGCGGCGTCCTTCGCGCTCTTCGCGCTAGTCCGCCAGTCCCAACCCCGGGCTTCGGCCGCACGAAGCCGCACGTTCCGTGCGGCTTCGTACATTGCCGCGTACGGCAACGCACAGACCCGCGAGGCCTCCCCGCGTAGCCTTGCCGCTGGACAAGACCGAGCCGCAGACATGAATCATCGCCTTCCCGACCTGCCCTACGAAGTCGTCGCGCTCGAGCCCGTCATCGACACGCGCACGCTGCAGATCCACCATTCGCGCCACCACGCCGCCTACGTCGCCGCGCTGAACGAGGCGCTGTCGGAGTATCCGCAGCTCGCCGAACGCTCCGCCGGGTGGCTGCTTTCCAACGCCCGCTCGATCCCGGACGCCGCGCGGCCGTCGATCCTCGCCAATGCCGGTGCGCACGTGAACCACAGCCTCTTCTGGCGCACGATGACGCCGGCCGGGCACGGCGCGCCGTTCGGGCGGCTCGCCGACGCGATCGCGAGCGACTTCGGCAGCTTCGACGCGTTCAAGTCCGAGTTCCAGGCCGCGGGCATGAAGCTCGTCGGCTCGGGATGGATCTGGCTCACGCGCTCTCAAAAGAACGGCGCGCTGCGCATCGTCTCCACGCGCGACCACGGCAACCCCGTCACCGACCAGCAATTCCCGCTGCTGATGAACGACGTGTGGGAGCACGCGTATTACCTCAAGCACCAGAACCGGCGCATCGATTACCTGCGCGACTGGTGGGGCGTGGTGGATTGGGACGAGGCGGCGCGGCGCTTCGCGCACTCGGACCACCTCGACGCGGCGCAATCCAACGACGGCGATTCGCTGCTCCTCGATGCGGCGTGAGGCCAACGAGCGTTAGCGCACCGACGCCGTTGCGCCGCTCGCGTAATTTCCATCCAGAGTCGCACCGCGCACGCGATTCGAATGCAACCGAATCCCCAGTGCGCGCGCCGCACCACTTCAAAGGACTCACTTGAAAAATTCGATGCTTACGTTGGTTAGGAAGCCGCTGCTGATCGCGGTCGTCGCGGCGCTGGCCGCCGGATGCGCGTCCCACGAGCGCGTTGAATACGCGAAGGCCGAGCAGAGCTGGGTCGGCCCTGCCGGCGCCACGGGCGCCACGGGCGCCACGGGAGAACAAGGCGCCACGGGCAACCGCGGCGAACCGGGCATGGCGGTGAGCGGTCCCGCCGGTCCTCGCGGTGAAGTCGGCCCCGCCGGCGCGCAAGGTCCCGCCGGCCCCACGGGCGCGCAGGGCAAGATGGTGATGGGTCGCGCGGGCGACACGGGTGCGACCGGTGCGACGGGCGCGAAAGGCGCCACGGGCCAGACGGGCGTGCAGGGTACGGGCCTTCCCGGTCCTGCCGGCCCCATGGGCCACGCGGGTCCCGCCGGAATTCAAGGCGTGCCGGGCAGCACGGGCGCGACTGGCATGACGACAGCCGGGCCGACCGGTCCGACAGGCGCAGCCGGTGCCACGGGCGCGCAGGGCGCGACGGGATCCACCGGAGCGCAGGGCAGGACGGAGCTCGCCGGCATCAGCGGCCCGACGGGCGCGACGGGCGCGACAGGCCCGCAAGGCTCCATCGGTCCGACGGGCGCGCAAGGTCCGCTCGCGAGCGCGGCGGGCAACGGCAACTGGGCCGTGTACCGCGGCTACGACTTCGCGTTCGCGCGCGACGACATCGCCGCGAACGACAGCCAGAAGGCCGGGCAGATCGCGGAGCACATGAGCCGCAATCCGTCGTACAAGCTGGCTCTCGATGGCCCGAGCCATCGACGCGTCGTCGCAGTCCGTGATGCGTTGATCTCCGCCGGCGTTCCCGCGTACAAGATCGAGACGGGCGCGTATGGCGATCCGAAGCTGAGAAGCGATCGCCACGTCGCGGTGCTGGTCAGCAACTGAGGCGATGGAAAGAAAAAAGCCGCTCCTCGAGCGGCTTTTTTTTCGTCCTCGACCGCGAGGCCTAGCGGCCCTGGCAGACCACGTCCACGAGCGCCGGTTGTCCGCTCTTCACGACGTCCACGGCGCGCTTGAGCGCCGCGCCGAGCTTCGCCGGATCCGTCACCGGCCCCTCGGCCCACACGCCCATCGACTGCGCGAGCTTCGCGTAGTCGATCGCCGGGTTGTCTATGATCGTGCCGATCCACGCCTTGTCGACGCCGCGGTTGTGCAGGCCACACATGCGCTGCACGTGCATGATCTCCTGGTGGTAGGCGCGGTTGTTGTGCATCACGTAGAGGATCGGGATCTTGTGGTACGCCGCGGTCCACAGCACGCCGGGTGAATACATGAGGTCGCCGTCGGGCTGGAAGGTCACGGTGAAGATGCCCTTCGACTTGTTCGCGAGCGCAACGCCCAACGCACCCGGAGCTGCGTAGCCCACGCCCTGCGCGCCGGAGCCGCCCAGCATCTGGTGGTATTCCGTCGTGGGCCAGAGCCGCCGCGCCCAGGGGATCCGGTCGCTCACCGCGAGCGACCAGCGCTCGTTCTTGATGACGTTCCACGTTTCGGCGGCCAGGCGCGGCGTGGTGATCGGCTGCAGGTCCCATCCGTGCGCCGCCTCGTCACGCGCGCGCTTGTGCTCCTTCGCATGCGCGTCCTTCATTTTCGCGCCGCGCGCGGAGAACACGTTGCGCTGGCCGTCGGTGGTCACGCGCTTCACTTCCTCGATCAGCGCCGGCAGGCTCGCCTGCGCATCGCCGTTGATCGAGAGGTCCACCGGCAGGTAGCGCTGGAAGTCCTGGTAGTTCGAGCGGATGAAGACATCCTGCAGCGAGATGTTGATGACCTTCGCGTCCTTCTTGCCCACGAAGCGCTGCTCGTGGTGCGGATCCGAGACCGAGTTGAACTGGCCGAAAGGATCGCCCACTTCGAGAAGGAGGACTACGTCCGCCTCCCGGACCAGCGCGCGGCGCGACTCGCTCTGGCAAAGCGGATGCACGCTCGGGAAATTCATTCGGCCGCCGAGGTCGATCACCGGGGCCTGCAGCGACTCGGCGAGCTCCACCAGCAGCTTCACGCCTTCCTGGTTGCGCACGCAGCGGTCCGCGATGATCACCGGGTTCTGCGCGGCGACGAGCAACTTCGCGGCTTCCGAGAGCGCGGCACGATCGCCTTGCGGCGGACGCGAGCGCGCGAGCTTCGGGATCTTGAGCTCGTCGTCGTGGATCGCGTGCTCCTGCAGGTCTATGTCGGCGGTGATCAGCACCGGCTCCATCGGCGGCGTGGTCGCGATCTTGTACGCGCGCACCGTCGATTCGGCGAAATGCTGCAGCGACATCGGCGCGTCGTCCCACTTCACGAAATCGCGCACCAGGCCCGCCGCGTCCTGCACCGAGTGGTTCCATTCCGTGCCCGGCCTGCGCGACACGGCGTCCAGGCCGTTGCCCGCGAGCAGGATGATCGGCACGCGGTCCACCCACGCGTTGTAGATCGCCATGGAGCCGTGCTGCAGGCCCACGGTGCCGTGGATCATGGCGGCCATGGGCTTGCCCGCCGCCTTCGCGTAGCCGTGCGCCATCGCGATGGCCGCTTCCTCGTGCATGCACGTGAGGAGCTCGGGCTTCTTGTTCCCGCCGTAATTGATGAGGGATTCGTGGATGCTGCGGAAGCTCGAGCCCGGATTGGTCGAGATGTATTCGAGGTCGAGCGTCTTCAGCACGTCGACCATGAAGTCGGAGCCGGGACGGTCGACGACGATGTCGCCGGGCAGCTTCTTCTCCTTCTTCTTCGGGCCTTCCTTCACGCCCTCCTTCGCCGGCGCTTCCTGCTTCGCCGCCTCCGGGGACTGCGCCAGCACCGTCGCCGCCGCCGCGCCCGCGCTCGCCGCGGCGCCTTTCAGGAAAGTGCGCCGGTCGACGCCGGCTTTCTTGTCCTCATCCATCGATTTCTCCTCGTGCATGCGTCGCAATTCGCTTGCCGGGAAGTCTATCATTGGGATTCCTCCAGAACGTCGTTCCTCCATGGCGAACAAGATCATGCCGCTCGCGGACGCGGTCGCGCGCAACGTGCGCGACGGCCAGACCGTATCGATGGAAGGCTTCACGCACCTCATCCCGTTCGCGGCGGGACACGAGGTGATCCGCCAGGGCCGCAAGGATTTGCGGCTGGTGCGCATGACGCCCGACATCATCTACGACCAGCTCATCGGCATGGGCTGCGCGCGGGGCGTGGTGTTCTCGTGGGGCGGCAATCCCGGCGTGGGCTCCATCCATCGCTTTCGCGACGCGATCGAGAACGGCTGGCCGCATCCGCTCGCCATCGAGGAGCACAGCCACGCCGACATGGCGGGCCGCTACCAGGCGGGCGCATCGGGCCTGCCCTTCTCCGTGCTGCGCGGCTACGTGGGCTCGGACCTGCCGAAGCACAACCCCAACATCAAGTCGATCACGTGCCCGTTCACCGGCGAGAAGCTCGCCGCGACTCCGGCCATCAATCCCGACGTCGCGATCATCCACGCCCAGCGCGCCGACCGGCAGGGCAACGTGCTGATCGAGGGCATCGTGGGCATCCAGAAGGAGGCGGTGCTCGCCGCGAAGGCGGCCATCGTCACCGTCGAGGAGATCGTCGATGACCTGCGCTCGCCGATGAACGCGTGCTACCTGCCGCACTGGGTGCTCTCGGCGGTGTGCGAGGTGCCCAACGGAGCGCATCCCAGCTACGCGCACGGCTACTACGGCCGCGACAACGCCTTCTGCAAGGCGTGGGATGCCATCTCGAAGGACCGCGACACGTTCCTGGAATGGATGAAGAAGCACGTCATGGGCTCGAGAACGCATGGGGAGTTCATGAAATCGGCGGGAGTTGCCGCATGAGCGACTACAGCCCCACCGAAATCATGACGATCGAAGCTGCCCGGCGCCTGAGTAACGGCACCGTCTGTTTTGTGGGCATCGGCATGCCGTCGGCCGCCGCGAACCTCGCGCGCCTCACGCATGCGCCGGAAGTGGTGTTGATCTATGAATCCGGCACCATCGGCGCCAAGCCCGACGTGCTGCCGCTGTCCATCGGCGACGGCGAGCTCGCCGAGCACGCGGACACTGTGGTCTCGGTGCCGGAGATCTTCCGCTACTGGCTGCAGGGCGGGCGCGTCGACGTGGGCTTCCTCGGCGCGGCGCAGATCGACCGCTTCGGCAACATCAACACCACCGTGATCGGCGGCGACTACGCGAAGCCCAAGGTGCGCCTGCCCGGCGCCGGCGGCGCGCCGGAGATCGCGTCGAACGCGAAGGAAGTCTGGATCATCATCAAGCAGACCAAGCGCAGCTTCGTGGCGAAGCTCGACTTCCTCACCTCGGTCGGCCACCTGGACGGCGGCGACTCGCGCGCGAAATCGGGCGCGCGCGGCAAGGGCCCAACGGCCGTTATTACGGATCTCGGCGTCCTCGTTCCGGATGAAAAGACACGCGAGCTCACGCTCGTGGCGCTGCATCCCGGTATCACCGTCGAGCAGGCGAAGGCCTCGACCGGTTGGGAGCTCAAGGTCGCGGACAAGCCCGCGACGACGAGAGCGCCGACCGCGAGCGAGCTCTCAACGCTGCGCGACCTGCACGCGCGCACGGCGAAGGCGCACGGAACCGTGTCGAGCGAGTAGCGCAAATAGAAAGGGCCGGCAGGTGCCGGCCCTTCTTCAACGCGATCGAATCAGAAGTAATGCCAGAGGCCGATGCCGAATGCCTGCGTGTCCGCGCCGGGCGCGACGTTCACCCCGTTCACCGCCGGTCCCGGCGAGTACTGCGCGTTCCTCTCGTTGTCCATCTTGTAGTACGCGACGACCATCTCGGTCCGCTTGGAGAAGCGGTGGATCCAGCCCAACGTCATGTACTTGGCGCCCAGGTCGGTCGTGATGCAGGCGAGCGGCCCGTTGCGCGCGCAGCTGCCGCTCTGCGCCTGCCCGTAGGAGAAGAACACGCTGTTGGTGTTGCCGCCGAAGAACTGCTCGATGACCGCGTACCACGCGTTGCGCTTGTACTCGCGGACGTTGCCGGCGCCGGAATCGGCGCTCGTGTACTTGAGCGTCTCGACCAGGCCCGTGAGCCGCGTGTTGCCGATGCGGTAGAGCCACACGAACTTGTGGCCGGTGTCCTTCGAATGCCCGTTGGTGAGCGTGCCGGCCGCGCCGCCGCCCAGCTGCGTGAGGCCGAAGTAGTCCTTGTGCTCCTCGTACGCGTAGCGCAGCGAGAGCGCGCCCCAGTTCCACACCGCGGAGAACGAGTTGATCGTGGGCGAGACGATGGGTCCGCCCGCGACGATCGTGCCGCGCCCCTCGTTCACGGAATGCTGCAGCCGGAAGCTCAACCCGCCCCACGTCGGCGTCCAGTACTGGACCGAGTTGCCTTGCCGGCGGTCGAAGGCCGCATCCGGCTTCGCGCCGCTGCGCGTGAATTGCGTCGTGGTGTTGCCCACGCCCATGCCGGGGTTGCCCGTGATCGCGGTGCGGTCGAACACGTATCCCGCGCGCAGCGGGTTCACCGGCAGGGAGACGTATTTGTACGGCGTGTCCCATTGGCCGAAGAAGAACTCGCCCCAGAGGGGACTCTGCAGGCCGACCTTCGAATCGCGCGCGCCGAGCCCGGGGCCGACGTTCTGGTCGATCTGGAATCCGCTCTCCAGCTGCCACACCGCGCGCAGGTTCGGCGCGAGGTCTTCGTAGCCGCGGAATCCCAGGTTCGTGGTGCCGACGGTGATGCGGTTGCGGCGCGGATCGTTCGCGCCCGTGTACGCGCCCGCCGAGAGCTGGGTCGGACGCTCGGCCGCGGGAGGCGCGGCAGAGGCGTTCTTGGTCTCGGCGGAGTCGAAGAACGGGAAGACCGTCCCGTACATCTCGACCACCGACGCGGCGTGCGCGGAGCCGGCCAGCGCGAGCGCAGCGGCGAGGAGCGGCTTCTTCGGCATTTTCATTGTTCGTTGCCTCCCAGGGATCGTTTACTTGCCGGGGTCTTTCACGTTTTCGAACTTGTCGAATTCCACGTTCCAGTATTCGTTGCCGCGCTTCTCGACCTTGCGGATGTAGACCGTCTGCACGATGTCGCGCGTCGCGGGGTCGATCGCGATCGGTCCGCGCGGGCTCGTGAGCTTCATGTTCTTCAGGATCTCCATCGCCTGGTCGCCATCGATCTTGTTGCCGAGCTTCTTCACCACCTCGGCGATCGCGGCCATGCCGTCGTAGCCGCCGACGCCCATGAAGTTGGGGCGCTTCAGCTCCTTCTGGACCTCGCCGAAGGCCTTCACGAACGCCCTGTTCTCGGGCGAATCGTGCGCGGCCGAATAGTGATGGCTGGTGATGACGCCGACCACGGGCTCGCCGATGGCGTTCAGCACGTCGTCGTCGGTGACGTCGCCGGGCCCTATGACCCTGATGCCTTCCTTCGCGAGGCCGCGTTCCTCGAACGCCTTCATGAAGGAGATGCTCTGCTCGCCTGCCGGGACGAAGACGAACACCGCGTTGGGCTTGGCGTCCTTGATGCGCTGGATGTAAGGCGCGAAGTCGGGGTTGCGCAGCGGCGTGCGCACGGCGTCCACGACCTTGCCGCCCTGCGCCTCGAACTCCTTCTTGAAGGCGTTCTCCGAATCGATCCCGGGCGCGAAATCGGAGACCAGGATGTAGACCGTCTTGATGCCGTTCTTCGCCGCCCAGGTTCCCATCGGGGCGGACACCTGGGGCAGCGTCATCGAGAAGCGGGCGATGTAGGGCGAACGCGTCGTCACCGCCGAGGAGGCCGCGTTCATCACGACCATCGGCTTCTTCGCTTCCGTGGCGACGGGCGCCGCGGCCATCGCTTCCGGGGTGAAGCCGTAGCCCGCGAGGAAATCCACGTTGTCGCGCGTCACCAGCTCCTGGGAGAGGCGCTTCGAGACTTCGGGATTGGGTCCGCCCGTGTCGCGGACCAGGATCTGGATCTTGCGGCCGGCGAAGGTATCGCCATGCAGCTTGAAGAAGGCCTTGATACCGGCCTCCATCTGCTTGCCGTAGTCGCCTTGCGGCCCGGAGAATGGAGCCACCAGGCCGACCTTGACCGGTTCCTGTGCGGCGACCCATGGAGCGAGGATCAACGCGAGGGCCGCCAGGACGAACCGCTGCATTCTTCTTCTCCTCGGGTGCGCTTTTTAGGCGTTCTGCTATGCAGACCGGATTATGGCGTTCCGGGAGCCAAAGTCAACCTGAAACCCGCGTGTTGGGACCACTGATACAACAAGGAACAAGCCATGCCCGAAGCCTTCATCTGCGATGCCATCCGCACCCCCTTCGGCCGGTACGCCGGCGCCCTGTCGAGCGTGCGTGCCGACGACCTCGCCGCGGTGCCCATCGCGGAGCTCATGCGACGCAACCCGAAGGTGGACTGGGCCGCGCTGGACGACGTGATCTTCGGTTGCGCCAACCAGGCCGGCGAGGACAACCGCAACGTGGCGCGCATGGCGCTCCTCCTCGCGGGCGTTCCCATCGACGTGCCGGGCGCGACGGTGAACCGGCTGTGCGGTTCGGGCATGGAAGCAGTGGGCCAGCTTGCCCGCGCAATCCGTGCGGGAGACTCGCAGATCGGCATCGCCGGCGGCGTCGAGAGCATGTCGCGCGCGCCCTTCGTCATGCCCAAGGCGGACAGCGCCTTCTCGCGCACCAACGCGGTCTACGACACCACCATCGGCTGGCGCTTCGTGAACCCGAGGATGAAGGCGAAGTACGGCACCGACCAGATGCCCGAGACCGCCGAGAACGTGGCCGAGGACTACAAGGTCTCGCGGCAGGACCAGGACGCTTTCGCGCTGCGCTCGCAGCAGCGCGCGTTGGCCGCGCAGCAGAACGGCAATCTCGCGCAGGAGATCACCCCGGTCACGATCCCCGCGAAGAAAGGCGATCCCGTCGTCGTCTCGAAGGACGAGCATCCGCGCGAGACCTCTCTCGAGCAGCTCGCGAAGCTCAAGCCGATCGTGAAGGACAACGGCACGGTGACCGCCGGCAACGCTTCCGGCGTGAACGACGGCGCGTGCGCATTGATCATCGCGAGCGAGGAGTCGGCGAAGAAGCACGGCCTCACGCCCCGCGCGCGCATCCTGGGCATGTCGAGCTCCGGAGTCGCGCCGCGCGTGATGGGCATCGGTCCGGTTCCCGCGGCGAAGAAGCTATCCGCGCGGCTCGGCATCCCGGTGAACCAGTTCGACTACGTCGAGCTGAACGAGGCGTTCGCCGCACAGGCTCTCGCCGTGCTGCGCGAGCTGGGCCTCGCCGACGACGCGCCGAACGTGAACCCATGGGGCGGCGCCATCGCGCTGGGCCACCCGCTGGGCGCTTCCGGCGCGCGGCTCGTCACCACCGCGATGTACCAGCTGCACAAGCTGGGCGGCAAGCGCGCGCTGTGCACCATGTGCATCGGCGTGGGCCAGGGCATCGCGCTCGCGATCGAGAAGGTCTAGTCTCAGAACAGGCTGAACGGATAGACGACCGTGCCGTGCGGCCCCGGCCGCGCGGATGGCGTCATGCGCGCGGGCTCCACGCTCTCGGCGCCGAGGATGTGCCAGACGTCGCGGTCCGCCGCCAGCAGGTAGTCGGTGATGATGCGGCGGTGGCAGCGCCACCACACGGCCTCGGCGCACATCACCGCGACACGCTCGCGATCGCCCGTTTCCAGCAGGTGCTCGAAGCCGGCGCGGAATTCGCCTCCGAGCGCGTAGTCCGCGTAGTTGCGGAAGCCCTCGACATCCCAGAACGCGTTCAGGTCTTCGGGGACGTCCTTCTGGCGCGGGCGCTTGCCGCCCAACGCCTTGACGTGCTCGTAGCCGATGCCGTGCACCCGCAACGTGTGCGGCAGCAGGTCGACGTTGTACTGCGGATTGGTGCGCGAGCGCGGGAACGAGCGCACGTCGACGATCCGGGTGACGCCGTTCGGCTGGAGGAGCGAGATGAACTCGTCGATGGGCCGCGTCGAATGGCCGACCGTGAAGAAGGGCTCCATCCACTTCAGACCATGACGGCGAGCAGTCGTGCGGCCTCGTCCACCGTGGCGACCACCCGGTCGCACTTCAGCGATTCCGGCGGCCGACCTTCGTTATAGCCGTACGGCACGCACCACACCGGGCAGCCCGCCGCGCGCGCGGCCTCGATGTCGTTGTCGGAGTCGCCGAGCATCAACGTCTCGCCCGGCCGCGCGCCCATGGCGCGGCATACGGCTTCGAGCATGTCGCCGTGCGGTTTCTTTCGTATTCCGTCGTCGCCGGCGGCCACGGCGATGAAGAAACGCGCGATGCCGGCGCGTTCGAGCAGCTGCTCGGTGAAGAAGCGCGGCTTGTTGGTGGCCACGGCGAGCTTCACGCCGCGCTCCGCCAGTTTCTCCA
>Ga0207691_10007335_pt1 | contig 10635 bp, 4 predicted proteins | sample KBSM13metaG_FD_184327 | JGI IMG/M metagenome (GOLD analysis project Ga0207691, IMG submission 184327) | Miscanthus rhizosphere microbial communities from Kellogg Biological Station, Michigan, USA - KBS M1-3 metaG (SPAdes) (version 2) | ecosystem: Host-associated > Plants > Roots > Rhizosphere >... | reverse complement strand
CGCGAGATCTACGCGATTCGTCATCGCCGCCCAGCCAACGAGCGGCGGAAATGCACCGGCTGCGCCGCCGATCACGATGTTGTGTGGCGTGGAGCGCTTGAGCCAGCGCGTGTAGATGAAGACGTAGAAGTAGAAGCCGGCGAGTGCGAGCGCGGCCGTAAGCACGTTCACGAAATGCGCGAGCATGTATGTCGCCGCGCACGAGAGCGCGACGCCGAACGCGAGCACGGCGGGCGGCGCCATGCGCCCGCTCGGAATGGGACGCAGGCGTGTACGCGCCATCCGGTCGTCGATGTCGCGGTCGAGGTACATGTTGACCGCGTTCGCTCCGCCCGCCATGAGGTAGCCGCCGATCGCTACGAGCAGCACCAGCCCGATGGAAGGCGTGCCCGCGACGAACATCGGGGCGATCGTCGTGACGAGCAGGAGCGAGATGATGCGCGGCTTGGTCAGCGAGATCAGGTCGCGGACGAGGCTCGCCTCACGAGCGCGTTCGATCGTCGTGTGTGTCACGTCGCGACCTCTGCCGCTCGCAGCGTCGGTCGCGGCGATGTCTTCGTAGCCGGGACACCGACGCCGAGTGCGCCGCGACGGCTCAGCAGCGCGAGCACCACGACGGCAACCCACACGAGTGTGCCGGCCGCCTGGTGCAACGAGCGGAGTAGCGGCGGCAACTGCATTTCCACGAGCATCGCGGCGACGATCAGTTGCGCGAGCACGGCACCGAACGCGACCGCAGCGGCGCGAATGATCAACCGTGCTTCGCCGCGACGACGGACCGCGATCGCGAGGCCGAGCAGGTGGAAGAACAGCAGGAACGCGAGAATGCGATGCGTGAACTGAATGTGCTGGGTCCCATCAGGCAGCAACGAGCCGCGACAGAGTGGGAAGCCAATGCACGATGAGTTCGCGCCCGGCACGTGCGCGGTAAACGCGCCGAGGACGAGAACGGCGAACGCGAGGCCGAGCGCCGCTCGTGCGCCACGCCACGTCTTCTGCGATGCGGAGCCCACGCTCGCGCTCGACGCGCCGAGCCCGCCGGCGCGCATCACGGCGGAAACGAGCACGGCGAGTAACGTCATCGCGATGGCGAGATGCGTGACGATGACGAACTTGTTCCCGAGCTCGAGCTTCACGGTCACGGCGCCGAACAGCGCCGCGGCCACTACCAGCGACGTCGCCAACCCCGCAGCTCGCAACACGCCACCTCGGCCACTCACCCCGGGCGCGGCGCGTCGCAACAAGGCGGTGACGAGCAGGGCGATGATCGCGACCGAGAGCGTCGCAGCGATGTAGCGATGCGTGACCTCGATGACGAGATCGGTTCGGGCGAGCGGCGGGAACCAATGTCCCTGGCACTTGGGCCAGTGGTCGCCACAGCCCATGCCGGATCCAGTGATGCGCACGATCGCGCCGAACACGACCTGTCCGATGCCGAGGAGCAACGAAAGAATCGAAAGACGCCGCAAGGCGGTCATGATGTTATCAGGCTCCGATCGTCACGCCGCTGCGGCTGACGTCGGCCGTGGGTTCCGGCGCATCGACTGCGCGCCATGTCAGATAGAGAACGAGCGCGAGGCCGACCGCAGGCAGGATCGCCCACGCGATGTCCGCTGGACGGCTAGCATGCGCGGTTCGCGACGCGCCCATGGTGTCCTTGACCTCGGCCGCGCGGGCTCGCCCAAACAGCAACGAGCGAAGGATGGCGAGCTCGGCGACAACGCAGCACGCGCTGGCAACCCAGAACAATGCGGAACGAATGGTCATTCAGGCGAACCGGTGCACCACTGGCCGAGCATCCGACCGCGTGAGATAGAGGTGAGTAGCACGCAGAAAGGTGTACGCCGGCGGCGCTCGATTCAACCTTTCCACCAACGTATCGCGACATTGACTCCGATCTGACCGCCGCTGCCTGGACCAACGCAGCGCATGGCTCGCGCCGCACGGTTTCCTGCTGTACCATAGGCGCATGTCACCCTCTCCAGCGGCAAGCGAAGGACCATCCGATGGACTGCCGAGACGGCTCGGACTGTGGAGCGCCGTCTCGATCGTCGTCGGTATCACCATCGGCTCAGGAATCTTCCGGTCACCGGCAGGCATCGCGAACAGGTTGCCGGGGCCCGGTGCCATGCTCGCGGTGTGGGTCGTCGGCGGAATGCTCGCGATGTGCGGTGCGCTCTCGCTCGCTGAAGTCGCGAGCGCCCTGCCGAAAACCGGCGGCATCTACGTCTTTCTGCGCGAAGGCTGGGGAAGGCTCCCCGCGTTCCTGTTCGGCTGGGCAGAGCTCGTGATCATTCGCGCTGCCGCCATCGGTGCCATCGCCATCACGTTCGCCGAGTATTTCCTCAGAGTCCTCGGTTACGACCCGCTCGTCGCGCCGTACGACTCGTATGCGCGCTACACCGCGGCGGCCGCGATCGTACTGACGTCGATATTCAACATCGTGGGGATTCGCTGGAGCGCGATGGTGACGGCGGCAACCACCCTCGCGAAGTACGGTGGCCTGCTGTTCGTGATTCTGCTCGCGTTCTCGATCGAGCTGCCGAAGACGGGGGGCCACTTCACACCGTTCTTCCCTCCGGGAAGCTTCTCGCTTGCGCCATTCGGGCTCGCGCTCGTCTCGGTGCTCTGGGCATTCGACGGGTGGGCGGATCTCACGTTCGCCGGCGGCGAGGTCAAGGACGGCGAGCGCAATCTGCCGCGCGCCATCATTCTCGGCTCGCTGGCGGTGTTGTTCATCTACCTGTTGGCCAATCTCGCGTATCTCTCGGTCCTCCCGATCGAGCAGATCCGGACGTCGAAGCTCGTCGCGGCGGATGTGGGTCAGCGCGTGATGGGTCCGATCGGCGTTGCGTTCGTCGCGATCACCGTGATGCTCTCGACGTTCGGCTCGCTCAACTCCACGATGCTGGCGAACCCGCGCGTGTTCTTCGCGATGGCCGAGGATGGATTGTTCTTCAAGCCGATGGCGGCGGTGCATCCGCGATTCAGGACGCCGGTCAACGCGATCGCGCTCGCGGCGGTGCTCGGCGTGACGTTCGTGCTGCTGCGAAAGTTCGAGGACCTCGCCGATGCGTTCGTGACGGCGATCCTGCCGTTCTACGTGTTAGGCGTCGCGGCGATCTTCGTGCTCCGCCGGCGCCCGGGATACTCACCGGCATTCCGGACGCCCGGTTATCCACTAGTCCCGATCCTGTTCATTCTCGCGACGCTGTACCTGCTGGTGAACGCGGTCATCGACCCCGGCACGCGCTGGCCGACGATCGCGGTATTCGCCGTGATCGCGGTGGGCATTCCGGTCTATTACGCGACCGTCGGCAGAAGGCTCGCACCTCCAGACGGCTCTCGGAGCGCGGCGGGCGAAACGGCGTGAAGCCCCGTGCCTTCCTCGTAGCCGTTGCCGCGCTCTGCGTCGCGCTCACTCCGCTCATGGCGGCTCGAGCACAGGGAGTGACAACGGGTGCGGTGAGCGGGCGGGTAGTCGATGACGCTGGTGCTCCGGTCGCGGGAGCGTCGATCGCGGTCGTCAATACGGCCACTGGCGCCGCATCGCGCGCGACCACCGCCCGGGATGGACGCTACCTCGTGCAGGGACTCGAGGTCGGCGGTCCGTATTCCGTGACGGCGCGTCATCCGGGCTTCGCGCCGCAGATGCGCGACGGCCAGATGCTCACGCTGAGCCAGAACCTAACGCTGGACTTCATCCTCCAGCGTCAGACGTTCATCCTCAGCACGGTCACCGTCACGACCGAGACTGACCCGATCATGTCGTCGGACCGCACCGGGGCCGCGACCATCGTTTCCGACTCGGTTCTGCGTCGGCTCCCGTCACTCAACCGGACGTTCACGGATTTCGCCGTCCTCACGCCCGAAGTGTCTGACGCGGGGCCGGGCATTTCCGGCGCCGGCGTCAACAATCGCCTCAACAACATTCAGATCGACGGTGCGAGCGAGAACGATCTGTTCGGGCTTGGCGAGACGGGACAGCCGGGCGGCCAGGCGCGTGGCAAGTCGATCGGCCTCGAGGCTGTCCGCGAGTATCAGGTTCTCCTCGCACCGTTCGATGTACGGCAGGGGAATTTCGCGGGACTTCTCCTGAACGCTGTGACGCGCGGCGGCACGAACGACCTGCACGGGACCGCGTTCCTTTCGACGCGTAGCGAAGGGCTCGCGCGAAACGTCGACTATGTGCGCGACCAGGAATACCGGCAGTCGCAATTCGGATTCTCGCTCGGTGGCCCGATCATCCGCGACCGCGTGCACTTCTTCATCGCGCCGGAGTTCCAGGAGCGCTATGAGCCCGCGACCGGCCCGTATCTCGGCCAGACCGGGGAGCCGTTTCCGGTCACGACCAGCGACATCGACCGCTTCAGCAGCCTGCTCAGCGGGTATGGTATCAATGCCGGTTCCGCGGGGCCGGTGCGCAACGCGAATCCGCTGCAGAACATCTTCGCGCGCGTGGACATTTCGCCGAGCGTGAACAACCGGCTCGTGCTGCGCTACAACTACGGCCGGGCGGAGGACGAGGTGCTGGCGCGCGATCCGACGCTCATTCGATTCACGTCCAACGCGCACGAATTCAACTCGGTCAAGGGGAGCGCCGTCGCGCAACTCTTCACGAGCTTCGAGGGTGGGGCGGGCAACGAGCTGATCGTCGGCTACAGTCGCATTCGCGATCGCCGCGACGCCGCGGTGCTCGCGCCGCAGGTGCAGGTCGATGCGCCCACCCTGACGGGCGGGACTGCGCGGCTACGCGCCGGCGCAGAGAATTCCTCGCAGGGAACGGAAGTGGATCAGGACGTCGTGGAGCTCACGGACAACCTGACGTTCCCGTTAGGCAGGCACCGCATCACCGCCGGCACGAAGAACGAGTTCTACCAGATCCGCAATCTCTTCGCGCAGAACTCGTACGGCGTGTGGGAGTTCGGGAGCCTCGATTCGCTCGCGCGTGGCGACGCCAGCCGCTATCAGGTGGGCGTCAGCCTCGGTGGGCCGCTCGACGCGCGGTTCGACGCGGCGCAGTTCGGACTGTACGCGCAGGATCGCTGGCAGGCGACGGACCGGTTCGTCGTCACAGCGGGCCTCCGCGTCGACGTGCCGTATCTGTTCGACAAGCCGGCGGCGAATCCGTCGGTGCTGGCGGATTATGGCCGGAACACGGAAGAGGTCCCGTCAGGCAACCTGCAGTTCTCGCCGCGCATCGGCTTCAACTGGGACCGTCTCGGCGACCGTCGCGAGCAGATCCGCGGCGGGGTGGGCGTCTTCGTTGGACGGCCCGCCTTCGTGTGGTTAGGCAACGCGTTCCAGAACGCGGGGACGGGCCTCGCGCAGCTGACGTGTGTGTCGGCCGGCTCGGTCCCTCGGTTCACCACCGAGAATGCGGCCGCGCCGCCCTCCACGTGCGCGAACGGCACGACGGCGGCCACGAGCGGAGACATCGCGCTCCTCAGCAGCGACCTGCGATTTCCTCAGTATGCGCGTGCGTCGCTCGCCTACGACCGTCGCATCGGCGACGCGTGGGTGGCGTCGGTCGAGGGGATGTATACGCGCTCGATGTCGACGTTCTTCTACACGAACCTCGCGTTGGCGGGGCAGCAGGGCCTCGACCGGAACGGGCGCGTGGTGTACGGCACGATCGCGACGACCGGCGTCTCCGAGCCGGTCCTCGTCGCCGAACGGCGGAACGTCATCGACGTGCAGAACGCGAGCAAGGACTACTCGTACAGCGTCACGGCCTCGCTCAACCGACGCTTCACGAACTGGTTCGAGGCGCACGCGTCGTACACGTACGAGCAGGCGCGCGACATCCAGAGCCTAACGTCGAGCACCGCGACGTCGAACTGGCGGTTCGGTCGCGCGCTCGCCGGCGACCAGTATTCGCAGAATCTCGATCGCTCGCGCTTCGAGCTGCCGCATCGCGTGGTGGCGTTCGGCACGTTCTCGTTCACGACGCGCACCGACGTGTCGGTGATCTATCTCGGACGGTCGGGGTCGAACTACGACTTCGTATACGCCGGCAGCGGCGGTCTCGGCGACCTGAACGCCGACGGCGCACAGGGCAACGATCTGATCTACATCCCGGCCGATGTCGCCAGGGACGCCGAGATCCGGTTCAGCGGGGTCTCTCCAGTTGCGGGCGCGGACAACTCCCCGGCAGCGCAGGAACAACGGATTGCCGAGCAGCGCTCGGCGCTCGAGCGGTTCATCACGAGCACCGATTGCCTCACGCGCCAGCGTGGCCGGATCATGACACGAAACAGCTGCCGGTCGCCGTGGACGAACACCGTGAATTTGTCGTTCCGCCAATCGTTGCCGGCGATACTCGGCCAATCGTTTGCCGTGCAGCTCGACGTCTTCAACTTCCTCAACCTGCTGAATCCGGACTGGGGTCAGCAGCCGCTCCCGCCCGCGGGTGGCGGCTCGGTTCCGCTGTTGAGCCACGTTGGTCAGACGAACGGCGCGTTGGTCGGCTCGAACGGATCGCAGGGGGTCTTCACCTTCGATCCGGCGACGGAGAAGTATGACCGCCGGCACGTCGGCTCGGCGTACCAAATGCAGCTTGGAGTGCGCTACGGCTTCTGATCATCCCGTGCAGCGTCTCGGCCCGGTCACGAGTGCGCTCGATCACATTTTTACCTTGACCACGCGGGTTGTGGACACCTAGCTTGCCCGCGTTCGTTACAAAGGGCGGACGTGCCCTACGACGGGCCCGCCGCGCCGCTACTACAGGCCGAAACGCCGCAGACGAATCCGCCTCTCCCCAAAGCGATGGGTCAGGCGTGGCCCTCCCTCAGTACGCGTCATCTCCCGAAGTCAGCAACTGGCGGTTGCTCCGCGGGATCGGAATCAAATTCTTCTCCATCACACATGCGTATTCATCGTTTGATCTCGGTGCTCGCCGCGGCTGCGATGCTGCCGGCCGGCGCGTTGATGTCTCGTGCCGGTGCGCAGGGAATCACGACCGGAGCGGTGACGGGGTTCGTCACCGACAGTGGCGGGCGCCCTCTGGACGCCGTGCAGATCCGAGTGCGGAACAAGGCGACCGGATTCGTGACGGGCGCGTTGAGTCGCGAGGACGGTCGCTACTTCATCCAGGGTCTCGAGGTCGGTGGGCCGTACGAAGTCGTTGCGCGGCGCATCGGTTTCCAGCAAGACCTCCGCGACAACCAGTACATCGCCCTCAGTCAGGCCCTGCGCCTCGATTTCAAACTCGGACAGACCGCGACCACACTCTCCGGCGTGACCGTTGTCGCCTCGACGGCGGCGGACTTCTCGCCCACGAACACGGGCACGAAGGCCATCGTCTCGGACACGGCCATTCAGCGTCTTCCGACGCTCACCCGCAACCTCACGGACTTCATCCGGCTGACGCCGCAGGTTTCCGCATCGGGACCAGGCTACTCCGGCGGTGGCATGTCGAACCGCATGAACAACGTGCAGATCGACGGCGCGAGCGAGCGTGACGTATTCGGTCTCGGGTCCACCGGTGCGCCGGGGGCCGAGGTGAATGCGAAGAACGTGTCGATCGAAGCGGTCAAGGAGTTTCAGGTGCTGCTCGCACCGTTCGATGTTCGACAGGGCAACTTCGGCGGTCTGCTACTCAACGCCGTCACCAAGAGCGGGACGAACACCCTGCAGGGGTCGGCCTACTGGTTCTATCGCAACGAGAAGTTCGGCGCCGATACGAACATTCTCCGTGCGACGCCATTCGAGCGAACACAGTATGGGTTCTCGCTCGGCGGCCCGATCATCAAGGACAGGCTGCACTTCTTCATCGCACCGGAATTTCAGAAGGAGCAGTCGCCGGTCACAGGTCCGTACGCTGGTCAGCCTGCCGGATCGCCCCAGGCGTTTCCGGTCAACGACGCGGATCGCCAGCGCTTCGAGACGATCATGGCGGGACTTGGCGCGACGAGCCTCGGCACGGCCGGCTACACCAACATCGACAACCCGCTGTCGAACGCGTTCGCGCGGCTCGACTATCGCGTAAACGACGTGAACCGTCTCGTGTTCCGCTTCAACTACGCGAAGGGTGAGCGGCTACGTCAGCAGAACAACCGCAGCCCGACGACGGCGGTGTACTCGAGCAACTTCCACGACTTCACGAACACGAAGCTCGCGCCGGTGCTGCAGCTGTTCTCGAACTTCAAGAATGGCGCGTCGAACGAATTGTTCCTCGGCTACAACAAGTGGTACAACCGGCGCGATCCCCAGAGCACCTTCCCACAGGTCACGATCAACAGCGGCGGCGTCGTCGGGCCTAACGGGAACGCCACGATCATCTCCGGGGCCGATCAGTTCTCGCAGGGGAATCAGCTCGATACGGAGACGATGGAGCTGACGGAGAACTACACGTTCGCCCCGAAGGGCAACCACACGATCACCGTCGGGTCGCGCAACGAGTACGTCTGGCTTCGGAACCTGTTCACGCAGAGCTCGTTAGGCGTGTGGAGCTTCCGTAACCTCGACAGTCTCGCTGCCGGCAATCCAAATACCTTCCGCAAGGCGATCGTGCTTTCGGACGACGGCAACGTCTACTTCTCGGCGCTGCAGAACGCGGTGTACGCGCAGGATCAGTGGCAGGTCTCGCCGCGCTTCGCCGTCACGGCCGGGATGCGCTTCGACTTGAGCACGTTCCTCAAGGACGTCGCGTACAACGCCCCGATCGACTCCGCGTATGGCCGTCGCACGGATGACATTCCGGGGACGTCGCTGCAGTTCTCCCCGCGTCTCGGCTTCAACTGGGACATCACGGGCAACCAGGCGAATCAGCTCCGCGGTGGCGCCGGGCTCTTCGTCGGGACGCCGCCGTACGTGTGGCTCGAGAACGCATACGTGAACTCGGGCAACATCATCACGTTCCTCAACTGCAACACGGCGACGACGCCAGCACCGGCGTTCCAGGTCGATCCGACCAACATCAACACGTGCCGGAACGGGTCGGGCGCGAAGCCCATTGGCGACGTGAACTTTCTGGCGAAGGACCTGAAGTTCCCGCAGCCGCTACGCCTGTCGCTCGCGTACGACCGCCGTCTGCCGTGGAACCTCGTGGGTACGCTCGAGGGCCTCTATTCGCGCACGCTGAACCAGCTGTTCACGGTGAGCGAGAACGTCACCGCGCCGCAGGGCACGGGGCAAGGCGGGCGCACGCTCTACATCACGACCGTCGCCGCCGCGAACGGAAACCGGACGCTGATCCTCCCGCCGGCTGTCGCGGCGAATGGTGGTACGGCGCGGTTCACGACGGCGATCGATCTTCGGAATCAGAGCAAGGATTTCGCGTACAACCTCACCGCCCAGTTGCGGAAGCGGTATTCGGACAACTGGGAGGGGATGCTGGCGTATACGTATTCACGCGCTCGCGACGTCCAGAGCTTCACGTCGAGCACGGCGATCTCGAACTGGCAGTTCGGTCGTACGCTCTCCGGGCCGCAGGCAGATGCGTTCACAGGCATCAGTCTCTTCGATCAGCCGCACAAGATTCTGGCGAGCGGCACGTACACGCTCAACTGGCTGAAGAAGCTCGCGACGGACTTCTCTGTCTTCTACCAGGGCGCGTCGGGCCCGCCGCACGATTACATCTACGGCGGCAGCGGTGGTGCCGGTGACCTGAACGGTGATGGCGTACAGGGCAACGATCTGATCTACATTCCGAGGAACGTCGGCGATCAGAACGAGATCCGTTTCCGGGACATCACGCGCACGACGGGTGGTGTGACGACGGTCCTGAGCTCGGCGGCGCAGCAGGCATCGCTCTTCGACGCATTCATCAACAGCTCCGAGTGTCTCAAGGATCATCGCGGCGAGATCCTGCAGCGCAACTCCTGCCGTCAGCCGTTCGTGAGTCAGGTCGACCTGGCAATCCGCCAGAATCTCCCCTTGATCGCCGACCAGCGGCTTTCCATTCAGCTCGACATCTTCAACTTCGGCAATCTGCTGAACAAGCAGTGGGGTCGCGCATTCGTCACCCCGACGACGACGAACAGCAACGTCCCGCTGGTGACGCACGTCGGCTACGTCGGCACGGGTGGCGTGGTCACAGGCAACGTGAACGCGAACTCGGCGATTCCGGTGGTGCAGTTCACGCCGCCGGCTGGCGGTGAGTACGCCCCGGGTGCGACGGTCAGCAACTTCTGGCGCACGCAGGTGTCAATGCGGTACAGCTTCTAACGGAGTGGTGGACGTGGGGCACCGTTAGGCGCTACTCGCCTGATGTTGGAACCCCTCGCGGCGCGCTCGATTCGAGCGCGCCGCGAGGGGTTCTGCCTTATGGGTACTGCAATGATTCACCGCAGAAGAGGCGGGGGCACCGCTTCATCAACCATCCGGACGGACTGCTTCGACACGACATCCAGAACCGACAGTGTGAACGGAAACGGCCTGAAACAACTGAAGAGGCCCGATCCAATCGCGAGCGCCGGACGGTTCGCCATCCGTGCGGCATTCGTCTCGAAGCGCGCGTCCTTGCCGAGCTCGGGACGCTCGATCGTCGCGCAGAGCGCCAGCCATTGCTGCGGAGTAAGTGCCGCGAGCGTCATGTAGCCGTCGCTGGTGCGAAACGCCTGATAGGGTGCGCTCAATCGGTGAGCGGAGCCCATCGCGCGCGGCGTCTCGCCGCTGGCCCAGTACTCCGTC
>Ga0207691_10007333_pt1 | contig 10638 bp, 6 predicted proteins | sample KBSM13metaG_FD_184327 | JGI IMG/M metagenome (GOLD analysis project Ga0207691, IMG submission 184327) | Miscanthus rhizosphere microbial communities from Kellogg Biological Station, Michigan, USA - KBS M1-3 metaG (SPAdes) (version 2) | ecosystem: Host-associated > Plants > Roots > Rhizosphere >... | reverse complement strand
CCCAGCCCAAGTTGACTAGGGCTCAAGTTTCGCCCCCTTGTAGCCGTTGGGCGAAGTGTGCAGGTAAGATCAGAGCGCAAGACCATCGGTGTGCTGATGGGCTACCTGGCGCTCTTTACGGGCACATACGACGCGCAAATACGCAATGCTTTTCAGGAGAAGTGTCGCGAGCACGATTTGAACCTGCTCACCGTGTACGCGGGGGCGCTGGGAGACCCCCGGCTGTGGAGCGTCGACGAGAACTCCGTCTTCGACTTGATGCACCCGGACTGCGTCGATGGCTTGGTGCTGATCTCGAGCTGTCTGACGTCTCTATTTGGGCTGGAGAGCGTGCACCACTTGGCGCAGCTACACCGCTCCTTGCCGTTGTGCAGTATCGGCGTTGCCATTCCGGGCGTGCCGAGCATCGTGATCGACAACCGCGGGGGCATGGAAGCCGTGCTCGAGCACCTGATCAGCGAGCACGGCTGTCGCCGGCCGGCGTTCATCGCGGGTGCCGCGGGCAATCCCGAAGCCGAGGTACGCTTCCGCGCCTACCAAGACGTCCTCGGTCGCCACGGTCTGGAGCTCGATCCCGCGCTCGTCGTCGACGGCAATTTCACCAACCGAGACGCGCAAATCGCGATGGATCAGCTACTCCTGCGCGAAGTCGAATTCGACGCGGTTGCGGCTGCCAGCGACAACATGGCGTTCGGCGCGATGGCGGTGCTCCGGAAGCATGGCCGCCGCGTGCCACTGCAACTGCCGGTCACCGGCTTCGACGACGTGCAGATGGCGCGCCTCGACAGCCCGCCGCTGACCACGGTCGCTCAGCCATTCGCCGCGATGGCCGGCGAGGCGATCCGCGTCGTTTTGGAGCAACTCGCCGGGCGCCCGGTGGCAGAGTGTGTCGAGCTACCGGCGCTGTTCTTGGTGCGCCAATCCTGCGGTTGTGGCGTGCGAACGAGGCTGACCACGCCCGTCGCTCGAGACAGCACGGCGCAACCCGCCGCGGAATACATACGTACGCATTGCGACTCGCTCGTGCGTGCCTTGATGACTCCCCTGGGCATCACCTCTCCCGAGGGACTTCGCGTCGCGGACCGCTTGCTGGCCGCGCTCGCGCCTGCGCTCGCCGGAAACCCCGACCCCTTCTTGCACACCATCGAGCAGCTGCTGGAAAGTTCCGACGACGATCCGGCGAGTTGCCGCGCGCTCGAGAACACGGTCACTTGTCTACGCGACGAGCTCCGTAGCTGCGCCGAACCAGCGCTGGAAGATCTGTGGCACGACGCGCGCGATCTGATCGCCCACCGTACTCAGCGCGGGCAAGTGCAGGAGCGGATCGACCTAGACAACGACTACCTGCGCATCGTCGACCTGAATCGGCATTTGACACGCGCTGTCGATCTGCCGTCACTCAAGCAAGCGCTACTGCGCATGATGCCTTTGCTCGGCATTTCCAATGCGTCTTTTTCACGCTACGCGGACGGTTCGAGCACGGAGCTCGAGCCCTGGGTGTGCATGCTCAACGGGCACCAGTTCGACCCTCCACCGGTGCGCTTTGCAGCTCACCGGCTGGTTCCAGCTGGGATTTGGTACAACGACAGACGACGCACCCGCTTGGTCTTTCCACTTTTGTGCGAGGGCCAACGCTGGGGCGTGGCGGTCTTCGAATACACGGGCGCAACCGGTGGATTTCAGATGCTGCAGGACCAAGTGAGCGTAGCGCTCAGCAGCATCCGACTTCATCAGCAAGTCTTGGAAAAGACCGTGCTCCACGAGCGAAGCGTGCAAGAACGGCAGGCCACCGCCGCGCGCATGGCAGCCTTGAGCGTGCTCTCCGGCGGTGTCGCCCACGACTTGAACAACGTGCTCGGCCCGATGGTCGCCTTGCCAGACGTCATCTTGGAAGACCTCAACCGGCTCGCTCCAGAATTGCGGGCGGCATTGACCGAAATTTGCGACGACCTGCGCAGCATCAAGGGCGCCTCGCTGCGCGCAGCCCAGACAATCAAGGATCTGCTGACTCTCGGACGAGAGCGGCGCGTGGGCACCGATCCCTTGGACCTGAACGCGTTGGTGTCGGACTGTTTGACGCTCGAGACACTGGGCTTCATGCCCGAGGACTTGAGCGAAGTCGAGGTCAGTCACCTGCTGTGCGAGGAGCCGTTGATCGTGCGCGCCGCGGAAGCTCACTTGGTGCGCGCCATCACCAATTTGGTGCGAAACGCCTTGGAAGCGCTGGACGGGCCGGGTCAGGTCAGCGTGACGACTCGAGCGGTCGATATCACGCAGCCCCTGTTGGGCTACGAGGTCGTGGCACCGGGCAACTACGCGGTGATCACCGTATCGGACACGGGACGCGGCATCGACCCCGCGGGCTTGGCGCGCGTGTTCGAACCGTTCTTTTCGAGCAAACGCATCCGGCCAACTTCGGGCAGTGGCCTCGGCTTGGCTGTCGTGCATGGCGTAGTCAAGGAACACGACGGCTACTTGGACGTCACCAGTCGGCCCGGCCACGGCACCAGCTTCGCCTTGTACTTCCCGCGGCTCAATGTCACGCTCGATAACAGGCACAGAACGTCCTCGTTGCCGCGCGGGCGCGCCAAGGTTCTGGTCGTCGACGACGAACCGACTCAGCTGCGCACGGCCTCGCGCGTTCTTGGCCAACTGGGCTACGAGATCGATACCCTACGCAGCGGTGCCGCAGCTCGTGAGGTCTTCGCGAGCTTCGCGGCCGAGCAGAGAGCGAACGCTTTCAGTCGCGCGGCCAGTGCCAGCCCCTACGATCTGATCATCGTCGACATGGCACTCAATGAGGACGAGGACGGGCTCGGCGTAATCGAGCGCATCCGAGCGATCTTCCCCGGACAACGGGCGCTGATCGCCAGCGGCAACGCGCCGCCCGAGCGCGCCGAAGCCGCCATTTTGCTGGGGCTCGGCTGGCTCTCCAAGCCGTACACCAGCGGCGCCTTGGCGCGCGCAGTCGAGGCCGCACTGGGCGGCTGCGCCTAACCTAGTCGCTCAGCCGTCGCGATGTCGTCCAGCGCTCGCGCCCGCCATCATTGCGGTGCGCGCGGCTTCTCTCCACAGCGGCGAGCTCGGCGCCAGGGCTCTGAGCGCATCGGCTGACAGGTGTTTGGACTTCTCGACGTTCCCGAGCAAGCGATAGGCGTGCGCGGCAAGCGCCTGGACGTGTCCGCGCTGCTGCTGAGGTAGCTCACAAGCCAGCGCGTGCTCGGCGGAGCCCGTAGTGGCACCAAAGTCGCCTATCTTGAAGGCATCCATTGTCGCGCGAAAATAGCAGCGACCCGCGCCAACGCTATCGCCCGCTCGAGCATAGTGTTGAGCCGTAACCATCGGGTTGCTGCGCTCCGCGGACTCGAGCCAGCGAGCGGCCAGTTGGTGGCCGAGCTTCCGGTCGGATTCGGTGAGCATATCGTACGCGGCATCGCGCATGACGGCATGGGCAAAGACGAGCGCCTGCTTGCTCGGCTGGCCGTCGTCGCGTCGGCGCAGAACCTCCCGCGACACGAGCAGATTCAGCCACCGTTCCACGTCGCTCTCGTCCGAGCCTTCGCCCAGCAGGAATGCGACGCCCTGATGCGAGAACGGATCACCGAGAATGCTCGCTGCGCGCAGCACACGCCTCGCGTCTGGAGCAAGCGCCCGGATGCGGCTTTGCACGACGCCCTGCGCCGTCTCCAACACTTCGTCGCCGCGCCCTTCGGCCTGGGCGCGAATCAACTCATGAAGCAAGAACGCGTTGCCGCGGGCGCGCTGCAAGATTCGCGCGCGGACCGCCGCGTCCAGCTCCCGCCCGAGCCGCAACGAAACGACGCGCTCGGCGTCGGCCTCGGACAGCTCGCTCAAGCGAAGCTCATGCACCGATCGTCGTTGCCACAAGTCCGGATACAGCTCGTGCACCTCGGGTCGGGCCGTGGCCACGATCAAAAGCGGTCTATCGTGCAGGGCGGCCAATAGATAATCGAACGCGCGCAGACTTCCGAGGTCGGCCCAGTGGACGTCCTCCAAACGCAGCACGAGCGGGCCCTGTGCGAGCTCGGCCTCCACCAGCTCGGCGAAGGCTCGATGGACGGCGTCCACCGAGCCTGCCGGCCTGACCTCCCCGGCATTCAACGCGCCGGCTTCGTTGGGATCGAGCAGGCGAGCCAGCGCGCTGCCCCGAGTGGGCGGCGCGGCTTCCAACACGGCAGACACCAAGCGCAGCGCCGAGCCCGCGCTCATTGGGTCGGCGTAGGCGGACCAGACTGCAGGGGTCGAGCCGGCATGCGCAAGTCGCGTCAGGAGCTCGCCCGATAGACTCGATTTGCCGATCCCGGCGGGCCCGGTCAAGAGCACGACTTTGGCCTTTGGCGTCGCAAACGCATCTTGGGCGAGCGAAACCAAGCCAGCTAGCTCTGCGTCGCGTCCGAGACACATCGCGCTGCTGCCCCGCGCGGAGTCTCCGTTCGCGGGCACGGGCCGTTCCGCGCACAAGAATACCAGCGAATCTTCAGTCTGCGTCAGTACGAACTTGGGGTCGACGAGGGCTGCAGTCGTAGTATCGAGCACGATTTGCCCTGCCTGTGCGGCTCTCACCCGACTCTCGGCCTCGGCCAGCAGCTCGTGGAGCTGCGGCGTCGACGCGCGGTCGATGGTTCGCCCAGCGACGACCGCGATCGCGGCGCGCGGCCACTCGGCGCGTACGTCGAGCGTCAAGCGAGCTGCGTGTAACGCCTGATCGAGTGGCGTCGCGCTGCCGCGCGGAAGCGCGAGCCAAGTACCGTCGGCCAACGTCTCGAAGTAGCTCGAGTAGCGTTTACGGCCGCCCATGCCGCTCGAGCTTGCGGCTCGATCTTCGCTCGCATGCCGCACCAGGACGACGGTGGTGGGAACTCGTTCAGCCGCGGTGAGCCCGCTCGGGCTGAGCAGGGCTCTGGCCGAAGGTGCGATGTTGTCCAACAATTCCGAGGGCAGCGCTGCGATGGCAGCCAGGACACGCTCTGCGTCGGCGGGCCGCTTCCTCGGATCAGGGCTCAACATGGCCGCCACGAGCTCGTCGAGCGCGGGATGGATGTCTGGCACGAGCGAAGCGAGAGGCGTCACGGCTTCTTCGACCGTTCGCGTCATCAGGTCCATTGGGCTGCCGTCGAAAATCCTGCGGCCGACGATGCAGCGGTACAGGACGCAACCGAGAGCGAACACGTCGGTCGCTGGCGACAGCTCTTCGCCCAAGATTTGCTCGGGCGCCATGTAACCAGGCGTGCCCGCGACGAAGTCGTCTTCCGGGTCGGAGATCACCGAGCGAGTCAAGCGAGCGATGCCGAAGTCGAGCAGCCGAATATTCGAGAGATCGCCGCCCCCCAAGAACAGGTTCGATGGCTTGAGATCCAAGTGCACCACGCCGCGCGCGTGGGTCGCGGCGAGCACGTTGGCGGCGCGCGTGATCAAGGTGATCGCTTCGTCGATCGACAGCTGACCGCGAGCCAGCCGCGCGCCGAGCTCTTCACCATCCAGCCACTCGGTTACGATGTACGCGCCCCCTTCGGCGAGCTCGCCGTGCGCCAGGTAGCGAACGATCCCGGGGTGCTCGAGCTGCGCCAAGAGCAGTGCTTCGGCGCTGAACGCGTTGCGCGACTCTGGCCGCGAGTCCTTGAGCAATTTCACCGCGACCTCTGCCCCCGACTCGAGATCGGTGGAGCGAAAGACCCAACTTGCCTGGCTCGAGCTGTGCTGCTCGCCACACACGAAGCGAGGTGCCAAGGACGAAAGCCAGCGCTGCAATTGCTCGGCTTCGTCCACCGGCGGAACCGTCTTCGTGCGGATCGTATCGACGGGCGTCACCACGATCCGCAGGGTCGAATCGGAATCAGCGTCAGCGTCAGCGTCAGCTTTCGACACACATTCGCCGTCGGCCTCACACAGCAAGCCCGCGGCTTGGGGTCGCCCTCGCGAGATGTCGGAGATGTCGGAATCGAAGGCTGACATCGTCGGAATGCTCGAAAATGACCTTTAACTCCCGAGGTCGTGGGTGCGAGCGCCCTAGTCCTACTTACAACCAACCTGTGGGACGATTGACGCTTCCCGCTGCTACGAGAATTGCTGTGATCGGTGCCTCGGAAGAGCCCCGTATCAGGCGCTCCGGAGGTTTGCTAGAGTTAGCAGATCTCACAGCTCTGCGCCGGCCTTTCGCCGCGGGCAAACGATGCGAAGGATCACAGATGGGTGCACTCAGCGGTAAGGTAGCAATCGTGACGGGGTCGGGACGCGGCATCGGCCGCTCGATTGCAATCAGGCTCGCTCGCGAACAAGCCCGGGTCGTCATCAACGACACCGGCTGTTCACCGAATGGGACCGGTAAGGACCCGAGCGTGGCAGATTCGGTGACGGCGGAAATTCGAGCCCTGGGCGGGCAGGCGTCGGCCGATCACCACGATGTCAGCACTCGCGCGGGAGTCGAAGCACTGTTCGGATCTGCGCTCGAAGCCTTCGGGCAGGTCGACATCCTGGTGACGAACGCGGGCATCGTGCGCGAAGGCGCGATCGCGAACATCCTGGACGAGGACTGGAACGCGCAGCTGCAGACCATGCTGGGCGGCACGTTTTTGTGCACGCAGCAGTTCGCTCGACACCTCAAAAGTCGCCAAAGCCCTGGCCGCGTGCTGATGGTTTCGAGCCAACTCGGGCTCCAGGGTGCAAGCCAAGTGGCCAGCTATTGCTCGGCCAAAGCCGCCATTTGTGGCTTCGGCCTGAGCGCGGCGCAGGAGCTGGCGGAGTTTGGCATTACCGTGAACATCCTGAGCCCGATGGCCTATACGCGACTCACCGCGGGGCTGCCGCTGATGGACTTTCCGAACGCCGAACAGTTGATGTCGCCGGACTACTGCGGCGATATCTCGGCATACCTCGTGTCCGACGCGGCCGCTCATCTCACGGGGCAAATCATCCACGTGCAGGGCAGTCAGCTCTCGGCGTTCAAGATCGCGATGACGGATGGCGTCGCGCCAAAGAGTGGCGACCGTTGGTCCTCAGAAGAGATCCGCGAGCGCTGGGGTGAAATCGTCCGGTGACCGAAGCGCCCGAGGTTCCCCAGGCGACGGAACGGAAATGTGTCGGCTGCGACGCCGCGCCACCGGTTTCGGGCGAGGGCTCCATCACGCTCTTGAGCCTCAAGCATGGCTGGCGGCTCAGTCGCAAGACCGACGCCTCCGGTGAGGTACGCAGCGAGTGGCGATGCCGATCTTGTTGGACTGCCTTTCGGGCGACCGCGCGCATTCCGCCGCGCTAGCAGCGGAGCGAGAATGCGCGCGCGCCGGTCGCTCGCTCAGTCGAGATCGGCACCAGGCACGGGCACCGGAATGGACAGAATGGCCGGGTGCGGAAGCGCACCTGACAGCACGCTGTTGATCGCGAAGCTCGTGACGTATGCCGTCTTTTTGTCGCCGTGAGCGGTGCCGAAGGCGACACCCGACGGGCTGTCGAAGAGCGAGCTCTGGGCATAGACCGAGACGTGCCCCCGTTGGTCCACCGTCGCGATCAGGTTCTGCGTGTTGACCGCAGCGTAGATGGTTCCGCTGCGATCGAGCGCAATGCCATCGATGCCCTTGAGCTGCGGGCTCTCCACGACGACCTGTGGCTGGCCGAGGTGATGGCAACGGTAGGGGATACGGACGATGCGCCCGGAGTCGATCACGCCCACGTACAGGTTTTGCTTGCTGTGGTCCCAAGCAATGCCGTCGACGCCGAACTCGTGGGTCGGGAAGGCCTGATCGCCGGGGTTACCCCGAAGCAAGGCATCGGCCAGCGCGACCGTAGCAGTGCCGTTCGCATCGATATGATAGAGCAGACCGAGGAACGGATCGGTCACGAAGAAGGAGCCGTCGTCTTCGAAAGCCATGTCGTTCGGGAAGCCGCTCGGATCGAGCGTCGTGAATTGCTCGACGATGCCTGTGTCCGGGTCCGTGCGCCAAACGCCCGCCGCGGGTTGATCGACCGAAAAGCTCGACGTCGTCGTATAGATGAGCCCGTCGGGGCCCACCTTGATGCCCGTCATGACGCCACCCGTGGGCAGCGGGACAGTCGCGATCGTCGAGCTGGATCCATCCGGCAAAAGGGCGCGAATTTGACCGTTGAAGAGCGAGAAGTACACGTGTCCGTCGCCATCGGTCGTGATCGACTCCGGCAATTCACCGACGTTCGGATCCAAACTGACGAGCTGGGTTACCGTGACCGGGCTCTTCGCATGCGCAGGCGCGCTAAAGCCCAAAAGCAAGGCAACACCCATGACCCACGAAAGCGACGAAGTATCGAGCGCGAATTTCAGCATGGCTTTCTCCTGTCCCCGATTATTTTGCGTCTGATGGTCACGCCACCAAACACCTGACCCCAACTCCCGACCCGCGACGGATTGCAATCCTACGAAACCCCATTCGGCTCGCTTGGTCAAGCGGCGATCGCGTGACCTGCCTGCTGGAGATTCAGCAATGGAGCTCAGTGACTTCGGTCGCGTGCGATCATCGTTGGTTCAATTCACGAGCCGCGCCTCGACGGCATGCTGGCCCGCGAGCGCACGCCCGGGACTGGCGAAACCCGCCGTGGCGGAGCAATGGCGGGTGCGTTCGGCAGATACGTCTTCGACGGCTCGATTCAATCTCATCTCGTGTGCGGCGTGCAATCGTCGAGGGTGCGCACCACCTGCGCGAAGGTGATGGGCGCGACGCCTTTGGGATCTTCGAAGGCGAGCCACAGGTAGGCGGGATAAACATCCGCCCAGGCCCGCGGGAAATGCCGGCCCCAGAAGTAGCTCAGCTCGCCAGACAGGTGATCGAGCTCCCGGACCTCGGGCTTGCCCAAGCCGCGAGCGAGGCAATCGGCGATTTCTTTTTGGTTCTCGAGCTTGGCTTTGGAAACGGGTGGCCTGAACCCCACGCTCACGAGCTTGCCGGCCTTTTCGTTCTTCCAGCTCAGCTCGGCCTGGCTGAACCAGGGATGGTCGAGCGGCACGACGTAGCGCAGCTGGTCTGCAACCCGGCTCGACTCGATGGTTGGAAAAAGTCCGAGCAAGTGGGTCCGGCTGCCGTCGATGTCGACCAACGTGCTGGTCCCGAGCAGCGAACGTAACGGATAGCCCACCCGGCTCGGTGCGCCTGCTGGGGGCGCAGTCGGCAATGACGGCAGGGCCGGCTGCGCGGCGGACTCGCGTGAGGAGACAGCGCTCTGGAGGTGAGGCGTTGCCTCGGGCGCTCGGGGGCGCATGGCGAAGAAGAAGAACGAGGCTGTCGCGAGGCCGCCCAAGGCCGTCACGGCCATGAGCACGCCCAGCACTGGCGCTTGTGCCAGCGCACCGTTCGCCGACGCGCGCGGGGGGATCGGCGGCGACGCACTCGGCTCGGCGAGCTTGATCTGATGGCCACAATACCCGCACCGCGTCAGCAATGCAGGCAGCGCGGCCTCGAGCGGTGCCCCGCAGTGGGGACAGCGGAGGGGCCGAGGGAGATAGGGTCCGCCGTTTGGCTGTGTGGACGGCATGCCGTATACTACCGGAAAGATGAGCGAAGAGTCTGCCGAGCTCGAACGGCTGCGTGCCGAAAACTGGCGCCTCAAACACGAGCTCGGCGAACAGCGTGAGCGTTATCAGTCCATGCTCGACAACGAGCTCGTGGGGTTCCTGATTGCGTCGTTCGAGCTCAATCGTTTCCTCGACACGAACGAGAGCTATTGTGATTTTCTGGGGTTCGAGCGCGAAGAGCTGCTGAACTACGATCCCTACCAGTTCTGGCTCGACACGACGTTCGCCGCGGATCAGCCAGCCGAGTTGAAGCAGTTGCAGCGCATCGTGGACGGAGAGATCAGCTCGTACCGTCTGCGCAAGCGCTTCGTGCGCAAGGGCGGTGAAGTGCGTTGGGGCGAGCTCGGCTACAACGCCGTGCGCGACCCGCGCGGGCGTTTACGCTACGGCGTCCTGACTTGCACGGATGCTCACGACCAACAGCATGAGCTCGAGGCGCGAGAGAAGCTGCAAGTGAGTCTGCTCCAGGCCCAGAAACTGGAGACGGTCGGAAGGCTCGTGGGCGGCGTGGCGCACGACTTCAACAATCGCTTGCACGTGATCATGGGCCACGCCGACATTCTGAAGCGCAGCGCGAACGAGCCGACGCTAGCTTTCCACGCCGACGTCGTCGTCCAAAGCGCGCAGCGCGCTGCCGAGCTCACGCGCCAGCTGCTGGCTTACAGTCGCCGCCAAATGCTCAGGCCACAGGCCGTGGAGGTGAATTCGGTGGTGGAAGGGACGCGACGCATGCTCGAGCGCGTGATCGACGAGCACGTCGAGCTCGTCACCGTGCTCGAGGCGAAGTTCCCGATGCTGGCCGATTCCGGGCAAATCGAGCAGGTATTGATGAACCTGATCCTGAACGCGCGTGATGCCATGCCCGACGGCGGGCGCATCACTTTGCGCACGTTCGATGTGGAGGTCGACGATCAAGCACCGATCGAAAGCCTCGCCCCCGGCGCCTATGTGGCGCTGGCTGTTTCCGACACCGGGAGTGGCATCTCGGCCGCTGCGCGCCCGCAGATTTTCGAGCCGTTCTTCACGACCAAGGAAGTCGGGCGGGGCACGGGGCTCGGTCTAGCGAGCGTCGAAGGCATCGTCCG
>Ga0207691_10007331_pt1 | contig 10639 bp, 7 predicted proteins | sample KBSM13metaG_FD_184327 | JGI IMG/M metagenome (GOLD analysis project Ga0207691, IMG submission 184327) | Miscanthus rhizosphere microbial communities from Kellogg Biological Station, Michigan, USA - KBS M1-3 metaG (SPAdes) (version 2) | ecosystem: Host-associated > Plants > Roots > Rhizosphere >... | reverse complement strand
TCAGCCCAGGACTCGACGGCGTTGTTGCCGCACGCACGGCCATCAGTCACGTTGATGGTCAGCGCGGCCGACTCGTGATTCGTGGATTCGCGCTGGAAGACATCGCGCCCCGGGCCACGTTCGAGGAGATGGTCTTCCTCCTCTGGAACGATGCGCTGCCGGACGAAACGACACGTGATCGGTTTCAAGCGGACCTTGCCGGTCGCCGGGAGGTCGAACGCCACACGCTGGAGTTGCTGAAGACGGCGGCCGCTCGCGCGGTTCATCCGATGGACGCGTTGCGCATGGCATGCGGGTCGCTGATGCCAGCCGCCGCCAGTCGATCACGTGAAGCCGTCGGCCTCGCCGCCGCGCGACGCGATGCCTTCCGTCTCGTTGCCGTCTTCCCCACGCTCGTGGCTGCCTATCACCGGCTGTTACAAGGGCTCGAACCGGTTGCGCCGCGTACGGATCTGTCACACGCCGCCAACTTCCTCTACATGCTGCGTGGACATGACGCGCCGGGTACGTTCGTCCGTGCGCTCGACACGTATTGGAACACCGTCGCCGATCATGGTCTCAATGCCTCGACGTTTACCGCGCGAGTCATTGTCTCCACGGAGTCCGACGTCGTGTCCGCCGTCACAGGCGCGGTGGGGGCGCTGAAAGGACCCTTACACGGGGGCGCGCCGGGACCGGCGCTGGATCTGGTATTCGAGATTGGCACGGCCGATCGCGCAGAGACCGTCCTGCGCCAGAAACTTGACCGCGGCGAGCGCCTCATGGGCTTCGGACATCGCGTGTATCGCACCAGAGATCCGCGGGCAGATGTACTGGGGGCGGCGGCCGCGCGTCTCTTCGAGCGGCAAGGTGATCGGCAACTGTACGAGCTCGCGCGAGCCGTCGAAACGTGTGCGCTGAGTCTCTTACGGGAGCAGAAACCCACGCGTGCGCTGCAGACGAATGTCGAGTTCTATACGGCGCTCGTGCTGTACGGGCTCGAGTTCCCAACGACGCTGTTCACGCCGGCGTTCGCCGCCGCCCGGGTCGCCGGCTGGACCGGCCACTGCCTGGAACAGATCGCCGCGAACCGTCTGTTTCGCCCGCAGTCCGAATATGTCGGAGCGCACGATCGGAAATGGCGTCCAGCCGCAGCGCCGTAAGTGGTTACAGCCCCCTGAGGGGGCGTCACCGCATGTCGTGAGTCCCCGCGCTCGCGGGGGGTGAATCGATTCCTCCACACACGTTTTCGAGTGGGCATCCCGTGGCATTCGGACGGACTGCTGTTTGCAAATTCAGAGCAGCCGCGCGGAGCCACGTCCGACTGCCAACCGTTCATTCACGACACGCAGGAGATCACCGCCGATGAACAACCACGCCGAAGATGAGGTGGCGAAATGAGCAAGGACACGAAGCACCGTTCCCATCTCCCGATGCCGAACACGCAGCGGTCGCAGTTCATCGCCTATGACGCGAAGGACCCGGACAGCAAGTTTCCGCCGATCGAACAACTGCGCCCGCCCAAGGGGGCGCCGAACGTTCTGATCGTCCTCATCGACGACGCAGGATTCGGATCATCGAGCGCCTTCGGCGGCCCCTGCCAGACGCCGAACGCGGAGGCACTGGCTGCGGGCGGCCTGAAGTACAACCGCTTCCACACCACCGCGCTTTGCTCACCGACGCGGCAGGCGTTGCTGACTGGACGCAACCACCACTCGGCCGGCATGGGCGGCATTACCGAGATCGCGACGGGCGCGCCCGGCTACTGCTCGGTCCGGCCCAATACCATGGCTCCGCTGGCGGAGACGCTCAAACTGAATGGGTACTCCACCGCGCAGTTCGGCAAGTGCCACGAAGTGCCGGTCTGGCAGACGAGCCCTGCCGGTCCATTCGACGCGTGGCCCTCGGGCGGCGGCGGCTTCGAATACTTCTACGGCTTCATCGGCGGCGAGGCGAACCAGTGGTACCCCACGCTCTATGAAGGCACGATCCCCGTCGAGCCCAAGAAAACGCCCGAACAGGGTTACCACCTCGTGGAGGACATGACCGACAAGGCGGTGACCTGGATCTCCCAGCAGAAAGCCCTCACCCCCGACAAGCCGTTCTTCGTCTACTTCGCACCCGGCGCAACCCACGCGCCCCACCACGTCCCGAAGGAATGGGCCGACAAGTACAAGGGCAAGTTCGATCAGGGCTGGGACAAGTTACGCGAAGAGACGTTCGCACGACAGAAGAAGCTCGGCGTCATTCCGGCGGACTGCCAACTGACCGCGCGACATAAGGAAATCCCGGCCTGGGACGAGATGCCGGACGCGTTCAAGCCAGTGTTGCGGCGGGAGATGGAAGTGTACGCGGGCTACATGGAGTACACCGACTACCACGTGGGCCGGATCCTGGACGGGTTGAAGAAACTCGAGATCCTCGACGACACGCTCGTTTACTACATCGTCGGCGACAACGGAGCCTCAGCCGAAGGTGGTCTCAACGGCTGCTACAACGAGATGAGCTACTTCAACGGCCTGCAGGCGCTCGAAACGGCGGAGTATCTCACGGCGCGGATCGACAAACTCGGCGGTCCGGATTCGTACAACCACTACGCCGTGGGTTGGGCGCACGCGATGAACACGCCTTACCAGTGGACCAAGCAGGTCGCGTCGCACTGGGGCGGCACGCGCAACGGCACCATCGTCCACTGGCCAAAGGGGATCAAGGGGAAGGGCGAGATCCGATCGCAGTTCCACCACGTGATCGACGTCGCGCCGACGATTCTGGAGGCGGCCGGCCTTCCGCAGCCGGCCTCTGTGAACGGGATGCAGCAGGACGCGATCGAAGGCGTGAGCATGGTCTACTCCTTCAACGACGCCAAGGCGGCGGAGCAGCACGAGACGCAGTATTTCGAGATGTTCGGGAACCGCGGCATCTACCACAAAGGCTGGACGGCGGTGACGAAGCACCGCACCCCGTGGGCGTCCTTCGAGACAAAAACTCCGGCCTTCGACGACGACGTCTGGGAACTCTACGACACGACCAAGGACTGGAGCCAGGCAAAGGATCTATCCAAGGAGATGCCGGAGAAGCTGCACGAGTTGCAGCGCTTGTGGCTGATAGAAGCGACGCGTTACAAAGTGTTGCCCCTCGACGATCGGCTCATGGAGAAGATGAACCCGGATACCGCCGGACGGCCGGTGCTCATCAAGGGCAAGACGCAGCTCCTGTTCGGCGGCATGGGACACCTGGGCGAGAACTGCCTGCTCAATCTCAAGAACAAGTCACATTCCGTCACCGCCGAGATCGTGGTGCCGGAGAAAGGCGCTGAGGGGGTCATCGTCGCTCAGGGCGCCAACATAGGTGGTTGGAGCCTGTACGCAAAGGACGGGAAGCTGAAGTACTGCTACAACTGGGGCGGCTTCAAGCACTTCTTCGTCGAAGGCAGCACTCCGATCCCGGCTGGCGATCATCAGGTGCGTATGGAGTTCGCGTATGCCGGCGGCGGTCTGGGTAAAGGCGGCACGGCCACCCTGTTCGTCGACGGCAAGAAGGTCGGCGAGGGTGAGATTGGGGCCACGCTGGCGATGGTCTTTTCCGCCGACGACGGTTGCGATGTGGGCGAGGACGGCGGCGCACCCGTGTCCCCGGACTATGGCGCACAGGGCAACGCCTTCAACGGGCGCATCAAGGGCGTGCAGCTGGCCATTGCCGAGGCTGCCGAGAGTGTCGATCACCTGATTTCGCCGGAGGTGGCCCTCCACCTCGCAATGACGAGACAGTAGTCACTCCACGTCAGAATCTCTCCGGATGGCGGCCGTCAGACGGCGGGGGCCATCCGGAGTCGACGTGGACGCGCGCCTCAGGGTGCCAGCATTTTCCCGACTTCGGCATCAATGTGTTCCTGCCCGTACACCTCGATACGCGTCCCCGCCACCGTGGCCGTCAAACCGCTCTTGACCAGTTCCTCGCGCACCGCCTCCGCCGCGGCGGCTGTAGTCGCGGACATCTCGTACACCGTGCACCCGTTACACCAGCTCACCACCACAGACGAACCGGTCTGCCTGTAGACGCCGTACAACACGGGGCCGATCCGGCTGGCGCCGAATTCCTCGCCGAGATAACCCAGGTGCTCGAGTGTCACGTGGATCACGTCCAACGTGGGGATGCTCGTCGTGTCATTCGTCATACGCGCTCCTCGAGTAGCCACTTTCTCAGCCTGCCTCGAAGGCCGCTCCGGAGAGAACCTCGCGATACACCGCGGTCTGCCCGAAGTTCTCTTCGACTTCCATTTCGAATGCCGTGAGCGGTTTGCAAGCCTCCGCGCCAATCGCCGCCTTGAGCCGGGTTGTCAGCAATTTCGCCAGCATCTCGACGGTGGTGTTCGGAATCGGAAGCAGCGCGCAGTCGCGGCGCGGAAAGGTGTAGCGAGGCTTGCCATCGACGCTGACACGGACGATGTCGCCGTCTTCAACCACCTTCACGCGGTCGCTTTCGAGCGGCAAGAGCACGAGATGATCGATCTCGTCGCAGAGCCGTTTCATGATGCCCTTCAGCTCGACGAAATCGAAGACGAACCACGATTCCTGGTTCAGCGCGCCCTCGATCGTCACCCGCACCCGGTAGTTGTGCCCGTGCAGCCCTTCACACCGGTGACCGGCAAACGTGATGAAGTGCGCCGACGAGAAGACCAGATAGTCCTTCGTCACCGATACGCGGTAATCGCCCCGCGGCGTCATGATTCCTCCGAGCCTTCCTCGTGGGGTCCCGATTCAGCCGGACCGATCGTCAGCGCGCCAACGAGCAGTGCCGCACACAGCGTCGCCGCCGTCAGGTCGGCTGTCGTGCCAGGATTCGCGACGTTCCGCGGGTCACGGAGCGACGCATCCATCGCCACGATTCTCTGCCGACCCGGTTCTGACCTGACCCCGCCTGCTGCCAGGCTCTCGGCTGCGAGCGTCGAAACCCGCCGCCCGAGGTCGTCGCCGCCCCGGCGCACGACGTGCGTATCCGGCGCCGCCGCCAGCATCGTCAGGTAGGTCTCGACGATCGCATCGTTCAGGGCCAGTCCATCTGCGCGCGCGCGCAGCAGCGTCGGCACTCCCTTCTCGAACGTCGTCTCGTACATCGTCGCGTACTCGCGCGCGACGCCGTCACGGTCAGCGGCAAGGCGCATCGCCTCGAGCAGCGTCACCGTCGGCTCGTGCACGACATCCTGCTCCTCGGCGCTGCCGAGTCCACCAGGATTCGCCAACCGGATCGCGCGGTAGACGTTCCTCGCATCGTCACGCGTCGTCTCTGCCAGGACCTGCCTGACTTCTGCGCGCAGATTTCGCAGGCGCTCATCGCGGTCCGATGCAACCTGCACATCGAGCAGCCGGACTGCGGCCCGCACCAACGGCGCCAGCAGCAGGACGATACCCAGGTTGGTGTTCGCGCGAGTGCGCGCTGCCGTTGCCTCGACAGCCAGGAGTATCGTTTCGCCAAGCGGCCGTCTGCCTGCTCCCTCGAATGGATGGGCGATCGCTTCGGCACTCGCCAGGAAATCCTCGTAGCGCACATCGGCGAACGGCTGTCCGGGCGACACATTCCCCGGTTTCGGTGCGCTCGCCTCCAGGACGCAGGCGAAATGTGCACGTCCGGCAATGGACGCCGAGTCGCGCGGAACCTGCACGACGTCAACGCGGCGGGCCCGGGCGACAGCCGTCATACGTGGACGCTTTCCGCCATGGGATCACGACGCGCAGCCACGCGCGTTTCGACCTGCTCGACGATGGCCGCCGCTACGTCGAGACCCGTGGCGCCCTGAAGTCCCTTCCAGCCGGGAATCCCGTTCACTTCAAGCACGTAGACATCTCCCGTTCGTGAGACCAGCAAGTCAACGCCGGCATAGTCGGCCCCGACAGCCTGGGCGGCGGCAATCGCACACTCCTGCCACTGCGAAGAGGGATCAATCGGACGCGCGATGCCGCCGCGCGCGACGTTCGTTCGCCAGTCGCCAGGCGCCGCGGTCCGCTCAATCGCCCCGAGCACACGCCCGCCGACGACGAACAGCCGCACATCCCGGCCGCCGTGGTCGATCGCGCGCTGCACGTAAAACACCGCGCCCGTCTGCTCGAGCGATCGGACCACGCGCCACGCCAGCTCGGCATCGCCGACGCGGACGAGCCCGTGTCCCATCGATCCGAAGATCGGCTTGACGATCACCTCGCCGCCGAAGGACAGCATCCGACGGATCGCGTCCATCGCGTCGTCCGCGCGCTCGCAGACGACCGTTTCGGGCACCGGCAGCCCGGCCTGCTGCAGCAGCGCGGTCGTGTAGAACTTGTCCACCGACCGTTCGATGGCACGCGGTGAGTTCACGACAGGAATGCCACGTTCCTCGATCCAGTGCAGCGCGTCGACGCGAAAGATGATCTGCTCGAGCGAGCCGTTCGGAATGATGCGCGCGAGCACGGCGTCGACGTCAAAGGCCGACGTATCCGGACCGAACCGCGCCACCAGCGATTCATACGGCGCCACAGACGGCTGATGCCCGCGCGCCATGAGCGCCCGGCACAATTCATCGGTGTGCCATCCGGTCCTGGCGCTGAGGATCAAAACCTGCATCAGTTGCCGTACAGCGACGCGCCAAGCACGTCGGGGTTGAGGCGCCCGGCATGAAATGTCCGGCCGGTGGTGGCGCTGGTGAGCCACACTTCGGCCGGGCTGAACAACATCGGATCGATCTTATAAAAGTCGTTGTCGTAACGCTTGAAGATGTCGTGGAACGGCGTGCCGTAATCCTTCGACACTGACGACGGCAGCCGCTCGGCGAGATCGGCGAGCGTCTCATCCGGCGCGCGCACGACGTAGCGTGCGCGCCCGCCGTACAGGATGCAGTCGTTGGTGCGGCCGATGGCGCGAACGTCGTTCTTGGCGATCGGCGGAATCGGGGCGGTGCCCATCGCGCTCTGCACCCGCGTCACGTCGAACTTGAGCGCCTCCATCTTGTGCAGCCCGGTCTCAATGATGCGGGCCGCGATCTGCACGCCACCCGCAACGCTCGCGGTTGGCGCAATCGCGAAGGTGATCGCCTCCGGCGGCAAGCCACACTTCGCCGCCACCCAGACCGCCACTTCATTCCTCGGAAGCATCCGGCCCTCGAGCACCAGTACTCCGCGCGCGGCCTCCTCGACGTAGCCCAGCCTGCCGAACAGCTCTTTCTCGACTTGCGCGACCGCGCGCAGAGGCCCGGAGCCCATTGCGAAAAAATCTTCGGGATCGATCGCCCAGCCGGCGTACTGCGACGCCATGCACGCCTCGGCGGGATGATCCGTCCACACCTGAACGCCAGGAAGCGGCTCGTCGCCGACGCTCAGCGGCACGAAATCGATGTGCCCGAGGCCGCCCATGCACAGCTCGGCGAGCAACCGCCCCGCCGCCAGCCCGCCCGGAGCATGGACGCCTGCGTCAAGCACGCGGGATCCGGCAGGCAGCGTCTCCACATCGATCTTCAGCTCGCGCGCGCGCGCAGCCGCGGCGTCAACGAGCGCCCATGCCCGTTCGTTCATCCCCAGGTCGATCATTGGAGACAACTATATCGGAGTCGGTTTTCGTCCTTGGTTCTTGGCGCTTGGTGCGTGGTCCGGCCTTGGCCGGCACCTGGAACTGGAACATGACAGCGTGGCGATGCTGTGGCTTCCGCGCAGCATTACCGCAGCGTCCGCCTTCAGGTGGACGCTACCGGGTGGAGACGACGCACGAGAAGTTCCACGCGTCATCCGAACTACCGGAGCCCGTCCATCTTGCAACTCGTCCCAACGCACACAGTGGACGCGTCCGATCGATCGTTGAATTGGTGACGTGTGAGGCCACGATTTTTTCGGGCGCCACACCGCCCGCCATCCACTGTTCCAGCGCCGCCACTTTGTCGAACAGGTCCGGTCCAGCCCCACCGTTGCAATGATTCATTCCCGGCACCATGTAGAGCTGAATCGAGCTGCCAGCGACCTGCGGTCCGAATCGGGAAACCACCTTCTGGAAGTAATTGATCGAGTTGAGCGGCGTGACCTGCGTGTCGCTCCACCCGTGGTACATCAGCAGCTTGCCGCCACGATCGAAGAACGCTTTCAGGTCGGTGCTGCTCGAGTTCAACACGTCATTCCGATCGGCGCGCAGGGTTCGCTCAATGTCCGTGGCGGCATTGAACGTCGCCGGATCCCAGTTCGGATTCTCGAAGACGATGTACTTGAAGGCGTCGAGCGCGGTGGCCACAGGACGGCGGGCCGCCGCAATCGCCCACGCCTGTTCCGATCCAGGTACGAGCCCCGGAAGCACTTCCTGTCCCTTCGAATCGAGCACGGGCGCGTACAGCGCACGCGCCGATTCGACCTGCGCCGCAGTGAGGCAATTCGCACCGTCGTTTTCTTTGCACTGCAGCACCTTCGGATCGAAGCGGCACGAGAGCGGGTTCTCGATCAGCCCATCCATGACGCCATCGTTCATGTCGCACGCGTCGAGCGCGGCGTTATGAACAAGGACGTACTTCTCCTGGGGAATGGTTGCCGCGTCCGTGCGGTTCGCGGCACGATTCGCGGCCATGCGTCCGGCATGGAGGTGCATCCAGTTCACCGCCGGGGCGCCGGCGATCACGCCGTCGAAATCGTTCGGATAGCGAACCGCCTCGGTGATGCCCTGACGCCCCCCTTGTGAGCAGCCGTTCCAAATCGAAAACTGCTGGGCCCGTCCGTAGAAGCTGTTGATCAGCGCCTTGGCCTGCACCGTCATCTCATGCACGGAGCGATAGCCGAGATCGATCACTTTCTCCGGATGTCCGATCGCAAACGCGGCGTTGTTCCCGACATGGCCGGTGTCCGTGCCTGCTGTCGCGTATCCCTCGGCAATCCCCTGCCCCATCGGCGCGTACGGAATCACTCCCGCCCATGCGCCGTTGCCGACCGCCTGGAACCTCCCGTTCCACTGCGTCGGCAGCCAGACTTCGATCTTGATGTCTGAGTCCGCTGATGGACGCAGCGTCGCCGCGACGCGGCAGAACTCCGGAAGCCGGGCGTAGAGGGCCTGGGAGCCAGGGGGAACAGGTCCGGTGGACGGCTTGAACGTGCCAGCCGGCACCACCACCGCGGCGGTAATGGTCGTCGTCGGCAGCGTCAGATGCGCGAGGTCGGCGCAGGTCGCTGCCTGCGCGACATGCGGCGCGAACCCGAAGACGATGACCGATGCACAAACGATCGCCCGGCACTTCATAACATCACCTGTCAGGGCTTGGTGGGATTGAACGCGTTCTGGGTCACGATGATTTGCGGGATGTCCGCTTCGGGACGTTCAAGCAGGAGGAACCGGCCATCGACTGGATGCACAACGACGGGGAATGCCGCCTGGCGCTGGAGGGAGAAAAGAGATCGCGGCACGGCGGTCATTGCGAAAGAGGATCCACTCGTCTGGACCGAAACCGCCATCAACTGTTGCTGGGCAAAGTAGTAGAGCTCACGGCCCTCAGGCGACCATCCGGGATCCTGGCCTCCGCCCTGCGAGACCTGCCACTTGCCCGGCCCAGTCAGTGGGCGTACGAAGATTTCAGCCTGGCCCGTCTCGTTTGAGACGTACGCCACGAACTGCCCGTTCGGCGAAAATGCAGGATTCCCTTCGTTGAACATCGGAGTCTGAGTAAATGGCACGGGCTTGCGGTCGCCAGACACGGCCATCGTGTAGAGATCCCAGGCCCCCTGCGGATCTCGCTGCTGATACATCAGGATTCCACTTCGTGTGATCGAACGGGGCACCTGATCATAAGGACTCGTCGCGAGCCGCTCCGGCACTCCCGTGCCATCGGCCCGGGTCCAATGCAAATTCCGGACGTCGTCCGGCTTGTCCGTGCCGGCGTAAACGATTCGACCGTCGTAGGTCCATATCGGATCGGAGTAACGGCCCTGACCGAAAGTCAATTTATCGAGCGCCTTCGTTTTGACCGTGTACACCCAGACCGCCGCCTCACGCTCGGCACCTTCAGTGTCGCTGACGATGTACATGGCCACGCGTTCCCCGTCGGGCGACAGGCGAGGTCCACGGTAGGCCTGCGGCATCTGAAGCAATGGCTCGCGGCCACCCTCACGTCGCGCCCAGACGAGTGTGAGGGCGTCGCCCGCGGAACCCGGCTTATAGGCCAGCGTGTTTCCGACGGCTGCCGAGGGCACCAGCGCGCCGGTGTTGATCTGGACACCTTGCGCGATGGGGACTGGTGGCGCCGTGCCTATGGTGAACGTCTTCGGATCGAACGGCACTCGCCAGATCGAACTGGCGCGGCCGAACAGGAGCACGCCGCCCGCCAGGACGATCGGATTCGCGCCCGGCAGCAGCACGCGGGACTGGCCCGTCTCGAGGACATAGACCCCGATCTGCGCCGTCCCGACACTTCCGTTGTAGATCGTCACGAAGACGGCGCGACCATCCAGACTCCACGAGGGCCATCGCAGCGATCCAAGCCCGAACGATTTGGCGGTAACCAGCACTTTGGGTGTGCCTCCTGTGGCCGGCACAACCATCAGATCAGGCGACAGAGATGAGGCAAAGACAATCGTCTGGTCCGATCCCCAGCTCGCGCCGAACCGGTTGCCCGCGGGTGCGAGCAGCGTGGCTGGCCCACCTTCCGCTGGCACCTTCTTCAATCCATTTTGAG
>Ga0207691_10007329_pt1 | contig 10640 bp, 8 predicted proteins | sample KBSM13metaG_FD_184327 | JGI IMG/M metagenome (GOLD analysis project Ga0207691, IMG submission 184327) | Miscanthus rhizosphere microbial communities from Kellogg Biological Station, Michigan, USA - KBS M1-3 metaG (SPAdes) (version 2) | ecosystem: Host-associated > Plants > Roots > Rhizosphere >... | reverse complement strand
GGCCTGGCAGAGCGGCCTGGACGGCACCGGCGTGACGGTGGCGATCCTGGACACCGGCATCGACGCCACCCACCCGGACTTCGCCGGGAAGATCGTGGCGAGCGAGAACTTCAGCGCCGACGCGAACGCCGATGACACCGTGGGCCACGGCACGCACGCGTAGCTCGGAGAGCATTCCTGCACGCAGCCCCCGTTTGCCCCGCGGCACCGTAAGTCGGGCGCCGTTCCGGCGGGACATTGGCCCCCGTCCAGTGGGTCGATGCATTGGGGCGGCGGCCCGCCCCCACACTCCCACGTCATGCAGACGTCGGTGCCTGCGCAGGTGAGAGTGCGGCCGCATGCGATCGCACCGCCGACGATGTCCCCCGCGCCGGAGCTGTCAGCGACGGCGTCTCGCCCCCTGTCGCTGCCGTCGTTCGCCGCGAGGTCGACGCCGCCTTCCACTGCGATCTGCGCGTCTCCGCCCGCGTCCTTGTCCTTCAACGAACCACCGCAGCCGACGAGCACCAGGACGCACGCGACCCGGAACACACCCCACATCGTCCTTAAGGTGCGACGATTCGACGCGCGCGGCTCGACTTTTTTCTTGAGCCGTGTGCGCGGCGTCGGTGCGCTTCACCGACGAAAGGGCGATCGATCATGATGCGGATTGCACTTCCGCTGCTGGTGATGCTGCTGGCAGTCGGCGCATGTCGCAGGACACCCGTCGCGAAGGAAATCGACGCCGGCGCCGACGCGACCGGCGGCACGACGATCGCGGGTGCGGCGGGAGTGACGGGATCGGCCGGCGTGACCGGGTCGGCCGGGACGACCGGCACCGCCGGCACGACCGGCAGCGCTGGAACGACGGGCGCCGCCGGAACGTCGGGCGCCGCCGGAACGACGGGCGCCGCCGGAACGTCGGGCGCGGCCGGAACGATGGGCACTTCCGGTGTGTCGTTCCTCCCCGCCGCCAGCTATTCGATCGATCGCGCGAACGCGGTCGTTCTGGGCGACCTGAACGGCGACGGCAAGCTGGACATCGCGGTGGCGGCCGATCAGGTCAATGTGGGCGTCGCCCCTCAGGACGTGCTGCTGAACAACGGCGACGGGAGCTTTCGTCCTGCCACGGGCTTCGCCGCATCGCGCGCGCTCGCCCTCGGCGACCTGAACGGCGACGGCAAGCTGGACGTCGCCGCGGCAACCACCGCGCCGGGCGTGGGCGTCTTCCTCAACGGCGGTGACGGGACGTTCGGCGGCCGCATCGGCGTGGCCGCGACGGTGACGACGCCGCCGACCAGCAGCGTGGCGGTCGCCGACTTCAACGGCGACGGGCGCGCCGACATCGCCGCGGTCGGCCTGGTGGACGCCTCCAACGGGATCCTCAGCATCGTCGTCACGTCGGCCAGCGGCGCGTTCGCAGCAGCGGGCAACTACCCGGTGGGCGGCGGCCTTTACTCGATGGCGGTGGGAGACATCGACGGCGACGGCGACACCGATCTGATCGTCGCCGGCGTCCGGAACAACCTGAACATTCTCGTCAATCGCGGCAACGCGATCTTCGACGCGACCGCCGTTGCGATCAGCGAGTCGCCCACGTCGGTGGCGATCGGCGAGCTCGACGGCGACGGCGGTCCCGATCTCGCGCTCGCGAGCGGCACCCGCGTCGGCCTGCTGTACAACAACGGCGACGCGACCTTCGCCGGACCCTCCGACTACCCGGTCATCGAAGGCTCGTCGATCGCCGCGGGCGATCTGGACGGCGACGGCCGCCTCGACCTCGTGGTCGCGCCGCTGAGCGTCCAGTACGTGTTCATCCTGCGCAACGGCGGCGACAAGTCGTTCGCGCCGTTCCTCCAGATTGCGACCGACGTCCATGCCCGCGGCGTGGCGCTCGGTGACGTCAACGGCGACGGCAAGCTGGACGTCGTCGTGGCGGGCAGCGAGGGCGTCAGCGTCCTGATCAACGACCGGCGCTGAACCGGCGCCGGGTTGGCGTCACGCCCGATCGCGTTCGAAGCGGACGACCGCCGACCAGCGCGCCTTGCCCAGACGCCGCGGATCGGGCGCGGGCAGCCACGCGAGCGCGCGCATCCACAGCGGCGCGCGGTGGAACCGGGCGGCGGCGCGCATGATCGGGGACACGTCGCGCGCCCGCCACCCCAGCGACTCGAAGAACGCGACGCCGTTCTCGGGCGCGAACTTCACCAGCGCGCGCGCCGGGTGCCGCCCGCCCATCCCGTTGCTGATCATCGCGCGGATTCCGGGCGACAGCAGATCCAGCACCCACCAGCGAATCCCCGCCTGCGCGGCGAGATCGCGGGCCAGCGCGCGCACCGTGACGTCGTCCAGGTAGACCACCAGCCCCTCGGTGATGACCAGCGCCCGCGCCGCGCCGCCCACCGCCCGCCGGACCAGATCGGCCCGCGCCGCCGAATCCGCGAGGTCGACCGGCTCTCGCACCAGCGTGCAGGCCGGCGTCTCGCCCGCGAGCAGGTGCTGCTTCTCGTCGATCAGCGCGGGAAGGTCCGCCTCTACCCAGGTCAGCGCGCGCGGCAGCGCCAGCCGGTACGGGCGGGTGTCGAAGCCGGCCGCCAGGTTGAGGACGCGGTCGCAGCCCTGCGCGATGGCATCCAGCACCAGATCGTCGATCAGCTTGGTGCGCGTGACCGCCGACCAGCCCGTCACGGCCGCGCGCGGCGTCGCCGCGGCGATCGCCAGCCCGCGCTCGCCCGCCAGCCGCGCGGCGAACGGATCGCGGAACAGGGCGTCCCGGCGCTCCGTCTCCTGCGCGCGGTACACGGCGACCCAGCGCGCCGTGTCTGACACATGAGAGATGATCGGTTCGGTCAACGGTCCGTCGCGCTTCAACCGTGAGGATACGACTCCGTCGTCGTGCTCGGGTGGCCGTGCCGCCAGGCCCCATGTTCTTCCAGCTCGCCCAGCCGCTCGACGAACTTCGACGTGAACGCGTACAGATCGTCGGGCTTGCGGCTGGTGACCCAGTTGTCATCGACGACCACGTCGCGATCGACGACGTGCGCGCCGGCCTGGCGCAGGTCGCTCTGAATCGTCGGCCACGCGGTCAGCGTGCGGCCGACCTGCAGCTCGGCGGCGAGCAGCAGCTGCGGGCCGTGGCACACCGCCGCCAGCGGCCGCCCGGTGGCGGAGAACGCGCGGACGAACTCGACGAACCGGTCGTCGGCGCGCAGGGTGTCGGGCGAGTGTCCGCCCGGAATCAGCAGCCCCTCGTAACTGTCGACGTCGGCCTCGTCGATCGCCAGATCGACGATCACCGTCTCGCGGCCCTTCTCCCCGGTCAGCATCTCACCGGCCTTCGCGCCGATGATCTCGACCGGGTAGCCGGCTGCGCTCAGCCAGTCACATGGGACCTGGAACTCAGAGTCCTCGAACTCGTTCGCCAGCAAGCAGGCGATCTTTCCTTTCTCATGCATGGCCGCGCCCTCCCTCTATGCGAAGCTGGCGCCCGACGCGGCAAGCGCAAGTTCACAGCTGCGTGGCTGAGCCGTGCGATGCTCGCGCGGTGGGAAGCAGCGCGCGCTGGTCCATGGTCGTGCTGCTGGCGGCCTGGGCGTGCGTGCGCCCGCCGCCGCGCGTGACCGCGGACGATGGCGGCCGCGCGGAGGTGGACGCGACGGCCTTCCAGGCGATCGCGCCCTGCCCGGTCGAGGCCGATTACGCGACCAACACGAACACGGTCGCGTTCGGATTCCTCGGCACCCCGGCGGGGTTCATCTACGATCCGAAGTGCCTCGCGATCGAGGCCGGCGAGACGGTGACCTTCTCGGGCAGCTTCGCGGCGCATCCGCTGTATCCGTCGACGAGGCGGGGCGCGCTCACCGGCAACCCGATCCGAGGCACCAGCACCGGCGACCGCACGGACGTCCCTTTTCCCGACCCCGGTTTCTTCGCCTATTACTGCGGCGTCCACGGCGGCGCCGACGACGGCTCGACGATGGCCGGCGTCATCTGGGTCCGGTGACGGCGCTCGCTCAGGCGGGTGCCGGCGCGCCGGGAACCTTGCGCTCCAGCCAGGCGATGAGGCGGTCGGCGTCCCAGGCGTTCGCGACCCGCTCGCGGTCGAGCCAGGCGCGCTCGGCGTTCTGCATCGCGTAGTTCACGCGGTCCAGCTCGCCCACCTCGTGCGCGTCGCTGTCGAGCAGGAACGTGACGTTTCGCCCGCGCGCGCGCCGCAACGCCTCGACCGACAGGTCCAGGCGCGGCAAGCCGCCGTTCACCTCCAGCGCCGTGCCGGTCGCCTCGGCCGCCGCGAACACCTGGTCGTAATCGAGATCGATGGGCGGCCGTCCGCCGATCATCCGCGCCGACGGGTGGCCGATCAGCCGCACGGCCGGATCTTGCATCGCCGTCACGATCCGCTTCGTCTGCGCGGCGCGATCGAGCTCGAAGTGGTCGTGAACCGACGCCAGGCACCAGTCGAACGACCGCCGGAATTCGAGGTCGTAGTCCAGCTCGCCCGCCGGGCCGATGTTCAGCTCGACGCCGTGGAGCAGCTTCAGCTTGTCGCCCAGCTCGGCCTGCTTGGCGCGGATGCGCGCCCGCTGCTCGACGAACGCGTCGCGGCCGACGCCGGACAGCGTCCCCTCGGCGTGATCGGTGACGGCGAGGACCCGGTAGCCGCGCGCGATCGCGCCCGTCACCATCTCGTCCAGTGACGATCGCCCGTCGCCCGACACCGTGGTGTGCAGGTGGAAGTCGCCGTACACGCGGCCGATCGGCCGGGGCAGCGTCCCGCTCTCGGCGGCCTCGATCTCGCCCGCGTCCTCGCGCAGCACCGGCGGGATGAAGGCCAGCCCCAGCGCTCGGTAGATCTCCTCCTCGGTCTCGCGCGCGATGATCTTGCCGCCCTCCAGCTCGGACAGCGCGTACTCGTTCAGCGTCCACCCGCGCGCCAGCGCGCGCTGCCGCAGCTTGATGTTGTGGCCCTTCGATCCCGTGAAGTAGAGCAGCGCCGCCCCCAGCTGCTCGGGCGCGACCACGCGCACGTCGACCTGCGTTCCGCGGCGCGTGAGGATGCTGGTCTTCGAGGTGCCCCGCCCCAGCACGGTGTCGACGGCGGGCAGCGACACCACCGCCTCCATCACGCGCTCGGGCTCGGACGCCGACACCAGGATGTCGACGTCGCCGATCGTCTCGGAGAAGCGGCGCAGCGAGCCGCACGTCGACGCGTGCGTCACGCCCGGCACCTCCGTCAGCCGCGCGACGATCTTGCGCGCCAGCGGCAGCGCCACCGAGATCGGCGTCCGCCCGATCGATCCCTGCTGCTCCAGCCGCGCCAGCGACTGCGTCAGCTTCTCCTCGGACTTCTCACCGAAGCCCTTCAGATCGCGCAGCTTGTGCTCGGCCAGCGCGCGGCGCAGATCGTCGATCGAGCCGACCCCCAGCTCGGCGCGCAGCCGCTTGACCGCCTTCGGGCCCAGTCCCTGGATGCTGAGCAGCGCCACCACCGCGGGCGGATGCTTCGCGCGCAGCCCTTCCAGCTTGGCGACCTTCCCGGTCTCGAGCAGCTCGCGGATCTTCTCGGCCGTGCTCTTGCCGACCCCTTCGATCTGCTGCAGGTCCTTCACCGTCAGCGCGCCCAGGTCCGCCCCGTGCGCCTTGATCGACTGCGCGGCGCTCTCGTAGGCGCGCACCCGGAACGAGTTCGGGTCGCCTTCCTCCAGGATGGTCAGCTCGGACAGCTCGTGCAGCATGTCGAGCACCTCTTGCTTCGTGTCGGCCACGTCGGGGTTCTACAACGGACAACCCGCGCCGTCGCGGTTGGGTCAGAATGCCGACGGTGAACCTCAGGCTCCCGCAGATCGCATTCGTGTCGCTCGCCGCGTTCGCGCCGCTCGCTTGCGGCGGCGCGTTTCGCCCGATGACGCTGCCCGCCCCGATCTCGATGTCGCCGATGTCGGACGCGACGTTGAGCGTGGAGCTGGGCCACGTGTTCGTGACCGGCGACGTGCTGAAGTCGGGGATGGGCGAGGAGAGCGCGCTCGCGGTCGACCTCGGGATCACCAACAACGGCCGCGAGCCGTTCACGCTCAGCGCCGGATCGATGTCGTGCTGGATGGAGCTGTCGCCCAACCTCCCGGGCGAGACGCGGTCGCTCACGCCCGCGGGCGGCGGCGAAGGCGACTTTCAAGGCGCGGATCTCGACGACCTGAAGGTCGGGTCCGTGACGGTTCCGCCCGGCGAGGCGCGCCACGCCTGGGTGGTGTTCCGCGGCTACCGTTTCGAGGGCAGCGACGTGCCGCGCAAGATCATCGTGTCGCTGCCGGATGCGCGCGGCCGCCGCGTGCAGGTGGTGATCGCCGATCCGGCGCGCGGCGACCTGCGCTGGGAAACGGCGCCGAGCCGCACCGCCGCTGCCTATAGCGTGCAGAACACGGCGTTGTTCGCGCCGGGATTCACCGCCACCGGGATGGGCGCGCAGATCTCGTGGGTGACGCGCGCGGGCCCGATCATGTACGACCTCGCGCTGACGTCGGGCATGATCCTCCAGAGCAAGGGGCGCGCGCTGTCCGAGACGTCCGGCTTCAGCAGCCTGGGAGGCGCCGCGCACGTGACGCTGCCCCTCACGACGTGGGGAAACTGGCAGGACCCGCGCCGGTTCGGCCTCTACGGGGGCGGCGGGCTCCAGGTGATGATCGAGGTTCCCGGCTCGATGCACGATCCCAAGGTGGCCCCGCGGGCGTACGGCGTCGTGTCGCTCGACGGCGGCCTGGAGCTGGACGTCGGCGCGCACGGTCCCCCCGCCGCGTCACCGTTCCCGATCTCGTATTCGCGTTCGCTGCTGCCGCGCTGGACGATTCGCATGGGCTACACGCACTGGTTCATCGGCGGTGACAACGTCGACCTCAACAGCGGCGGCTACACGACCTCGTTCCGCCTCGCGTGGTGACGACGCGGAGCGGTCAATCGAGCCAGACGCGCGGCATGGTGCGCACGGTGGTCGCGCCGACCTCGTCGCACCACGCCTGGAAGCGGGCGCGCGGCGTGCCGCGGTAGCGCAGGTCGTCCAGCGTCTCGGTGAGCGGCACCGTGTCGACCAGCGTCGCCAGCTTCCGGTAGAACAGCGCCTCCTCGCGGTGCGCGGCCAGCGTCGCGGCGAGGTTCAGCGCGCCGCGCGGCTTGACTGTCCAGTGATCGGCGCGCTCCGGAATCGCCTCGATGTGCTGGTAGGCGCCGACCAGCAGGCCCGCGCCCTTCTCGCCGAAGCCGTCCAGCCCCGGGATGCCGTCGGCGGTGTCGCCGGTCAGGGCCAGGAAGTCGGGCACGCTGGCCGGGCCATAGCCTTTGTTGGCGCGAAAAATCGCCTCGTCGGTCAGCTTGCGCTGGCGGCGATCGATCTGGACGACGCGATCGCCGCGCAGGCACTGCGCCAGATCCTTGTCGGGCGTCATGATGCGCACCTGGTCGACCTGATCGGCGAACAAGCGCGCGCCGGTCGCCAGCGCGTCGTCGGCCTCCCACTCGCGCATCGACCAGACGGTGACGCCCAGCGCGCGCACCGCCGCCTCGACGGTGTCGAACTGGGCGCGCAGCTCCGGCGGCACGCCCTCGTCGCTCTTGTAGGGCTCGAACAGATCGTTGCGGAACGAACGGATCGGGTTGTCGAAGGCGACAGCGATGTGCGTGACGGCCTCGTCGGGATCGTTCAGCAGCGCGAGCAGCGACGCCGCGACGCCGACCGTCGCCTTCGCGTCCCAGCCCGCGGGCGCGAAATGGTCGGGCCGCGGCGCGAAGTGCGCCCGGTAAAGCTCGTACGTCCCGTCAACGAGGTGAACGCGCGTCACGCGACGTCACGCCAGGTCGAACAGCAGCACTTCCGACGAGTCGCGCCCCGACAGCTCCAGCCCGCGCGCGTCGCTGATCGCGACCGCGTCGCCCGCCTCCAGCTGCTCGCCGCCCAGCTCGACCTGGCCGCGCGCCACGTGGACCCAGGCGTGGCGCCCCGGCGCCAGCGTGTGGCGCAGCGTCTCGCCCGTAGACGGCAGGCCCGCGTACAGCGTGACGTCCTGGCGGATCGTCACGGACCCGTCACGGCCGTCCGGCGACGCGACCAGCCGCAGCTTGCCCTTGCGCTCGGCCTCGGGGAACGCCTTCTGTTCGTAGCCTGGCTTGCCGCCGGGCTGCGCAGGCAGGATCCAGATCTGGAGGAAATGCACCAGCTCGCTGCCCGATGCGTTGAACTCGCTGTGCGTGACGCCGGTGCCCGCCGACATGCGCTGCACCTCGCCCGGCCGGATGATCGAGCTGGTCCCCATGCTGTCCTTGTGCTGGAGCGCGCCTTCCAGCACGTACGAGATGATCTCCATGTCGCGGTGCGAGTGCGCGCCGAAGCCCTGCCCCGGCTGCACGCGATCCTCGTTGATCACGCGCAGCGCGCGGAAGCCCATGTGGTCCGGGTCGTAATAATCGGCGAACGAAAACGTGTGGTACGAGCGCAGCCAGCCGTGGTCGGCAAGGCCGCGCTCCCCCGCGCGGCGGATCGACAGCTTCATACCGACGGAATGTACCAGGGATTCGCGTCGCTGATATCCTGAGCCGCCAGCGCCGCGACCGTACTCTAAGCAGCACAACCCAACCGGAGCTCCATGTTGAAAACGCCCCTCGCCCTCGTCTCCCTCACGCTCTTGCTTCCCGCCGCCGCGCGCGCCGCGCAAGACGCGACGAACGCCACGATGAGCGCCGCCGCCTCGAAGCCGGAAGGGAAGAACATGGTCTGGAACGGCGCCTTCGACGCGGAGCACCTGCGCCCGTGGAGCGTGATGTTCGATGCGCCCCGCTACGGCAGCGCGGCCGTCACGAGCGGTGAGCTGTGCTTCAAGCTGGCGGAGCCGAGCCGGCACGGCGTCGACGTGGTGCTGCGCCAGCGGCCGATCGCCCTGGCCAAGGCCCACCACTACCAGATCCGTTTCAAGACGCACGCGACCGCGCCGACCAAGGTGCGCGCGCGCCTGTCCAAGATCAGCGCGCCCTACACGGAGATGTGGGGCGCGACCGTCGACGCGGACGCGACCGCGAAGACCTACGCGGGGACGTACGACGGGATCGCCGACGACGACAGCATCGAGCTGGCCATCGAACTCGGCGGCCCGCTGACCGGCAAGGTTCCGCTGACGGTGTGCCTCGACGACGTCGAGCTGAACGATCCGGAGTTCGAGGCGCCGGTCGCGCAGGCGCGGCCCGCGTCGGCCGTGCGCGTGAACCAGGTCGGCTACCTGCCCGGCTTCGCGAAGATCGCAACGGTCGCGACGAAGACGGCGACCCCGGTCGACTGGCAGCTGGTCGACAAGTCCGGCAAGGTGCGCGCCAGCGGCAAGACGCGCCCGTTCGGCGAGGACAAGTCGTCGGGCGAGCAGGTCCAGCAGATCGACTTCTCGTCTTTCAACGCCGCCGGCAAGGGCTACAAGCTGAAGGTCGGACAAGGCCCAGAAAAAGCCGAAAGCCTGCCGTTCGACGTCGGCCACGACGTCTACAAGCGCCTCAAGCACGACGCGCTGGCGTTCTTCTACCTGCAGCGCAGCGGCGTCCCGATCAAGATGCCGTACGCGGGCTCGAAGGCGTACGAACGACCGGCCGGCCACGTGGGCGACAAGAGCGTTCCGTGCAGCAAGGAAGCGAAGTGCGACTACAGCCTGGACGTCAGCGGCGGCTGGTATGACGCCGGCGATCACGGCAAGTACCTGGTCAACGGCGGCTTCTCGGTGTGGGCGCTGCAGAACGAGTACGAGGTGCTGCAGAAGTTCGGCAGCACGGCCGGCGATTTCGGGGACGGCAAGCTGAACATCCCCGAGGGCAAGAACAGCCGGCCCGACATCCTCGACGAGGCGCGCTTCGGCCTGGAGGCGCTGATGGGAATGCAGGTCCCGGCCGGCAAGCCGATGGCGGGCATGGCTCACCAGAAGATGCACGGCGAGAAGTGGTCGGCGATCCCGACCGCCCCCGACAAGGACGACATCAAGCGTTTCCTCCGCCCCGTCAGCACGGCGGCGACGCTGAACCTGGCCGCGTCGGCGGCGCAGGCGGCGCGCCTGTGGAAGACGCTGGACCCGGCTTTCTCGGCGAAGGCGCTGAAAGCCGCCGAGACCGCCTACGCGGCGGCGCTGCAGAACCCGAAGGTCAACGCCGAACCGAAGGTCGAGGGCGGCGGCATCTACGGCGACGGCGACACCGCCGACGAGTTCTACTGGGCGGCGACCGAGCTTTACATCACCACCGGAAAAGAGAACTACAAGACCGATCTCGCGAAGTCGCGCTTCCACGCGCCCAAGGCGGGCGTCGAGACGGCCGCGGGCGAGCTCGGCTGGGACCACGTGGCGCCGGCCGCGAAGATGAGCCTGGTCGCGGTGCCGAGCGGCCTGGGCGACGCCGGCGTCGCCGCGGTGCGCGCGCAGCTGATCGCCGCCGCCGATCGCTTCGTCGGAACGATCGCCAAGCGCGGCTACCGCGTGCCGATGGCGTCCGACGTGACGTATATCTGGGGGTCGAACGGCGCCGTCATGAGCGCGGCGGTCGTGCTCGGCACCGCCTACAACCTGACGCACGACGCGAAGTACGCGAACGCCGTCATCGACTGCATGGACTACCTGCTGGGGCGCAACCCGCTGGCGTTCAGCTACGTCTCC
>Ga0207691_10007324_pt1 | contig 10644 bp, 6 predicted proteins | sample KBSM13metaG_FD_184327 | JGI IMG/M metagenome (GOLD analysis project Ga0207691, IMG submission 184327) | Miscanthus rhizosphere microbial communities from Kellogg Biological Station, Michigan, USA - KBS M1-3 metaG (SPAdes) (version 2) | ecosystem: Host-associated > Plants > Roots > Rhizosphere >... | reverse complement strand
GCGGTGGACGCGGTCAGTACGGCCGCGGAGTAGCGTCTATTCGACGTGCTGGGCCGAGGCGAAGATCCTCGGCCCATCTTGCGTGAGGCTGAGGGCAACGCTGTTGCGGCGCAGTGCAACGCCGGATGTTTTGGTAAGCTCGACCAGATTGGCGGCGGCCGGTGCGGCCTCGGACATCAGCCGTTTCGCGGAATGATCTGCTTCTCTTCGATGATGAAGCTCTTCAACTCAATGAATCCATTGCGCCTGTTGCTGGATATAACGGGCAAGTACGCAAAGTGCGGGAATGATCGGAGCGTGAACCTTTTCATCGTGAGTATTCGCAAGACGAGGCGGAGCCTCTTCCGTGGTCAAGCTGGACCAGCGCGGGTTCACCCTCCACTGGCGCAACCTCGTCTTCCGCGGCGACGTCACCGACCAGCCCATCTCGCCCCCCGACGAGAGGCGAGCGGTGCAGTCCGTGTTCGCGGAGCGCGGGGCCATCGCCATCGTCGAAGGCAGCGCCATCCGGAACCTCGATCGCGTGGCCAAGATCCTCACCGTGAACGGGCACATCCGCGATGACGCCGACTATCCCCTGAGGTGGTGACGGCTCCGTCACACGGGCGTCACCCCCGCGGTTGACGCTGCGCCGGGGCGGGCGTATACGGGTGTCCCGTTCGGCCGCGGGCGCCGGCACCAGGGCCCGAGAGAGGCGTTTGATGTTGCGCGTCCACGTCGCCGTCCTCAGCGACGATCAGCTGTTCCATGACGGGCTGGTCCGGATCCTGCGCGGCGAGCCCACGCTCAACGTGGTAGACGGGATCGACCGTCCGGGCGACAAGCTCGCCCTGCTCCCGAAGATGTCCGGACCGCACGTGGTCCTCATCGACAGCCGGACGGAGGGAGCGCTCGGCCTCTGCGCGGCCCTGCGCCGCAGCGGCGGGGCGGCCGTGATCTTCGTGGCCGCGCCCGAGGAAGGGGGCTGGCCGCAGATGGCGCTCTCCGCCGGCGCGCGCGGCCTGCTCGGCAAGAGCACGCGTCCGGAGCAGCTCCTGCAGGCCCTGCGCGTCGTGCACGCGGGCGGGGTGTGGGCGCCGCGGCGGGTCATGGCCGAATGCATCGAGAAGCTCACGCGCACGTCCGCCGCCGACCGGGCCGCCGATCCCTCCGTGGCGCGCGCGCTGAGCCTGCGCGAGCGCGAGGTCTTCCGCCACGCCGCCATCGGGCTCAGCAACAAGGAAGTCGCGGACCGCCTCGAGATCAGCCGGGCCACGGTCAAGGCGCACCTGACGCAGATCTTCCAGAAGCTCGGCGTGAGCGGCCGCGCCCAGCTCGCCGCCGTCTATCACGGGCTCGCCGTCTCGTCCTCCACCCACCTCGCCGCCGCGGACTTGCCGCATCGCTCCTCGCCCTCGGTCGTACGACTCAAGGCCTAGCCTCCTCCTCGACCCTGGCCATCTCGCCAATTGACCGGTGCGCGCGCGCACACCGATCATCCGGCTCCGTTCGGCCGGCCCCGCGTCCCTCCAAGGGCCGGCCGATTTTCCCGCCGTGAAAGAGAGGCGACGATGGCGTCGAGCGAACTGTTGCGATTGGGCCGTGCGTTTTCCGAGCGCCGTGGCCGGCCTCTCCGGGCCGCGGCCGCCTTGGGCGTGCTGGCCTTCCTGGCCGTGCCCGGCCGGGTGCAGGCGGATCCGGTCAGCCCCTTCACCATCGCCAACGCCGACAGCCCCGACCCCGTCGCCTCGGGCAGCCAGCTCACCTACACCATCACCATGGTGAACGGCGGGGGGGCCAAGGCCACCAACGTCGTGTTCTCCGACCAGGTGAACGGCGTGGGCGGCATCGGCGTCCCGCCCCAGCTCGTCCTCACCAGCACACGCGGGACCTGCACCCAGAACGTGAACCTCGTGACCTGCGCCGCCGGCACCGTCGAAGGGGGCGGGACCTGGGTCGTGACCATCCGCGGCATCGTGACCGCTTCCAACGGCACCACCCTGAACAACACCGCCTCCGTGACCGGCACCCGCTCCGCCCAGAACTTCACGAGCACCGCCACCGCGACCACCCTCGTGAGCAACGGCAGCGGGGCCGGACCCGACCTCAGCATCGCCAAGTCGGGACCGACGAGCATTCCCGTCTCCACGCCGATGACCTACACCCTCACCGTCAACAACGCCGGCACCGCGAACGCGACCGGCGTCAAGGTCGTCGACACCGTGCCCGCGGGCCTGACCAGCATCAGCGCCAGCGGCACCAGCCTCTTCGTCTGCGGCGTGGCCGGCCAGACCGTGACCTGCACGGGCGGAGCCGTGAACCAGGGCTCCAACGCCAGCATCACGATCAACGCGACCTCGCCCGCCACCGTCGGCACCATCACGAACACCGCCGTCGTCGATCCCGACGACGCCATCGCGGAGACGAACGAGCTCAACAACACCTCCGCCCTCGTGAACACGCAGGTCACGACCGGCCCGCCCCCGCCCTCCATCTCGATCAACCTGACCGACAGCTCCGGCGTGATCGCCGGCGCCGGCCCCGACCCCGTGAACCCGGGCGGCCTGCTCACCTACAAGATCCTCGTCCAGAACAACGCCACCACCCGCGCCGACGACGTGTCCATGGTCGACGGGACGCAGGGCCTGGAGGCGGCCAGCATCACGATCACCCAGGTGGTGACGAACGGCACCGTCGGCAACAGCGGCGGATGCTCCGTAATCGCGCCCCAGGTCCGATGCCTGGCCCGCACCCTCAACCCCGGAGGCACGATCCTCTACACGATCACCGGACAGGTCGTGGCCTCGGCCGGCTCGACCCTCTTCGACACGGCCACCGTCACCGGCAACGTCAAGAACACGGGCGTCACCAGCACCGACAGCGAGCTCACCACGGTCAAGCCCCAGTTCGACCTCACGATCACCAAGGCGGACTCGCCCGACCCGGTGTGCGCGCGGTCCTGGCCCGGCGCCGTGCCGGTGCCGCTGCTCGGCCCGCCCGTCTGCCTGGGTGGCCTGACCTACACGTTCGTGGTGGCAACAGCGGGATCGGCACCGCCACCGGCGTCGTCGTGCGCGATCCGCTGCCCGCGGGCACCGTGTTCGACAGCTTCGTGGCTCCCGCCTTTGCCGGCTGCGCGGTCGATCCCGCGACCAACGTCCTGACCTGCACCGGCGGCGTCGTCGGCCCCGAGTCCACCACCGCGATCACGATCGTGCTGGTGGCCCCGCCCTTCGTGGGATCCATCACCAACACCGTGACCGTCGATCCCAACAACGCGATCTTCGAGGCGGACGACACGAACAACACCGCCACCCAGACCACCCAGGTCGCGACCGGCGTCGACCTGACCCTCATCAAGACGGACGCCATCGACCCCATCGCCACCAGCGGCACCGAGACCTACACCATCACCGTCGACAATCTCGGGCCCCAGGACGCGACGAACATCCGCGTGCGCGACACCCTCCCCGCGGGCACCACCTTCCGCACCGCGGTCGGCGACCACGGCTTCAGCTGCTCGCACAGCGCGGGCATCGTGGAATGCGTGGGCGGCGCCATCAAGGGCACGGCCAGCGAGTTCTACCCGCCCTTCGGCGCTCCCGGCGACGACAAGGCCACCATCACCATCCGCATCTTCGCGCGCTCCTTCGTCGGCTCCGGGCCGGACGTGATGCACAACGAAGTCCGGGTCGACCCGAACAACGAGATCCCGGAGATCGACGAGACCAACAACCTCGCCTTCCAGGACACGGTCGTCTCCACGGGCGGGGCCGGCTCCGGGGCGTTCAACCAGCTCACCATCAGCAAGGCGCAGGCGAGCCCGGCCAACCCGGTGGCACGCAACGCCAAGGTGACCTACCTGATCACGGTCGGCAACGACGCCACCGACCCCGTGACCGGCGTGAAAGTGCGTGACTTCCTGCCCGCCGGCTCCCAGTACATCGAGGCCACGGGCACGAACCACTTCCTCTGCACGCAGATCTCGAGCTTCGTGGACTGCACGGGCGGCGAGATCGCGGCCGGCGGCTCGGCCACGATCACGCTGAGCGCGTTCGCGCCCGACATCCCCGGGACCTATACGAACCAGGCCATCGCCGACCCCGACAACACGATTCCGGAGGGGAACGAGTTCGACAACCAGGCTTCCGTCCAGACCGTGGTCGTCAACGGCGGCAACGGGCCGTTCTACGAGCTCTCCATCGTCAAGACGCAGGCGAGCCCGGCCAACCCCGCGGCCCGCAACGCCGTCGTCACCTACGACATCGCGGTGCACAACAACGGCTCCGACCCCGTGATCGGCATCAAGGTCCGCGACTTCCTGCCCGCGGGCTCGCGCTACATCGAAGCCACGGGCAGCGCCGGCAGCCAGTTCCTCTGCACCCAGCTCTCCGCGTTCGTGGACTGTGTGGGCGGGCAGCTCTCCTCCGGCGGCACGTCCCACATCACGGTGAAGACCTTCGCCCCCGACACCCCGGGCACCTACACCAACCAGGCGCTGGTCGACCCCGACAACACGATCCCGGAGGGCGACGAGCTCAACAACCAGGCGTCCGTGAACACGGTCGTGACCAACGGCGGCAACGGCGCCTTCAACGACCTGCAGATCCAGAAGACGGGCAGCGCCACCACCACTCCCGGCGGGCCGATCAGCTACACCCTGACCGTCTCCAACGCCGGCTCCGATCCCGCCCTGAACGTGGCCGTGCGTGACGTCCTGCCCGCGGGCGAGACGTTCGTGTCCGCCGCGGACAGCGTCCCCGGCCCCGGCGCCTTCACCTGCAGCCACAGCGGCCTCACGATCGACTGCATCGGCGCCACCATCAACCCGGGCGCGCCGCGCTTCATCACGATCCAGGCCACCGCCCCCAACCAGAACATCGTCCTCACCAACCAGGCGGTGGTCGACCCCGACAACGCCGTGCCGGAGGGTGACGAGCTCAACAACACGGCCACCTTCTCCACCACCGTGCAGTCCGTGATCAACCTCAAGATCGAGAAGACGGGCAAGACCTCCTCCAGCCAGAGCGAGGTCACCGACTACAAGATCACCGTCACGAACGTGCCCAGCGGGGCGGGCGCCACCGCCTTCGGCGTCCACATGCACGACCCGCTGCCCGTCGGCCTCATCCCGCTCGCCATCGACACGGGCACCGACAACAACTGGGCCTGCCAGGTGCTGGAGAACCCGATCAACGTGGTGGACTGCGTGGGCGACCTCCCACCCACCACCCCGGTGACGATCACCATCACCGTCTTCATGACCGCGGAGAGCGGCCGCTCGCTCGACAACGAGGCCTGCGTCGATCCCGACGACCTCATCGCCGAATACGACCCCGGCAACGCCGACAACTGCTGGACCCACAGCACGATCGTCGGCTCGACGCCGAAGCGGTCGCCCGACCTCCTCGTCGGCAAGTCCGTGAGCTCGACGAGCACGTCACCCGGCGCGGACCTCAGCTACACGATCTCGATCGACAACATCGGCGACGCGGACGCCAAGGGGCCGCTCACCCTGACCGACACCCTGCCCAGCACGGTCACCTTCACCAACGCCAACGGCAGCAACGGCTGGACTTGCACCGAGTCCGCGGGCGTGGTGACCTGCCACGAGCCGGGCGCCAGCGGTCTCGCGGTGGGTGCTTCCGCCAGCGTCACCATCGAGGTGAAGGTCAAGGACGATGCCTCCGTGCCGATCGTGAACACGGCGACGGCGGCGCCCGCGCTCGTCGACCCCGCCCCCAGCACCGAGCTGGAGGACGAGACGGCGGCACACCTCGCCAACAACACGGCCAGCGTCACGTCATCCGTGGGCGGATCCGGGCTCGACCTGGCCATCGCGTCCATCACGGACAACCCGGACCCCGTCAACCGCTCCCACCAGCTCACCTACACCATCGTCGGCGTCAACGGCGGCACCGCCGCCGCCACCGGCGTGCACATCCACGTGACCATCCCGCCCGCCTTCGCGGTGACGCCGATCGGCGCGGACGGGACCAACGGCTTCAACTGCGCGGCCCCGGTGGGGACCCTCATCGACTGCGTGGGCGACCTGCCCGCCGGCGAGAGCACGGTCGTCACCGCGACGTTCACGGTGCTGCTGGGGGCTCCGGACGACCTCAACCTGACTGCCACCATCGACCCCGCCAACGCGTTCGCGGAGATCAACGAGGGCAACAACACCAAGACGGAGGTGACCACCGTCTCCGGCGATACCTGCACGGCGTCTCCGTGCGTGGATCTCGTCGCCGCGCAGCTCACGGGCACGCCGTCGCCCGTGCCGAGCGGAGGCTCGATCACGTTCAACTACGTCGTGGTGAACGTGGGCGACTCGCCGGCCACCTTCCCGGCGCCGGATCCGCAGGATCCGCTGGTCAACCCGACATTCTGGGCCGACGTGGCCGGCACGTACACGTCGTTCACGCGGACCTCGTCGAACGTGGCCATCACCTGCACCGACGATCCGTCCATGACGTTCGGGGCCAACATCTTCTCCAACTGCATCGGCCTCCTCGGGCCGGGCGAGGGAGTGACGATCACCATCACGGTCAACGGCGTGTCCGGGTCCGATATCACGGCCACCCTGACCGCCGATCCGGCCAACCCGGCCTCGGACCTCGCGGAGTTCATCGAAACCAACAACATCCTGACGAAGACGGTCACCATCACGCCGTAGCCGGGGACGGGGATGGTCGCGCCCGTCGCGCGGCCATCCCTTTCGCGGCGGGGAACCGGAAGGACGGAGGAGCGACGAATGAACAGAGCGCGCAAGATGGTCCTCGCCTCGGTGGCGGCGGCAGTCGTCATGGCCGCCGCGCCGCGGGCGGAGGCGGTGGACTGCGCTCGCCGCCTGGTGGCGGGAGGCGACCACATCCCGGCCGGCCACGAGGTCGAGGAAGACGAGCGCTTTCCCAACCACCTGCTCGACGATCACCTGTCGAAATGGGGACCGTGGTGCAACTACGACATCGCGGTGAACGAGACGACTTCGGGTACCTACATCACGGGGGGCCAGCTCGCCCAGACGTGGAACCTGCGCCCGGATCTCATCACCCTCACCGTCGGCGAGGAGAACACGACGATCGTCGACCTCGTGACCGACTGCTTCGACAAGGTCAAGGACCACGACTTCGCCGGCGCCAGCTCCTGCGCGGCCGCCATCCTGGGCAACTCGTCGCTCTGGAGCAACCTGAACCTGAACCTCACCACCATCCAGCAGCAGTACCGCGTGATCATGGCCGGCCGCCCCAAGCTCATGGTGGCCGTCACCGGCTATCCGAACCCGTACCCGAAGTCGCTGGACGCCGCGTCCAAGATCGCGCTCCTCTGCGTGCCCCTCATCGACACCATCCCCACCTGCACCGCGCGCTGGGTGCAGCTCCCGCCCGCCCTGGAGCTGATCGACCAGGTGTTCAAGAAGCTCAACACGACGATCGAGAACGCCGTGAAGCCGTTCGCGATCGGGTCGGGCGGGCGCTTCGTCTTCGTGGACACGTACACGAAGACCCGTGACCACTGCATGAAGATGGAGGTCACGATCAAGACCATGGTCGAGCACCCGGAGGAGGAGGGCGCGGTGCACGAGCACGATTCGCCCGCCGTGAACTTCGGGTGCTCGGACCCCTGGTACGTGGCCGGGGACGACGGCACCAAGATGCCGGACTACCTCGACCCCGCCGCCATCGGCGTCCTGATCCAGAAGAGCCAGACGACGGTGGGCATGGGCATCCACCCCAACGACGACGGCCACTCCTGCATCTCGGACTTGATCTTCGAAGCGGATACCCTCGAGCCCGGCGTGACGCCGCTGAAGTGGAAGCTCAGCATCCCGGAGGCGCCCAAGACCGACATCTGCCAGTAGCGGACTTCCCGGCGGATAATGCCGGGCGACGATGACGCGCCAGGAAGCCGTCGAAGCCGCCCGCATCCTCGCTCGCTACAAGCGGCTCATCCTCCTGGGCGCGGCCCGCCTCCCCCTGGAGCAGGCGCGGCGAATCGTAGGGCCCGACTGCGCCTACCATCTGTATTCGCGCGCCAGCGTGGCGCGGCGGCGCCGTCGCCGGTCCGCCCTGACCCGTCGTCGCTGACGCCCGCAGGAGGCCACCCCATGGACGCATTCCGGCGCGACCTCGCCCTTGCCGTGCGGATCCTGCGCCGCCGGCCGGGGTTCACGGCGCTGGCCGTCAGCGTCCTCGCCCTCGCCATCGGCGCCAATAGCGCGATCTTCAGCGTCTTCGAGGGCGTCCTTCTCCGCGCCCCCGCCTTCGAGGACCCGGGGCGCCTCGTCTTCGTATGGGAGGCGCGTCCCGCCCGCAACCAGATTCGCAACGTCGTGGCTTCCTACAACTACGCGCGCTGGCGCGAGCGCGCCAGGTCGTTCATCGGGATCGCCGCCTTCACCCACTCCCGCGTGAACCTCACCGGGGGCGGCGACCCCGAGCAGCTCGACGCCGCCCGCGCGACCGGGAACCTGTTCGCGGTCCTCGGGGTCCGCCCCTTCCTCGGGCGTGCGCTGGCCGACGAGGACTCGCGTCCGCAAGCGGCGCCGGTCGTCGTCCTCTCCGAAGGGTTCTGGCGCCGGCGGTTCGCCGCCGATCCCGGGATCGTGGGCCGCTCGCTCGTCCTCGACGGCCGGCCCACGACCGTGGTCGGCGTGATGCCGCAGTCGTTCCAGCTGCCGGCGGGCAAAGCGGCGTGGCTGCCGATCACGCTCGACCAGGAGCTGCGCGACTCCTGGCGGGGCCGATGGCTGACGGTGGTCGCGCGGCTGGCCCCGGAGACGACGCTCGCCCAGGCGCGTGACGAGATGGCGCGTCTGCACGAGGACCTGGCGCGCGAGCTGCCTGCCTACAACACGGGCTGGACGACCAACGTGTTCTCCCTGCCCGCCGATCTCGTCCGCGACGTGCGCCCGGCCCTGACCGTTCTGATGGGCGCGGTCTCTCTCCTCCTCCTGGTCGCGTGCGCGAACGTCGCGAACCTGCTCCTCGCGCGCGCCCTCTCCCGCGAGCGCGAGGTCGCGATCCGCTCCGCCCTCGGGGCCAGCCCCGGGCGCCTGGTGCGTCAGCTCCTGGCCGAGAGCCTCCTCCTGGGAGTGCTGGGCGGAGTCGCCGGTCTGCTCCTCGGGGCGTGGCTCCTGCAGGGGCTGCTCGCGCTGCTTCCGGCCGAAGTGCGCCTCGTCGCGCACGTCGGATTGAACCCGGCCGTCCTCGCCTTCACGGCCGCCGTTTCGCTGGCGAGCGCGATCCTGTTCGGCCTCGTCCCCGCCCTGCAGCAGGCGCGTCCCTCGCTGGTGCCGGCATTGAAGGAAGGGGGCCAGACGCGCGGTGCGTCCCCCGCGCGGCGGCGGCTCAAGGCCGCGCTCGTGGTGTCGGAGATCGCGCTCTCGCTCGTCCTGACGGCGGGCACGGGCCTCCTCCTGCGCAGCTTCTGGCGGCTGGCCAACGTCGATCCGGGCTTCCGGCCGCAAGGCGTCCTCACCGTCCCCGTGGGTCTCCCGGACCGGACCTATCCCACGGCGGAGCGGCAGGCCGCCTTCATCCGCGAGGCCGTCGCGCGCGCATCGCGCCTGCCCGGCGTCGAGTCCGCGGCCGCGATGAGCGCGACCCCGCTGGGAGGCGGGGGATCGGCGACGCGATTCCGCGTTCTCGACCGCCCCGTGCCTCCGCGCGGCGAGGAGCCGTCCACGAACGTCCGTATCGTCACGCCGGGGCTCTTCCGCACCCTGGCCATCCCGCTGCTGGCCGGCCGGGACTTCGACGAGCGGGACGTGGCTGGGCGTCCGGCCGTCGTGGTCGTGAGCCGCGGGCTGGCCCGCGAGTTCTGGCCAGACAAGAACCCGCTCGGCCAGCGCGTGTCGCTGTCCTGGGACGGATGGACGGAGGCGGAAGTGGTCGGCGTGGTCGGCAACGTACGGTTCAATACGCTCGACCGGGACATGCCCCGGGTCATGTATTGGCCCCAGGCCCAGCTCGCGAACGCCTTCATGGCGCTCCTGGTGCGCACGAGCGGACCGCCGCTGTCACTCGTCCCCGCGGTGCGCCAGGAGCTGGCCGCCCTCGATCGCGACCTGCCGCCCGGGCGGTTCCGGACCTTGGACGAGGTCGCGGCCGGCTCCCTGGACCAGCCGCGCTTCCTCCTACGCCTGCTCGCCGCGTTCGCGCTGGTGGCGCTGGCCCTCGCCGCCGTCGGCGTGTACGGCGTCATGTCTTACACCGTGGGAGAGCGCATCCCGGAGGTCGGAGTGCGCCTCGCCATCGGGGCCAGCCCCGGCGACATCGTGCGCCTCATCCTCGGGGAGGGTCTCGCCCTGGGCGCAGCCGGGATCGCGATCGGCCTCGTCCTCACCGCCGCCGGCGCGGGCGCACTGGGCACGCTGCTGTACGAAGTGCCGCCGCGCGATCCCGTATCGCTGGCCGCCGTGGCCGCGCTCCTGCTGCTGGCCACGCTGGCCGCAGCCTGGCTGCCGGCACGCCGCGCCGCCCGCACCGATCCGCTCAAGGCCCTGCGCGCCGAGTAGCGGCTCTAGCCGTCGACGTCCAGGCCGAGGGCCATCCGTCCGGCGTACAGGATCTGCGGCTTCTCCTGCAGCGGGTGGAAGCGCGCCCCCTGGACGTCGCGGAACATGCGCTCCAGGCCCAGGCTCCGGAAGAAGGAACTGCCCCC
>Ga0207691_10007323_pt1 | contig 10645 bp, 7 predicted proteins | sample KBSM13metaG_FD_184327 | JGI IMG/M metagenome (GOLD analysis project Ga0207691, IMG submission 184327) | Miscanthus rhizosphere microbial communities from Kellogg Biological Station, Michigan, USA - KBS M1-3 metaG (SPAdes) (version 2) | ecosystem: Host-associated > Plants > Roots > Rhizosphere >... | reverse complement strand
TTAGAGAAGTCCTATGGTCCAGTTACTGGACTTGGACCTGGACCTCGTTGGAGCAATCACCTGAGTCTGTTTCGCAGACCTGATAGGTGAATGTTCCAGTTTGACTTCCAAGTTTGTCTGAAGCTGATCCATCGTCGTTAGTACGACCGATAGTCGAACCATTTCGAATAATATTCATCTTGCCGCCATCAGCCGGGCTCCATTTTAATTGCACATTGTGGTTGCCTGCCTGACCTTTAACGCGTGCTTGAAGCGTAATGCTACTTCCGCCTGTCGCTATCTTGAAGCTGCCGATACGCAGAACCCATCCAACCGAGCTGGTCGTTGGAACCCACTGATTCACATACCAGAAGGTCTGATCGTCGGTAGGATCAAGCGTGAGTGAAGTGTAGTCGCCCCAGCGGTAGAAAGTCGTGGTTTGCGAGCCAGTCCCGTTAATAATGCTCCCTTCACCGAGCGTCATCACACCCGGAGGGTCGTTGGCCATTCGGCCCGTATAAAAGACGCTCGGAAACACGGAAGGGTTGGTGCCATTGGAGGCGCTATAACCCAGGGCCATGTTGCCGTCCTTATCCATCGCGATACTTCCCATCCAGCGATGAATACCGTCCGTGATTCCGGGCGCATAGGTACCCTCCTGGAAAATCACAGGACTGCCATTTGGGTTGCGAATTTCCCACCAGCGGATGCCGGACACTTCACCATTCGGGCCCGTCCCACCGGAGACAGATTGGTTAGTCACGAGAGATTCGTGGTCACCAAAATTGCGATAGGCCAAGCGGAACGTAGGACGCTGCCGGTAACCCAGGTGATCGATCTTGATGCTTGTACCCGGCTGCGGAATGCAATTACGAGCGCCGGCAGGGCAGAGACCCAGGATGGAGTTGAACGATTGAACCGGGATGGTGTTCGTCAACGCGAACGTCGAATTGGGCGGATTCACAAAGTCGGCGTGGAACTTGTAGAGGTTGAGCGCATCTGAAGGTGCGCCATAGCCGCCATTGTTATCCTGGGAACCAACAAAGTAGGCCGGGCTGCCGGCGGGCGGAAGGGTCGATCCATCCAGATCACTCGGCAACAAGCCGTCACCCACGACGTAGAGCGGAGTGGGCGGCGCCAGGAATGAGATAATCTGGGCGGTACCCGCAATAGCCTGAGCACGATTTAACGCATAAGCTCCGACGCCCGCGAATATGCTGCCGTTAGTAAATTCGCGAGTGCTAAAATAGTAGGCGTCTGGCCAAACGGATGCCTTCGGATAATCGGGAAAGTTGTTCCCTGTTGAGATAGCGTAACGATAATAAGATCCCAATGGGTCATTGGTTGTGGAAACCGCAATGCACTCAAAATAGGTCGGGCCGCTGGCGGTGAACTGTGTCAACACCCATCGATCCGAGAGATGATCGTAAAGGACAACCGGGTCGCCCGAATTATCAGTCTGACAGTCGCCGCCAAACCCAGCCCAAAGTGTGTTATTGGCGGCAGGACCAAAAAGTACGTTCCCCGCTTTGTCGAAGATCTCGTATGACAGGTTGCACATTGTAACGACGTGGTTTGGGCCAACGGCGCCGTTAGGATCAGGCGGAACCACCCCGCTGCTATTCGTCTGGCCATTGAAAGTTACGATTGGGCCGCCGATCTCCGTTCCATCTGACCTTCCTCTGCCTAACGACCCCTGCACAACCGGATCCCATTCGGGCGCAAAACGAATTCTCGCGGGAATGATGTCTTCGTCTTCATTCTCCCTGAGTTTGCCTGGGCCCGGAGGTATGATCTTCATCGAGCGCAGTGGAGGAGAGACGTCGTGCTTAACGACCGGCAATACGCCGCGGTAAATCCCCTTGACCGCCGGGGTTCCTGACGATTGATCCTGGGCCAGCGCCTGCCGAACAGAAAAGACTGCCAGGCCGAGACCTAGGATGCTTAGTAGCGCGAGGAGGGTGCCACGAATAACCAATCCTATCTTGTTAGTGGGTTTCTTCATTTGGATACTTCCTTTATTTTGAGTTAAGAGACGACTTAAGGCGCCGTTTTTATGAGGCGGCACTAAGGTAATCTTGTGGGTTCTTCCCCTCCCGAGACTATTTGGTCGTCGGTTACGGTGTCACGCCAATTATCATGACAATTTTGTAATACTGGTGTTTTTACAGCTAATATGGCATGGTAAAATGTCGCTTCCTGCGAGCGAACAGCAAAGGCATCCAACGGAATCCGCTGAATGCCCTTGCTCGCATCTCTCGCAAGCGAGAGCTATTTTAAGCCGCTTAGGGGATACGGTGGCCTTTGTTCGCTTTGACTATCTGAACGTCCTGATTCCTGATCTGGCCGTCGGCGTCGAGATCCTCTCGGAAGTTGGCGCTCGTCACGGCCTTGTTAACGTCACCTTTAACAAGCAATTGGTCGGGTTTGGCTACCTTACGGTCGCCATCGGCATCTCCGGCCAGGAAACCGAAAGCAACATCGCCATGGGGTTGCCCATCATTATTGATGTTCTGCGCGCGCAGGGTTACGACTTCGGCGCTGGTCACACCTGTGATGTTTGCAGTCATGCTATTGCCACTAAAAGTAATGGCTCCAACCGTGGCCGTCCCGCTCACGACTGTAACCTGTCCCGATGTGACCGCCGCATCAAAGGTGAATACGGCGTTGTAACTAGTGGCTTGACGGTCTTCAACCCCTGACGGGCCGCTTAGCGGCATACTGATATCGAAGGTGCCGGCGGTCCCATGAGTCAACCGGGAGGCTGCGCTAAGCAGATTCAACGTGCCGGTGCCGCCGCTCAGCTTGAAGCTGCCAATGCGGGTCCGCCAGTTGAAAGAGCTGACAGTGTCGTAGTATTCCGTCGTAAACCAGAAAGTCTGGTCATCGACAGGATCAACCGTCATGTCGCTGTAGTCACCCCAGCGGTTTGAAGTCGCGGTCTGTGACCCGGCGCCATCAAAAATATGGCCTTCACCCAATGACATGGTGTTGATCGGATCAGTCGCCATACGGCCGGTATAGCGGACCTGTGGGTGGATCGTCGCGTCGGAAGCGCTGTAACCCAGAGCCATGTTGCCGGCCTTATCCATCGCGACACTGCCCATCCAGCGCCAGGTGGTGTCTGGCTGAAACGTGCTGTCCTGGAAGGTTGTGACCGGCCCGCTGGTCACGCCGCGCAACTCAAACCAGCGAACGCCGGCGATGTTGTTCGACTTTACCGTCCAGTTGCCTACCAAAGACTCATGATCGCCAAAGTTCCGGTAAGCCAGTCGGAACATGAGGCGGTCGGCGAGGTTGTCCAGGTAGTTAGAGGAAGTCACACCAAGTTCCGGGACGAGCGCGGTGAGTTGACTCCAGCCAGCCGCTGGCGACTCGCCGAAGAAGGTCAGAGTGGAGTTGAGCGGATTAGCAAAATCCGCGTGGAAGTGATAGACGCGATATGTCGAAGGAGTGTTATCTGGCAGAAAGACGAGCGGGTTAGGTGCGCCGGTTGGCGGCAGAGTCGAACCGTCGAGGTCGCCTGGGAGCCAGGGCGGAAACAAAGGCCCGAGAGTCGGGAAGGTGATCATCGTGGCCGACTGACCCGCGAGCATTTTGGCGCGATCAAAAGCCCAAGCTTGCGGGCCGAGATAGGCAGTGCCGGTCGAATTGAAGATGTTCATCGTCATGTAGTAACCGTCCGGCCAAACACCGATCTTCGGATAGTCATCAAGGGTTGTATTGGTCAGATGGAAGTCATATCGGTTCCATGTGCCCGTGGCATCGCTGGTCGTGGAGACGGCGATACATTCATCGTGCAGGCCGTTGGCGAACTGACTAATGAGCCAGCGATTTGCGATCTGGTCGTAGAGTACGACTGGATCGCCCTGACCGGCGGTCTGGCAGACGCCGCCGAATCCCGACCAGACGGACGCGATACTGTTCGGACCAAGAATGGAAGCACCAGTCGCCTTATCAAAGACCTGATAACCCTCGTTCACGATCTGGACATATTGGGTCGCACCTACTTCGCCGTTGGTATCGGGCGGAGCGCAGCTGCAAACGACACCGGGGTACGGGATGCCGGCGAAGGTAAGAATCGGCGCCGGGATCCTCGGTGCGAGCTGGCCGAGTAACATTCCCTTCTGCACAACCAGGTCAGGCTGGTCCTTATGAGCACCGGTGGAAACTCTCCAGTTAGCTGCTGCTTCGTGTTCCTGAACTCTGACATCTGGCCAGGGTTCCACGTCCCGCAGCGCGGGGGAAACGTCGTTGTGAGTAGAATAAATGACGATGGGCTTGGGACTTTGATTCGCATCGGCCGCGCGGACAGTTGAGCCTGAGTTAACGCTCAGGGCGAGCAGCACCAGAAAAACCCCAACGCTGCTAAGGACGAGACCGAAAGAGGCGCACCAGTTAGGGGACGCGCCTCGTGAAGACAATTTTTTCATGTGTGTGTGTAATCCGCAGATCGTGAGTTGTACACGAAGGTAGTGCGTGTGGTTTCTACCTGTTATGGAGTCTATTATGTTTAGGCATAAAATGTCACACCAATTATGATGATAATTTTGTAATATTCCTGCCTTTTATAGACACAGTAACTTGAAAGAACACCGTTTAACGAGGCCGTCCGACTCCCAGAGAGGCGGTCGTCAAAAGGTCTGGCAACGCAGCTTTTAGTCCGCGTCCGGAAGGGGCGCTGCAGGGAGCGCAATGACAAGGCCCGTGAGGAGAAAGGTCATCGCCGCTGAGAAGAGACAAAACGGACAGAAAGCGTGTAAGACGAACGCTTGCAGGTAAAGAAAGTAGAGCGAGGCGATGAACATCACGACGATTACGGCGAGGAGAAAACTGCGCGCCCGGGCGTAGCCGAACGCAGCCAGGACAGCTAAACTGAACACCGTAAAATAAGCGATCGCCCCGAACGCTGCCGTCGGAATTCCCTTCATCGTGGCGTATGAGCTACCTAAAACGGTTGAGCAGCCGACCGCCGTTCCGCAAACAGCATCGTCGCCCGTTAGGTGAGCGACGGTGAGGAAGGCTGCATCCGCCAGCCCAAGAAGTGCGATGATTGCCAACACCCAATAAAAGACAATCGGGGTGAACCACTTTCGTGATGTGGCGCCTCTCTTCGGCGCCACCTTTCTTGTCGGAGCCATGGTCAGGACCCTTTCTTGGCTGCGAGCGCCGCGTCGATCGCTTCCTTCAACTTTTCCTTCGTGAAAACGGCTTTCGCTTCGACTCCGTTAATGAAAATCGTCGGCGTGTTTTTGGCTCCGCGCGTCTCACCAATTTTCCCTTCTGTCATGATTCGCAATCGTAAGTCGGCGGCCTGGCAATCGGCCCGGAAACGTGCCACGTCGAGTTTGAGGGACTCCGCATAGGATTCGAAGAAGAATTTGGCGTTGCTCACCCTGCTCCAGACTGCCTGGTATTGATAGAGCATGTCATGCATCTCCCAGAACTTGCCTTGTATCCCAGCCGCTTCGGCGGCCATCGCTGCTTCGGTGGCATGGTTGTGCACCTCGAGTGGGAATTCGTGGAAAATGACACGCATTTTCCCGTCATATTCCTTCTGTAGTTCATCAATCGCTTTGGAGGCTGTCGCGCACGGTGGGCATTGGAAATCACCATAAATCTCCAGCGTCACTGGTGCGTTGCGTGGGCCACGCGCATGGAGCGATGGATCTTCCGCTTGTTCAGCCGGCGTTGCTTTCGCGACGGCACTGGCGGGAGCTGGCTGTGTTTTCGTCCGATAAACGAACGCCGCGACTCCGACGGTGACGAGTCCCACCAATGCGATAATAAGGAATGGAAGAAAGCGTTTCATGGGTCGCGAAGAATCTGTGGCCTGGGCCGGGACTCTCCGCGCAGTCAAAATAAAATCAAACCGCGCCGGGCGTTTCCGGATCGTTAGTCGAGCGTCCTACCTCAGCGTCGCTCCCTCGAAACGCATCCCGCTGCACGTTGCTTTTCCGAGGGTGGATGTTAGCATCGCGGCTCCGCGATGAGCCGAAATTACAAGGACACCCTGAACCTGCCGAAAACGGATTTTCCGATGAAGGCGGGGCTGACCACGCGGGAGCCAGAGATCCTCGAGCGATGGCGGAAGGAAGGCCTGTACCAGCGCATCCAGCAGGCGCGCTCTGGGGCGGAGCTTTTCGTCCTTCATGACGGCCCACCATTTGCCAACGGCGACGTCCACATGGGAACGGCGCTGAACAAGATTCTCAAGGATTTGGTCGTCAAATCCAAGACCATGCTCGGCTATCGAGCGCCCTACGTGCCGGGGTGGGATTGTCATGGGCTCCCGATCGAATACAAAGTGGTCAAGGAATCGCGCGGCCTCTCCCCAGTCGAAGTTCGGAAACGTTCCGAGGAATTCGCGCGCAAATTCGTCGATATCCAGCGAACGCAGTTCAAACGCCTTGGGGTGACCGGGGATTGGGACCATCCGTACCTGACGCTCGACCCTGCTTACGAAGCGGAAATCCTGCGCGCGTTTGCTGTACTGGTGGAGCACGATCTCGTTTACGAATCGAAAAAGTCGGTCTTCTGGAGCACTGGCGCTCAAACCGCCCTCGCCGTCGCCGAAGTCGAATACACCGACCGCGAGGATACGGCGGTCTATGTAAAGTTTCCCATTGTCACTGGCGCGCTCAAGGAAAAGGCGAGTATTGCCATCTGGACGACGACCCCTTGGACGTTACCCGCGAACCTGGCGATCGCGGTGGCTCCCAAAGAGATTTATGCAGTGCGCGAATTCGAGAAGGAGGGTCGCTCCGAGACGCTCTTGCTCGCGGAATCGCTCGTCGAAAAATTTTGCGCGGCGACTGGCTGGACGGCAGTCGGAGAACCACTGCAGACATTCCAAGGGCACAAAATCGAAGGGATTGGAGCGCAGCATCCTTTCCTCCCGCGCACCGCCATTGTCCTGACGGCCGATTTCGTCACTATGGATTCCGGCACAGGCGCGGTCCACATCGCGCCGGGGCACGGCGAGGATGACTATTCGTTAGGCAAGAAGAACGGGCTTCCGATTTTTTCGCCGGTCGATGACAAGGGGCGCTTTACTGATGAAGCGGAGATGCCGGGGCTGACCGGCAAGTATGTTTTCGACGCCAATCCCGAGATCGTCGCCCTTCTCCGCGAACGCGGCATGTTGCTGGCGGTTGAAAATTACCAGCATTCGTATCCCTACTGCTGGCGATCGAAAACGCCGATCGTTTTCCGCGCCGTCAAACAGTTCTTCATCCGCATCGACGCATTGCGCGGGCGAGCCCTCGAAGCAATCAAGCAGGTGAGATGGATTCCGCCCTGGGGGGAAGCGAGGATCACGGGCACGGTCGAGTCGCGGCCGGACTGGGTCATCTCGCGACAACGCAGCTGGGGGGTGCCGCTGCCCGTTTTCTATTCACCCGAAGGCGAGGCCATTCTGAACGCCGATTGGATTCGCAAGCTGGCGGATCTTGTCGCGCAGCGTGGATCGAATGTTTGGTTCGAGCTCGATGACGTCGCGCTCGCGCGTGAACTCGGTTTGCCCCAAGGCATCACGCATCGCAACGATACCATCGACGTCTGGATCGATTCGGGCGTCAGCCACGCGGCCGTTCTCGCGAAACATCCCGAGCTGCGTGACCCCGCGGACATGTATATCGAAGCGACGGACCAGCACCGCGGCTGGTTTCAATCATCGCTCATGATGAGCGTCGCGCTGCACGATCGCGCACCCTACAAGACCTGCGTCACGCACGGCTTCGTCGTGGACGTCGATGGGAAAAAGATTTCCAAATCGAGCAGCTACAACAAACCGATGGACGCCGGCCATTTTGTCGGCAGGCATGGCGCCGACATCGTTAGGCTGTGGGTCAGCAGCGTCAATTACACCGACGACGTTCCGTTTTCGGAGGAAATGTTCACGCGGCTCGGCGATACCTATCGCCGGATTCGCAACACGCTCCGGATCTTGTTAGGCAATCTTCATGATTTCGCTCCCGGGAAGACAGAATTCAGCCTGGTCGATCGCTGGATTCTCGATCGTCTCCAGGAGGTGATCGAGAATTGTCGGGCGGCCTATGCGGTCTACGAATTCCACAAGGTTTATCATGCCCTTAACCAATTCTGCGCCGTCGACCTGAGCAGTCTTTACGTCGATATCACCAAGGACCGCATGTATTGCGACGCGGTTGATTCCCCGCGCCGGCGGGGGACGCAGGCCGCGATGCGCCAGATCTTCGAAGCGCTCTGTCAGTTGCTGGCTCCGATCCTCGTTTTTACCGCTGAGGAAGCCTGGGGCTATCTCGGCGGCAAGGACTCAGTTCATTTGGAATTATTTCCCCAGCCGCAAGCTGAACAACGGAATAAGGTCGTGCGAGATGAGATTGAGGAACTTCTCACATTGCGCAGCGTGATCGGTCAGGCCGTCGAAAAGGCGCGCCAGGAAAAATTGATCGGCAACGCGCTCGAAGCGGCGGTCGTGCTCCGCTGCAATGTCAAAATCGTGGGCGCGATTCCCCGGGAAGAGCTCGAAGAATTTTTTATTCTGAGCGATCTCACACTTGAATCGGCCGTCGAACCGAGCGCCTTGATCACCAAGACGCCTAACGAAAAGTGCGCCCGCTGCTGGCGTCATCGGTCGACCGTCGGCAAAATCGCGACCCATCCCGAGTTGTGCGACCGCTGCGCTGCAGTCGTGGACAAGAAATGACGCGGCAGCACAAACTCTGGGGAGCGCACGCGCCTCGCGTGCCGTTCACGGCGCCTCGCCGTGGACATCTCGGCGCGCTCAAAAGAACCACGAACTCCCTATCGAACCTTCGTCCGTTCGGCGAGGCGCCGACCGGTGCACGCAAGGGCGCGGGCGCTCCCCGGAATACCGCGCCGCAATGAAGATCCTTTTCTATCTCACCCTACCGCTCTACGCCCTGGACCAGATTACGAAAAATTTCGTCCTGCGCTCCATCGATCCGTCCGATCCGCGTGTCATCATTCCGAATTTTTTTACGCTCGTGCACGTCACCAACACTGGCGCGGCCTTCGGTTCTTTCCGGAACAACAATGGATTCTTCGTTGCGCTTTCGTGCGTTGCTCTTGTCGTGGTAACCGCTCTCCTACTGCGCCCCGAGCCGCATGATCCGTGGCGGCGCATTGCTCTCGGTCTGCTTCTCGCCGGCGTCCTCGGCAATCTGACCGATCGGCTCCTGCACGGTCACGTTATTGATTTCCTTCTCTTCGATTTGCATCTGCCCTTTGCTAATCCCTGGCCGGCCTTTAACGTTGCCGATTCCTGCATTTGCATCGCGGTCGTTTGCTTTCTGGTTTATTCCTTCCGGGACTCGCGCCGAACTTCCTGATGCGATTCTCCTTGTGGACTCGCCGCGGCGAGTCCCTCCGGAGGGACGCGCTTCCGCGCGTCCAATTCTGTGTGTGCACTCAGTTACTCGACAGCCCCGACACCCGCAGCGACGTTAGGCGGTGAATTCGATGACCCCCATGGAATTGACCGCGCGTGCGCTCGTCGATCGACTGCGCACGGCCGGATATCTCGCCTACTTTGCCGGCGGCTGCGTGCGCGATCTGGTCCGCCAGCAGACGCCGAAAGATATCGATATCGCGACCGATGCACGTCCGGAGGAAGTGCAGAAGATTTTTCGACGAACGCACGCGGTGGGAGCGCATTTTGGGGTCGTTGTTGTCGTGGAAGACGACCGGCAATTCGAGGTCGCAACCTTCCGTTCCGATGGCGCTTATCTGGACGGTCGGCACCCGGTCGCGGTGAACTACTCTTCGCCGGAAGAAGACGCGCGCCGTCGTGATTTCACGATCAATGGGATGTTCTTCGACCCGCCTAATGACGCCGTGATCGATTTCGTCGGTGGCCGCGAGGATCTGGCTGCCGGCATCGTTAGGGCAATCGGCGATCCGGCGCAGCGTTTCGCGGAGGACCGTCTCCGGCTGCTGCGTGCGATTCGTTTCGCGACCGTGCTCCAGTTCGAAATAGAACCGCTCACATGGGAAGCAATCATCCAAGCGGCTCCAGGCATCAAGGAGATCAGCGCGGAACGCATCCGAGAAGAGCTGGTGCGAATTTTTCTGTCACCACAGCGGGTCCGTGGCTGGGATCTGCTCGATGCGAGCGGCCTGATGAAAGCTGTTTTGCCCGAACTCGAGGCGATGAAAGGCTGCGAGCAACCGCCGCAGTTTCATCCCGAAGGCGACGTTTTCCGGCATACCCGGCTGATGCTCGACCTTTTGCCGGAAAAGGTTTCGCTTCCCCTCGTTCTAAGCGTTCTCTTTCACGATATCGGCAAGCCGCCGACCAGCTCGGTGGACAACGACGGGCGCATCCGTTTCAACGGCCATGATCGTGTCGGCGCGGAAATGACTGAAGCGATCATGCAACGGCTCCGTTTTTCGCGCGCAGAAATCGACGCAACCGTCGAAGCCGTCCGGCAACATATGGTCTTCAAAGACGTGCCGAACATGCGCATCGCGAAACTGAAACGGTTCATGGCGCGACCGAATTTTGCTGACGAGCTCGAACTGCATCGGGTCGATTGTGCGAGCAGCCACGGCATGCTCGACAACTACGAATTTCTGCAACGCAAACAGACCGAGTTCGCCAGCGAGCCAATCATCCCTCCGCCCCTGGTTAGGGGCGATGACCTTATCGCCTTGGGCATGA
>Ga0207691_10007322_pt1 | contig 10646 bp, 10 predicted proteins | sample KBSM13metaG_FD_184327 | JGI IMG/M metagenome (GOLD analysis project Ga0207691, IMG submission 184327) | Miscanthus rhizosphere microbial communities from Kellogg Biological Station, Michigan, USA - KBS M1-3 metaG (SPAdes) (version 2) | ecosystem: Host-associated > Plants > Roots > Rhizosphere >... | reverse complement strand
CGCTCGAAGAGCTGGCGCCCGAGTAGTCGGATACGAAACCCGACATCTGAGGAGGATGGAGCCCGCCGGCGCGCGGCAAGTGCGTGCTGCGAGTGTTGAGGCTGCGCATTCCCACCCGGTAGTTAGCGCGCCAGGCCCGCGAGCACGTTGGCCACGACGCGATCGCAGCGCTCCGCACCAAAGTCGAAGATCTCCGTGCTCTCACCCTGCAGGCGGCGCGACAGCAAGGTCCGCAGCTGGCGCTGCGCGCGGAACAGGCGGGTGCGAACCGTCGCTGCATTGATGTCGAGACACTCCGCCGTTTCACGCACGTCGAGCCCCTCGACAGCACGCAGGATGAAGACCGTGCGGAAGTTCTCCGGCAAGGCGTCGATGGCGTGTTCGATAAGCGCGCGCGCATGCGCCGCTTCGACGAACTGGTCCGCGGTGGGTGTTTCGCTGGCCGCTGTCTCTTCCACCGACAGTGCATCGTCGCCAGCTTCTTCGAGCGATATCGTGTCGCCACGCATGCGCCGGCGCATCATCAGTGCTTCATTGAGCGCGACGCGCGTGATCCATGCGCCGAATTTTCCGGTGGGTTGGTAGCTGTCGAGGCGGGTAAAGACCCGCAGGTAGGTTTCCTGAATCGCATCCTGGGCGGCGTCGGAATCGCGCAGAACACTGCGCGTCACACGAAACAGCCGGCGATTGTGGCGCCGCATCAACGCTTCAAATGCCACGAGGTTGTGTTCTCGCGCGAGTTCGACCAGACGGTCATCGGGCAGATCGCCCAGCGACTGCCAGGCGGCGGGGCGGTAAGCGGGTTTCTGTTCGACGATCGGACTCATGTGGTAACAATGCGCCCATTCGCGGCGCCGTTCCCAGACCATAAGAACCATGAAACGACGTTACAAAATCCTCTGGTGGTTGCTGGGCACGCTTGGCGTGGCACTTGTCGGTATACGGCTGGTGCTCAGTCACGAATCGGCCTGCGGCAACGCACCGCCGATTGCCGAAGGCGCGCCCACGATGAAAGGATGGGTCCATCGCTGTTATGGCGGTCCGGAAATCCTGCAGTTCGAAGAGCTGGCAAAGCCCACGCCAGAAGACGATTCAGTCATCGTCAAAGTACGTTTCGCTTCAGTGAACCCGCTCGACTGGCACACCTTGCGCGGCAAGCCCTACTTCATGCGCATGGACGCAGGAATTGGCGTGCCCACTGAGTCGGAGTTGGGCGTGGACTTCGCCGGCGTGGTCGATTCGGTGGGCAAGAGCGTCACGAAGTTCAAACCTGGCGACGAAGTTTTCGGCGCACGCAGTGGCGCTTTCTCGGAGTTCGTGCGCGTGAAGGAGAGCGGCAACGTCGTGCTCAAGCCCGCAAATGTTTCATTCGAGCAGGCTGCCGCCATCCCCATTGCGGCCATCACCGCGCTGCAGGCCCTTCGCGATAACGGCCAGCTCAAGGCAGGACAGAAGGTCCTGATCAACGGGGCTTCGGGCGGTGTCGGCACGTTTGCCGTGCAGATTGCCAAGGCGCTCGGCGCGGAAGTGACCGGCGTATGCAGCGGACGCAACGTGGAACTGGTGCGCTCGCTCGGCGCAGATCACGTCATCGACTACACCAAAGAAGACTTCACCACTGGCGCGACGAAATACGACCTCATCGTCGACAATGTCGTCACGCATCCGTTCTCTGACTACCGTCGCGTGCTGACCGACAACGGAACGTTCGTCATCGTTGGCTCAAACTCTGACGGCGACTATCTCGGCCCCGCCGTCGATGTCATCTATGCCAATCTCTACGATCCGTTCGTCAGTCAGCATTTCGGCTTCATGTTGTCATCGCTGAACCCCGAGGACCTGGCCACGCTCGCCGGGATGATGGCGGACGGAAAGATCAAATCGATCATCGATCGCGTGTACAAGATCAGCGAGTTGCCAGAAGCGATTCGCTACCTTGAAACCGGACGGACTCGCGGGAAGGTGGTCGTCACCTTTGATTAGCGGCGCTGCTGCGCGGGATTCCGACGTCAAACGCGATGACGAGCCGCTCTCCGTCCGTAAACGGCGCCGTTGAGTGCCACATTGTCGAGGGAAAGAGCACGAGCCGTCCGCGTTTCGGCTCTATCTTCTGGCAGGCGCTCAGCGCGAGCCCGAGCTCCGGCGGCGGCGCTCCGAAGGTGATCCATCCCGCCGGAGGCTCGCCCATTTGCGTGGCTTCGGGCAGCGCGACGTAGAACGCGGAGCTGATCCAGCCCTTCGGATGCGTGTGGCTGATGTGAAATCCTTGCGCACGCAGTCGCACTGACCAACTACCGGAAAACTGTATCGGCTGTCGCGCTACTCCCAGCAGCGGATGTCCAGGCTCAAAGGCGGGCAAGCCGGCAATGTATTGCTGAACTGCGTCGTGAAATTTCTGGCGCGCCGCCCGAAGGATTGGTTCATGTCGAAAGAACAAAGGCCGGTCGGTCTGAGTGCCACCACGCACGGATTGTTCGAGATACGGCGCGTTCGCGGTGTGTAACCTCCGCAGCAGGCTTGCGAGCTCTTCCAGTTCCTGCGCCGAGAAATCCAGATCGAAGGCCCGGACATGCAGCGGATTTCCATCGAGCCACTGAGCGCGCGGGTCGTTCTGCAGACGCCAGATCAGTGAACGATACGGCCATGCGAGTCGGGCGGCCGGCGTCAGACAAAGGCGGCCGGCAACGGTTTCGGCCTTCTGCAGTTGGCCGGTGCGCAGAAAATGCCGGATCCGGCACACCTCGATGCCAGGATCGCGAACCGCGTCGGTCAGCGGCAGCAGTCGCTCGGCTTCTGCTGTGGCGCCTGTCTCGCAGGCTATGTACAGCCGGCCGGGATCTAACAACCTTTCGTCAGAGGCGATCGCCGCGGCTTCGTCGAGAACCTGCTGCGCCGCGGGCCAGTCACGGATCAGGGCCAGCATGGAGAACCACGCCATGCGCAGCGATGGATTGCGCGGTTGCACGCGGCAGGCATCGCGATAACTTTGCACGAAATCGGAGCCGCGCCCCGCGGCCCAGCGCATCGTGGCGAGACACCGGTGACCGTCCAGCCAATCCGGGTGGGCTTCGAGCGCCGCGATGAGCAGCGACTCGGCCTCGGATGTGCTGCCTTCGGCCGCGAGCGCGACCGCGGTATGCATGGTGATGTCGGGATTCGCCGGCGCCAATTGCCAGGCGCGCATGAACAATTGCGCCGCGGGCAAGCCCGACGAGTAACAGGCTTGCGCGTAGCCGGCGGCAATGGCGACATCCGCCGGCGCGAGTGCCGCAGCGCGTGCGAATGCCTGCGTGGCCTCGAACATGCGCTGTTCCGCCGCGAACGCGAGCGCCCGCGCGTGCCAACCGGCAGCGTCGCGGGGTTCGTCCACCTTTGATTCGGGCGATGGGTGCATGAATTGATGGCGCGCCCGGACGGATTCGAACCGCCGACCACCTGGTTCGAAGCCAGGTGCTCTATCCAGCTGAGCTACGGGCGCGTGCCGTGCATTCTATCCGCCCGGCCGTGGAACATCGATAGACGGGATAAACCCCAGAAATGTTGGCAGGATGCGCGCCGATGGCAAAGAAGTTCTACGTCGTATGGCGAGGCGTGAAGACCGGTGTCTTCCAAGACTGGCCGACCACGCTGGCGCTGGTCGACGGCTTTCCCGGTGCGCAGTACAAATCGTTTCCAACACTCTCGGAAGCAGAAGCTGCGTTTCGCAGCGGCGCCCCCGCTCGAAGCTCAGCCGCCGCGGCAGCCGGCAAACCGCGCGTCGTGCGCACCGACCATGCGGACGCTGTCGCCGCTTCCGACACGGTCATCTTCTGCGATGGCGCCTGCGAGCCGAACCCGGGAAAAGCGGGCTCGGGAATGGCGGTTTACCGCGCAGGCGTTCTCGCGAGTCTCTGGTACGGCGCGTACAACCCGGCCGGAACCAACAACACCGCCGAGCTCAATGCGCTGCTGCAGGCACTGACGCTCGCCAAGACCGAGATTCAGGCAAACAAAACCGTGCAAGTGCGCAGCGATTCTTCATATGGATTGAACGCGGTGACGAAATGGGCCGCGGGCTGGAAGAAGCGCGGGTGGCGCAAGGCGGATGGCGAGATCAAGAACCTCGAGGTCATCCAGGAACTTTATGCGCTGTATCAGGAGATCGAGGACGACGTGAAGCTCCAGCACGTGAGCGCGCACGTGGGAATCGAAGGCAATGAACTCGCGGATCGAATGGCGATGCTCGCGGTCGAGCGTCGCGAATTGAAATGGCGCGAATACGAGGAGCCGTTGGACGTCGACAAGCTCCTGAAGATGCGCGCCGGTTGAATCCCGCGACTCAATGCGACTCGCGCACCGTCCCGGGCGCGTGCCCGTTTCGACCTGTCAGGTGCACGAACAATCCCAGAATTCCCATCACCCACACGATGACCGGGCTCGAGGGCAGATCGGTGATCAACGACACCCCCAGGCCGGCGAGATAGCTGCCGATCGCGAGCGCGTACCCGAGCATCAGCTGGCGCTTGGGCGAATGCCGGTAGGTAGCCACGGCCGGCACGATCAGGCTGGTGAACACCAGGTACACGCCCACGAGCTGCACCGACGCCGTCACCACGATGGCAAACAACACATAGAAGCCAATGCGGCCGATGCGCGCGCGCCATTTGAACCAGACCAGCAAGAAGACGGCGGTCAGCACCGCGGTGCGGATCAGCTGGCCCGTCGATACCCAGAGAATCTGCCCCGCCAGCAGGTCCTTGAGATTCTCGCCGCCATGCGGATCGTTGGCTAACAACAATATCTGCGCGGTGGACGCGAGCACGAACAGGATGCCGATCAGGGCCTCCTGCACTTCCGGGCGCTTGCGCTCGGTCCAGGTGAGCAGCAACGCGCCGGCCAATGCGGCGGCGCCCGCCGCGGCTTGCGCGCCCCACCCCTCGATGGGCAGCTCAAAGCAGTTGGCCGCGATCACGCCGAGACCGGCAACCTGGGCAATCGCAAGATCGATGAACACGATGCCGCGCGACAACACCTGCTGTCCGAGCGGTACATGCGAAATCGCGACCAGCACGCCTGCGATGAGCGCTGGCCACAGGATGCTGAAATCCGTGAGCATCGTATTCATTTCGCCGCCAGCAATTTGTTGAGCGTGTCGTCGAACAATCCGAACAGGTCCTTCGCCTCGGGCGACCCTCCGACCGAAAACGGCAGCACCACCGCTGGCGCATGCACACGCTCTGACAGCCAGTTCGCCGGCTTCGCATCGTTGTAGGCGTTGAGGAGGATGAGCTTCGGCGGTGTGCCGGCGAGCTTGTTGACAAGCTGTCCGAGATACGACGCGGTGGGCGGCACGCCGGGCTTGGGCTCGATCGACGCGACTTCATTGAGACCCAGCCAATGACATAGATAGGCCTGGTCGCGATGCATGATGACAACGCTCACGCCTTTGAGTGGCGCTGCCTTCGTCTCCCAGCGCTGGATGGCTTCAGACCAGCGCGCATCGAAATCTTTGCCGCGCGCGGCGTAGTACGCCGCCTGCGCGGGTTCGAGCACGCTCAGCTTCGCCGTCAATGCATGCGCGACGATCGCGATGTTGTGCGGATCGAGCTGCACGTGCGGATTGCCCAGTGGGTGGATGTCGCCCATGGCGCGGTCGAGCTTCGACGGCACCTCCAACAACTTGAGTGCTGATGCGGCCTCGAAGTAGCCAGCGGCGCCCGGCTGGATACGCGAGTTGCCCGACTCCTGGATGAGCACCGGCAGCCAGCCCACTTCGAGTTCGGCGCCGGTGGCGACGACCAGGTCCGCGCTGCGTGCACGTGCCACCAGGCTGGGCTTGGCCTCAACGCGATGCACGTCCTGCAGCGCGGTGGTCGCCACGTATACGTTGACGTGCTCGCCTCCGAGCTCCTGGGTCAACGCGCCCCAGTCGGGCGTGGTGGCGAGTACCTTGAGGGCCGCATGGGCCGGCAGCGTTCCCGCAACCATCAGCAGGGCTAACAAACGTAGTGAGTTCTTCATGACAGGATTCCTAGTACTTGTGCGCGCCGTGCGCGCCGATGCCGTAGAGGTATTGCAGGCGCAGGATGCGATCCGTGTCGCCGTCATCGCGCGCGTCGTCCCAGTCGTACTGCGCGCGCAGCCGCGAGAACTCGCTGGGATTCCAGTCGAGCATCAGTGACACGCGATCGGGACTGGCGCTGAGCAGCCCGTCGGGCGCCAGCGTGTAATGCGGCGTGCCCGAATCCAGCGAGTCGTAGCGCGCTCCCACGCGCCAGCGCGGCGTGAATTGATAGACGCTCTGCAGATACCAACCGGACTGCCTGTTGAGATAGTCGTCGGCGAGGAGCAAGCCTGTAGCGTCCGCGATCTCGCCACTTTCTTCGCGATGCAGGTATTCGCCCTGCACCTTGAGTTGACGTCGCGGCGATGGCGCCCACTTGATCACGCCATCGACGACCCAGGTGTGCGCATCACCGGTGAAGGACTCGAACAGCGGATTGCCGGACGCGTCCGCGATGCCGCCGGCGCGATCTTCGGCCTGGCTGTCGATCCAGGACAGTCCGGCGCGCCAGCTCGTGTTGTCGCCGACATCACCGCCCACGTGCGCGAACAGCGCCGCGGCATTGAGGCCATTGCCCGCACCGCGCGTCGCCGGGTAACTGTCGCCGTTGCCCGCCTCTGCGCCGAGCTCAATGAAAAGATCCGTGGGCGCGAGCCATTTCACCTGCACGCCGTCCTGTCGCGACTGGCCGCCAAACATGGCCTGGTAGACGAGCGGCTGGTCGACGAAGTCCCAGGCATGCGCGTGCACTTCGTTGAGATAGCCAAAGCCCGAGAAGAAGCGCCCCATTTTTCCAGTGAAGCCGTCGGGTAAAGCCGTGGTCCGTACAAAGGCCTCCTCGACCTCGATTTCGTTTTCGCCGGTGATGGCTGCGGTCAGCACTCCGGAAAAGTACGGGTCGATGTTGGCCGCGAACGTGAGCTCGGACTCTCCGAGGTTGAAGCTGCGTTCGCCGGGACCGACTTCACCGCCGCTCGGCGGGAATCCGGCGATGTTCCAGTCTCCAGGATCGCGCGACGTGCTGGTGTAGCTGCCACCCAGGATCAGCGAGATCGCGGGATTGAACGCCGACGCGCCGCCGGAAGATTTCGGCGCAGGCGTTTCGGGCACGGGCTCAGGCGCCGGCACCGCAGGCGCCGCTTCGAGTTGTTGAATGCGCGCTTCGAGCGCGTCGACGCGCGCGCCGTATTCAGTTTTCAACGCCTGCAGTTCCGCCCGCAGCGCACCGACGTCGTCAGCGGCTCCCGCAACTACGGGCATCAGGGCCAGCGCCAGCAGCGCGGCCATGGGCCTGAAACTCAACATGGATTTTCTCCTTCCGAAACCAACAAACACGCGCGCAAGAGCGGCGTGGAATTACTTGTCGATCAACGGAAGGACGGTGGAGCGCGAGAGCGGAATGCCGAGAAGGCCCGGTGCGGAAGCTGGGAGACCGCGTCGCCCTCGGGCGCCACATCGGGAGTGACAGTGACGGCGAAGACAACAGGGGGCGTGCCGCCCACCGCGTTCTGCGTTGAGGCGAACGACACGCACTCGCTGCAAAGCTGGGTCTGCGTGGGCGCGGCGTGCGGATTGGTTTTGAAGTGCGTGCTGGCGTGCACCACCATGCCGAGCTGGGCGAACAGCAGCGCCAGCGACAGCACATGCACGAACCAACGGCGATTGCGTCGAATCAGGGAAGCCTCCGCGGGTGAGTATTCCCGCAAGAGTTGTTGTCGACAAGCTCGGCCGGTCGAAAATTGCACGCCAAGCGGTGACCTGTCGAAAACTTCACGGACGCCGTCGCTTCGACGGCGTCAAGAGTGGCCGTTAGGCCTGGGTAAAACAGCCCTCAATGACTGTCGCGCGTGACGACGGTGCCGCTGCCGCCGACCAGGAAATCCAGGTCCGCGCCCTTGTCGGCCTGCTGCACATGCTCGACATAAAGCTTGTAGTAGCCGCGCTTGGGCGGCTCCGGCGCCACCCACTCCGCGCGGCGCTTCTCGAGTTCGGCATCGCTCACATCGAGGTGCAGCTTGCGGGCGGGCACGTCGAGTTCGATCACATCGCCGGTTTTCACGAACGCCAACGGACCGCCGGCGGCGGACTCCGGCGCTACGTGCAGCACGACGGTTCCGTAGGCCGTGCCGCTCATGCGCGCATCGGAAATGCGCACCATGTCGGTGATTCCCCTGCGCAGGATCTTCGGCGGCAACGCCATGTTGCCGACCTCGGCCATGCCGGGATATCCCTTCGGCCCGCAGCCCTTGAGCACCATGATGCAGTTCTCGTCGATCTCGAGACTCTCGTCGTCGATGCGCGCCTTGAAGTCTTCGATGGTCTCGAACACCACCGCCGGGCCGCGATGTTTGAGTAGTTTGGGGGTCGCGGCCGAGGGCTTGATGACCGCGCCATTCGGCGCGAGGTTGCCGCGAAGTATTGCGATGCCGGCATTGGCCTTGAACGGATCGTCGAAGGCCTTGATGACTTCGCGATTCCAGCATGGCGCATTCGCGATGTTCTCGCCCATGGTCTTGCCGTTGGCGGTCATCGCATCGCGGTTCAACAGGCTGGAGATCTCTTTCAACACCGCCGGCAGTCCACCGGCGTAGTAGAAGTCTTCCATGAGGTACTGGCCCGACGGCTGCAGGTTCACCAGGCACGGAAGCGTCGAGCCGTGCTTGTCCCAGTCTTCGAGCTCGAGCTTGACGCCGAGTCGTCCGGCGATGGCTAACAAGTGCACCACGGAATTGGTGGAACCGCCGATCGCGGCGTTGGCCATGATGGCGTTCTCGAACGCCTGGCGCGTAAGGATCTTCGATAACACGAGATCTTCACGCACCATCTCGACGATGCGCCGGCCGGAAAGCTGCGCCATCCGATAGCGGCGCGAGTCGACGGCGGGAATCGCCGCATTGCCTGGCAGAGAAACTCCCAGCGCTTCCACCATGCTGGCCATGGTTGAGGCCGTGCCCATGGTCATGCAGTGACCCTTGGATCGATGCATGCACGATTCAGCGGCGGTGAATTCTTCCTGGCTCATCTTTCCGGCGCGCACGTCTTCAGACATCTGCCACACGCCCGTGCCGGAACCGATCTGCTTGCCACGGAAGCGGCCTGACAACATTGGCCCGCCGGAAATGCCGATGGTCGGCAGATCGCAGCTCGCGGCACCCATGAGCAGCGAGGGCGTGGTCTTGTCGCATCCCATGAGCAGCACGACGCCGTCCATGGGATTCCCGCGAATGGATTCTTCGACATCCATGCTGGCGAGGTTGCGGAACAACATCGCGGTCGGCTTGAGCTGCGTCTCGCCGAGCGACATCACGGGAAACTCGAGTGGGAATCCGCCGGCTTCGAGCACGCCGCGCTTCACGAACTCCGCGATTTCGCGGAAGTGCCCGTTGCAAGGCGTGAGCTCACTCCAGGTGTTGCAGATACCGATGACCGGGCGTCCGTCGAACATATCGTCGGGATAGCCCTGGTTCTTCAGCCAGCTCCGATGGATGAATCCATCCTTGTCCTGCTTGCCGAACCAATCCTGACTGCGCAACCGCCGCTTCATCTTCGGAACCTTGGCCTCGCCTTGAGTGGGAAGGGGCGCACCTTCGCACAAGCGGCGCCGGAATATCTATACTTCAGCGCCTTTCGCACCTGCCCCCGAGGCCCTTCCAATGTCCCTCGATCGTCGAGACTCCCCTGCCGCCCCGGATGGCGGCGCCAGTTACCCATCTCTGCGCGGCCGGCGTGTTTTCATCACCGGCGGTGGCTCCGGAATTGGCGGCTGCATGACCGAGGCATTTGCGAGACAAGGAGCGCTGGTCGCGTTCGTGGACATCTCCGAAACGCCCTCGCAGGAACTGATCCGAAAGATAGAGCAGGCGGGATTGCCCCGCCCCTGGTATCGCAAGACGGATGTCACCGATGTCGCGGCCCTGCAGATGGCCATCCGTGACGCGGCCAGCCACATGGGCGATTTTCACGTACTCATTAATAACGTGGCCAGCGACGACCGCCATTCACTGATGGAAGTGACGCCGGAGTACTACGACGCACGCATCGCGGTAAACCAGCGCCCTGCTTACTTCGCGATCCAGGCCGTGGTGCCCGGCATGAAAAAGCTGGGCGGCGGATCGATCATCAACTTCGGTTCGAATTCCTATGGTGCCAAGGGCCGCAACATGTCGGTCTACACCACCGCCAAGTCGTCGGTCATCGGTTTGACGCGGGGACTCGCGGTCGAACTCGGAGAACATCGCATCCGCGTCAATGTGATCACGCCCGGCTGGATCATGACGCAGCGGCAGATCGACAAATGGCTCACGCCCGAAGGCGAGCTCGAGATCAAGCGCAACCAGGTACTGCCCGACAAGGTGCGGCCTGAAGACGTCGCGCCCATGGCGCTGTTCCTGGCTTCGGACGACGCACGCGCCTGTTCGGCGCAGGAATACATCGTCGACGCGGGGTGGCTATGAAACTTCTTCAGTACAGCGATGGCGGGCGCACGCGCGTAGCGCGCGTCGAAGACAAAGGCGCGGTGCTGCCGCTGGCAGGCGTCGAGTCCACCTATCAACTCGCACGCAAGGCCGTGAACGAGCGGCGCACGCTCGAGCAGGTCGCGGCC
>Ga0207691_10007321_pt1 | contig 10647 bp, 8 predicted proteins | sample KBSM13metaG_FD_184327 | JGI IMG/M metagenome (GOLD analysis project Ga0207691, IMG submission 184327) | Miscanthus rhizosphere microbial communities from Kellogg Biological Station, Michigan, USA - KBS M1-3 metaG (SPAdes) (version 2) | ecosystem: Host-associated > Plants > Roots > Rhizosphere >... | reverse complement strand
CCTGAGGCTGTCCAAACACGGATCCCTTAGCCGTCTGGACACCGATGATCCTGTATGGGATCCCACGGATCGAGATCTCGCCACCTATCGGGTCGCCTTCAGGGAACAACTTATCAACGATGTCTTGCCCAACAAATGCAACTCGCATCGAATTATTGTTCTCGGCCTCGGAAAAAAAACGTCCCTGAGCAATGTCCGTTTTCTCGATCTGAGCTATCACCGGTTCGACGCCCGTTACTGACACATCCTGTAATGTCTGATTGCCGCGCTTTATTTCAACCGTGCCGCCGCCTGACTTTGCTCCAACACGGTCGATCAGCTGGGCATGGTCTCTAATGAAATCTAACTCGTCGAACGTGAGTTCCTTATTTCTACGCTGCGCAGCGTTGATGGTATCGGTGTCCTTAAAATCATCGAAGCTGAATCGTCGGATCGTGAATGAGTTAGATCCGATCCCAGCAAGCTTTTCATCGACATATGAACTAAAACCCAAAAGAAGCGAAACAACGATCATGAATGTCATAACGCCGATGATCATTCCAAGAAGTGTAAGGAATGATCGCAGCTTATGCGCCCAGATCGCAGAAAAGGCCAGCTTCAAAGTTTCGGTTAAATTCATCGACGATTAGATGCTGAGAAGTTCGTGACAGTATACGCGAAAAACGGGCAAAAAGTTATTTCAACAAAGGCGCATTCCATCGATAGGATTGACTTTAGACATTAACCGGATTGGATAAACCAGAGTCTTGTTGCCTTCATGATTTTGGAGGATTATCGGGATTTACGCCCTGGCGAGTTTCCACAACGATGCCAGGTGAGCAAAAAGAACGGTTGGGACAATTATCGCGGGGAGCCAGATAAAGGGAAAGTATGTAAGCCCAACGTTAGGCTGCTCAAAACCGAATCTTTGCATCGGTGACGGAAACGAAAAAAACGCGGTTATTACGATATTTGCCAAAAGACCAAGGGCGAACAGATTCCAGACGATAAGCAGGGGGCGACGCACTACTCCGTCGCGGAATGCAAGCCAGAAAATAATAGGCGCTGTAACTCCCGATAAGATATCGAAATTGCGTCCTTCAAATGTCATGATCTGCGGGACAAATCCGCCCTGAAACAGTCCTAGTAAGACCAACTCGACCGGGAGGCGAACAAAATGCAGCAGCGTCAGCGATCTAAGCGAAAGCCTTTCGATAAATGTTTTGCGAAAGAAAATAAAATAAACAATGATAAGCAGATTTGCCGGCAATACTGCACAAGTTATGACGAGCGGCGGGACAACCTGGAATTGCTGATAAAAGCCTCCGAGAGCCAGAACGCCCGTCAGAAGCATCCAGAAAGGAATGATAAATGTAAGCAGTTTGGACGCTAAACCGGGCGGGCGAATCGAGCTAAACGATCGGAGCAGAAAGCCGATTGTTAGAAGGGTTGTTAAAACGAATACGACAGTTACATAAAATGGTAACGAGTCGATCATTTTGTTATATCGGTTTCGATGCGGCCGTCGCGGATCGTGATAACGCGATGAGCTCGGGCAGCAATATCAGGTTCATGCGTAACCATAATGATCGTGTTGCCCTCTTCATAAAGCCGTTCAAAGAGCTCCATGATCTCATAGCTGGTCTTTGTGTCGAGAGCGCCGGTCGGTTCATCGGCAAGAAGGATCGATGGGTGGTTGACGAGTGCTCGAGCTATCGCCACACGCTGCCGTTGGCCGCCGGATAGCTCATTTGGCTTGTGCATTACGCGGTCGCCTAGCTCAACAGAGGCAAGGGCAGATTGTGCACGCTCGTGACGGTCAGATGCGCGCATACCTGCGTAGATCAACGGAAGTTCGACGTTATGAAGCGCAGTAGCTCTTGCTAAAAGATTAAACGTTTGAAAAACGAAGCCTATTTCCTTATTGCGGATTCTGGCCAATTCGTCATCGGTCATATCGGAAACGAGATGTCCGTTAATCCAATACTCTCCTTTTGATGGTGAATCCAAACAGCCGATAAGATTCATCAGCGTTGATTTGCCCGACCCGGACGGTCCGATGATGGCAAGATATTCGCCCTTCTTAACCTCAAACGAAACATCCCGCAATGCATGGAGTTCCTCAACTCCCATCTGGTAGGTCTTCCAAATATTCCGCATCGAGATCAATGATTGATCCGACGATCCTGCTTTCGGGCCGTTTGTTCCATTCCCGTTTTCTTCGTCCATAAATCGGTACATATCGCGTTCGATGGCCATTTATGACTTGTTGGCGTTTTCGCCTTCCTTCTTTTCCTGCTTTTTGACCACCGCCCCTTCCTTCAGGGTATTCAGGACGCGGCTTGGGCCTGTGATAACTTCCTGATCAGCCGACAGGCCAGAGGTTATCTCGATATCTGACTCACCAGTTATGCCCGTCTGCACCTGGACAAACTTCACTTTGTTTCCGTCGAGCACATATACGCCCTTGATAGGTTTCGGCTTGTCCATTGGCTGTGAATCACCCTGAGGCGTAGGCGAAGCGGAGCCCTCAGGCTTTTTCTCAATAACCGCCTGAAGTGGAACGGCTATCACATTATTGACTGTCTTTGTGGTGATTTCAGCAGTTGCGCTCATTCCAGGCCTGAGGCCCTGCTGCATTTCCGGCGAAAGGTCAACCAATCTTATGACAACACGAAATTCCTTAGCTTCCTGAACATTGATGTTAGTCGAAAGGCCGCCACTAGTTTGGGATTTGCCGACTGCAAGCGGAGTCTTTTGAAGTACTTCACCGGCGAGATCTTTGTCGCCAAACGCATCAACCTTTATCTTTGCTTTCTGACCCACCTCAACTTTGTCGATCTCGGTTTCATCGACTTTTACCTCGACGTTGATCTGTGACATATCAGCGATCGTCATCAAGGCCGTAGTCGACAAACCGGCAACCGCGAAGGTTCCTACCTTAGATGGGATCTCAGCTATTACACCGTTGATCGGAGCGACGACAACTGATTTATCCCGCTGAGTTCGCTGACCTCTCAAGCTTGCTGCTTGTTGATTGGCCCGTGATTGGCTCGAAGAAACACTCAGGTTAGCCGTGTTTACTCCACGCCTTGCATCCTGGACGGCAACTGCCTGCTGATTTAACCGGGCCTGAGCGTCTTTGATTCCCAACTGCCTCGCAGCGAGGTTTGATTTAGCGGTATTCAATGCAGCAGTAGCATTCGCTACGCGGTCCTTGGCTTCATCATAGACCTGGCGGGAAATCACACCGCTTTCCAGTAGCTGTTCGTTGCGTTTAAGTTCCCGGTTGGCGGCATTGAATTCAACTCCGGCTTTGTCTACGTCAGTCTGAGCCGCGACGACCTGCTGACGCGCACTATCAACGGCGACTTGAGAAACGTTGAGCTGCTGCTGGGCCTGTGCCAGGGCATTTTGAGCGGCCGAGACCTGCGTCTGCGAAACTCTTACTTCGTCCTGCGCCGTCTGGTAGGCGGCGAGCTGGGCATCAGCGCTTGATTCCAATTGATTAGGGTCAAGTCGGACAAGTACCTCACCTTTTTGGACGGTATCACCTTCTTTTTTGGTGATCTCTTCAATTCGTCCCTGAACTTCACTGGTAAGATTCATGAACTGAATGGGACGGACTTCCCCGGATGAGGTGACGGTCGACTTTAACTCCGGTCTGGTCGTTACTTTGACGATGGTGACCTCCGGAGTGTCTTTTCGCGTTGCGAATATTGTTGCCACGATAATGATGAGCAACAAAACAGCGACCGACGCGCCGATAATGATCTTTGATTTTCGGCTCAATGCCATAACAGTGAATTTCCTCTCGAAATTGGGTATCTAGGGTAGAAAACGCAAAAACAGCTTGAAAAAGCGTCAACAGCTGGTACGCCATTTTTGTGTTTAGAGTTTCAAAAAAATGAATTTGATGCCTTTAATCTACATAAGGGCCGCCAGTTGACCATTCTTGGTGACCGTTCTACGATTTACGAACAATTATTTACGAGATAATATAGTGTTCGTCAATAGCGGACTTCACCAAAGGATACCAAACACATGATCAGATGCCGGGCGTGCGGAAAAAATAATCTGGACTCGTCACAGTACTGCGACGAGTGCGGAGCCAAACTTTTGGCGGCAGATGATATCCATCGTACCGATTTTGCCGACGCACGGCCTCTGACGGCCGAAGTACCAATTTTCAGCGGCCCGGCTTCAACCTCCGTCGGTTCTCCCCAGGTGATGATTGATAGCAGCCGGGTGTCGGAGAACTCAAACAAGAATTCGCAATCGGCAGGAACGGTACATGGTACTTTAACAATCGAAAGGGGCGAGTCAGCCGGTACGAAGTTTGAACTATCGAGAGACGAATCAGTCATGGGCCGCTGGGACGCCGACAACGGGATCTTTCCCGATATTGATCTTGATTCGGTTGACCATGAGGCAAAGGTTTCACGGCGGCACGCCCGCATCTTGCGTCGCGATGGACAATTCCTCTTAGAGGACCTCGGATCGACAAATGGTACGTACATAAATCGGGGTCGACGACTACTTCCCGGTACCCCTCAGCCCCTTACGGACGGCGACGAGATCATTGTCGGCAAAACATTCTTGCGATTTCATCTTGTTAACTAAATGAACACCTGTCACCAATGCGGCTCGGAAGTCGCGGAAAATGATGCCTTTTGTCCATACTGCGGCATCAGTTTGCAGCCGGTAGCCGTACCCGCTGAAAATGATGAATTTGCAAGTACTATAATGATGCCGCAAGTTCAGCAGGATGAAGCGCAGGCCGACGAGACCAGCGACCGGGCCAGCGTGCCGCTTGTTGACGCCGTCGAGATTGTTGAAGAACAGTCTGCGGCACCGGATGAGCAGGTTAATTCTGTTCCCAATTTCGATAACATACCTACTCCACCTGCCTTAGAAGAGCTTGAACTTGAGCACCTTCATCACCCCGTCGACGAACCGGCTTTTACTGGCGATAACGTCCAAAGTAATTCCTCAGAGAGCGCTGAATCGGCGGGCGATAAGTTTCAGGATCAAGCTGACAACAATAATGATGATATTCAACTTGCGCATTCTGAGCCGATAGAACAGGGTGGCGAACACGTAGAGATTCCAACTATCTCGAAACCGGTTGACGACCTCAACATACCCGACCCGTCAAATGAGCCCTCGATGTTCGACTCGGTGCGTATAATCGACGACCGCTATACTCCCACGGAACCGCGACCGTCAGTGTCTGGTCCTAAAGATGAGGCGACTTCTCAGGCGATCGTACCTGAAGAAACTCGAAATTCTCAAACGTCCTCGGCAATGGGAACGGTCGATACGGACGGCAGGCGTTCAGCGAAACTAAAACCACTTGAGGAAGGCGTCGTCTTAAATGGCCGGTACGAAATCGTAAGAAAGATAGGCGGCGGTGGAATGGGAGCTGTCTACCTTGCCAGCGATAACAATCTTGGCGGCGTGCTTCGGGCTGTTAAGGAAATGGTCCAGGCGCACATCGAGGAAGAACAGCAAGATAAGGCGATCGAAGACTTTAAACGTGAGTCGATGATCTTGTCCCAGCTTGACCATTCTTCGATTCCGACGATATACGATTATTTCTTTGACGAACAGGAATGTCGGTTTTACCTGGTAATGAAATATATCTCGGGCGGCGATCTTTCAGCACGTTTGAGAGCTGCCCCAGAAGGTAAGATCGACGAAAAGACCGTCACAGAATGGGGTATCCAGATCGCGGACGTTCTTGATTATCTTCATAACCAGCCAACAACCATCGTCTATCGAGATCTGAAACCGTCGAACGTTATGATCGATGGAAACTCGGGCCGGATAATGCTCATTGATTTCGGAATCGCGCGGTCGATCAATCAAAAGGAAGAAAAGGGAGTTACAGCTGTCGGTACGATGGGCTATGCTCCGCCCGAGCTGTTCAGTGGGAACGTCGAGCCCAGATCTGACATTTACAGTCTGGGGTCGACGATGTTTCACCTTCTGACCGGCGCCGATCCGCAAAGTAATCCACTATTAATATTTGATTTCCAAAAGAATCCGCGTCCTCGGCAGATCAACCCGCAACTATCCGATCAGATCGAACGATTTCTAATGCGGGCAGTTGAGTACAACGCCACTGCTCGATTTGAGTCGGCCGCGGAAGTCAGAGCGATATTGACGGATCATCTTGCTAATTTGAATAAAGGGTCTGTTACTTTTGGTGTCAAAGAAATACCCGAATCCGTGAGCCTTTCAAATCAGCCGGTATTCTGCGGTTTTTGTGGTCAGCGGATCGTTGCGACTGATCTATTCTGTGCGTTTTGCGGAGCCAAGCAGCCTATTGCTCAGCAAGGCATCCACTCGGAAATATATGGACGTGGCGGTGTAACTGCCCGGCTTTTGGTTGAGGGCACTAGCGAACTTCAATCGCCAATTTTCCCCTTAGAAAAGGGTGAGATCTTGATCGGGCGCCGTGACCCAATGTCTAACATCTTTCCAGAAGTTGATCTCTCGAAATACGATCCTCAGACGAAGATCTCAAGAAAACACGCCCGGATCTGGCGAGAAGGGAACACCTTCATGGTTGAAGACCTCGGTTCGTCAAATGGGACGATATTGCTGCCTATTATCCACGAATCATTTCGATTATCGCCGCGGCAGCCGCATGCGCTAACGAACGGCGATAAGATCAGGGTCGGAGATACGACTTTGCATTTCGTCGTTAATTAGTTTTTGAATATGACATTAACGGCGGACCGGCCGATCGAACGATCGAGTCAAAAGGTACAGAGCATCGAGTTTCCTGCTAATGAGCTAAGGGCGCCATTTGCGCTCAGGTGCGTTGCATTCTTGATCGATTACATGATCGTGATCGCGGTGCCGGTTCTGGGACTTATATTGGATCGCTTAACCGACGGGGACACGGCGAAGATCTCTCACAGTACATCTTGGTTGATCGCTGCCTTATTGGCGGTCAGTAATATTGTCATTTTTCCCGCGTTGAGCGGGCAGACAATGGGAATGATGCTAAGCGGTTTGCGGATCGTAAGAACCGACGGCGCTGATGCAACTGTTAGCCGAATAATTGTTCGAAACACTGTGGGCTATCTGATCACACTTGTGACCGGGGGCCTGGGGTTTTTGATCGCTGCCTTTACTCCTAGGGGGCGTGCTTTGCATGATTACATCGCGAACACAATTGTGGTATTCGGCAAAAAGAGAGTTCTGAAATAGATATGGCCCAACTCGTCATCAAAAATTCGGGCGAACACGTCGAAACCTTTTCGCTGAATCGGCTGCGAACCACCATCGGCCGCTCAGCTCGCAGCGACCTTTGTATTCCAGACGCGTTCGCGTCCCGGCTTCACGCTGAAGTCCGGCAGGAGGGCGATTCTTATTGGCTGCAAGATCTGGGCTCAGCTAATGGCACACGGTATAACGGAAATCTCGTAACGATTCCGCTACCGCTGAGTAATGGCGGCGAGATCCAGATCGGCGAGACCACCATAGTATTCGAAGACGAGCGACGTGAAGATTCACTGGGCTTGACGCTCATCGGAGATTCAACAAACGCACTCGATCCGTCGCAGACCATTTCCTTCATGGGCCGCCGTAATCCAACGGCCGAGATCCTGGAAACAGGAGTTTCCTCGCGCACCGAACTTCTCGGATTGATTAGTAAAGTTGGCGTAGCTCTACTGTCATCGAGCGGACTTCAGGACACGCTAAATCAGGTTGCAGCTCTTGTTTTCGAGGCTGTCCCCGCCGAGCGGTGCGTGATCATGCTGCGCGACGAGGCAGCCGAAGACGGTATGAAGATCATGGTCGCTCGTGTAAGAGGGAAGGACGAACCGTTAGTCGAGGTACGGATCAGCAGGACCGTAATGGACGAGGTTTTGAAGAATGGGAAATCCGTTCTGACCTCTGATGCTCAACACGATCCGAAATTTGCCAGTCAGACAATGATCCTGATGGGAATCAGATCGGTGCTTGCGGTCCCCCTCAGCGTCGACGAGCGGAATATCTTTGGAATGATCTACGCTGATTGCCCAACGCATGAAGCGACTTTTACTGAGGAACATCTGGACATACTGACGACTCTGGCATCCGTAGCATCTATCCGAGTGGAAAATGCAACGCTTCTCGATGAACGCATCCAGCGCGAGCGTATGGAGCGAGAACTGGAGCTGGCGACGGAGATACAGCAAAGATTCCAGCCATCTGCTCCTCCAAAATTAGACGGCTATGAATTTCAAGGTATTTCGTTTTCATGTTATGAGATAGGCGGGGACTACTACGATTTCATTCCGCGTGAGAGCCACAACATGATCGTCGCCTTGGGCGACGTGTCGGGAAAGGGAACCGCAGCCGCTTTGTTAATGTCGAGTTTGCATGCTGCGATTCACGCTCAGGTTTCGGCTAACCGCGACCTCGCGGAAATGATAACCTCCGTAAATCGGTATCTCGCCGATAATACACCCGCAAACAGGTTTGTCACGTTGTTCATTGCAGAACTTGACCCGGCAACTGGTGTCCTGCGTTACATTAACGCGGGGCACAACCCGCCTCTGATAGGAAGATCAAACGGCATGATAGAACAGCTATCGTCGGGCGGGTTTCCGCTCGGGATCTTACCGATGGCTGAATTTGAAGTCGGCGAGACGCGCCTCGGAAACGGTGAGTCCCTGATCGTTTACTCCGATGGTGTATCCGAAGCCAATAACTTAAATGAAGAGGAATTTGGCCTTGACCGTTTGATCGAAGTAGTTCGGAGAAATTTGGCAGCGTCGGCTTCGGGCATGAGGGACAAGGTAGAGTCAGCACTTTCGTCATTCACCCAGACTGCACCGGCGAATGATGATATCACTCTTGTAATCGTTAAGAAGGTCTAGTTAACCGCTAGTTGACCATACAACCATGCTTTCGCCGTCTTCCACTGGCGGTTTATGGTCGGCACGCTAACGCCGATCACCTCAGCTGTTTCTTCAATAGATAGCCCGCCAAAATATCTAAGTTCCACGATCCTGGCTTTCTGCGGGTCAAGTTCTGCCAAAGTTTTTAACGCATCATCAAGAGCAATGAGCTGTGACGAACTTTCCTGTGAAACGAGTAAGATCTCTTCTTCAAGAGGCAATTTGTCCGCATCGCCGCCTCGTTTTTCCGCCTTGTGCTTTCGCGCGTGATCCATCAGGATACGTCGCATTACCTGGGCGGCAATTCCGAAAAAGTGAGCGCGGTTTTGCCACTTGACCTGCTTCTGATCGACCAGCTTCATATATGCCTCGTGCACGAGGGCGGTCGGTTGAAGCGTGTGATCCGATCTTTCACGCCTCAGATAGCTGCCGGCGAGTTTTCTAAGCTCATCATATATATGCGGAAGTATCTGATTTACGACCTCCGTATTGCCATCGGTGAGCTCGATCAGCATCTGGGTAATTTCGCTAGCAATTGGCTGGGACATATTGTTGAGTGTGTTTGGTTGACCAATTATAAGAAATAGACCTAATTACAGCAATCAATTAGCAATTGATGAATATGGCTTTCATTCGTAGCCATATTACCTTCGAAATAAGGATTGTTTCACCCTTATATTATTGAACCTATTGTTTCCGGCTCTTTTCTTATTGGTAATGATGATACGTCTGATTTTACTTTTACGCGTTGGATAATGGAATCATTTTTCCATAATATAAACAGCCTCGGAGATAACTATATGAGTATGAATGAAACGGCGGCCGCTCAGGCCCCTCAACAATTGCCGCCCGATGCGCAAATACTTCAGCTGGCCCTGGGAGCATTTGTTTCACAAGCTATTTATGTCGCCGCAAAACTTGGGATTGCCGACATTCTTGCGGACGGCCCGCGCGATGTAAAGTATCTTTCTGAGAAAACCGCTTCTCACGAGCGTTCGCTCTATCGGCTGCTCCGTGCATGCGCAAGTACCGGAGCATTTGCTGAAGTTTCGCCAAAAACATTTGCAAATACGGCAATGACTGAATCCCTGCGTTCTGACCATCCGCGCAGCACTCGAGACCTCACTATCTGGATGAATGAAGAGCCGCACTGGCGCGTATACGGTGAGTTGCTCTACAGCGTTAAAACGGGAAATCCCTCGTGGGACAAAGTTCACGGCGAGCCGGTCTTTAACTACCTGTTTAACACCGATGTCGCGCTTGGCGAGATATTCAACCGGGCGATGACCTCTTATTCACATCAGTCGATAGGCCCGATTCTTGAAGCGTATGATTTCTCAGGCTCCAAAACCGTTGCTGATATCGGCGGCGGATTCGGCCATCTCATTGCCGCCGTGCTTGCTGCAACTCCCGACGCAAAAGGTGTGCTTTTCGACGTTGCTCAAGTTTTAGAGGGAGCCCCGGAAATGCTCGAAAGATATGGAGTGCAAGACCGCGTGGAACTCGTTGCAGGTGACTTCTGCGCTGACATTCCGGTAAAAGCTGACATTTACATGCTGAAGCACATCATCCACGACTGGTACGAGGAAAAATGTCAGATGATCCTTCGAAATATTCGTAAGAATATGCCTGATGATGCAAAGGTCTTGATCATCGACGCTGTCGTTCCCGAAGATGATCGACCTGATCTCGGAAAGATCATCGACCTTGAAATGCTAATGACGCCGGGAGGTGTCGAGAGAACTGCAACAGAATTTACCGAACT
>Ga0207691_10007319_pt1 | contig 10648 bp, 10 predicted proteins | sample KBSM13metaG_FD_184327 | JGI IMG/M metagenome (GOLD analysis project Ga0207691, IMG submission 184327) | Miscanthus rhizosphere microbial communities from Kellogg Biological Station, Michigan, USA - KBS M1-3 metaG (SPAdes) (version 2) | ecosystem: Host-associated > Plants > Roots > Rhizosphere >... | reverse complement strand
CGGCCTCCTCGCGGCGCTGGTCTTCGACGCGGTGGCGCCGGGAACCGCGACCTTCACCCTGACCGGCGTGTCGCAGCAGGCCGACGGCCGTACCGTGCCGGTCACGTTCATTCCCGCTACGGTGACGGTGCGGTAAGGCGATGACGGGACGTTGGCGCGCGGCGCGGATCGCGTGGACCGGCCAGGCCGGCTACAGCCTGATCGAGCTGCTCGCCGTGACGGTGGTGCTGCTGGTGCTCGCGTCGGCCGTCATGCCGCTGGCCAAGGTGACCGTGCAGCGGGCGCGCGAAGCCGAGCTGCGGCGTTCGTTGCGCGAAATCCGGACCGCGATCGATCGCTACAAGGATGCCGCCGACCTGCAGCAGATCGCCGCGACCGAGCTGAAGGCAGGCGCGGAAGGATATCCGCCGAAGCTCGAGGTCCTGGTCGAGGGCGTCCGGGCCAACGGCGACGCCAGCGGACGGAAGCTGAAGTTCCTGCGCCGCATCCCGATGGACCCGATGACGCACACACAGGAGTGGGGCATGCGCTCCTATCAGGACGATTCGGATTCCACGAGCTGGGGCGGCCAGAACGTCTACGACGTCTATTCCAAGGGCGACGGTGTCGCCCTCGACGGCACGAAGTATGTCGACTGGTAACCGTGCCCGCCCGCCGCGCACGTGCGGGCGCCGCGACGCGCCTAGCGTCGCGAATAGCAGCCCGCACCTCCAGAGCGCGGCCCCGCGGCCGGCCGTGAGAGGCCGGACGCCAGACCAGCGCCGCCGCGGCGGCTGGACCCTCATCGAGCTCGTCATCGTGATGGCGATCATCACGGTGCTGGCGGCGCTGGCGACGGTCGGCGCACGCAATGCGGTCACGCTGTCGCGGGAAGCGACGCTCAAGGAAGATCTCTTCCGCATGCGCGACGCGATCGACCAGTACTACGCCGACAAGGGCAAGTACCCGGCCGACCTGCAGGCGCTCGTCGCCGACCAGTACATGCGCGAGGTGCCCATCGATCCGATCAGCCGGTCGCGCGACAGCTGGCAGACGATCCCGGCCGAGCCCGATCCGAGCAATCCCAGCGCCGACCCGGGCATCTTCAACGTGAAGAGCGGGGCGGAAGGCACCTCACTGCAGGGCGGCCCGTACGCCGAGTTCTAGCGGAGACGGCCGGACGCTCGCGCGCCATGCGACGCGGTGACTACGGGTTCGACGCGCCCTATGCGCTCCTCGCGTTCCTGGCGGGCGGCATCGCCTGCGTCACGTTCGCCGGCGTGGCCTGGTGGCGGCACGCTGCCGGTGCCATCGCGCCGTTGTCGCTCTACGCGGCCTTCTTCCTCGCCAACGCCGGCAGCTTTCTCTACACGACCCGGCGCGGCAAGTTCGAGGAATGGGACCGCATCCTCGACGGGCTGTCGCTGTCCGGCACCGAGCGCGTGCTCGACATGGGCTGCGGGCGGGGCGCGGTGCTGACGGCGGTCGCCCGGCGCCTGATGACCGGGCGAGTGACCGGCATCGACATCTGGAACACCAGCGACCAGTCCGGTAACGCCCGGGACGTGACGCTGCGCAACGCGTCACTCGAAGGCGTCGGCGACCGTATCGCGATCGAGACCGGCGACATGCGAGCCCTGCCGTTTGCGGACGCCAGCTTCGATCTCGTCGTCTCCAGCCTGGCGATCCACAACATCCGCTCGACCGCCGATCGCCGAAAGGCGGTGGCCGAGGCCTATCGGGTCCTGGCGCCGGGCGGCCGGCTCGTCATCGCGGACATCCGGGCCACGCGAATCTACGAGAGCGAGCTGCGCCACCGCGGCGCCACACAGGTGCAGCGTCGCCGGCTCGGCTGGCGCTTCTGGTGGGGCAACCCGATCGCCGCCACGACCCTGCTGACGGCCTCGAAGCCGTAGCGCCGCGTTGCCGCGGACCGCCCGACCACCGGGTCGTCACCGGCCGCACATCTCGTCCCAGTAAAATCTTTTACGCTTCAGCCAACTCCCGGTCAGTCGATGGCAGACTGCCCGTTTCGTTAGAGACATGGAGGTGCTCGATGGCTGTAGCGACATCGACGGCCGTGCTCGGACGGCCGGTTTGGTACGAGTTGATGACCACGGACATGAAGGCGGCGGAATCCTTCTACAGGAACGTCGTCGGCTGGACGACGGAGCCGTTCCCCGGCGCCGGCCAGCCCTACACCGCGCTCAATCGCAGCGGGAACGTCGGCGTCGGCGGCATCATGAACAGGCCCGCCGAGGTGAAGGCCCCGCCGTTCTGGGCGATGTACATCGCGGTGCCCAGGCTCGAGGAGGCGGTAGAGCACATCACGCGGCTCGGCGGCAAGACGCACACCGACGTGATCGACATACCGGACGTGGGCCGGATGCGGCTGATGATGGACCCGCAGGGCGCGGCGTTCTACATCATCGAGCCGGCACCGCGCGAGCAGCGCCCGGAGGCACCGCCCGAGATCGGCGACGCGTCGTGGCTCGAGCTGATGACCACGGACATGAACGCGGCCATGGCGTTCTACCGGGAGGTCTTCGGCTGGCAGCCGGGCCAGGCGATGGACATGGGCCCGATGGGGATCTACCAGATCTTCACCCGGCCGCGGGGCCAGATCGGCGGCATGATGAACAAGCCGCCGGAGATGGCCAACGTGCCGCCGAACTGGCAGATCTACTTCCGCGTCCCCGACGTGGACGCGGCGGCCGAACGCATCACGGCCAATGGCGGCCGGATCCTCAACGGCCCGATGGACGTTCCCGACGGCGACCGGATCGTGAACGCCATGGATCCGCAGGGCGCCGCGTTCGGGCTGCACGCCAAGAAGGCGTCGTAGCGCGTCAGCGCCACACGTTCGAGGCGGCCCGGGAACTCCGGCGCCGCCTCGAACGTCGAAGAAACACCCTCAATTCACTTTGACCGCGGCCTGACCCTCCACGGTCTGTCCGTTGCTGAGACGCACCGTGGCCCGGGCCAGGAAGTTGCCGGAGACGCCGTAGATGTGCGTCGTCGTGGTGCTCTGCAGCTCGCGGGCGTTGCCGTCGCCGAAGTCGAAGTTCACCGACTGGACCTGCACGTTGGTCGGAAGCTGCGTCACGGCCGCGGTGAACGTGACGATCTGTCCCGTCGTGGTCGTGGGCGGGGTGACGGTCAGCGACACGAGCGGCGAGGATTCCTGCACGACGACCACGGTGGATCCGGTGCTGCGTCCGCCGTTGGTGTCCTCGACCGTCGCGGTGACGGTGAAGGATCCGCTGCGGCGATAGGTGTGGGCCACCGACGTCGTGTTGCCGAAGGTCTGCACCGTCCCGTCGCCGAAGTCGACGATCACGGACCGGACCGTCGCAGGCGCGGTCGCGGCCGCCGCGATGGTGAAGGTCGTCGGCGAATCGGCCACCGGCGTTCCCGTCGGGGTGATCGTCACGGTCGGCAGCGCCGACGCCGTGATGTTCACGGTCGCGGTGACCGCCGCACGGCCGCCGGTGCCGCTCGACCCGCCGGTCGACGCGGTGACGGTGGCGTCGCGGTTGGTGGTAATGGTGGTGGCCGCCTCGCCCTGGCTGTTGGTGATGACGACGGTCGACGACAACGCCCCTGCGGTCGACGTGAACGAGACCGAAACCCCCGGCAGGCGGTTGCCATCGGCGTCGAAGACCACCGCGAGCAGCGCGCTGGTGCCGCCCGAGGCCGGCACGTTCGACGGGTTGGCGGTCAGGTTGATCGAGCCGGCGGCGGCGCCGCCGATGTCCACCGACAGATCGCCAGAGGTGATCCCACCTGAAAACGCGCGGACCACGGCCCGGCCCGATCGACCGCCGGCGAGCAGGCGTACAGTGGCCTTGCCATCGTGCGTCCGCGCTTCAGCCGGGTCGATCTGGCCGATCGTGGTCGTGAACGTGACCAGCGTCCCGTTCTGGACCTGCGTGCCCCCGGATTCGATGACGGTCGCGGTGATGTCCGCCGCCCCATTGACCGGGACGATCGTCGTATTGCTGAAGAGGGTCACCGTCGACCCGGTGGGCGCGGTGAGCGGAACCTTGTCGCAGCCCGCGGACGCAAAGGCAACGGCGAGTCCGAGGGCGATCAGCGCCCGCCGCGACAGGATGGCCGGAAGCGGCCGGCGGAGCAGGGACGTGGCGGGTGCTATCATGGCTTTCAACGCGCTAACGAGAATAGCGTCATGCATTTAGCGGGTCAACACGGACGGCGGACGCGGCCCGATGCGGGATACGCGATGGCGGTGCTGCTGGCCGGCATCGCCATCATGGGCATCGTCTGGACGCTGGTCGTCCCGGTCTGGAAACAGTCGGTCCAGCGCGAAAAAGAAGCCGAGCTCATCTTCAGGGCCGGGCAGTACGCGCGGGCGGTCGCCTTGTACCAGCGTAAGTACGCCAACGCGTTCCCGCCCAGCGTCGAGGTGCTGCTCCGCGAGAAGTTCCTGCGCAAGAAATACAAGGATCCGATCACCAATAGCGAGTTCCGGTATCTGTCGCCGCTCGATTTGCAGGCCCAGCCAGGATTGACGATGACGACGACGACGCGGCCGGGGCTGCCGGGCGCCGCGGGCGCCACCGGCCCACCCGTCCCCGGACCGAACGAGCCAGGCCGCGGCCAGAGTGCGTTCGGCGGCCCGGGCGCCGGCATCGGCGGTCCCAGCACCCTCGGTCCGAACGGACCGACCGCGGGTCCGTCGGCGGGCATCGCGGCCGTCGTGAGCAAAAGCGCGGCGCCATCCATCAAGATCTTCAAGAACCGGCGTCAGTACAACCAGTGGATCGTGACGGTCCAGGACGTGATGCCGCGGAGCGCCGTCGGCACGCCGCAACCCGATCAGCCCGGCCTGCAACCGGGCCAGCAACCGGGCCGGTCCGGGTTCGGCGCGCCCGGTGCGTCGCCGGGTTCGATGACCCCGACGCCCGGCATGCCGACGCGCCCGATGCCCTGATCGACCCGCCGGCACCCGCGACTGTAGGTTGGACGCGCCGGCCGACGGGACGGCCGTGAGCGTCAGCGTGCCGGCGCGCGATGGGCGAGCCGCCGCGTGCACTCCCAGGCCGCGATCATGGCGACCGCCACGGCCAGCGTCAGCACGGCGCTGTCCACCGTAGGGCGGTGGGCGAGCACCAGCCCGTGGATCCACGGCAGCAGCGCGCCGCCGATCGCCGCGAGCACCCCCATCTGGCTGGTCGCGGTGCCGGCCGCCTGCGGAAAGCGGCTGGTGAGCACGGCGACGCCGGTCGGATAGATCGGGCCGTAGCCGAAGCCGAGGATCGCGAACGCGGTGACGCTGGCGGCCGCGGATCCGTGTCCCGCCCACAGCAGCGCCGCGCCCGCGCACGTAATCCAGACCGCCGCGTTCAGCAGGTGTTCGGCGGTGATGCGCATGCCGCCAAGGACCGCGCCGATGCGGCCCATCGTCAGCATCGCCCAGAACAGCGACGTGGCGGCGGCGCTGCGGGCCTCGTTCATGCCGGCCGACTGGTGCAGGTAGACGGCCGTCCACGCGCCGGCCGCCATCTCGCTGCCGACATAGAGCATCAGGAAGATGCCGCACGCGAGCAGCATGGGATCGCGCACCAGCGAGGGCGGACGCTCCGCCGCGCCGTCCGCCGCAGGCGCGGACTCGCCATCGTTGAACACGGGCAGTCGATCCGGCAGCGCCGTTGCCGCCGCCACCGCGGCGGCGACCAGCAGCGCTCCGCCCATCCAGAGCGCCGGCAGCGCCGCGCCCGTGCGCTGCAGCAGCACGCTGACGACCAGCGGCCCGACGACCGCGCCCACGCCGAAGAACATGTTGACCAGGTTCACCGCCGACGCGCGCCGCGCCGGCACCAGCTCCGACGTCATCACGTTGCCCGACAGCGAGAACGCGCCGTAGCCGATCCCGTAGACGATGCCGGCGGCCAGGGTCAACGGCAGCGCGGTCGAAATCGCGATGGCCATGCCGGTGACCGCGAGGAGCAGCAGGCCGACCGCGAGCACCACGCGCCGTCCGAAGCGATCGCTCGCCCAGCCCGACACCACCTGCGCGGCGAGCGAGCCGAGGAAGATGGCGCTCATCAAGCGTCCCATCACCGAGAGGCTGGCGCCCGTCCGCGCCGACAGCGCGGGCAGCACCGGACCGATCGCGGCCATGAGGAAACCGGCCGAGAAGAAGATCGCGCACAGCACGGCGAGGGCGCGGCCCGGATGCGCCGGCGCCGCCGCCGCGGTCGTCGGGCTCATGTCGCGGGCCCGAACACGCTGTCGTGGACGGCCTGCCGCAGCGCACGCATGGCGTCGGCGCTCGCCCCGGTCGCGACGCGGTTGGTGAGCAGCACGACGTAGGCATCACGCGCCTCGTCGATCCACAGCGACGTGCCGGTGAACCCGGTGTGGCCGATCGCCGTCGGGCTCATGAAGCGTCCGCACGACGAGGTGTCCTTCATCGTGTCCCAGCCGAGCGCACGCGTGGTGCCCGGGACGTCGGTGCGGCGGGTCGCGAAGCGGCGCACCGTCTCGGGACTCGCCAGGCCGTCGACCGACGCCCCGCGGAGCCCGCGGAGAACGGCGCGTGCGATGTCGCCGACCGCGCCGGCCGTGCCGAAGAGGCCGGCGTGCGCCGCCACGCCGTCCATCGCCCACGCGTTCCCGTCGTGCACCTCGCCGATGAGTTCGCGCTGCCGCCACGCGTCCCATCCAGTGGACGCGGTCCGCGCGCGCCACGCGGGTGGCGGGCGATAGGCGAGCGGCGCGCCGGTCAACGCGCGCAGCATGGGCGCCACCTGCGCGGACAATCCGGCCTCGCCGATACGTTCGAGGATCACGCCGAGCAGGATGAAGCCGAGGTCGCTGTACACGGCGGCGGCGCGCGGCGGCGCGTCCAGCGGCATGCGGCAGATCGCGTCGGCGAAGGCCAGCGCGCCGCGACGGCTTTCGAAGAGGGGCCGGTGCGCGGCCAGGCCCGAGGCGTGGGCGAGCAGATCGGCGAGCGTCGTGTCGTCGCGCCCGGGACCGTACCAGGCCGGCCACCAGCGGCCGACGCGGTCCGTGATCGCGCAGCGTCCCGCGTCCGCGAGGCGCATCGCGAGCAGCGTCGCCAGGATCTTCGTCAGCGACGCCAGGTCGAAGATCGTGTCGACGCCGGCCGGCGAGGCATTCGCGGCCGTCGAGAGGCGGCCGAGGGCGACGTGGCCGCGGACGCCGCCGGCATCGCCGATCTCGACGACGGCGCAGGTCGCCGTGCCGGCGGCGAGCGCCGCCCGGACCACGGCCTCGACGGCGGGAACGCGGGCGGCGAGCGCGGCGGGATCGGGCATGAGCGGAACCGGCGCGATCACGCCGGCGCCGGCACGGGCGCCGCCGGCCGCGACGGCGGCACCAGCGGCGCCACCATCAGCGCGATCGCGACGGTCACGGTGGTGCCGATGAGGGCGTGCCAGGTCCACGCGATCGGCGTCGTCCACCAGACGGTGAGGACCGTGGCGATGCCGGCCAGCATGCCCGCGAACACGGCGCTGCCGCCGACCGACGGCCGCAGCGTGCCGATCAGGAAGGCGCCGAGCACCGCCCCGGACGACAGCCCGAGCACGGTCAGGCCGGCGTCGAGGACGTTCTGGGCCATGTGCTCGGCCGCCAGCGCCACCGCGACCTGCACGAGACCCCAGCCGAGCGTGGCGATCCGCGAGACGCGGAAGAGGTGCGCATCGTCCGCGTCCGGCCGGATGTACGGGCGATAGAAGTCGTTGACGGTGGTGGCGGCCAGCGCGTTGATCGACGGCGACAGCGCGGCGGCGACGATGGCCGCGATGATCAGGCCGGCGAGGCCCGGCCCGAGATTGTGGAGGACGTAGACGGAGACGATCTTGTCGGCGCGATCGATCGGCACCGGCAGCGGCGTCTGCTGGTAGAAGACCCACAGCATCACGCCGATCAGCAGGAACAGGGCGAACTGGGCGAACACGACCAGGCCGCTCGCGAACACGCCCCACGCGGCATCGGCGCGCGATCGCGCCGCGAGCAGACGCTGCACGAAGAACTGATCGGTGCCCTGGACGGCGAGGGTCAGGATCATGCCGCCGATCAGCCCGGACCACAGCGTGTAGATCTTGAAGGGATTCCACACGGCATCGACCACGGCGAACTTGCCGGCCGCCCTGCCGGCGTCGACGACGGCGCCCCAGCCGCCGTGGATGTGCGTCAGCAGCGACACGACGAGGATGCCGGCGCCGAGCAGGTAGACGAACAGCTGGATCACGTCGGTCCAGATCACCGCCGCCGCCCCGCCGCGCATCGTGTAGGCGATCATCACCAGGCCGAGGACGACGACGACCACGGAGACCGGGACGCCCGTCACGACCGCGATCACGAGGGCCGTCGCATACAGCCGGATCCCGTCGGCCAGCGAGCGCGTGACGATGAACAGGCCGGCGCTGAGGTTCTTGGAGGCCGGGCCGAAGCGCTGCCGGAGCAGGTCGTAGGACGTCAGCAGGTCGCCGGCGAAGTAGGCCGGCACCAGCAGGAGCGCGACGATGGCGCGCCCGAGGATGAACCCGGCCGCGAGCTGCAGGAAGCCGAAGTCGCCGGTGTAGGCCGCCGCCGGGACGCCGATGAACGACAGCGTGCTGGTCTCGGTCGCGACGGTCGTGCAGCAGATGGCCCAGCCCGGAACGGATCGTCCCGTGAGGAAGTAGTCGGCCGTGGTGCGGTGGAAGCGGCCGAGCCAGCTGCCGAACGCGGTGATGCCGACGAGATAGGCGCCGACGACGAGATAGTCGATCGGCGTCATCGAGTGCCGGGAGGCTGCGGCCAGGCCGATGCCGGTGGATCGGCGGCGGCACGCGACGGCGCGAACGCCACCCGGCCGATGTCGCCGAGCGGATCGCCGGCCGGCGATTCGGCGAGGCTGTCGTAGCTGAAGAGCACGACACCCGCCGCGCCGGCGCTGCGGGCGGCGGCGATGTGATCGATGGTCTGCGCCGGGGTCAGCCGGTAGGCGCCGATGCCGGCCCAGACGGGACGCGGCGCCGCCGCCTCGCGCGCCGCCGCGACCTGGCGATTGAAGACGGGCAGCGACGCCGTGTAGGCCATCGGGCAGAACGCATCGATCAGGCCGCGGCGCGCCCAGTCGGGCCAATCCTGCAGCTTGTGCTCGTAGGCTTCCCGCGCGTCCGGAATCACGGCGGCGGTGACGAGGGCGTCGGGCCGGGCCCGGCGGACCGCGCCGCGGACGCGGGCCACCAGATCGGCCAGCCGCAGGCGCCGGTACGACGCCCAGCGGTCGGGGAACGCGTCGGCGTAGGCCAGCGGATCGCGGCGCAGCCGATCGTCGAGACGCCGCCGATCGGCCGCCGGCAACTCGCGCAGCATCGACTCGCGGAAGGCGCGCAGCGCGGCCTGGCTGTGGTCGAAGAGATTCGACGGATACCTGACGTAGTCGAGATGCACGCCGGAGACGGGATATCTCGTGACGATGTCGGTGACGACGCGCTCGACGTATTGGGCGGCCTCCGGCGTCACCGGCGAGGTGTAGAGCCCCTCCACGCCCCCGGCGTTGCGCCGCGTCCACTCGACCAGCCGGGGCAGGTAGCGCCGGTCGCGCGGCTCGAGCTTCGCCAGGTCGGCGGCGATCGGCCGCGGCACCATCAGCCATTCCGGGTGCGCGTTGATGACGTGCGTGCGGCTCGCCGGCAGCATCGCCGTGCTCGCCACCAGGTTGGTGTTGAACCAGACGTGCACGCGCAGGCCGGATTTGCCGGCCGCGGCAATCGCATAGGCGAGCGGATCGAACCTCGGGGCGACGCCGATGCCGCGCGGCTCGATGGCGCTGTCGTAGTAGGCGTCGCCGCGACCGCGGACCTGGATCAGCAGCGTGTTGAAGCCGCTGCGAGCCGCCGACGCGACGAGCCGGTCGATCCGATCCGGGCGGGTCAGCGACCCGCGGAGGACCCACAGCGCCCTGATCTCGCGCGGGCTTTCGGGGCTGCGCGGAGACGGCGCGGCAGCGGCGCCGCGCTGTGCGGCGGCGGGGGAGCGGGCTCCGGGCGCGGTGCCGAGCAGGACGAGCGCGAGCATGGCGCCCATTCCGGCTCGCGAGGTCGGCGTCCAGACACGCATCGTCCGGATTGTATAGTAGCGCCCGACTCATGAGCGTCGACAGCCACGCGCCGTACGTGCTCGGTCTCGACTCGGGTGGCACCAAGACGGTGTGCCTGCTCGCGGATCTCGACGGCCGCGTCCTCGACGAGGCGCGCGGCAGCGGCGCCAACCTCCAGGCGGTGGGGGAGCTCGAGGTCGAGAAGGTCCTGCACGAGGTGATGGAGCGCGCGATGGGCGATCGCCCGCTGCCGCCGGCGGCGATCGCGCTGGGGATGGCCGGCGTCGATCGCGCCGGCGACTGGCAGGTCATGCATCGCGTCATGCGCCGGATCGGCTTCAAGGCCCGGACGCTGGTCACCAACGACGCGCTGATCGCGCTGGTCGCCGCGATCGGCCACGAGCCGGGCATCGTGCTCATCGCCGGCACCGGATCGATTGCCTACGGCCGCAACGCCCGCGACGAGGCCGCGCGCGCCGGCGGCTGGGGCTACGTCCTCGGCGACGAGGGCAGCGGCTACTGGATCGGCCGGCACGCCCTCCGCGCCGTGGTCCGCGAGTCGGACGGCCGCGGGCACGCCACGGC